>JACCDX010241658.1_pt1 | contig 10415 bp, 8 predicted proteins | sample 7449681 | NCBI WGS metagenome assembly JACCDX01 (sample SAMN15323450, study PRJNA562643) | freshwater metagenome | isolation source: river surface water | place: USA:Blue River Watershed | collected 2017-08-18
CGCGCCGGCGTGGCGGGTGCGCCGCCTGCGCGCGCCGCGGCCGGCGCGTCCAGCGGCCGCCACTGCGGCGGCGATCGGCCGAAGCGGTTGGCGAAGCCCAGGGCGTATTCCTCGTAGCGGGCGGACTGGCCGGTCGCGCGGTACAGGTCGAACAGGGCCAGCCAGGTGTCCTCATGGCCGGCGCGCGCGCTGCCCGGCGCCAGCAGGGCGCGCAGGGCCACCTCGGCGCCGGCGATGTCGCCGTTGGCGTAGCGGATCGCGGCCTCCTCCAGCTCGGGGTCGTGGGCCAGCTCCTCCACCACCACCGCCTGCGACCGGGACATCGCGAATCCCGAGGACGGCAGCAGCGAGGTGGAGTCGACCGAGGTCGCGGCCCGCGGCCCGCCAGGCGGCACGGGCGTGGGCAGGGTCGCCGGCAACGTGGTGGCCGAGGCCAGGGCCTCGAAGGCCGCCAGGTCGGTGAGGCCGTCGTCCGAGGGCTGGGTGGGCAGCTCCAGGTCGGGCAGCAGGGCCCGCGCCGGGACATGCGCGCCGGTGTCGATGCCGGCGCCGCGCGTGGAATCGGACCCCTTGGTCTTCCACCACTGCTGCGACATCTGCGCCTCGATCTCGTCGATCTTCTTGAGGGTGCTGGCCCGATCGTCGGGCCGCGAGGGCATGGAGCTCTGGAAGAAGGACGGCCGGGCCCCCGGGTCGTGGTGGCCCACGGCGCCGTTGCGGCGCAGCTTGCGCAGCATGTCGAACTCGCGCTTGCGCACGAAGTCGTTGCGCCGCTTGCGCTCGATCATCTCCTTGAGCATCTGCCGGCTGTAGCCGCTCTCGGGGTCGGCGTCGGCAAAGTCGGTCTCGCTCCAGCCCGAGGCGGTATGGCGGACGAACCGCACCACCCTGGACAACAGGCCGTCGTTGTCGCCCTTGGGCGGTGGCATGGTGCGTCTTCCGGCAGGCCGTGGCGTGGGGGGAGCGTCAGTCCCCGAACATCTTCTGCTTGAGCTCGCGACGCTGCTGGGCTTCCAGCGACAGCGTAGCGGTCGGGCGGGCCAGCAGGCGGCCGACGCCGATGGGCTCGCCGGTCTCGTCGCAGTAGCCGTAGTCGCCGGCGTCGATGCGGGCGATGGACTGCTCGATCTTCTTGAGCAGCTTGCGCTCGCGGTCGCGGGTGCGCAGCTCGAGGGCGTGTTCTTCCTCGATGGTGGCGCGGTCGGCCGGGTCCGGCACGATCACGGTGTCCTCGCGCAGGTGCTCGGTGGTTTCACCGGCGCTGTTGAGGATGTCCTGCTTGAGGTGGGCCAGCTTCAGGCGGAAGAACGCCATCTGCTTGTCGTTCATGTATTCGTCGTCCGGCATGGCCAAGACCTCCTCGTCGGTCAGCTGGTCGACGGTCTTGGTCTTCCAGTTGTTGGCGAGCTTGGGGTTTTTCTTGGCCGGGACGAGGGGAGGAGGAGTCAGCACGGGATCACGGGTATCTTGGACGTAGCTGGCCTTGGCCGCGGTGGACGCGACCGCCTGCGCCATGCCGGGCACCGTGATCTGGGCCAGGCGGGCCGAGGGCCGGGTGGCGCGCGGCGGGCTGGAGGTCACGGGGGCAGTCACAGGGGTGGCAGCTACGGGGGGGGTGGTGGCGCTGGCCTTGGCGATGGCCTGGGCAGCGACGGTCTTGGCCGTGGCCGTTGCGGAGGGTTTGGCAACGGGCGCGGCGACGGGGGGAGCGGCCTTGGCGGAGTTCTTTGCGGTGGTGGTCTTGGCGGGAGCGGCCTGGGGGGCCGTGGACTTGGCCGCCGCCGCCTTGGAGGCGGGCTTGGCGGCGGGTGCCTTGGCGGCGGTTTTGGCCGCGGGCTTGGCGGGTGCCTTGGCCACGGTCTTGGCCGGGGCCTTGGCGGGCGTCTTGGATGCAGTCTTGGCAGCCGGCTTGGCCGCCTTGGCGGCGGGTTTGGCCGAAGCCGCCTTGGCGGGCGCGGCCTTGGCCGCAGGCTTGGCCGCTGCCTTGGCAACCGGCTTCGCCGACGCCTTGGCCGGGGCCGCAGCCCGGGCCGGCGCCTTGGCAGCCGCCTTCGCGGCCGGCTTGGCCGCCTGGGTTGCCTTGGCGACGGCTGCGCCAGCCGGTTTCACGGCGGTCTTGGCCTTGGCGGCCGGTTTGCCTGCCTTTGCGGCGGCCTTGGGTTGCGGCTTCACTTCCTGCCTCCTCGCGGCTGCGGACCCGCAGGGCCGCCCGGTGCGGTCCTCCTGCCGGTTCTTATGTGTTGGCGTCTCGCCTCCATCACTCCGGTTTATACCCTGATTGCAGGGTTTACCGGGCGATACGCGTCCCCTCCTCGACAGAGTATCCATCAGTTCTAGAACGGAGGAACGCATGGCGCGCCGCTTGTTACAGGTTGTGGAGCCTACCTCAAATCAAGCCGCTGCTTATTTCATTCCAGGCACTGTTCCAGGCCCTGCAGCAGGATGTCCTTCGGCAGGTCGATGCCGATGAACACCATCTTGCTGGTCCGCGGCTCGCCGTCCGCCCATTTCGGGCCCAGGTCGCTGCCCATCAGCTGGTGCACGCCCTGGAAGATGACCTTTCGCTCGGTTCCTTTCATGTTCAGCACGCCTTTGTAACGCAGCATGCGGGGTCCGTAAATGTTGACGATGGCGCCCAGGAAGTCCTCCAGCTTGGCCGGATCGAACGCCCGGTCGGACTTGAAGACGAAGCTCTTGACGTCGTCGTCGTGATGGTGGTGGTGGCCGTGGCCGCCATGGGCGTGCGAGGGGTGGTTGCAGTGTTCGCCGTGCTCATGATCGTGGTCGTGACCATGCTCGTGGTGGTCATGGCCGTGGCCGTCCTCCGCCAGGAAGTCGGGGTCGATGTCCAGCTTGGCGTTCAGGTTGAAGCCGCGCAGGTCGAACACGTCCTTGAGGTCCACGTTGCCGAAATTCACCACCTTCTGCGGGGCGCGCGGGTTCATGTGGGCCAGGCGGTGCTTCAGGGCGTCGATGTCCTGGGGGGTGACCAGGTCGGCCTTGCTGATGAAGATCTGGTCGGCAAATCCCACCTGGCGGCGCGCCTCCTGGCGGTCGTTGAGCTGCTGGGCCGCGTGCTTGGCGTCCACCAGCGTCAGGATGGAGTCGACCAGGTAGGTCTCGGCGATCTCGTCGTCCATGAAGAAGGTCTGCGCCACGGGGCCGGGATCGGCCAGGCCGGTGGTCTCGATCACCACCCGGTCGAAATGGATCATCTCCTTGCGGCGCTTGGCCGCCAGCAGCTGCAGCGTGGCCCGCAGGTCCTCCCGGATCGTGCAGCAGATGCAGCCGTTACTCATCTGGACGATCTGTTCCTCGGTGTCGCTGACCAGGATGTCGCTGTCGATGTTCTCGGCGCCGAACTCGTTCTCGATGACGGCGATCTTCTGGCCGTGGGCTTCGGTCAGGACACGCTTGAGCAGCGTCGTCTTGCCGGAGCCGAGGAAGCCGGTGAGGATGGTGACGGGGATCAGGCTCATGGTCGGGGTCGGTTTTCGGAGGTCGGGGAGTGTAGCGGGCAATCGGCCGGCGCGTGGGGAGGTCGTCTCGGCCGCAGGGATGTCAGGGTTTGGCCTGGACGACCAGCCCCTTGAGGTATTCGCCCTCGGGGAAGACCAGGGTCATGGGGTGGTCGGGGGCGCCGCCCAGGCGTTCGGTGATGTAGCCGTCGACGCCGGCGTCGATGCCGGCCGAGGCCACGATCTTGTGGAACAGGTCGGCGGAGATGCCGCCCGAGCAGGAATACGTGAACAGCACCCCGCCCGGCGCCAGCAGCTTCAGGCCCAGGCGGTTGATGTCCTTGTAGGCGCGGGCCGCGCGCTCGGCGTGGGCGGCGGTGGGGGCGAGCTTGGGCGGGTCCAGGACGATGGCGTCGAAGGTGCGGCCTTCCTGGAGGAAGCGGCGCAGGCTGGCGTTGACGTCGGCGTCCAGGAAGTCGGCGCGGGCCGGGTCGAAGCCATTGAGCGCCACGTGGGCGCGGGCGCGCTCCAGGGCCGGGCCGGAGGAGTCGATGGACGTCACGTGCGCCGCCCCGCCAGCCAGCGCCGCCACGGTGAAGCCGCCGGTGTAGCAGTAGCAATTGAGCACGCGCTGGAAGCCCAGGCGGCGGGCGTACTGGCTGAACTTGTGGCGGCTGTCCCGCTGGTCCAGGTAGAAGCCGGTCTTGTGGCCGGTGGCCACGTCCAGGGTCAGGCGCCAGTCGTGTTCATGGATGGTCAGCTCGGTCGGGCCCTCGCCGCGCAGCCATCCGGTGACGGGCGGCAGGCCTTCCAGCTGGCGGGCGCTGGCGTCGGAGCGCTCGTACAGCTTTGCCAGCCCGGTGGCGGCCAGCAGGGCGTCGGCGATCACGGCCTTCCAGCGCTCCACGCCGGCGGAGGTGAACTGGGCGACCAGGGTGTCGCCGTAGCGGTCCACGATCAGGCCGGGCAGGCCGTCGGACTCGCCGTGGACCAGGCGCAGGCTGTCGCTGGCGATGGCAAAGCGGCTGCGGGCGGCGATGGCGTTGTGCACCGTGGCGGCGAAGAAGGCCGCGTCGATGCGCTGGTTCACGTCGAAGCTCCAGGCGCGGGCGCGGATCTTGGAGGCGGGGCTGATGGCCGCCCAGGCCATAAACTGGCCGTCGTGGGACTCGACGCGTACGGTCTCCCCCGGGTCACCGCCGCCCTTGGCGATGGCGGAGTCGAAGATCCAGGGGTGGCGGCGCTGCAGGGAGCGCTCCTTGCCTTCCTTGAGGCGTAATACTTTCATGCCGGTATTGTCGCCGGGCGGGCACAATGCCGGGCGCTGCCGGTCCCGCGAGGCCACAGCCCCGCACCCGGGACTGGCCCGGTGCCCGAGTCCCCCAGGGAGAAAAGGAACGCCATGCACCCGCAGACTTCTCGCCGCCAGCTGCTCGCCGGCCTGGCCGCCACCCTCGCCGCCCCGGCCTGGTCCCAGGAGGCCGCCACGGGGCCCCTGCGCATCGGCCTGATCGCCAGCTACACCGGCCCCTATGCCGACTACGGCCGCCAGTTCGACGCCGGCATCGCCACCTGGCTGCGCGAAAGCGGCGGCCGGCTGGCAGGGCGGCCGGTGGAGATCGTGCGACGCGACACGGCCGGCGCCGCGCCCGACCTGGCCAAGCGCGCCGCCCAGGAACTGATCGTTCGGGACAAGGTGGACCTGATCGCCGGCCTGGACTTCAGCCCCAATGCCTATGCCATCGCGCCGGTGGTCACGCAGGCCAGGGTGGCGGCGCTGGTGCTCAATGCCTCGTCGTCGGGCATTCCGGCGGCCTCCCCCTACATCGCCCGGCTGTCCTTCACGGTGGGCCAGGTGTCGGCCCCCATGGGCACCTGGATGGCGCGCCAGGGCATCCGGCGGGCTCACACGGTGGTGGCGGACTATGCCCCGGGCGTGGACGCCGAGGTGGCCTTCCGCAAGGCCTTCGAGGCGGCGGGCGGCCAGGTGACAGGCGCGATCCGCACGCCCCTGTCCACGCTGGACTTCGCGCCCTTCATCCAGCGCATCCGCGATGCGAAGCCGCAGGCGGTGTTCTTCTTCTTCCCCTCGGGCGTGATGCCGCCGGCCTTCCTCAAGTCCTGGAAGGAGCGTGGCATGGAGGCGGCGGGCATCCGCCTGTTCGCCACGGGCGAGGCGACGGACGACTCCTTCCTGCAGGCCACGGGGGACGTGGCGCTGGGGCTGGTCACCAGCCACCACTACTCCTACGCGCATCCCTCGGCGCGCAACCGGCAGTTCACGCGCAACTTCGAGGCGGAGGCGGGGACGGGGACGGGCCTGCGCCCCAACTACTTCGCCGTCACGGCCTATGACGGCATGAGCGCGCTGGCGGCGGCGCTGGCCAAGACCCGGGGCGATGCCACGGGCGACCGGCTGGTGGCGGCGCTGGCCGGCCTGAAACTGGAGAGTCCGCGCGGTCCGGTGGAGATCGACGCCGCCACGCGGGACGTGGTGCAGACCGTCTACATCCGTCGGGTGGAGCGGGTGAACGGACAGCTGGTGAACGTGGAGTTCGACCGGTTCGAGAAGGTTCGGGACCCGGGGCGCTGATCCCGCCTCAGGGACCCTTGCGCTTCGCCCGCGGGTGCGCCGCGTCATACGCCTGCGCCAGGTGCTGGAAATCCAGCCGGGTGTAGACCTGCGTGGTCGCGATGTTGGCGTGCCCCAGCAGCTCCTGCACCGCCCGCAGGTCGCCGCTGGACTGCAGCACATGGCTGGCGAAGGAATGCCGCAGCATGTGGGGGTGGACCGGCGTGGCCAGGCCGGCCTGCAGGCTGCGCTCGCGCAGCATCTTCCAGACGGCATGGGCGGTGATGCGCCCGCCCCGGGCGCCGAGGAACAGCGCCGGCTCCCCCGGCGGGCAGCGGCGATCGCGCACGCCCCGCCAGATGTCCAGTGCCTCCAGCGCCTTGGCCCCCACCGGCACCAGCCGCTGCTTGGACCCCTTGCCCAGCACGCGGACTTCGGCGTCCTCCCGGTGCACCCAGCCCTTGGCGGAATCGGAGGCCACCACGTCCAGCCCCACCAGCTCGCCGACACGCAGCCCGCAGCCGTACAGGAGTTCGACGATGGCCGCATCGCGCGCCTCGGTCCAGGGATCGCCGTCACCGCCCTCCCCGCCTTCATGCGCCGCCAGCTGCACCGCGTCATCCACGCTCAGCGCCTTGGGCAGCGGCCGGGGTGACTTGGGCGCGCGCACGCCCACCACCGGGTTGCTGGGGATCAGGGATTGCTTGCCGAGCCAGGCGTAGAAGCCGCGCCAGCCGGACAGGATCAGCGCAATGCCGCGGCCGCTGCGCCCGCCGGCATGCATCTGCGCCACCCAGCGGCGCACGTGCGCGGATTGCACCCGCAGCAGCTCGACACCGGCCTGGGCCGCGAACTGCTGGAGCTTGTCCAGGTCCAGCGCATACAACTCGACGGTGCGCTGCGCGAGCTGCTTGCCGACGCGGACATGCTCGAGGTAGCGCTCGACCAGCCCCGCGCCGTCCGCCATGGCGGCTTACTCCTCGCGCAGGCGCGACAGCGCGGCGCTGGCCAGTTCGGCGATGCGCTCGAGGAAGTCGGTGCCCATGCCGCTGGAAAAGCGTTGCGGATCGGGCGAGGCCAGCACCAGCATGCCGAAGGCCGGGCTGGTGCCGTTGATCGGGCCCTCGCGCAGGGGAATCATGGCCAGCGACATCACGGTGGAGGGATCCTCCAGCCAGCCCACGGTCTCGAAGCCGGAGTTCACGCCGCAATAGGGCTGCGTCAGCGACGAGGCGAAGCTCTTGGCGTCCTCGCTGGCGCCCTGCGCGAAGGGCTCCTCCACGTAGCGGCCGTCCACGCCCCACACCTTCAGGGCCACCTGGGGCACCATGAACTGGCTGCGGATCTCGGCCACGATGGTGGCCGGCAGCGCGCGCGAGGAGCGCACCAGCAGCAGCTGCCGGGCCCAGCGCTGGAGCCGGTCGGCGATCACCATGTTGTCGTTGCCGTTGCGCACCATCTCCATCAGGCGCAGCTCCAGCACCTTGATCTTCTCGCGCAGCATCTCGGCCTGGCGCTCCTGCAGGCTCACCGCGCGGTTGCCGTGCGGGCTGTTCAACTGCACGGCCGCCAGCAGCTCGGCGTGGCGCTGGAAGAAGTCGGGCGTGTTCGCCAGGTAATTGGCGATGTCGTCCTCGGTGATCGGGTTCATCTGGTCGTTGTTCATCATCGTCATTCGGGAATCTCCACTTCGCCCTCGAACACGGTCGTCGCCGGGCCCGTCATCAGCACCGGGCTGTCGCCCCCGTCCCAGGCGATCGTCAGCCGGCCGCCCCGGGTCTGCACGTCCACCTGGCGGTCCAGCAGGCCCAGCCGGATGCCGGCCACCACCGCGGCGCAGGCGCCCGTACCGCAGGCCAGGGTCTCGCCCGATCCGCGCTCGAACACGCGCAGCCGCACCGCCGCGCGACCCTGCACCTGCAGGAAGCCCACGTTCACCTTGCGGGGGAAGGCCGGGTGGGCCTCCACCTGGGGGCCCAGCGTGTGCACCGGCGCGGTGTCCACGTCGTCCACCAGCAGCACGGCGTGCGGGTTGCCCATGGACACCACGGCCACCGGGACCTGGGCGCCCTCCACGGGCAGCGGCCAGCGCTCCCAGGGCCCAAAGGGCTGGGGCTGCAGGCCGGCCGGGTCGAACGGCACCGAGGGCAGGTCGAAGACGGGCGCGCCCATGTCCACCGTGACCCGGCCGTCCTCGAGCATGCGCAGCTCCAGCAGCTTGTTGACGGTCTGCACCTTGACCACGGACTTGTCCGTCAGCCCGCGCTCGCGCACGAAACGCACGAAGCAGCGCGCGCCGTTGCCGCAATGCTCCACCTCGCCGCCGTCGGCGTTGTGGATGGCGTACTCGAAGTCGATGCCCGGCGCCGGCGAGGGGCGCACCGACAGGATCTGGTCGGCGCCCACCCCGAAGTGGCGGTCGGCCAGCCAGCGGTACTGGGCGGGCGACAGGTGCAGCCGGCCCCGGGTTTCGTCCAGCACGACGAAATCGTTGCCCGCGCCCTGCATCTTGGTGAAGCGGATTCGCATGGGGCGATTATCGGGCGGACTGTCCTGCGATTGACGAACCCGGCGTTGCCGCTTGCCCATAATCCCCGCCATGGTCCGTCCGACGCAACACCTGCACCCCGCCCGCGAACCCGCGCCCGCCCGGCCCGCCGCCACCGTGCTCCTGCTGCGGGACACGCCCGCCGGCATCGAGGTCCTCATGACGCGCCGCTCGGCCACGGCCAGCTTCGCGCCCGGCGCCTACGTCTTCCCCGGCGGCACCCTCGACACGGCCGACCACACGGCCCACGCCCTGGCCCGGCGCCGCCCCGGCCAGCACGACCGGCTGCTCACGCAGGCCCTGGCCGCCATCCGCGAGAGTTTCGAAGAACTGGGCGTGCTGCTGGCCCGCCATGGCGACAGCCGCTGGGCCGGCGACGCCGACATCGCCGCGCTGGACCGCCAGGCCCCCTTCTTCGCGCAGTGCCAGGCACGCGGCCTGGTGCCGGCGGCCGACGCCATGTTCCTGCTGGCGCAGTGGACCACCAACCGCGACAGCGCGAAGCGCTTCGACACCACCTTCCTGGTGGCCCGCATGCCCCCCGGCCAGGAGCCGGTGGCCGACGAGTCCGAGCAGTTCGAGCCGGTCTGGGTGCGCCCGGCCGATGCGCTGTCGCGCCACCAGGCCGGCGGCCTGCCCATGATCTTTCCCACGGTGCGCACCCTGGAACACCTGCAGACGTACGCCACGGTCCAGGCCGTGCTCGACGCCTGCGCCGGCGAGCACCCCTTGTGGACCAGCTGCCCCCGGGGCGCCCTGCGCGGCGGGCGGGAGGTGCGGCTGATGGAGCACGAGGGCGCCTTCGGCGAGCTGGCCCTGGTCTGCCCGGACGGCCAGATGCTGCATGCGCTGGACTGGCCCACCGACCGCGCCGTGCCGCTGCTTCGCAACGTCATGCGCCTGACCGCGCCCAACCCCGGGGTGATGACCGGCCCGGGCACCAACACCTACCTCGTCGGCGACGCCGCCAGCGGCTACCTGGTGGTCGACCCCGGCCCCGACGACGCCGGGCACCTCGCCCGCATCGTGGCGGCCACCGGCGGCGACGTGCGCCTGGTCGTGTGCACCCACTCGCACCCCGACCACTCGCCGGGCGCCCGGCCGCTGCAGGCCCTGTGCCCCGGCCGCCCGCCGGTGCTGGGCCTGCCCTCGGGGCCGGGCGCCCGCCCCGACAGCCGGTTCACCCCCGACCGCGCGCTGGGCGACGGCGAGGTGCTGGTGCTCGAGGGCGGCGGCCACAGCCACTCGCTCAAGGTGCTGCACACCCCCGGCCACGCCGCCAACCACCTGTGCCTGGCCCTGCTGGAGGACGGCCTGCTGTTCTCGGGCGACCACGTGCTCAATGGCAGCACCACCGTCGTCGCGCCGCCCGACGGCGACATGACGCTGTACCTCGACTCCCTGGACAAGCTCACCGCCGCCTGCGAGGCCCACGGCCTGGACTTCATCCTGCCGGCCCACGGCCATGTGCTGGGGCAGGCACCGCAAGCCATCGCCCGGCTGCGGGCGCACCGGCTGGCGCGCGAGGCCAAGGTACGCGCGGCCATGCAGGCCCGCCCCGGGGGCGGCCTGGACGAGTGGCTGCCGCTGGCCTACGACGACGTGCCGCCCGCCCTCTGGCCGGTGGCCCGTCACTCGCTGCAGGCCCACGTGGACCGACTGCGGGCGCTGGGAACCGACTAGCATCGGCCCCATGACCGAAGAATCCATCCGCCTGTCCAAGCGACTGGCGGCGCAGGTGCCGTGCTCGCGCAGCGATGCCGAGCGCTACATCGAAGGCGGCTGGGTGCGGGTCGACGGCCAGGTCGTCGACGTGCCCCAGGCCCGCGTGAGCCCC
>JACCDX011324067.1_pt1 | contig 10413 bp, 8 predicted proteins | sample 7449681 | NCBI WGS metagenome assembly JACCDX01 (sample SAMN15323450, study PRJNA562643) | freshwater metagenome | isolation source: river surface water | place: USA:Blue River Watershed | collected 2017-08-18
CGCCCGGCTGCCGCGTCACGGCCGGCGGCGGCAGCGGCCGGCGCGCCGCGGTCACGGGCAGGGCCGGCGCCGGCATGCCGTATTCGCGCAGGCGGTTGTAGAGAGTCTTCAGGCTCACGCCCAGCGTGGCCGCGGCCTGCTCCCGGTGATGGCCGTGGTGGGCCAGCGTGGCCTCGATCAGCCGGCGCTCTGCCTCGGCCAGCGAGATGCCCATCGGGAGGCTGAGGTGCGGCGGGTCCAGGCGGGCCGGCGTCACCGGCCCGCCGAGCCAGGCCGGATCGATCTCCGTCCCATCGCTCATCACCCAGGCGCGCTTGAGGACGTTGCGCAGCTCGCGCACGTTGCCGGGCCAGTCGCGGCGGGCCAGCGCCGCCAGGCCCTCGGCGTCGAGTCGCCGGACCTCGCCCTCGTCCCGGGCGATCTGCGCCATCAGGTGCGCAGCCAGCAGGGGGATATCCTCGCACCGGGTGCGCAGCGGCGGCATCGCCAGCGGGAACACATGCAGGCGCCAATAGAGGTCCTCGCGCAGCAGGCCCTGGGCTACCGCCTGCGTCGGGTCGCGGTTGCTGGCGGCCACCACGCGCACGTCAGCCACCTGCTCGCCGGTGGCGCCCACGCGCATGAAGCTGCCCGACTCCAGCACCCGCAGCACCTTCACCTGCAGCGCCAGCGGCATCTCGGTGATCTCGTCGAGGAACAGCGTGCCGCCCTGGGCCTGCTCGAAGAAGCCGGCGTGCTGGCGCTCGGCGCCGGTGAAGCTGCCCCGCTCGTGGCCGAACATCTCGCTCTCGACCAGGTGCGGCGACAGAGCGCCGCAGTTGACCGCGACGAAGGGGCGCCCGCGCCGCCGGCTCAGGTCGTGCAGGGTACGCGCGGCCAGCTCCTTGCCGGTGCCGCTTTCGCCCGTGAGGAAAACGGTGAACTGCGTTGGCGCGACGCGCCGCAGCTGCCGGTAGACCGCCTGCATCGACTCGCTGCGTCCCACCAGCAGCCCCAGGCGGTCGGCGGGTCCGTGGCGCGCCAGCGAATCCTGCAGCTGCGCCAGGGTGAAGGGCTTGGACAGGCAATCCAGGCTGCCGTGACGGCCCGCGCGCAGCGAGGACGCCAGCTGCGGGTGGCCGGTCATGAGGACCACGTCCGGCGTGCCGAGCAGGTCGGTGTCCTCCAGCAGGGCCAGGCCGTTGCCATCGGGTAGCTGCAGGTCCAGCAGGAGCAGGTCGGCTGGCTGCAGGGCCAGCTGGCGGCGGGCGTCGAGCAGCGTGCTGGCGCAGGCGGCCGAGAAGCCGCGGCCGCTCACCTGCGCCGCGAGGATGCGGGCAGCTTCGGCATCGTCCTCGACGATCAGGGCATGGGCCATGGGGCAGGAAGCTCGAGCAGGCGGTTGGAACAGCAGGAGGCAGGGGAGGGGGGCCTTGCAGCCTAGCGAGCCCCGCAGCCGGTGCGGCCGGTGCGCAACCCGGTGTAACCGCGGACCGTGCAGGCTTTGCTGCAAGCGCGGGCGGAACCGATACCGGCTGCCGAGGCTGGCACCGTGCGGATGCCACGCCGGTCGGCCCGGATCCGGTGACGGCCTCTTTCAGCGGTGAGCAGCGGTTGCGGCGCGGCGGGCGGGGCACGCGCCTTGCGGCCGGCGGCCGCGGAGGTACCCACACCCATGTTTCCCTCGATCGGACTGGTGCCCGGCGCGCGCCTGGCTCCCTTGGCTTCGCCTGCGCTCTCGCCGCGCCAGCAGCAGGCGGTGCGCCTGCTGCAAATGGCTTCGCCTGATTACGGGCAGCTGCTGCGGCAGGCGGCCTGCGAGAACCCCTTCCTCGAATGGGCCGACGACGGCCTGCCCGTCACCGAGCCGCTGGCGCCGGACGGCATGGCGGCGACCGCGGCCGACGACCCGGGCTGGGAGCCCGAGGAAGCCGCCGCGCCTGCGCCTGTGGCCGAGTGCCCGCAGGACAACCTGCCCCGGACCGACACCCTGGCCGAGCACCTGTGCGGGCAGCTGGGGCTGATGCGCCTGCCGCCCCGCGAGGAGGTGCTGGCGCAGGCGCTGGCCGCCAGCCTCGACGACGATGGCTACCTGCGGCTCGCGCCCGAGGAACTGGGCCCGGCCCTGCCCGAGCTGCGCCCGCCGCCAGAGCCGCAGGAGTGGGACCTGGCCCTGCGGCGGGTGCAGGGCCTGCAGCCAGCCGGCGTCGGCGCGCGCGACCTGGCCGAGTGCCTGGCCTTGCAGCTGGCGGCCGAGGCACCCGATCCGCAGCGGGCCCTGGCCCTGCGCATCGTCCGCGAGCTGCTGCCCGCGCTGGCCGCGCACGATCTGGCCGGCATCGCGCGCCAGCTTGGCGAGCCCCCGGCGTCGGTACAGGCCGCCTGCGACCGCATCCGCCGGCTCGACCCGCGCCCCGGTTGGCGCATCGGCGCGCCGGGCCCGGGCGTCATCACGCCCGACGTGGTGGTACGCCGGCAGCGAGGGCCAGACGGGCAGGGCGGGCAGTGGGTGGCGCACCTCAACGCCGCGGCCCTGCCGCGCGTACGGCTGCAGCAGGCCTATGCCGGCTGGTACGCGGGCCATCGCGCGCAGGCCGGCCCGGCGCTGGGCCGGCAGCTGCAGGAGGCGCGCTGGATGCTGCGCAACGTTGAACAGCGCTTCGCGACCATCCTGGCTGTGGCCCGCGCCATCCTGCAGCGCCAGCACCATTTCCTTGCCCTGGGTCCGATGGCGCTGCGGCCGCTGGCCCTGCGCGAGATCGCGCAGGCGGTGGGCGTGCACGAGTCCACCGTCTCGCGCGTGACCCGGCACAAGTACATGGCCACGCCCTGCGGCCTGTTCGAGCTGCGCTTCTTCTTCTCGCGGGGTCTGGCCACCACCAGCGGCGGCGCCTGCTCGCCGACGGCGTTGCGGGGCCTGATCCGCGACCTGGTCGCCGCCGAGTCGCCCGCGGCGCCGTTGTCGGATGTGGCGCTGGCGCAGGCGCTTGCCGCCCAGGGCCTGCAGGTGGCGCGCCGCACAGTCACCAAGTACCGGCGGCAGCTGCGGATCGACCCGGCGCCGCGCCGGGGGGCGGGCCAGCCCATTCGCTAGACTCGGCGGGAACCAGCCCGCCATGTCCACACCGCCCACCCCCGTCGCCGCGCCCACCGAAGAACAGTGGGTTGAAGCCGAACTGGTCCGCACCCTGATGCGGGCGGTGTCCGAGTCCCAGTTCGCCGCCTGGCTGGTGATCCCGGTGTACCTGGTGCTGATGGCGGCCGAGGGCGCGCGGGCGTCGCTGGTGGCCTGGGGCGTGGCCGCCCTGGGTCTGGCGGCGCTGCGCAGCTGGTCGATCTGGCACTTCGAGCGGCACCTCCTGGCCTCCAACCCGGTGGCGCAGCTGGTGTATTTCCGCCGATCGCAGTGGATGTGGCCGGTCACGGCCCTCATCTGGGGCCTGGCCCCCGCGCTGTTCTACGAGCGCACGCCGCTGGCGGTGCAGTTCGGCGCCTGGCTGGTGCTGGCTGTCACCGCGATGGTGGGCGTGAACCTGCTCGCCAGTCACCTGCGGACGGCGCGCACCTACATCCATGTGGTGATGGCGGTCTCGCTGGCCACCGTGCTGGCGCGCCTGGTGTTCGAGCGGCACGACGACGCGCCGCTGGTCGACTACTGGGTGGTGCTGGCGCTGCTGCTGTTCTGGCTGGTGCTGCTGCAGTCGGCCCGCCGGCTGCACCTGACCCACCGCCGCAACTTCGAGCTGCAGTACCGCAACTCGCAGTTGATCAACTCGCTGACCCGGCAGACGCAGGCGGCGCTCAACGCGGTCGAGACCAAGAACCGCTTCCTCGCCAACGCCACGCACGACATCCGGCAGCCGGTGCATGCCTTGCAGCTGTACGCCGACTGGCTCGCCGCCGAGCCCGACATGGTGCGCGACATCGCGCCCAAGATCGTCGAATCGACCAAGGCGGTCAATACGCTCTTTGATTCGCTGTTCGACCTGGTGCGGCTGGACTCCGGCCACCTGCACCTGCAGGTGCAGGAGATCGAGCTGGACACGCTGCTGGGCGAACTGGAGCTGCAGTACCAGCCGCTGGCGCAGGCCAAGGGGCTGACGCTTCGCGTCCGGCGTACCGGGGGCACGGTGAAGTCCGACCCGGTGCTGCTGCGGCGCATCGCCGGCAACCTGGTCTCCAACGCCATCAAGTACACCGAGCGCGGCGGCGTGCTGGCGACGGTGCGGCACCGCCGGCGCGGGCCGGTGCTCGAGGTCTGGGACACCGGCGTGGGCATCGCCGCCGCCCACCACAAGGAGATCTTCCGCGAGTTCTTCAAGGTGCCGATGCACGCCGGCACCGAGGACGGCTTCGGTCTGGGGCTGCACATCGTTTCGCGCCTGGCCTACATCCTCGGCCACCAGGTGGAGCTGAGTTCGCGGCCAGGGCGCGGCAGCTGCTTCCGGCTCGTCATCACGCCCACCGACCCCGCGGCTGCGGCGGCGCGGGCGGCGACGGTCGATCAGTTGCCCGCCTGAAAAACAGAACGCCCCTGGCAATCTCTCGCCAGGGGCGTTGGCAGACGGGAAAGGGAATCAGCTGCCCAGCAGGCCGTGCACGCGCGCGTAGTGGATGGTCTGGGTGCGGCTCTTCACGCCCAGGCGGCGGAACAGGCGCCACAGGTGCACCTTCACCGTGTGCTCGGAGATGCCCAGCTCGTCGGCGATCTCGCGGTTGGACAGGCCGCGGTCCAGCATCACGATCAGCTGCTTCTGGCGCTTGGACAGCTTGTTGTCGGTGGGCGCCAGCTCCTCGAACTGGCCATCGGCCGCCAGCAGCGCGCGCAGGGCGTTGCCGATCTCGCCGGCGCCAGAGGACTTCTCGATGTAGATGTCGGCGCCGGCGTCGATGCACAGCTCCTCGCAGTCGGAAGCGGGCGAGGCCGACAGCACGGCCAGCGGGGTGTTGGGGAACAGGTTCTTGATCTCGTGCACGCCCGAGGTACCCGTGGTGTCGGGCAGCTTGAGGTCCAGGCAGATCAGGTCGGGCGTGCCGTGCTGGCGCACCGCGGCGTCCAGGCCGCCCATGCGCTCGAGCTCGACAACATTGGCACCGGGGCGCAGGCGACGCATCAGCATGACCACGGCCTCACGCATGAGCGGATGGTCGTCGATGACGAAGAGGTTCATCGGGGGAGTGTCCTTGGAGGCCTGCATGGTGATTTGAACGTTAAAGGGTTACCGTCTGGCGTCTTTATAGCAGAGCTGGCTTAAGCCGGTTGCCTAAGGAGCGACAGTGCAGTCGCCAGATCGTTCTCGTTCACGTCGTGGGGTCGTTGCAATTGCGCGGCGTAGGCAGTCAATGCGGGTTGACCCTCGGACTTGAGCCGGGCCACCGCCTGGCCGGCCTCGCGGGGCGAAGCAAAACCGGTGCTTTGCAGCAGCAGCCGGCCGCTGGGATCGACCAGCTTGAAGTAGTGCAGGCCGTCGGCCTCGCGGTATTGCTTGAACACCGGCAGTGCGACTTTTTCCTCTTTCTTGCGCCCGCCACTGGCCTGCTGGGCGAGGTTGCGCAGGCCCACCGCCTCGCGCAGCCGGCCCATGAAGGGCGTGGCGATGGCGCGGGCCTTCTCGGCGCCCTGCCGGAGGATGCGCTCGAGCTCGGCCGGGTTGTCCACCAGCGACTGGTAGCGCTCGCGCATCGGCGCGATCTCGCGGTCGATGCGCTCGAACAGCAGCTGCTTGGCGTCGCCCCAGGCGATGCCCTCGGCGTAGGCGCGGCGCAGGGCCTCGGTTTCCTCGGGTGAGGCGAAGGCCTGGTAGATCTGGAACAGGGCCGAGCCCTCGGTGTCCTTGGGCTCGCCCGGTGCGCGCGAGTCGGTCACGATGCCGGCGATCTGCTTGCGGATCTGCTCGCGCGGCCCGAACAGGCCGATGGTGTTGTCGTAGCTCTTGGACATCTTGCGGCCGTCGAGGCCGGGCAGCGTCGCCACCGACTCGTCCACCGCCGCCTCGGGCAGGGTGAAGTGCGGGCCGTAGAGGTGGTTGAAGCTCGACGCCATGTCCCGCGCCATCTCGATGTGCTGGATCTGGTCGCGGCCCACTGGCACCTTGTGCGCGTTGAACATGATGATGTCCGCGGCCATCAGCACCGGGTACATGAAGAGGCCCGCAGTCACGTCGGTGTCGGGGTCGGCGCCGGTGGCGGCGTTCTTGTCCACCGCGGCCTTGTACGCATGGGCGCGATTGAGCAGGCCCTTGCCGCAGACGCAGGTGAGGAACCAGGTGAGCTCCGGGATCTCGGGGATGTCGGACTGCCGGTAGAAGAAGACCTCGGCCGGGTCCAGGCCGGCGGCCAGCCAGCAGGCGGCGATCTCGAGCGTGGAGCGCTGGATGCGGGCCGGGTCGTCGCACTTGATCAGCGCGTGGTAGTCGGCCAGGAAGTAGAAGTTCTGGGTGCCGGGCGTGCGGCTGGCCTGCACCGCCGGCCGGATCGCGCCCACGTAGTTGCCCAGGTGGGGCGTGCCGGTGGTGGTGATGCCGGTGAGGTAGCGCACGGGTTCAGGGGCTGGGCGGGTCATGGCAGGCAGAGGGGGTGAGGCAGTATCAGCGGAAGAAGGCGTCCAGCGGCGACAGCGCCAGGCCCAGGATCTCGTAGCCGAGGTTCATCAGCGGACGCAGCCAGAGTTCGCCCACGACGCCGAGCAGCACCAGGGCGAGCACGATGAAGAAGCCCCAGCGCTCGGTGCGCGCCAGGGCGCGGGCGGCGGGCAGGGGCAGCAGACCCACCAGCACCCGGCCGCCGTCGAGCGGGGGCAGCGGAAAGAGGTTGAAGGCCCACATCACCAGGTTGACGCGCACGCCGGCCTTGCACATCTCGAGGAAGAATCGCTCGCTCACGCCGAAGCCGGCCAGCAGCACCAGGGCGATGCCCCAGAGCAGCGCCTGCAGCAGGTTGGAGGCAGGGCCCGCCAGCGCCACCCAGACCATGTCGCGCTTGGGGCGGTTCAGGCGGCTGAAGTCGACCGGCACCGGCTTGGCGTAGCCGAAAAGGAAGGCGCCGGCGGTGGCGAAGTACAGCACCAGCGGCATCAACACGGTGCCGATCGGGTCGATGTGCGGCAGCGGGTTGAGCGTGACCCGGCCCATCTGCGTGGCCGTCGGGTCGCCGAAGCGGCGGGCCACGTAGCCATGCGCTGCCTCGTGCAGCGTGATGGCGAAGAGGACGGGCAGGGCGTAGACCGCGACGGTCTGGATCAGGGCGTTGGCATCCACCGGGGCATTGTCTCAGACGGGGCAGCCGATCCCGTCCGCCCTGGCGTGGCCTGCAGGACCTCGAAGCCTCAAAGCCCCAGCAAGGCCAGGTCCCCACCACCCTCGCGCAGCACTACCGCCTCGCCCCCGTCGCCCATGGGGGTGAGGTCGACCACCGTCGTCGGCAGGTGCGGGCAGGCGCCGGCGTCCACCACGGCCGCCAGCTGGCGCTCGAAGCGTTCGCGGATCTCCTGGGCGTCGTTGAGCGGGTCGTCCTCGCCGGGCGGGATCAGCGTGGTCGCCAAGAGCGGCGCGCCGTGCAGCGCGAGCAAGGCCTGCAGCGCCGCATGCTCGGGCACGCGCAGGCCGATGGTCTTGCGTTGCGGGTGGCTGACCCGGCGCGGCACTTCCTTGGTGGCCTCGAGGATGAAGGTGAAGGCGCCAGGCGTGGCGGCCTTGAGCAGCCGGTACTGGCGGTTGTCGACCTTGGCGTAGTTGGCCAGTTCACTCAGGTCGCGGCACAGCAGGGTGAGGTGGTGCTTCTCGTCGATCTGGCGCACCTGCCGCAGGCGCTCGACCGCGGCCTTGTCGTCGAGGTGGCAGACCAGGGCATAGGAGGAATCGGTGGGCACGGCCGCGACGCCGCCGCCGGCGAGGAGGGCCGCCGCCTGCTTGAGGAGGCGGGGCTGGGGGTTGTCGGGGTGGACTTCGAAGAATTGCGCCATGTTGCGAGTATCAACCTCGCCGCTCTTTCAATGTGAGCAGCGCACTCCCCACCCCGCACAGCGCAATCATCCCCATCCCCACCACCGCCCAGCGGTCCGGCACCGCGCCGGTCGCCACCCAGCCAGCGAAGACCGCGAAGGCGATCTGCACATAGGTGAAGGGCATGATCTGCGTCGCCGGCACCCGCTGGAAGGCCATCGCCCACACCATGTGGCCGACGGTGGCCACCAGGCCCATGCCGATCATCACCGCCCAGGCCCAGCCAGGTACGAGCGAGAGGTCGACGAAGGCGAGCACCGGCAGCGTGATCAGCGTGCCGGTGGCGCTGGTGTAGAGGTTGGTGGTGACCGGGTCCTCGGTGTGCGCGAGGCGGCTCGTGATCAATTGGAAGACGGTGTTGCAGGCGACCTGCCCCAGGGGCAGCAGCAGCGCCCAGGAGAAGTCCTCTCCACCGGGGCGGATGATGACCATCGTGCCGGCAAATCCGCCCAACACCAGCAGCCAGCGCAGCGGCGGCACATGCTCCTTGAAGATCAGGCCCGCGCAGGCGGTGACCGTCAGGGGCGCGAGCATCATGATGGCGGTCATTTCGCCCACCGTGATGAACTTGAGGCTGGCAAACAGGAAGCAGCTGCCGGTTACCAGCGTGGCGCCCCGCAGCAGCTGCAGGCCGAGCCGGCGGGTGCGCCACATCGCGGCCCGGCCGCGGGTGGACGCGGCCAGGGCCGCCGTCGACACAGCCTGCAGCAGGTAGCGCACCCAGACCGCCAGGATCACCGCCACGCCGGCGCGCACCACCACCTGCGAGGCGGTGTCGACAACGGAAAAGAGAAAGCAGCCGGAGATCGCCAGGGCGATGCCGGCCAGCGGATGGTGCTTCACTGGATGCGGTGCGCCAGCAGCTCCCACACCGGGGTGAGGGTGCCCGGCAACAAGGGAAGCTGCCCGAGGTCGGTGTGGCTCTCGTCGGGGCTGTGGAAGTCGCTGCCGCGCGAGGCGGCCAGGCCGAACTCGAGGGCGGTGTCGGCGTAGCGCACCGCCTCGGCGCTGGTGTGGCTGCCGGTGATGACCTCCACGCCCTGGCCGCCATGGGCCTTGAACTCGGTAAAGAGCGCGTACTCCTCGTTGGCCGAGAAGTTGTAGCGGGCGGGGTGGGCGATGACGGCGATGCCGCCTGCCTGCGTGATCCAGCGCACCGCGTCGCCCAGCGTGGCCCAGCGGTGCGGCACGAAGCCGGGCTTGCCCTCGGTGAGGTACTTGCGGAACACCTCGGGCGTGTCGCGGCAGACCCCGGTCTCGACCAGGAAGCGGGCGAAGTGGGTGCGGGAGATCAGCTCCGGGTTGCCGACATAGCGCAGCGCGCCCTCGTAGGCGCCGCGGATGCCGACCTTGGCCAGGCCTTCGGACATCTCCTGGGCCCGGGCCCCGCGGCCACCGCGGGTGGCCAGCAAGCCCTGGCGCAGGGCCTCGTCGTCCGGGTCGAAGCCCAGGCCGACGATGTGGACGGTGTGGCCGGCAAAGGTGACCGAGATCTCGGTGCCGGTGAGGTAGCGCATGCCGTTGGCGCGGGCCGCGGCCATCGCCCGGTGCTGGCCGCCGATTTCGTCGTGATCGGTCAGGGCCCAGAGCTCCACCCCGTTGGATGCGGCGCGCGCCGCCAGCGCCTCGGGGGTCAAGGTCCCGTCGGAGACCACGGAGTGGCAGTGCAGGTCGGCATTGAGGAAGGACACCGCCCGATTCTAGGCCGGGCGGCCCTCCAGCGCGGCCGATGGGCCTGCCCCGGGGCACGGCGGGCCCCTGGCTGGGGCAGGCGTCCTGCCGTCCTTGGGCCACAGGTGAGCGCGCACTCCGGTTTCCGCCGCCAGAGGACCGGCGGGTGAGACAATACGGGTTCACATGACCGCATCCTTCTCCAACCTCGGGCTGTCGCCCAACATCGCCCGTGCCGTGGCCGAGATGGGCTATGAGCAGATGACGCCCATCCAGGCGCAGGCCATCCCGGTCGTCCTCACCGGCCGTGACGTGATGGGCGCCGCCCAGACCGGCACCGGCAAGACCGCCGCCTTCTCCCTGCCGCTGCTGCAGCGCCTGCTCAAGCACGAGAACAGCTCCACCTCGCCCGCCCGCCACCCGGTGCGCGCCCTGGTGCTGCTGCCCACCCGCGAGCTGGCCGACCAGGTCGCGCAGCAGGTCAAGCTCTACGCCAAGTACACGCAGCTGCGCAGCGCGGTCGTCTTCGGCGGCATCGACATGAAGCCGCAGACCGCCGAGCTGAAGAAGGGCGTCGAGGTGCTGGTGGCCACGCCCGGCCGCCTGCTGGACCACATCGAGGCCAAGAACGCCGTCCTCAACCAGGTCGAGTACGTGGTGCTGGACGAGGCCGACCGCATGCTGGACATCGGCTTCCTGCCCGACCTGCAGCGCATCCTGTCCTACCTGCCCAAGCAGCGCACCACGCTGCTGTTCTCGGCCA
>JACCDX011331081.1_pt1 | contig 10413 bp, 11 predicted proteins | sample 7449681 | NCBI WGS metagenome assembly JACCDX01 (sample SAMN15323450, study PRJNA562643) | freshwater metagenome | isolation source: river surface water | place: USA:Blue River Watershed | collected 2017-08-18
AGAAGCGCGAAGACGGCCGCTTCAACCTGGAAACCAACAAGGGCACCCGCTTCATCACCAAGACCATCTTCATCGCCGCCGGCGTCGGCTCGTTCCAGCCGCGCACGCTGAATGTCGACGGCATCGAAGACTTCGATGGCAAGCAGCTGTTCTACCGCGTGAAGGACCCGGCGCGCTTCGAAGGCCGCAACATCGTCATCTGCGGCGGCGGCGACTCCGCGCTCGATTGGGCACTGAACCTGCAGGGCAAGGCCGAGTCCGTGATCCTGGTCCACCGTCGTGAAGAATTCCGCGCAGCGCCGGCGTCGGTCGCGAAAATGAAGGAACTGTGCGAGCAGTACGAGATGCAATTCCTGGTCGGCCAGGTGACAGGCTTCGAAGCTGCGGATGGCACGATGACCGAGATCAAGGTCACCGGCGCCGATGGCGTGACCCGCCGTTTGCCGCTGGACGATCTGCTTGTGTTCTTCGTCCTGTCGCCTAAGCTGGGCCCGATCGCCGAGTGGGGCCTGGAGATCGAACGCAAGCAGCTGGTGGTCGACACCGAGAAATTCGAGACCAATGTCCCGGGCATCTTCGCCGTCGGCGATATCAACACCTATCCGGGCAAGAAGAAGCTGATCCTGTCGGGCTTCCATGAAGCTGCGCTGGCAGCGTTCGGCGCGGCACCGTACATCTTCCCGGAGAAAAAGATCCACATGCAATACACGACGACCTCGCCGAAGCTGCACAAGGTGCTGGGCGTCGAATCGCCAGTGTTCGACTGATCTGTCCGACTGATCTGTCGCTGTCACACCCAAAAGAAAAGACACCCTCGGGTGTCTTTTTTTTCGTCCGTAATGAAGCTGCCCTGAACTAGCGCGCTGCCTTCAGCCAGCCATCCAGCACGGCCGCCTTCGGCTCACCGAGTACAAACTTCGCGCCCCCCTTGCCATCGACGAAGGCGACATACGGCGTCATGCCACGCCAGTCGGGATTGACCGCAAACTGCAGCGCCTGCGGATTGCCGCGAAACGCAAACAACCGGTCGGCCGGCGCGTAATGCGCATCACGCAGCAGTGCCGCATCGTCGTCCGCATCCATCGACACCACCAGCAGCGGCACGAGCGAGCCCTTGGCCGCGCGTTGCTTCGCGAGGTTGGCGATCGCGCCCGGGCAATGGGTGCAAGTGACGGACGTGAATATCACGATGGCTGGCTGCTTCGCATTGCGCAGCAGTGCGGGCCAGGTCGCCTTGTCGAAGGATTCGACGGCGGCCGGTGCGGCGCTCGCTGGTGCAGTGACCGTTGCCAGCGCCAGCAGAGCCATCGCTGCCATGGCTTTCAGCGCACCTGTCAGCCTTGCCTGCCAATGCGACACGCGCTGCTCAGTACAAGTCTTGGACATGAATGTCATTTTCGGCTCTCCACACCACGGCAATCCGCTTGTCCGATGCCACCAGACGCGGATGATCATTTTCCAGTGGCGACGCTGCCAGCTCGCGCAGTCGGAAATGGCGGCCACCATCTGACGACTGCCACGCACGTAAACGAGTCTGCTCGCCATCGAAACTGCGCCAGACAATGACCACTTGCTTGCCGACGACGGCGATATCGGCATGATCGGCCTGCGCATCCGGCAGTTCAAGCACCTTGCCCATCGGTTTGCCATCCTTGTTCAGTCGCGCATAGCGAGTACGCTGGCGACCGTCGCGCTCGCCGAACCACACCGCATGGTAGCCACCGCTCGTATCGCGGGCGAGACCGGGGCCATGATGCGGACAGGCCTTCAGCACCCAGCCATCCTGGCTGGCACGCTGCAATGCGACCGGACGCGAGGTACCGACACGCGCGTATGCGTGGTCACGCACACTGCCGGCGAATACATGGCGCCACAAGACGGACACACCTTGCTGCGGCTCGGCCGCCAGAGCGATACGGCAGCATTCGCAGCTGTAGTCGGCCAGCCGGGTGTCATCACCAAAGCTCCGTCCGCCATCTTTAGACACGTTATAATAGATTGCTGCGCCTTGATAGGCCGACTGATCGCCACCATTCGCGGCCCACACGCGCTCCGCATCGCGCTTGTCGATCCAGAAGGTGTACAGGTCGCCGCGCGCATCGAACATGATGGATTCGAAACGGTGCGTGATCACCTGCCTATCCTGATGCACGGTGAAAGGCGCGGAGAAGCTCGCGCCACCGTCATCGGAACGCAGCATGCGGATCTCGCCGGTATAGGGCTTGCCCAACGGGCGTGTATAACTGAGGACCACCTGCCCGTTTTTGCCGAACGCCAGCTTCGGACGATTGTCGCCATTGGTCGCCACGGTCTCACCGCCAATGTCGATCGCACGTTTCTGACTCCATGTACCGTCGATCGATCGCTGCTGCACGTACAACTGGCCATGGTCGACCAGCACCACCCACAAACTGCCGTCCGGTGCAAACGCAGCACCGGTCGCCAGTTGCGGCTTGCCGTGACCTGCGTGCTGCGCAGCAGCTGGCATGACCGGTATCAGATGCAAGGCCAGCATCAGTGCCAGCGCAATCCAGGTATCTCGCATCATCGCTGTCGCTCGCATCACCATTTGCCCTCCAGTCCGACATACGCCGCTCGCGGCAAGCCCGGCGCATACAGCGCGCCTTGCGAGGTCGCCGATGCGCTGTCCGCATAGCGCTTGTCGGCGAGATTCAACACGCGCGCAAACAGGGTCCAGCGACTATCCAGCACTTGCGATACGCGCAGGTTGAACAAGTCATGCCCCGCATATTTTCCATACAGGTTCGCTGCATCCAGATAATAGGATCCCAGCTTCACCCATTCCAGTTGTGCCGAAGTACCCGGCAGCGGCGTCCAGCCCAGACGCAGGTTGCCCAGCACGCGCGGCGACGCTTCGATTTCCTTGCCCGCGTAATTGAACGGCGTGCCATTCGAGGTGTTGCCCGACCAGTCTACATAGCGATGGATCGCATAAGAAGCAGCGACATCGACACGCCACTGTGCACTCATCTGCCGCCCGAGCCCCAGCTCGATGCCGCGATGGCGCGTCGCACCGTTGTTGGTCTGCACGACGACATTGTTCGCATCCTTTTGCGCCAGCAGGTCATCATGCTTGGTCAGCTGGTACATGACTGCCTCGTAGCTCCAGTCCGCTTGATTGCCGCGCAGGCCGAGCTCGAACTGCTCGGCCAGGATGGGCTTCAGGTCGAGTGCCGCCTGCGCAGCGGCCGGCGATGTGTTGGCAGCACCGGAACGGAACAGCTGGTTCTCGGACGGTGTGCGGAAGCCCTGATTCCAGGAAGCGAACAGATGCGTGTCGCTGGACCAGGCCCAGGTCGCACCGATCTTCGGACTCAGGCGTGTGAAGCTGCGCGCGCCATCAGCGACCTGATAGAAGCCACCGGCATTCGTGCCCGCAGCGAGCTGGTTGTCCAGCGCATAGCGTGCAAAGTCATAACGCAGGCCACCGGTGATACGCAGCCTGTCGACTGGTGAAGTCTCGAGATGCAGATACGGCGCGACGCTCTGGTAATCCACCTTGTAATCGTAGATGCGCGCACCGACGGTATAGCCAGTGAAATTGCGCGATAACCCGGATCCCGTATAGGCCAGCGCGATTGCATTTTCCTTGCGCTCGCTGGGGCTGTAGTCGAGGTCAATGCCGGTGATGAAACGCGTGCGCTGCGCATCATCAAGGTTCTTGCGGTACTTCAGCATCAGGCCAACCGACTGTACAGACGTCTTTTCGATACGGCCCGTGCAGGTCGGGCTTGCGCCACTGCCGCAGGAAAAATTGTAGGTACCGTTCAGGTCCATACGGTTATCGCGGAAATAAGGCGTGACGGACAGCTGCGCCCCCTGTCCGAGATCCGTGTCGATCGCTGACGACAGCCGGAATGCATCAACCTTGCGATAGCCCGGCGAGCGCAGGTTCACGGTCGGCGTGTTCAGGTACATGTCCAATGGTAGTGCTGAGTTGGCACCGGTCTGCTGGTCGATATGCGTGAAACCGACGATGGTCTTGATCACAGTCGCACTGTCCTGCTCATGGTCCCAGCGCAGGTTCAGGCTTTGCCGGTCATACGCGGTCGACTTGCGCCAGCCATCGGTATGCGTGAGGTTGATGTCGCCACGGACCGCGCTGGCGCTGCCGCCGCCGGCGAGGCGTCCGCTGTCGAAGCCGGCGAGCAGGCGGCCAAAACCAAAGCTGCCGCCCTCGAGCGACAGGTCGGCTCCCGCCTTCTGCGCGGGCGTGCGGGTCAGCACATTGACGATGCCGCCGATGGCATCCGATCCGTACAGTGCGCTGCCGATGCCGCGCACGACCTCGACGCCGCCGGCGGAAGGAATGTTCAGCTCGTAAAGCGCATTGTGGTTGAAGTTGCCCGTCGCACGTACAGGGATGCCATCTTCGAGGAACAGGTATAGCGGGCTGGTGGTAAAGCCCTGCCGTATCGCCGTCGTATGGCCTTCGCCATTGGTGACGCCGATTGCGACGCCAGGCACCTGGCCCAGCAGTTGTTGCGGATGCGAGGGCCGGGTCTCGGCAATGATGTCGCGTTGAATGATGCCTACGGCCGACGGGGTTTCGGATAACAGGGTCTGCTCGCGGGTACCGGTGACAGTGACCGCAGGCAAAACAGTATCGGTGGTCTCCGCCAGCGCCGGATCGGCGATGACGAAGGCCGCTGCCGCCAGCGCGGGCGGAAGCAAATGACGCATGGGGAATTCTCCTGGAACGACAAACCAGAATCCGACCCATCAGCGTAGGCCGGATTCACAAGGTACTGCTTGAGCTCAGGAGAAGACGGGAGGCGCGCGCGAGCGCAATGCATGGCCGGGGAAGGCCGTGACGGGCACAGACAGTGCGGGCAGCACGACGATGGCTGCGGACTGCGCCGGTAGATAGTGGGTGACGTCGTAATCCGCCTCAGGCCCGGTGGCGGCGCACAGCACACAGTGATCGGCATGCGCATTGGCTGCGTGCGGCGCCGAGTCCGCCTTGCCGGTATCGAGCTTCACCCATTTGATGCCGGAGCTGACGCAGACCTCGATCCAGCGCGACCCCTGCTCGGCACGCACTGCGGCAAAAGCCGGCAGCAGCGACTGTAGCAGCAGCGCAGCCAGCAGCAGCCCGGACAGCAGGGAACGGTGAATTCGACGGAAAGACATGGGGCCGCATTTTATCATTGCTGCATTGCGGGTCCGCCGCTGATCAGGACGTTCCCAGATCAATCGACAACCGAACAAAACCCCAGCCTCGGCAGTGAGACTCAGAAAACCGGGCGTATTTCAGGAAATGCGCTGTCTAACCCAAGCGCATACTGGGTCTGGCCTGCATTGCAGAACAAGCAATAAAAATCCCTTGGTCAGGATGAATACCGAGTTAAGCAATGACCAAGTGCTTATGTGCGGCGCGGAAAAAGCTTGTGTTAAATTCCGAAAAAACTCGTATTTGTGCGGCTGCAATAGGTACAAGCCCGCCACAGATACTTGCCAAAATACTGACAAATCCCGGGACAAAGGGTCGGCAATCTGCGTGTCTTGTATATGCTGCATTGCGGAAACACCGAAATGGCGACACAATCGAGCGTCTTGAATGAGGGGTCATCATGCTCTACCAGCTTCATGAAATGAACCGCACCTTGCTGAGCCCGCTGATCCAGTGGGCCGAGGCATCGTCCAAGCTGTTCACCAACCCGGTATCGCCGTTTGCGCATACCCCTTTCGCGCAACGCATCGCCGCCGGCTATGAACTGATGTTCAGGCTGGGCAAGGAATATGAAAAGCCTGCTTTCGGCATTACCCATACCGAAGTCAATGGCGTGCAGACCGCGATCATCGAAGACGTGGCGGTCGACAAGCCCTTCTGCAAACTGCTGCACTTCCGCAAGGACAAGCACAACGCCAAACTCAGGGACCTGAAGCAGCCGGCCGTGTTGCTGGTCGCACCGCTGTCGGGCCACCATGCCACGCTGCTGCGCGACACCGTGCGCGCGCTGCTGCCTGACCATGATGTTTACATCACCGACTGGACCGATGCGCGCATGGTCCCGATGGACAAGGGCGCTTTCCACCTGCACGACTACATCTACTATGTGCAGGACTTCATCCGCTTCCTGGGCGAAGGCGTGAACGTGATCTCGGTCTGCCAGCCGACCGTGCCGGTGCTGGCCGCGATTTCGCTGATGGCCTCGAACAAGGAAAAGATCCTGCCGAAGACCATGGTGATGATGGGCGGGCCCATCGATCCGAGCAAGTCGCCGACCGCCGTCAATGACCTGGCGACCAACAAGCCGTTCTCGTGGTTCGAGAACAATGTGATCTACAACGTGCCTCCTAATTACCCGGGTTATGGCCGCCGCGTCTATCCGGGCTTCCTGCAGCATGCCGGCTTCGTCGCGATGAACCCGCGTCGCCATGCGCAAAGCCACTGGGAGTTCTATCTGCACCTGCGCGAAGGCGACAACGAGTCGGCCGAAGAGCACCGCAAGTTCTATGACGAATACAACGCCGTGCTCGACATGCCGGCCGAGTACTACCTCGAAACCATCAAGACTGTATTCCAGGACCATGCGCTGCCTGAAGGCACCTGGGATGTGGAAGGCAAGCGTGTGCGGCCGCAGGACATCAAGACTGTCGCGCTGTTCACGATCGAAGGCGAGCTAGACGATATCTCGGGTTCGGGACAAACCCGTGCTGCGCATGACCTGTGCTCGGCGATCCCGAAAGAGATGAAGCAGCATTACACGGCGCCGAAATGCGGCCACTACGGCATCTTCTCGGGTCGTCGCTGGCGCGAGATGATTGCGCCGCGCATCACCGAGTTCATCAAGGCACACGCGTAAACGCTGCCTGAACCGGAACGATCCTAGGCCGCCCGCGGGCGGCCTTGTCGTTTGCGGCGCACCTCTGCTCGCGTCGCGTACCAGTCTGTGACAACGACATCCGCGACGGCCTGGTAGTCGCAAATCGCGGATAATGTCGGCCTATGTCGCTTCCCCCGTCATCACTGGCCGATCGCATCGAGGACCTGCTGCCGCAGACTCAGTGCACCAAGTGCGGCTACCCCGCCTGCCGCCCGTATGCGGAAGCCATTGCCGATGGCAGCGCCAATTACAACCAGTGCCCGCCCGGCGGTGCCGAAGGTGTGGCCAGACTGGCGGCGCTGTTGGGCAAGCCTGTCATCCCCATCAATCCTGAAAACGGTGCCGAGCGCGAGCGGCCAGTGGCCTTCATCGATGAAGTCGCCTGCATAGGCTGCACGCTGTGCATACAGGCCTGCCCGGTGGACGCCATCGTCGGCGCGGCGAAACAGATGCACACCGTCGTTGCATCGCTGTGCACCGGTTGTGACTTGTGCGTCGCGCCCTGCCCGGTGGATTGCATCGCGATGATTCCCGTCACGGCGGGCCAAACCGGCTGGCAGGCATGGTCGCAGCCGCAAGCCGATGACGCGCGCGCCCGCCATGAACAGCGCAACGCCAGACTCAAGCGCGACAAGGAAGAGAATGACGCAAGGCTGGCTGCGAAGGCAGCCGCCAAGCTGAAGGAAGTTGATGCGTCGGATGCGCAATCCGACGAAGAACGCGCAGAGAAAGAGCGCAAGCGTGCCATCATCCAGGCTGCGATCGAACGGGCGCGGCTGCAAAAGGAAGCGGCACAGCAGGAAGCCGCGCGTAAGCAGGCCGATGCCGACATGAACGCCGACCCCGCCGCGGGAAAAAAAGCATGAACGCAGATAAGCGCCGCGAAATCTTCGAAAGGCTGCGCGCAGCCAATCCGCACCCGACGACCGAGCTCGAATACACGACACCTTTCGAATTACTGATCTCGGTGATCCTGTCCGCACAAGCGACCGACGTCGGCGTCAACAAGGCGACGCGCAAGCTTTATCCGGTGGCGAATACGCCGCAGGCTATCTATGCGCTCGGCGTCGACGGACTCACACCGTATGTGCAGACAATCGGCCTGTACCGCACCAAGGCGAAGAACGTGATCGAGACCTGCCGCATCCTGCTCGAGCAGCACGGCGGCCAGGTGCCGCGCGAGCGAGAAGCGCTGCAGGCACTACCCGGTGTCGGCCGCAAGACCGCCAATGTGGTCCTGAACACTGCGTTCGGTGTACCCGCAATGGCCGTCGACACGCACATCTTCCGGGTGTCGAACCGTACCGGCATCGCGCCCGGCAAGAACGTCGATATCGTCGAGCAGAAGCTGATGAAATTCGTGCCACAGGAATTCCTGATGGATGCGCACCACTGGCTGATCCTGCATGGCCGCTATACCTGCACCGCGCGCAGCCCGCAATGCTGGAACTGCCTGATTGCCGATCTGTGCGAGTACAAGGACAAAACGCCGAAGCCTGCCAAAGGCATCTGAACACAGGCCTCCGAATGACAACGTGTGACGCGCTGCATGGGATGCATGGAATGCACGCAAGGCCCGAACGATACTGACACCCCCTTCATGGAAGCTTTCATCAACAGCGCCGCCGTCGTCGCCCTTGGCGAACTCGGCGACAAGACCCAGGTGCTGGCGCTGCTGCTGGCCGTGCGCTACCAGCGCAGCTGGCCCATCCTGGGCGGTATCTTCCTGGCGACGCTGCTGACCATGGGCGTCACTGCCCTGCTAGGCACGACCATTTCCAGTTTCCTGCCGCCGCAGCTGCTACGCTGGGTGCTGGTACTGATGTTCTATGCGGTCGCCATGTGGACCCTGATGCCGGAAGGTGATGACAGCGATGAAGAAGACGTCGCGCTCAAGTCTTCGCGCAGTCTGGTGCTGACTGCTTTCGTGACATTTATCCTCGCCGAACTGGGCGACAAGTCGCAGCTTGCGACCTTGGTGATGGCCGCCAAGTACGGCGATTTTCCATCGGTGATGGTGGGCGCGACGCTGGGCGAAATGCTGGCCATTGCGCCGGCCGTGTTGCTGGGCCAGACCACGGCACAATGGCTGCCAATGAAATGGGTGCGCGTTGCGGCGGCCGCATTATTTGCGGCGCTCGGCACCTGGGTACTGGTGTTCGGGCTGGCGTGAAGCGCGGGAACCCCATGATGAAAGCGGAGTGCTGAACGATGTTCAACCCCACCAAGGATGAAGTGCGCCGCTTCTTCTGCGAGACCTGGCGCAAGACACAGGCCAACGAGGTGCTGACGCCGCTGGAAGCCATTGCGCGCGACTGGATGCTGCAGCACCCTGAATACCATGACGAACTGTCGGATCCTGAATCCGCGCAGGCGATGGACTATGACATCGCGAAGGGCCAGTCGAATCCCTTCCTGCACCTATCGATGCACCTGTCGATCACCGAGCAGGTATCGATCGACCAGCCGCCGGGCATACGCGCCGCCTGTCACGCATTGGCCGCGAAGCTGGGCGAGCATGAAGCGCAGCACGAGGTAATGGAATGCCTGGGCGAGATGCTGTGGACCGCACAGCGCAACGGCACGCCGCCAGATGGGCTTGTCTATATCGAATGCGTGAAGCGCAGGGCGCAGCGCTGAAGGACAAGCCGCTGCGTTAACAGAAAACGAATGCCAGCATGGCGGGATCGTCGATCAGATTGTCGTTCGCGTAGACGGCCAGCCGGTAAATCACGGCAGTCAGTGCATTCCTAAATTCTTGCAGATTCATGCAAACGCACCGCGTTTGGCTGCCATGCCAGACAAAACCGTATTGTGCCAAACTCCCGGCCGCCCGTTGATTTGATCTTCAGCTGCTGCAGCGGATGTAGGCGAAGGCAGTTCGTTCCTGCTCGTAGTCAATGCCGGATACCGGTCCAAGCACTCACACCCACGCCAGGGAACGTTGGTCGATCGCATCAACTCCTCTCGTCATACCCGCCAATCTGCCTTCACCCGCCACACCGGTGGCCATCCTGGCGCTTTCTTTCCTGTCCTTCTCACAAAATCCGCGCAAGACAGTCGGCCCCAGGCCGTTCCTGTCGGGGCAATTCAAATCCCCACAATTCAAATCCCCCGCTTTTCAAGACGAACCTTTTAAGGTACATTTTGGAGATCCCTGCGCATGGGCGAGGAAGGCGCAAAGAAGATCCCATTGGTCTTCTTTCGAAATGGCAATGACAAGGAACCTGTTCGCGAGTGGCTCAGGACGCTTGCACCGCCCGACAGACTTGCTGTCGGCCAGGACTTGATGCGTGCGCAGTGGCGCTGGCCAGTCGGCATGCCACTTTGCAGGCCCTTGGGAAACGGCCTTTGGGAAGTACGAACCGAACTGCCTAGCTATCGAATAGCGCGGGTATTGATGTGCTTGGATGAAGGCGTAATTGTTGCCTTGCATGCCTTTATCAAAAAAACGCAAAAGACGCCCGAAGCCGAGCTGGCATTGGCGCGAAAACGCCAGAAGGAGCTGGAACCATGAGCAAGAAACATCACGGATCTGGTCTGGACGATTTCCTCAGGGAAG
>JACCDX010089554.1_pt1 | contig 10412 bp, 8 predicted proteins | sample 7449681 | NCBI WGS metagenome assembly JACCDX01 (sample SAMN15323450, study PRJNA562643) | freshwater metagenome | isolation source: river surface water | place: USA:Blue River Watershed | collected 2017-08-18
GACTGTTTTAAGGATGTCCAACTGGGCTTTTGCATTAAGATCTGCGGCATTTTGTCGTGCCTCGTTGCTTTTGTTTAGACTTGCCACTTTCTGTTTTACTAGTTGATTCTGAATTGCTAAATCGATTGCACGATCTAGGTCATGACGGGCTGCGGATTGGTTGTCGGCCGTGGCATCGCGCATCTGATCGAGTCTGCTACGATTCACGACGGATTGGTGCATTATGTCTCCCGCGCGATCCTTTTCTTCCTGCTTGTTCTGAGCACGACGATTCTCTTTGCGCTGCTTTTCGGCAAAGATTAAAGCCTTGGTGTCCTCTCTTAAATAGGGGGTTGTTGGTTCTGAATCTTTGTTTTCCGGCAACGCACCGTCATTTTGGTTTTCCGGCAACGCAACGCCAATATTCGCTTGTGCCATTTGGATTTCTTCTAATGTGTTGAAAGAGTCGGATCGTATAGGTTGACGGTCGTCTGGATCGTTGTCATTGTAACTGGGGTTTTTTGCTGGCGCGACCGTGCCACATTGGTTTAGTTTCTGTTGTAAGTAGCCTCGGGATTTCATGTAGTTATTATGGTAGGATAACGCGGTTAGTATAACGGTTGCAGCGTTACCCATTGAGGTTGGAGCGGTTGGGTACTTTTCGATATACTCAAAAAAGGTGGATGAACGAATTCGTCGAATCCCAGAGAGTGACTGGTTATTTTGTGGATTTAATTCCTTTAAAACTTGCGTAAATACGTTGGTGTTTTCGCCATAATCTTGTGCCAATTTGTTTGTGGCAGCGGTAATATGTTGGTCACGCATTAATGCATCGGCAATCGTAGTCGAAATATGATTGATTGTTTGAATAAAATCCGCCGCAGCTCGGCTACTATTAAGAATAAAGAATCCTGATGCGGGTTGAGGGTTTATGCTACCAGTCGGTGAAATTGGAGAAACGTTCATTTGATTATCCTTTGCGATACGTTGGGAGTGAAAAAAAATAATGGTTGATTTTGGTTAAGGCGGGCGAATCGAATTTAAAGTCGATGGTCTAGCGCTCATTGGTGTGCCACGCCAGCGATTTGTTTGGTACCTGCCGGTAAAAACCGCACGAACCGCCAGTTGGCTGATATGGCGTTATAGCAAATTCCCATTTTCCCTGCTTCCGGTGCACCGATTACACAGCCTAATCCTGATTGGAGCCTGCGCCCCACCAAGTGCACGATGTATAGAAAATTTGGGAAGTTTAAAAATCCTATTGTGCAGCGTATTTTTTTGTCAAGTTATTCCGGTTACGATGGCCGATTAGGGCGGAGGTGATTGCACATCAAACGGGGTTGCTTTACCCTGTTTAATATGGATATTAAGCCACAGCCCGGCGATCAATTTTTAATTACCGTTAAACCAAGGTCTGGCAATAATGCCATTGTGTGGGACGGTCAGGCGTTTCAAGTAAAAACCACCCGAGTTCCCCATGATGGGCAAGCGAATGATGCCGTGATCGCGTTATTTAAATCGATTTTGGGCTGGCGGGTAAAATTGGTAAACGGGTTTACTAGTCGGTGTAAACGAATCGAAATCATTCAGGTAAAACCAAGGCGACCAAATGATCAAACGTAATCGACTAACGGCAATTTTGGGGGGACTATTGGTGGGCTTGGGTGCATTTGGTGCCCATGCGTTGAAACAGCAGTTGTCCACCGATGCAATTGAAATTTGGAAAACGGGCGTGTTTTATGGATTTCTTCATGTGTTGGCATCGCTTTCGGTTGGGGCGACTGCCGCTGGTCGACGGGCACAATGGATGTGGTTGGCTGGCACGATTGTGTTTTCTGGCAGCCTGTTTGGATTGGCATGGACCGGAATAAAATGGCTGGGTGCCATTACCCCAATCGGCGGGATGTTGATGTTGGTGGGGTGGGTGATATTGGCGTTGGACCGCAATAATGCCAACGGCAGTTAAAATCGAAAGGCTAATATGATGGAGTTGATTGCGGTGGCAACATTTGGCGGTGGTTGTTTTTGGTGCATGCAGCCCCCCTATGACCGGGTTTTGGGTGTGCTTAAAACCACCGTTGGCTATATGGGGGGAACGGTACCCTCGCCGTCGTACCAGCAAGTATCAATGGGGCGTACAGGCCATGTCGAAGTGGTTCAAATTGAGTATAATCCCAACCAGGTTACCTATGATCAGCTTCTGACGATATATTGGCAAAACATTGATCCTACTGATCAATACGGGCAATTTGCGGATTTAGGGCCCCAGTATCAACCCGTTATTTTTGCGCATTCCGAGGCCCAGCGTGTTGCCGCCGAACAATCCAAAGCCACCTTGGCAGCATCTAAAAAATTTAAAAAGCCGATTGTGGTAACCGTTAAACTGGCATCCAGGTTTTACCCTGCAGAGGGGTATCATCAGCGATATTATCAAACCCAACCTGATCGTTATAATCGATATAAAAATGGGTCCGGGCGGGCGGGGTTTTTAACCCAACATTGGGGAAAATTATGACCCCATTTTTATGGCAGTCGCGGGTGTATTTTGGCGATACGGATGCTGCGGGCATTGTGTACCATGGTCGGTACGTTTATTGGATGGAAGCCGCACGCATTGAGTGGTTGATGGCGATAGGGTGTCCGTATAGTACGTTTATTGCTCAGGACATTGCGTTTATTCCGGTTAATCTATCGTTGGCGTTTAAAACGCCCCTTCGATTTGAAGATGTTTTTGAGGTGTCGGTGTCGGTTTCCCAACTAAAACGGGCGTCGTTTAGCATCGATTACGTGTTTACCCGCCAGGCTCAGGTAACGGCCACCGGGATTGTTACCTTGGCCTGTTTAAATTCGACGACGTTTAAACCCATTGGTATTCCATCGGCGTTAAAACACCACCTTCTAACCTCAGTTTAATCCAGCCCTCGTTTTTAGCCGATTTTATAGGCCGTATCCATTTGATTTAAAATTTCAAGAATTTTGTTGCAATCAGCACGTAGCTGTTGTTCCCCAACTTCGGTAAAAACGGCGGAGGCAATTGTGGGGATAGCCGCAACACCAAAACCGGTCGCAACCGAACTGGCAATATTAACGGCGGATATAGCGGCATTGCTAACTGATGCCATATTAGAGTTGCGAATAAACTGATTGATGTAGGTTTTGATTGTCATGATGTCGTTAGGGTGGTGTTGAAGGTGAGTAAAAACCGTTTGGTAACGGGTTTGAATTTCTGCCAATTTACCTTCGGCCTCTTGACGACGAGCGCGGTCTGATTTTGGCGCAACTTGCACAAGGTAAACTGGATTTTCTTTAACCGGTGGAATAATAACGAAACCACGTTTTATTAGGGTTTGATATTCGCCTGACTCGGTATTTTTTTGGCGTATACGGTCTATAAAGTTGGTTGCATCTTTTTTTGTGTTGCAAACAAAAAGTGTATTTTCAGGATAATTGGTGTACTGCACTAGGATCCCGTTGATGTTGCTAATGACGGTTTTGGGTGTTTCATTGGCACAGTCTTTATATTGATTTTTTGAGGTTTTTCCAGCCATTTCAGCGCTGGGCGATAAACGGTCGAATGATGAAATAGCACTGCGGGAGGGCTGTCGGTTGCGGTTTGCTTGTTGGTAGGCAAGTTGTCCGATTTGACCGGCAACATTTACAGCGTGTGAAACGTCCATGTGGGGCTCCTTTTGGGTATATATTGCACATATAATTGGATCTTTTAATGTTGTGGTCCAAGCGTGTTGCGTCGGCATGATTATGATTGTGGCTGTAAAATAGTGGTCGCTATCAATGCGATCAAGTGAATCGCCCGCATTGGATAAGCTATTGGTAATGACTGCTATAACGGATTCGGTGGGGTAACGGCAATTTATGCCAATCGCACCTATAAAAAATCGAGTATTTTTAAAATATATCTGTAGAACTTGGTTGTTTTTAACGGCAATTAGAGTACCGGTAACGGCGGATACCTGCACATTTGTGGGTACGATCGTATGCATCAAGTTGGCGATTGTTGCGGTTGGAAATGGCGCCGAAATCCGTCGGTGGATCATGGTTTTGGATGGGTTGCCGGTGGCCAATTCACGCTTTAAATTGAGACAAGTGCCAATGGGGGTCATTTAGCCAACTTTCATCTCAATCGCCCGGGAAATCGATTGGAATATTAGGATTTTAAGGTTGGCAATCATACAGAGTATAACGCATTCATTGCAATAACCGATTGGGTTGTTGACCTAAGATCGGCGGCGCAGGTACTGTCCAGAAGTGATCACTATTCCAGCTATATCAAGGAGTTTATATGAATAATCCAATCGCGGTGGTTACTGGGGGAACCGGCTTACTAGGTCAATCGCTAATCGTGTCATTGGTTTTAAAAGGGTACCATGTGCGAGTGTTGACCCGGGATGTGGCCCGTGCAAAACAGTCGATTTGTTTGCCGGTGGAGTGGGTGCCGTGGGACCCCAATGCCAGCATTGCGCCGGTGGCAAGTTTAGACGGCGTTGACTGTGTCATTCACCTGGCTGGCGAGCCAGTCGCGGGGACTCGGTGGACGGCAGCCCGAAAATCCAAAATTTATACATCCCGGGTAATTGGCACCCAAAACCTACGTCGGGGTATCCAAGCCACGACAGTGCCGCCCCGCGTGGTGGTTTCGGCATCGGCGATTGGGTTTTATGGCGATACCCAAGATCAATACTTAACCGAAACCGCCGCCAATGGGGATACGTTTTTAGCAAGGGTGTGCCAAGAATGGGAAGCCGATATTGCCGGAATTCATTCCCTAACCCGGTTGGTCACCTTACGAACGGGTATCGTGTTGGACACTCAAGGGGGGGCATTGGCTGCCATGTTGCCGATTTTTAGATTGGGCCTGGGCGCACCGTTGGCATCCGGCACCCAATGGATGAGTTGGATTCATATTGATGACGTTGTGGGGTTGATTCACCATGCAATTACAAATGAGTCCGTTACCGGTCCGGTAAATGCCGTGGCACCCAATCCAGTTCAAAATCGTGGGTTTTCGCGGGTGCTGGGGCGGGCCGTTGGTCGGTGGACGGGGCCTGCAGTTCCCAGGGGGATGATTCGGTTACTGTTGGGCCAAATGGCCGATATCGTATTGCATTCCCAACGGTGTGTGCCGTCGGTGGCAAAGGCCACGGGGTATCGGTTTAAGTACGAACATCTTGACGATGCGTTACGGGATTTAATTCGGCCCCTGGGGTTTAATGCCTACACGCTCAGGCGACATCAGTGGATCGAAAAACCGGTTTCGACAGTATTTCCTTTTTTTTCCGACGCCAAAAACCTAGAAACCATTACTCCCCCCTGGGTTGGATTTACGATTAAGTCGGTGTCTGGGCCAATGGCGGTGGGTACCCTGATCGACTACCGCATTGTTATTAAAGGCGTGCCAATGAAATGGCGAACCCGAATTTCAAAATGGGAGCCCAATCAAAAATTTGCAGATGAGATGGTGTGGGGTCCTTACCAACGTTGGCACCATACCCACACGTTTCAGGCGCTAAAATCGGGCACCTTAATGACCGATTTGGTTATTTATCAACCGCCATTTGGTGTTTTAGGCGATATTGTAGCGTTACTGATGATCACCAAGGATGTGGCCAAGATATTTAACTATCGAACCCAACAAATCAATAGGTTGTTTTAGGATCGGGATCCGGTTTTCGAGACATTTTGGCGGGGGGGGGCGTCCGACGGGTTTATGGTATCCGTGGCGGTACGCTTATTTTTAGGATGAAGATCCTTCGATAAATCAAGGCCGGGGATTTCGAGGTAATTATATACCGGATCTTCGGATAGATTTTGGCAGCTTAATATGGTTTTCCATAGGTTAACCCCGGATAAATCACATATTGCCCATAAATGTTTGGCATTAAATTTTGCCAACCAATGCGCCACGCTGTTTAACCAGGTACTTGAATGGCAGGCACCATGGTGTCAAGCCAATCGACCAAAGAAACATATTGCGGACAATAATCGGTACGAATTTGGACCGATACACGTCTAAACAGCATGGGTGTACCTCAATTTTGATAAAAAATGTTTATAAGGTATCGAATTTTTTTAAAATAAAAATTCACCTAATTTAGAATTTGCTTTAAGTGCAATGCAAAACCACCAAATAATCGGTGATTTTTTGTTGAAGCGCGGCGTGTTTGTTTGAAATTTTTTTTTGAATTTAAACGAGAATTATTTAACAGGTAGATTTTACAGACAAAAAAGGTACTATTTTACGATGATTTTCGGAGTAATAACATTTAATTATTTCTACGGCTCTCGATTAAAAAAACCAGACAAACCGCTGCCAATAAATACGCAAACTGAAACCAAATTGAGTCTTTTGAGTCAGGTAACGATTCCACTTGCTACGCCTGTAAATCAAAGTGATTTTCAGACAATTCCGGCGTTAATTGTTGAACGCCAATTTCCCGATGACAACCGAGTTTTAACTGAACAGTACGCGCCTGCCGATCCGGATCCTGGTAATGGATTGCCGACCGTTAGCAATTCGGAAATTTATAACGCGAAAGTCCAAACCCGACGGGAGTATCTTTGCAAACGAACAGTCGATCAGATTAATTCGGAATTTGGGTTTGGTAGCACCGTTTAGGGGATGGCGGGTGAATTTATCCAGTAAACCGCCATCGCATTTTGGCTGGCATTTTAATTAAAGGGGAATCAATTGTGAGTTTAGGTGGTTTAAGTGCCGGGTGTGTAGGTGAAATTTTTTTTGATTTCGATCGAAAATGAATTAACAAGCAGAACGTAACAACATGAAATGGGGATAAACGATGAATATAAGCAGTGGCCGGTCGTATCCAAACGTCACCCGATTTGGTGCCAATTCGGAAGATGGAACGATAAATGGATCAACCAACCGAATCCAAACGCAGCGGCCCTCAAATCCCACGTCTTATTCGAAAATCGATGGTGGAGTGCATGATAGGAATCGCTTACATCATTTAGGTGTATCCAACATTAGGCAATCGGACCTGTGTAGGTATTGGATAAACAACGGCAAGTCCACTGGCATGATTTCTTATATCAACGTTGCTTCTAACAACGCCAAGGCCGATATTAAAGGTATTTTGAATGAGATCGAATCCAAGAAATCGACAATATCGATGGCCGCTTTGGCTACCCTGATGCATCAGATCGGAGAAAATTATTCCGATGCGCCCTTAAGTTTGACGGATGGTCAAATAAAATACATAGCCAGATCGTTTGAAGATCCGTTTAATTTGGATAAACATGTCGGCCGAATTCTCCACGGATTAACGGGCCTTGATTCAAGCAATGGCAACACCAAACGATTGGTGGTTGAGTTAGCCAACGTAATCAAAGAACTTAAACATAAACCTGATGCGAGACAAATCGGAATGGCCCTTTACGGCCTTCAGCGGCTTAATGGATCGGATCAATCTACCCAACAATTGGTGGATGCGTTAACGAACATCATCAAGGGGTCCCACCAGCTTCTATCCGGCCAATCACTTTCGAGTTGTTTATACGGACTTCAAAGCCTTGATCGCCACGTTTCGTCAACAAAGGAATTGATTTGGGCATTGGTTGGTAAGATTGGTAAAAATAAATCTGGTCCCGACGAGGCGTTATCAGGCCTTGGTATAGCCATCTCATTATACGGTCTCCAAAACCTTGATGGATCCCATCCATCGACAACTGCACTGGTGGACGCGTTAACCCCCGAGATTCGGTCAAGTACCGTTACCCTAGATTTAGGAAACATTGCGATGGCTTGTTTCGGGCTTCAAAATCTTGATGGAAAACACCCGTCGACAATTGCTTTGGTTGCGGTTTTAGTAGAAAAAATTCGTAATAGCTTGCCTAAATTAGCGCAAAATAACCAAACCTTTAACGCCCAGCAAATTGGGATGGTAGGGGCCGGTCTTCAAAATCTTGATTGGAACGCCGATTCTACCCAAGAATTGGTTGGTTTATGTGCCGACATGATTACCAATAATTCACAGCCGTTAAATGGGTACTCGATCAATAACTTTTTACAGGGTTTAAAAGGATATAGTCCGGACGGACGAAATACCACCAAATTGGTAGACGCACTTTCAAGAAAAATTGCGGAACGCGATGCGGTTTTAACCTGCGAAGGCATCGCAAATTCGGTTTATGGATTTCATAACCTAGAGGGTTGTCATGCGTTAACAAAAAAATTGGTTGGTGCTGTGGTTGAAAGTATTGATAATCGCCTGCCGGGTTTAACCGCAAATAACGACCGGTTTACCTCGAAGGATATTGGAATGATCGGGTATGGACTTCAACGCCTTGACGGTAAAGATACAAATACAAAATACTTGGTCAACCTGGTAGCCACCCTTATCCGACGCACCGAGCAATCTTTAACACCCCTGCAACTGGCAACGGTGGTGTATGGTATGCAAAGCCTAGATGGCGCCGATGCGTCTACCAAAACCTTGGTTGCTGCCGTGGTCAACCACATTCCGACGGATATCCACGATATCGGATTTACATCTGTACAAATTGGCATGATGGGACTAGGCCTTCAAAATCTTGATGGTTTGGATGGGGCAACCCAGCAATTAGTGGGTGTTATAGCGAGCGCACTTACTCATATTAATGACCCCGTTAGTGGTAAGTTCATTGGAATGTCTTGCCGGGGATTAAGAAGTCTGGACGGGCACCACAAGAACACGCATTTTTTGGTAAACGAACTGACTAAAAAGGTTTCGCTTAGTGGCGAATCATTAGACGCGATCCAACTTGGCACGGCGATATTCGGGCTTCAAAATCTTGATGCGACGAATTCATCAACCATTCAGTTATTAGGCGCATTAATTAATAAGATTCCAAACGATTTCCAATTTGATCAAGCCAGTTTATCCCAAATCGTGATTGGTATTCGACACTTTACCTGTTCAGAAAATGGAATCGCGCTGATAAGACCGCTTGTTAACGCGATGAGTAAGGACTTAACCATTGATATCGTTCGGGAAATGGCGTGCATTTGGCTGAAATCTAGCACAAACTGGAACCTTACAATTGATTTTATTCAAAATATTTCAAGTCAATCGGGTTTAGATGGTCGCTGGACCGAATCGATGGTGCTGGATTTGATTTTGAATTTTCAATCCGATCAGTCTCATCACTTAATTCATTACATTGGAGAAGAATTAGGGTTGTACCATCTAAAATTCGCCGCTAACGTGTATAAACACGGCCAAAGTGCCCCATCGCCGACGCAATCGGAGGTGCCCGGCCGGGTTTGGACGACTGGATTGCGGGCAAATCAGCCAACTCATTTTATTTGCGCATCGTCTCGGTTTGGCGAAATCGCCGAAAACGGAAAAAAAACAGATGTCGGGATAAGTACATTTGTTGGAAAAATTCTTAATTACCGAGAAAATTCAGAGTCGGGTAATTTGGTGTTGGTTTTAAATTATATTGGAAAGGATAATAATCAAGAAAAAATCGATTCCCTTTACACCAAAATCAACACAACATTGGCGCATGAACACCTAGTAAAAAATACAAAAAATTTAAAAATCATTTTATTTGCGGAGCCAGGTAATCAGGATCCATTTAAAGCATGGCTAGACGCCGAGATTTTGGCGTTAGGTACCCACAACTACCGAACCCAATTGGTAAACGGGGAGTACACACCCGAGGGATCGTCTAGTGATCGTAAGCGATCAAAACCAACATTAACCACCGATGGCGCAAAAAATAAACGATCCCGCACCCATGGGGCGGAAAAACCAACCGGCGCTGTTCAATCGGTTGCCACCGTAGTACGTGCTGGGGTTCATGCGGATAGAAAGTCGTTAATTGACACAATAATCAAAAACCTTTCAAATCCGGAATGCCGTCAAATCGAACAATATTTGAAAAATGTTAATCGACAAGACTGGGAAGCGTGTTTATACAACACAATCAAGCAGGGGACTGAGCTGGAATTTATCAATCTTGTCCCCGATCAGGCAGAAAATATCAAGCAAATTGCACAAGTATGTGAATGTTTGAACACTCTTTCATAAAGTTTAATGTTTAACGCCGTATAAAACTGGGTATCCAAGGCCAACTCCCGTTGTGATAACGACGGGTTTTGTGCTGGTGTTTAGGCTGGCAGAATTGTTTTGATTCATACGCGTTAAAAAGGAGTGGTTTATGAATATTGGTGGTTTGAGACCAGGCAATTGGAATATCTTCAGTTCGGCTTCGCAGGTATCCAATGCGCCGGTCAATTTTGATCGTATTCAACAGTCTGGGTTTAAGGGGAACGCCTCAACCGCACTAAGTAACGCGTTGGCGGCTACCCGTGGGCTTAGTCCCTTGGATGCCTTCGCAAATGTTCAACAAAGTACGCTTGCGGGCAAATTGTACGCCGCCGTTAATGGCAACCGGGAACCCAGTTTGAA
>JACCDX011699457.1_pt1 | contig 10412 bp, 8 predicted proteins | sample 7449681 | NCBI WGS metagenome assembly JACCDX01 (sample SAMN15323450, study PRJNA562643) | freshwater metagenome | isolation source: river surface water | place: USA:Blue River Watershed | collected 2017-08-18
GATGTCATGGCTGCTGCTCCTTGGCTCCATGCACCTGTGATCGGACGGCCAATGACTACATAATTTGCGCCGGCTTCAATCGCCTTCTGAGGGGTCATTACGCGAACCTGATCATCATTTCCTGCGCTTCCTGCTGGACGAACGCCAGGTGTGATGATGATTGGCTCTGGTCCTATGGAAGAGCGAATTGCTGAAATCTCTAGCGGCGAAGAGACAATCGCACGCGCTCCTGCTCGAACAGATAAGTCAGCGAGAGCAACTGCACTTTCAAGGGCGTGGTTTGCATATCCAATCTCGAATAGATCTTCTTCAGAGAGTGAGGTCAAGATTGTCACAGCGGTAATATCGATATGAGGAACAGCTTCTACCGCTGCCTTCACCATTGCGCTTCCCCCGGATGCATGGACAGTGAGAAAGCGTGGATTGATCGCTGAAATCGCATGCGCCGCAGATGAGACGGTGTTGGGAATGTCGTGCAATTTCAAATCAAGGAAGATCTCTACGCCAAAATCATCCTTGATCTTTGACACACCTTCGCTGCCAAAGGTGAGAAAGAATTCAAGTCCTAACTTGTAGACAGCAACGCTATCTCTCGTTGCCTCTACCCATCTTTGTGCGGTATCAAAATCTCGAGTATCAACGGCGAGAATAATCGGTGCGGTCATAATGAGCTCCTTCTATCGGTGGGCATAACCAACAGCTTGTGAGAGCGAGGTAAAACCACGCTGTGCTAATAGTTCGCGTAGTTCGCTTTGAATTTTGATCAACGCTGTCGGGTTGCCAAAACTCGCCGTTCCAACTGAAACACCAGATGCGCCAGCGAGGATCATCTCGAGCGCATCGCGACCTGATGAGACTCCCCCCATGCCAAGAATTGGTAGATGAGGAAGCGCTTCTCGAACTTGATAGATGGCGCGAACTGCAACTGGTCGTATCGCAGGTCCGGAGAGACCTCCAGTCTTTCCTCCGAGGTGTGGCTTCATAGTCTCAAGGTTGATCACCATTCCAAGCACAGTATTGATCAACGCTACGCCGTCAGCGCCCGCATCTGCGACGCTCTTTGCAACGGCAGCAATATTTGTCACATCTGGTGTGAGTTTGGCAAGGATTGGAATCTCGCCACCGATAACTTTGCGCACCCCATCGATAACCCGAGCTGAGGTATCGCAATCAGTTGCGAAAACCAAACCTCTATTCTCAACGTTGGGGCAAGAAATATTCACTTCGATCGCTGAGATACCTGAGGTCGACCGAAGTTTGCGCGCAAGGACTGCATACTCTTCAACAGTTTCACCTGCAATTGAAACGATGACTCGAGAACCCTGGCTGAGTAACCATGGAACATCATTTGCCAAGAATGCATCAATGCCAGGACCTTGCAAGCCGATTGAATTGAGCATGCCTGAAGGTGTCTCCGCCATACGAGGCGTAGGTCGACCATGTCGTGGCTTATTCATTACCGACTTGGTGACAACAGCGCCGATATCTTTCAGTGGAAAAAATTGTGCAAGTTCTTTACCACTAGAGGCGCAACCGCTAGCCGTAAATACTGGTGATGGGAACCAGGCATTGCCGAGAGTTGTCGAAAAATCTATTGCCGCGCTCACTTAAAAACCCTCCGTGCTCTTGCCTACGAGATCCCAGCAGACAGAAGAACCATCCATCACCGGACCATCGATACACGAGCGCTTCATAGAAATCTTGCCGTCGCTATCTTTGACTGGGAGAACGCATGTCATACAAATGCCAATACCGCAGGCCATTGACTCCTCGACGGATGCCTGATGGATGACTCCGTGGGAATTTGCAATCTCTGTAATCGCCTTCAGCATCGCCATTGGACCGCAGGAGTAGATAATCTCAACGCCGCGTTCCTCGATGATAGAAGCGAGCTGCGAGGTAACTCTCCCTGATTCGCCCATCGAACCATCTTCGGTAAATATCTTCAGCGAATTTACCGAGCGTTTTCCCTCCATCGGCGCATAAATCTTGCTGCCATTGCTTGCACCGAGAATCATGTCGACTCGACATCCTCGAGATTTCAGCAGATCTGCTAAACCAAATAGAGGCGCAGAGCCATAACCGCCACCGATGAGAAGAGCATTTGCAGGTTCAGTAGGAACGCCGAAAGCCTTGCCCAGTGGAGTTACTACATCTACTTCAGCTCCCTCGCCCTGTGCGCAGAGCCATTTAGAGCCCGTTCCGTGAGGAGCAACAATCAACTCAACTGTGCCACCAAATTGAGCGCTCTCCGAAGTTCTGGAAATTGCGAAGGCGCGACGAAGTACCATCCGAGATGTATCTCCGCCTACCTGGATAGCGATGAAATTGCCAGGACGACAATGTCGAACTACCTCCCCAACGCTGAGAATAATCTGATGATATGCACCGACTCGCTTATTCGAAATGACAGTTGCCGTTACTTGCGCCGCTGCTTTATTGATCGCGCTCATGCCAGCCACTCTTGAATCGACTTTACCCCGAGATCGCCTTGTCGAAGAGTTCGAATTCCTTCAACAGCTGCATTAAATCCAGGGGTCGTCGTGATGATAGGAATACTTCGCTGTACTGCAGCGGTGCGAATTGCCCAACCATCTGCTCTTGTGCCACGTCCAACTGGAGTATTGATCACGAGGTCAATTTCTCCTGAGTTGAGGATATCTACGATTGTTGGTTCACCGAGTGGACCACGCCCTTCAGAGTTCTTGCGAACAGCAGAGGTAACAACGCCGTGGCCTGCCATGAAGAGCGATGTTCCGGACGTTGTAAGAACCTTAAATCCAAGTTCAACGAGGGCTCGCGCAGAATCGATCCCAGCGCTCTTATCTTTATCGGCAAGTGAGAGGAATACTGTTCCGCTCTTTGGGAGCGGCCCGAAGGAGCTAATTTGGCTCTTTGCATAAGCTCCGCCGAAGCTCGATGAAATTCCCATAACCTCACCGGTTGAACGCATCTCAGGCCCGAGTACCGCATCTACCCCACGCCCGTCCGTGCGACGGAATCGATTCCAAGGAAGAACAGCCTCCTTGACGCTAATTCCGCGAGCAATATGAATATCTGAATCCGGTAGCAAGCCCTCTGACTTCAACTCTGCAATTGTGCTACCAACGGCAATTCTTGCTGCAGCCTTTGCCAGAGGGACACCAGTTGCCTTGCTGACGAAGGGAACGGTGCGGGATGCACGAGGGTTCGCCTCAAGCACATAGAGGATGTTTCCAGCCATTGCGAATTGGATATTAATCAAGCCGCGAACACCTACACCTTCAGCGATGGCGAGAGTCGCACGACGAACCTCATCGCGCGAAGCATCTGAAATTGTCATAGCCGGAAGAACACATGCGGAGTCTCCAGAGTGAATACCAGCCTCTTCAATGTGCTCCATGATTCCGCCGAGGAAGAGCTCGGTACCGTCATAGAGGGCATCAACGTCGAGCTCAATGGCTGAATCGAGGAATCTATCGACCAACACTGGATGATCTGGAGTGATATCAGTAGCTCTAGTGATGAAGCCAGATAGCGATTCATCATCATAGACAATCTCCATACCGCGTCCACCGAGAACAAATGAAGGGCGAACGAGAACTGGATAACCGATTCTCTGGGCGATGGCTATCGCTTCAGACTCGGATGAAGCCATTCCAAACTCTGGTGCAGTGAGGTTCTTTGATTTAAGCACATCACCAAAAGCACCACGCTCCTCAGCCAGATTAATTGCATCCGGACTTGTACCGAGAATATTGACTCCTGCCGCCTTTAATCCAGCTGCAAGGCCGAGTGGCGTCTGGCCACCCAGTTGGGTGATTACACCAAGTACTGGACCTGCGAGAGTCTCAGCATGAATTACTTCAAGAACATCCTCGAGCGTCAATGGTTCGAAGTAAAGTCGATCGCTTGTGTCGTAATCCGTAGAGACTGTTTCTGGGTTGCAATTGATCATGATCGTTTCATAATCAGCTTCTCGAAGAGTAAATGCCGCATGCACACATGAATAATCAAATTCGATTCCCTGACCGATGCGGTTAGGTCCAGAACCTAAAATGATTACCGCAGGCTTTGTGCGAGGACGAACTTCACTCTCTTCCTCATAGCTCGAATAGTGATACGGGGTATGGGCTTCAAACTCTGCTGCACATGTATCGACTGTCTTGTAAACCGGATGAAGATCGAGATGGTGACGTGCTTTACGTACATCTTCCTCAGTCAAACCACGTAGCTCTGCAATTTGTCGATCTGAGAACCCAAAGGATTTAGCGAACTTCAGTGAATCGAAGGTCATCTCACCGGGTTGAGCAATCTCTCTTGCGGCTTCATTGATATCCAGCAGCTGCTTGAGGTACCAACGATCGATCTTGGTCGATGCAAATACATCTTCGATATCCGCTCCAGCCCAAAGCGCGCGATGAACCTGCTGTAAGCGATATTCCGTAGGCATCTTCATCGCTTCAAGGAGCTCTCCTATATTGATAGAAGAGATATCGGAAGGGAAGGCGAAAATCGCCTCTTTCCGCTCAAGCGAACGAAGCGCTTTCATCAGCGCTTCCGGGAATGAACGGCCGATAGCCATTGCCTCGCCGACTGACTTCATCGTTGTTGTCAGTCGCGGATCAGCATCAGCAAATTTTTCAAAAGCGAAACGTGGCGCCTTTACAACGATGTAATCAAGAGTTGGTTCAAATGAGGCAGGAGTTACCTGAGTGATGTCGTTCTTAATTTCATCAAGTGTGTAACCGATCGCAAGCTTGGTGGCAATCTTGGCAATCGGAAATCCGGTCGCTTTCGAAGCCAGGGCCGAGGAGCGAGAGACCCGAGGATTCATCTCAATCACAATGATGCGGCCATTATCCGGATTAACTGCAAATTGGATATTGCATCCTCCGGTATCGACCCCAACCTCGCGAATGATATCTATCGATAGGTTGCGTAACTTTTGATATTCAACATCGGTTAAGGTCAGTGCCGGGGCGACTGTAATCGAATCTCCTGTGTGAACTCCCATAGGATCAATATTTTCGATGGAGCAGACAATCACCACGTTATCTACACGATCACGCATGACCTCGAGCTCATACTCTTTCCAACCGATGATGGATTCTTCAATAAGAACCTCTGAAGTTGGTGAGTGTCGGAGACCTGCACCGGCTATCTGTCGCAGCGCATCTTCATCATGAGCGATTCCAGATCCCAAGCCACCCATTGTGAATGATGGACGAATCACACATGGGTAGTTGAGGACATCAGCAGCCGCTAAAACTTCTTCCATCGTATGACAGATAATCGATTGAGCAGACTCTCCGCCAACCTTTTCAACAATGCCTCTAAATAATTCGCGGTTCTCTCCGCGCTGGATTGCATCGACATCGGCGCCAATGAGGCGAACATTGTGTCGAGCAAGAATTCCCTCTTCAAACATTCCAATCGCAGCATTAAGGGCTGTCTGTCCGCCGAGGGTCGCCAGTACGGCATCAGGCTTCTCTTTAATAATGATTCGTTCAATAAACTCAGGAGTAATCGGCTCGATGTAGGTTGCATCTGCAAACTCTGGATCAGTCATGATTGTCGCTGGGTTTGAATTTACAAGGATGACTCGAATTCCTTCGGCCTTCAATACTCTGCATGCTTGCGTACCCGAGTAATCAAATTCGCAGGCCTGGCCGATAACAATTGGTCCAGAGCCGATTACGAGAACACTCTTAATTGAACTATCTAGCGCCATTATGCGTTGACCGCCTTTCGTGGGTATTTCTCCATGAGGGCGAGGAAGCGATCAAAGAGGTAGCTCGCATCATGTGGCCCGGCCGCGGCTTCTGGGTGGTACTGGACGCTAAATGCACCGCGTTCGAGAAGCTCGAGCCCCTCTACGACTCCATCATTGAGACATATGTGCGTTACCTGTCCAGGACCAAAGACGGTTGAGAAAATTGAATCTGTTGGAGCCTTCAGTGCAAAACCGTGGTTGTGAGCGGTGATTTCAACCTTGCCGGTCTTTCGATCTAGCACGGGCTGATTGATTCCACGATGACCGAATTGAAGTTTGTATGTATCAAAACCAAGTGCACGTCCAAGAATCTGATGGCCGAAGCAGATACCAAAGATCGGAATCTCTTCAATCAGAAGATCGCGAACCAATGCCACGGTATCTGTCATGGTAGATGGATCTCCGGGACCATTTGAGAGGAAGATCCCATCTGGCTTATAAGCAAGAATCTCTTCGAGCGTTGAGTTATATGGAAGCACGTGCACTTCAATGCCACGCTCGGCCATATTTCGTGGCGTTGCCGCTTTGATGCCAAGATCGAGAGCGACAACGGTGAACTTCTTCTCTCCGATTGCAGGAACCAAATATGGAACCTCGGTGGAGACATCACCACATAGATAGGAGCCGGTCATCGGGCTTTGCTTACGAACTTCAATAACCATCTCTTCACGAGTTAATTCGGTATCAGAGAAGATACCAACGCGCATGGCACCACGATCGCGAAGATGCCTTGTGATCGCTCGGGTATCGACACCAGAGATGCCAACAACTCCTTGCTTAATGAGCTCAGCCTCTAAATCTGATGTACTTCGCCAATTGCTGGTAATGGTGGACGGGTTGCGCACAACGAATCCAGCCACCCAGATCTTGGATGATTCGTTATCTTCTAGGTTCACTCCTGTATTGCCAATATGCGGCGCGGTCATAACGACGACCTGACGATGGTAGGAGGGATCGGTGAGAGTCTCTTGGTAGCCAGTCATACCTGTTTGGAAAACTGCTTCACCGAAGGTCTTTCCAAGAGCGCCCCAAGAGCGCCCCTCAAAAATTCGTCCATCATCGAGGACTAGGTATGCCTTACTCATGTGATCCCGACCTAACTTCGTCCTTATGTGTGAGGGTTCCATTAAATACAGTTGCGACCACTGTTCCCTGGAAATCCATGCCGTGGAAGGGTGTGTTCTTGCTCTTAGAGGCCAATAAGGCTCGATCCACGCGCAAGCGACCATCTGGATTGACGACTGCAATGTGGGCAGGCTCACCTACCGCCAATCTCCGGCCATGGTTCCGATATCCAGCAATTGCCGCTGGAGCTGAACTCATCACCTCAATAGCTCTCTCCCACGATATAAGTCCAGGCGCAATTAAAGTTGTGTAGAGAATTGGAAAAGCAGTTTCTAGACCGACCATTCCGAAAGCTGCGCTCTGCCATTCGCACTCTTTGCTCTCAACGGGATGTGGCGCATGATCAGTACCAATGATGTCAATCGTTCCATCAATGACGCCTTTGCGGAGAGCATCCACATCGCTCTGCGTGCGAAGCGGAGGATTAACCTTATAAATCGGGTCATAACTTGTCGCTGATTCATCAGTAAGAAGCAAATGGTGAGGAGTCACCTCAGCTGTCACCTTCATCCCTTGTGACTTTGCCCAACGGATAATCTCTACTCCGCCCGCAGTGGTCACATGGCAGATATGTAGTCGAGCTCCGACCATATTGGCCAGCAAGATATCTCTGGCAATGATTGACTCCTCAGCAACGGCGGGCCACCCTTTGAGCCCGAGGGTAGAAGCGACGATTCCCTCATTCATCTGAGCATCTTCAGTAAGCCTTGGATCTTGGGCGTGCTGAGCGATAACACCATCAAACTGCTTCACATATTCGAGCGCACGACGCATCATCAAAGGATCTGAGACACAATTTCCATCATCGCTAAAGACCCTAACCTGAGCACGTGAATGAGCCATCGATCCGAGATCAGCCAATTCATGACCTTCTAGACCCTTGGTCACCGCACCGATTGGGAAGACATCAACCAATCCAACGCTCTTTCCGATAGCTGCAACTTGCTCGACAATCGCAGAGTTGTCTGCCACTGGAAGAGTATTCGCCATCGCACTTACTGCAACGTATCCACCACGAGCTGCTGCTAGCGATCCAGTTGCAATTGTCTCTGAATTCTCGCGACCTGGTTCGCGTAAATGTGTGTGAAGATCGACAAAGCCTGGAAGAATCACTAAGCCGCTGGCATCGATAATCTCATCTGCCTGGCTATCGATTCCTGGTGAAAGTTCGACAATCACGCCATCTTTAATCAGCAGATCAGCGATCGCTCCACCGGCTATCGAACCTCCCTTGATCAAAATTGAATTAACCATTTATTGACTCCTGACTTCCAGCGATAAAGAGGTAGAGAATCGCCATCCTGATAGAGACGCCATTTGCAACCTGCTCTACGACCACTGATTGGAGGCTATCTGCAGCCTCTGCGCTTATCTCAAGACCGCGATTCATAGGTCCTGGATGCATCAGGATCGATGTTGATTTTGTAAGGCTAAGACGCTCGGCATCGATTCCAAAGAGGGTTGAGTACTCACGCTCGGATGGAAAATAGAGATCGCTCATGCGCTCTTGTTGAATGCGAAGCATGATCACCGCATCGACAGTCGGAAGCACCGAGTTGAAGTCATAAGAGACCCTGACAGGCCACGCTTCAACTTGATGAGGCAATAGAGTTGGTGGGGCAACTAAAGTTACAGTCGCACCTAATTTGGTGAGTAGAAGTACATTCGAGCGCGCAACACGAGAATGAATAATATCTCCAACGATTGCAACATGTATTCCTGATAAATCACCGGTTCCGGCGCAGAGATGCTTTCGGATCGTATAAGAATCGAGAAGCGCCTGGCTAGGATGTTCATGAGTTCCGTCACCGGCATTGATAACAGTTCCATTAATCCAACGCCCCTGAGCAAGACGATGTGCAGCACCAGATGCCGGATGGCGTATCACGACTGCATCAGCACCGAGCGCTTGTAAGGTCTGAGCGGTATCTTTGAGCGATTCACCTTTACTAATACTTGAACCCTTTGCAGTGAAGTTAATAACGTCTGCTGACAGTCGCTTAGCTGCGGCCTCAAATGAGATACGAGTACGAGTTGAATCCTCTGCAAAGAGATTGACCACTGTCTTTCCGCGTAGCGTCGGCAACTTCTTCACCGGACCTTCGGTCACCTTTGCCATCTCAGCTGCTGTATCGAGGATGGTGAGAGCAAACTCCTTGTCGATATCGTTAATAGAGAGAAGGTGCTTCATGCGCTCTCCCCCTCGATGCGAACTTCATCAGCGCCATCGTGCTCACGGAGAGAAACCTTTACGCTTTGATTTCTAGAGGTTGGTAAGTTCTTGCCTACGAAATCTGCCTTGATTGGAAGTTCGCGATGGCCGCGATCTACTAAAACGGCCAACTGGACTCTTGTAGGGCGACCTATCTCACCTAAGGCGTCGAGGGCAGATCGAATTGTTCGCCCTGAGAAAAGGACATCGTCGACGAGCACAACCGTGCGACCTTCCACCCCCAGCGATGGGATTACAGTCTCCATGAGTGGCCGAGGTGCTCGCAACCTTAAATCGTCACGATGGAGAGTGACATCGAGTGTGCCCACTTGAATCGGGCTCCCCTCAATGGACTCGATGGTGGCTGCCAACCGATGAGCAAGATGGGCGCCACGAGTAGGTATTCCAAGAATGGTTAAATCAGCAGAACCCGAATTTCGCTCAAGAATCTCATGTGAGATCCGAGTCAAGGCGCGAGTGATATCGCTTTCGTTCAGGGCAAGGCTCATGTAAATCTCCTTTCCTGCCTCTCTGGACAGGTCGTTAAAGGACGTGTGCGAAGGGTATCACCTCAGCTGTGGACAGCTCAGGAACGACCCATCATGAGCGCTCTACCCTCACCTTCAACGGGAGAAAGGGGCAATGAAGTGGAGTATCGGGAGAATCAAGGAGTTGAGGTGCGCTGCGCAGAGAGATTGCGCGAGTTAAGGCGGGGCAAAGGCCTCACTCTCCATCAAGCCGAGAAGCTCAGTAACGGAGAATTTAAGGCGGTTGTCATTGGCTCCTACGAGCGAGGCACCAGAGCGATCTCGTTGGCAAGATTAGAACGCTTGGCCAAACTCTATGAGGTTCCATTTCAATATTTTTTCGACGGGAAGAACCACGAAACACGGCGAGAAGACGATGGATTCATCTTCGATTTGCGGCGTATACGAAAGAACGGCGCTGAGTCTGAGAAGCTCGCTCCAGTGAAACGCTATCTCAATGCCATTGCACGGAAGCGCTCTGACTGGAATGGCGAAGTCATTTCGCTTCGCAGATTAGATACAGAACTCTTACAGCTCATCTGTAATCTCGATGCAGCAGAGCTCCATCAAGAGTTGAGACTAGCGGGATATGTCTTTGCTAGTGAAGTTAGCGGGCAACGCTCTCTTTGATTGATGAAATCTTCCCCAAGAGACCGTGGATAAAGGTCGCCGAATCTTCTGTAGATAAATCCTTTGCCAGAGTAATTGCCTCATCAATAGCAATTCCATCGGCAAGCTCATCGCTCCAGATTATCTCGTAGATACCTAGGCGGAGAATATTTCTATCAACAGC
>JACCDX010260294.1_pt1 | contig 10410 bp, 11 predicted proteins | sample 7449681 | NCBI WGS metagenome assembly JACCDX01 (sample SAMN15323450, study PRJNA562643) | freshwater metagenome | isolation source: river surface water | place: USA:Blue River Watershed | collected 2017-08-18
CCATCAAACTCTTTGGCGGCGAGCCGGCCAACTTCCTCGACGTGGGCGGCGGCGCCACCCCTGAGAAAGTGACCGAAGCCTTCAAGATCATGCTCAAGAACCCCAAGGTCAAGGGCATTTTGGTCAATATTTTTGGCGGCATCATGAAGTGCGACACCATCGCCACGGGCGTGATCACGGCCTGTAAGGCGGTCAACCTCAATGTGCCCCTGGTCGTGCGCATGAAAGGCACGAACGAAGAGCTCGGCAAGAAGTTGCTGGCCGAATCGGGCCTGCCCATCATCTCGGCCGACACCATGGCTGAAGCTGCGACGAAGATCGTCGCAGCCGTGAAGTAAATGACTTTGTTTGTCGTGACAAGCAAATAACGGACTAGGAAACACCATGTCGATCTTCATCAATAAAGACACCAAAGTCATCACCCAGGGCATCACCGGCAAAACCGGTCAGTTCCACACCGAGAAGTGCATCGAGTACGCCAACGGCAAGAACTGTTTTGTGGCTGGCGTGAACCCCAAGAAAGCCGGCGAGAAAATTTTTGACGTGCCGATCTTCGCCAGCGTCAAAGACGCCGCCAAGAACACCGGCGCCACCGTCTCGGTCATCTACGTGCCGCCCGCGGGCGCTGCGGCGGCCATTTGGGAGGCCGTGGAGGCCGACCTCGATCTGGCCATTTGCATCACCGAGGGCATTCCCGTCAAGGACATGCTTGAAGTGCGCAACAAAATGCGCGCCAAGGAAGCCGCAGGCGGCAAGAAGACCCTGCTGCTGGGCCCCAACTGCCCTGGTCTCATCACCCCGGACGAAATCAAGATCGGCATCATGCCGGGTCACATTCACCGCAAAGGCCGCATTGGCGTGGTGTCCCGCTCGGGTACCCTGACCTATGAAGCCGTGGCCATGCTCACCGAAGTGGGGTTGGGCCAATCCAGCGCCGTGGGCATTGGTGGCGACCCCATCAACGGCTTGAAGCACATCGACGTCATGAAGGCTTTCAACGACGACCCCGATACCGACGCCGTCATCATGATTGGTGAAATCGGGGGTCCTGACGAAGCCGAGGCCGCACGTTGGGTCAAAGCCAACATGAAAAAGCCCGTCGTCGGCTTCATCGCGGGCGTCACCGCCCCTCCCGGCAAACGCATGGGCCATGCCGGCGCCCTCATCTCTGGAGGTGCTGACACCGCCGACGCCAAACTCGCCATCATGGAAGAGTGCGGCTTCGTCGTCACCCGCAACCCCTCCGAGCTCGGAAAGTTGTTGAAAGCGCAACTCTAATTCTCAGGGGACAGATCTTTAGCTCTGTCCCCTGCTGATGAAGAGGGGACAGTTCTTCAGCTCTGTCCCCTTCGCATTGAGTGCAGACCGACCTTCCGCGCTGTCTACCCCGGCACTTCCACTTTTCCCCAGCCCCACTTCCACCGTGACGAGGCTTCCTGCCTAGAATGAATGGTTTTTCTTGTGAAAGAAACACCATGGCCAATTCACTTCTATCGCCGCGTGTACGCGGCTTTACCCTCATCGAGTTGATGGTGGTGCTTGCCATCGTCGGTCTTTTGGCGTCGGTGGCCGTTCCGGCTTACCAGGACTATTTGGTGCGCGCGCGCGTGAGCGAAGGCCTGTCCTTGGCCAACGGCGCCAAGATGGCGGTCATGGATAACCTGGCCAGCGGGGCGCTCTCGGCGGACGAGGGTTACCGCAAAGGCTATGCCCCACCGGCCGCCACGCGCAACATCAAGGGCATCACCATTGATGCGACCAAGGGCGTCATCACCATTGAAACCTCGTCCAGTGCGGGCAACGGCACCCTTTTGCTCGTGCCCTTTACCGACAACGAGGGCACATTTTCCGCCCTGCCCGCGCCAAACGCAACGGATTCGGTGGCGCCGGGGGTGGTGCAGTGGCGCTGCATTGTCAAAGGCAGCACCCCTGTGGCGGGCGTCAGTCCCCCCGACAACGCGCTCGCGGCCAAATACGCTCCCGCCGAATGCCGTTAATTGACCGCGTGGGCCGGATCACGCTAAGGCGCGTCTCATGACGCATCTGCCCACGCGCGCCTTTTTGGTGTTGTGTTTGCTGCTCCCTTGGCTCAACCCCTTCGCGCCACCGCCCTCGACGTCGATTTGGCCGCTGTTGTTGAGCTGGATGCTCAGTGCCTGTGCGCTGGTGCTGGTGGCCGATGTGCCTGCACCCCGCTGGCGTGCGTCACCTCGCCAATGGGGTTGGGGCGCGGTGTTGCTCCTGAGTGTGGCTGTCTCGGTCATCAGGGTTCCCGAGGTGAACGACCGCGCCCTGACGGCAGGGCTGGTGATGGCTTTGGCGTGCGTGGCGGCCATGGCGGTGGTGGGCTATCGCCTGCACGCGTGCACGCCTAGCGCCTGGCGGCTCTTGGCTCAGGTGTGGCTCGCCGCTGCCCTGATCAGCTGTGGCTTGGGCTTATTACAGTATTTGGATCTGGCGCATCTGGCGGCGCCCTGGGTGAATCAGTCTGCCTATGGCGACGCCTTTGCCAACTTGCGACAGCGCAACCAGTTTGCCAGTCTGACCAGCTTGGGCTTGGTGGCCTTGTTGGCGCTGGTGTGCACGGAACGCGGGGAGCCGACCCGCTGGGGCCGCCTATGGCCATGGCTCGCGCTCCAACTCCTGGCCATGGGGGCTGCAGCTTCTTCCTCGCGCACGGGCGGGGTGCAATGGGTGGTGGTGGTGCTCTTCACCCTTTGGTGGTGTACGCGACGCCCGGGCCAGCGCATACGTTGGCAGCTCGCTTTGGCCGCGCCCCTGTGTGTGGTGTTGTGGTCGGTGGTGCTGCCTCTGCTGGCACAGTGGTGGGATCCCGCTGGTGGCGCTGCGCAAAGCTTGCTGGGCCGAGTCACGGGTAGCAGTGGCGATTACGCCGCCTGTGCGAGTCGGCGCGTGCTCTGGGCCAACGCCTGGGCCCTGGCGGCCGCACGGCCCTGGTGGGGCTGGGGGTGGGGCGAGTTGGACTATGCGCATTTCAGCACGGACTATGCGGGGCCACGGTTCTGCGATTTGCTCGATAACGCGCACAACCTTCCCTTGCATCTGGCGGTCGAGTTGGGCTGGCCCCTCTCGCTCCTGTTGATCGGCAGTGTGGCGGTCTGGCTTTGGCGTGCCGCACCTTGGCGCGCGCACCACCCCGCCGCCACGCTGGGCTGGGGGGCGATCGGGGTGCTGGCCATTCACAGCTTGCTGGAATACCCCCTCTGGTATGGCCCCTTCCAAATGACCTTGGGGCTGGCGCTGGGCTTGCTCGCCTCGCAAGCGGCGAGTGCGCGGGGCACGCCGCCGCTGGCGTCGGCGCAAGGCCGAACCGTGCCCTGGTTGATCATGGGCAGTGCCCTCTTTGCGGCGGCGCTCTATGCCGCGTGGGATTACCAACGCGTGAGCCAGATCTACCGACCCGCGGCCGCACGCGATGCGCGCTACAGCGATGCCCCACTGGCGCACGCCAAAGCCTCTTGGTTGTTTCGCAACCAAGCGGACTTCGCCGAACTGGTCACGGCCCCCCCGGTGAGTGAGGAGAATGCCGCCGCATTGGGGCCGTTGGCCGAGCGGCTTTTGCATTACTCGCCCGAGCCCCGCGTGGTGGATCGGGCCATTGCGGCGGCCAAAGCGCGGGGGCAAGAGGCGCTGGCCCAACGCTGGCAAGCGCAACGCGACGCTATTGAGAAAGCTGGGCGTTAACGCGGTGGCGCTGCTTCGCGCTCCTGCAGCTCCATGAGCTTGAGGTACTTGTAGTAGGTGCTCTCGGCGTTGTAGATGGCCAGCATCCAGCCATAACGGCCATCGAGAAACCCGCGCCGAAAAACCAGGGTGCGTACGAAGGCCCACAGGCCGTGCCAGAGGGCCTTGGCAAAACTGCCCTTCACGCCACGCGCGGCGAGGTCACGCGCGTTGCCCGTGCTGTAGCGATCGAGCTTCTCCAGCACATCGTGCAAGTCGCGATAGCTGTAGTGGATCAGGCTCTCACGCAGGCGGGCCTGACGGCCTTGGACGGTCATATTGGCATGCAGAAAGTGCGTGGTGAAGCCCGCTTTGTCGCGCTTGACCAGCCGCAGGGTGTAATCCGGACGCCACCCGCCATGGTGAATGAAGTGGCCGCATAGGGATGAAAGGCGGGGGATGCGATAGCCATCGGCGCGCGGATGGGCGATTTCGCGCAAGATCTCCGCCTGCAATTCGGGCGAGATGCGCTCGTCTGCGTCAAGCGACATGACCCACTCCGAGCGCGCCAGCGCAATTCCTCGGTTTTGCTGCGGGCCGTAGCCCGGCCAATCGGTGATGTGCACGGTCGCGCCGTGGGCGCGCGCGATGGCAGCGGTGTCATCGGTGCTGCCGGAATCGAGCACGAGGACTTCATCCGCGAAAGCGGCTGAATCGACGCAAGCGCCAATGTTGTGCGCCTCATTTTTGGCCGCAATGTAGATGGTCAGGCTGGTCACCACGTAAGTGTAGCGCCAGTGTGTGCCAGCGCGGCCCTTTGCGCGCTGTCAGGCGCCATGGAAGCAAAGCGGCTAGCACGCCACCGAGTCACGGTAGAGGAACGTTTCTGCTAGCCGCTAGGGCTGAATGACGGGATAGGCCTCGAAGGTTTGCTTGATCAGCGCGCGCAGCCAAACCAGGGCGGGTTCGTGGTGAAACTGGGGGTGCCAGTATTGGTTGATGGCGAAGTTGGAGAGCTCGACGGGCGGGGTGACGGATTTCACGATGCCGTAGCGACCATAAACATTGGCCAACTCTTGGGGCACGGTGGCAATGAGGTCGGGGTGTTGCTCGATGAGGAGGGGCACGATCAAAAAGTGCGGTGTGCGGACCAACACCTTTCGCGTGATGCCTTTTTCCTCCCAGACATTGTCGTAGTCCAGGTTGCGCTTGCCGGTGAGCGTGACCACGATGTGGGGGCTCGATTCAAACTGACGCAAGCTGATCTTGTGTCGAATTTTCGGATGGTTGACGTGCACGATGGTGGCAAAGCTGTGCATGAACAAGCGCTGCTTGTATAAACCTTCGGGCGCCGTGCGATAGGACCCAATGGCCAAATCGGCCTCACCCGAGGCGAGCAAGCCTTCGATTTGCTCCGCAGGCACCTGCAAGGTGCGCAAGGTGCAATGCGGGGCACGGCGTCGCAATTGGCGCAGGAGCCCCGGCAAAAAGACCAGTTCGCCCATGTCTGTGATGCACAGGGTGAATTCCTTGCGCGAGGCGCTCGGGTCAAACCCCGCCTCACTCAAAATGCCTTGCCGCACCACCGCCATCACCTCCAAGACGGCGTGACGTAATGACTCGGCCTTGGGGGTGGGGGCCATGAGGTTGCCCGACTTCACAAACAAGGGGTCCTCAAAATAAAGGCGCAAGCGGTTGAGGGAATGGCTCATGGCGCTTTGGGTGAGGCCCAAGCCGTGGGCGGCGCGGGTCACACTTTGTTCGCGAAACATCGCCTCCAAAACCGCGATCAGATTCAAGTCAAGCGAGTCGATATGCATGAAATTCATTTTATCTATGAATCAAATGCGGTTGACGCATACCTTGCGCGCCCCTAGTCTTGAGGCTGGACCTGTGAGGAGTGGAGCGATGTGGTTGCGCAACTGTTGGTATGTCATTGCCTGGGATCACGAAATCCCTTCCCATGACGAGGAGCGGCTCTTCACGCGTAAGGTGCTCAACGAGCCCATCATGGTGTACCGCCGGCAGGACGGAGAGATGGTGGCCATGGCCGATAAGTGCTGCCACCGCCATGCGCCGCTTTCGGTCGGGCGCCGCGAAGGCGACGCCATTCGTTGCGGCTACCACGGCATGTTGTTTGACGCCACGGGGCGTTGCATTGAGATTCCGGGGATTGAGCGTGTGCCGGCCCAAGCCTGTGTCAAAACCTATCCTTTACAGGTGAAAAACAAATGGGTGTTTGTGTGGATGGGTGAGCCCGAGCGGGCCGACCCCCAAATGCTGCCGGACAACTTCTCCTGCGACCATCCGGATTGGGTGAACCTCCCGGGCTATATGCACTATGACACCCCCTATTTGCTGATTGCCGACAACCTGCTCGACTTCTCTCACCTGAGCTATGTCCACGCCAAAACCCTGGGAGGCTCGCCCGCCATCGCTCAGGCACGGCCGCAGGTCGAACGCGTGACGTCCAACGGCCAGCGCGGCGTGAAGGTCTCCCGCTTCATCGACAACGTGCCAGCCCCGCCTTTCTACCAGCGGTTTCGCCCGTTTGATTCCCCGCTCAACCGCTGGTTCGTGTATGACTTTCTGTTTCCGTCGACGCTGCTCATGAGCTCGGGCGGCCGCCCCGTGGGAGACTCCCCCGACGATGACCGGCGCGCGGTTCGTCTCCACAGCTGCCAGACCCTGACGCCAGAGACTGAAACCAGCACGCACTATTTCTTTCAGCAGTCGCATCCTGCGGGCGTGTCAGATCCCGCGGTCAAACAAAGCATTTATCAGTCCCTGGTCGAAGCCTTCAACGAAGACCGCGACATGATCACCGCGCAATTTCGCAACCTCGCCCCCGGAGCCGAGGCCGACATGTTGCCCTTGCACTTTGATGTGGCTCTGGTGCAGTTTCGCAAGATGCTGCAAGACGCCGTGGCCGCGGAGCAAACCTGATTTTTCGGTCGATCACAACTTCACAGGAGACAAACCATGCACACCATCCCCTCCCTCACGCGCCGCATGGCGCGCGCCTTGCTCGGCTTCGGTCTGGCTTTGGCGTTGCCCACTTGGGCCGACATCCATGTGGGCGTCGTGCTCTCGCTCACCGGACCGGCCGCATCCTTGGGTATTCCCGAGGAAAAAGTCATTCAGCTGTGGCCGGGTGAGCTCGGAGGCCAGAAGGTGAAGTTCACCATCCTCAACGACAACAGCGACACCGGCACCGCCACCAAGAGCGCCATGCGCCTGATTGCAGAGGACAAAGTCGATCTCATCATTGGCGCTTCGGTCACACCCACTTCGCTGGCAGTGGTGGAAGTTGCTGGCGCCGAAAAAGTGCCGGTCATCAGCTTGGCCGGCGGGGGCGCGATTGTGTTGCCCCAAGACGGCCCACGGCGTTGGGCTTTTAAGCTCTCCCCCACGGAGGCCATCTCGGCTGCGCGCGTGTTCGATCACATGGCCAAGGCCGGCCTCAAGACCATGGCCACCATCGGTGTGGCCAATAGCTACGGCGATGGTTTCCTCAAGACCGTTGAAAACATGGCGCCGGGACGGGGCGTGAAAGTGGTGGGCAGTGAGAAATACAACGCCACCGACCAAAGCGTGACGGCCCAAGTGCTCAAAGTCATGAGTGCCAACCCCGATGCGGTCTACATTCTGAGCTCGGGTACGCCCGGCGCCCTGCCCCATGTGGAGTTGGTCAACCGTGGCTACAAGGGCCATATTTACCAAACCCAGGGGGTGGCCAATGCCGACTTTCTGCGCGTCGGCGGCAAAGCCCTGGATGGCAGTTTCATCACTGCCGCGCCCGTGCTCGTGGGGGATCAGCTCCCCGATAGCAACCCCATCAAAAAACCGGCCATGGAGTTCCTCAAGAAGTCTGATGCCGCATTTGGGCCGCAAAACCGCTCCCTCTTTGGGGCTACCGCGTGGGATGCGCTTTTGATTGCCGATGGCGCGACGCGCACCGCTGCACGGATTGCCAAACCTGGCACACCCGAGTTCCGCGCCGCCGTGCGCGATGCCATCGAAGGGCTCAAGGGTTTTGTGGGGACTGAAGGGGTCTACACCATGTCGCCCCAAGATCACAATGGCGTGGACGAGCGCAGCCAGGTCATGATCAAAATCGAAAACGGCCGCTGGGTTTATCAACCCTAAGCTTCATCCCCTAAGCCCCTGATTTTTCAGCCAGAATCATCACCTGCCAACCGAAGGGGCGGGTGGTGCGTTAAGGTGGGAGGAAAAGGGGGCGGGCCTATGCAACGTGCGCTAGCGGGGCTGTTTTGTTTGCTGATGGTGGGGTGTGCAACCCCGGAATTTCGTGCCGCTAAAAGCGACTGCGCGCCCGACGCCTATGCCCGCTACCCCGTGGTCAACGTCAACACCATCGTCACCCGTTACCACCCCATTCAAGTGCCCAGTGGGCAAACCCATTGCACAACCACGCGCGTGGGCAACACGGCCCACACCACATGCATACCCCTCATGCGCACCGACTTCTTTCCGTACCCGCAAGCGGCCGTCGTCGACACCAACGAAGCCGCCCGCGATTCCGCCATGAACGCGTGTGCGGCGCAGCTGTGCGTGCAGCGCTATGGCAATGCCGAGTGCAAGCCCTGAAGGCTTTAGTCGGCAGTTAGCGCGCGCGTTAAATCCGACGCGAGCGTCTCTACCAACTCAGGGGGCTCTTCCACCACTTGGGCATGCACAGGATCTGGCGGGTTGATCCAATAGAGCCAAGTTTGCGGTTCGATCATGGCTGAGGCGATGAATTGTGAGGGCAATGGAATGCGATTGGCCACCACAACATCGGGGACTTGCGCACCAAACTCGCGTTGAATTTGATGTAAGGAGGCGTCAATCACATGGGTCGCGGTCATGCAAACCGCATGGCCATCCCACTTGTCAGGGGTCTTTTTGCCCAAAAACCCGACCGCGATCAAGCCCCTCTGGCTCCCATGCCAAACTTGGCAAGGAACCACTTCACAGGCAACGCCAAATTCGGACAGCACACGTTGCGTCACTCGGGAAGTCAAAGCACAAAAGGTGCGGTACTTTTCGGGTACCGCGCGAAAATAGGTGTTGGCGAGTCTCGCCAACAATTCGGCTTCGTCTCGGAAGCTTCTGGACATGTTTTACTCCGCATTTCACAAACGCACGCGGACCCCCAGAAGGAGAGCCCACGACTCGAAAGGCAAGGCTTAGCGTTTGGGCGGATGAAAAATGGTTTCGCCGCGCTCGGGGGGCAGTGGATCCGTCGCCACTTGGCGCCAACCGCTGCGCTTGGAGAGGCTCAAGGCCAACATCCACACGGGCGGTATCGGGGCGGTGAAGTTCAAGAAGTAATTCAAATTGAGGTTGGCATCGCCCGACGGCTTCACGCCATCACTCCCCACTTGGCAGTTGTGATCGACAGACAAACAGGTACCGGCGTAAAACTGGGCCCGATCCTGCCCCGTGGTGACGAAGTGATGGCTGGCTAACAAAGGCCCCAACGCAAAAACGAAAAGCAACACGCCAATCACGGCGCGGTAAATTTTGGTGTGGAAGCGGTGGGCAGATGACATCACCTCCCAATGCTATTGAAAAGACGAACTTCTGGGTACCGGAACCACGCTTACGGGGCGCCCCGATTGCCCGCTGATGGATCGGCTCTTGCCTTACTTCTGCGCCACCCAATCCCCACTCTTGCCCCCATGCTTCTCCAGCAGCCGGACATCGGTCATGGTCATGCCGCGGTCCACGGCTTTGCACATGTCGTAGATGGTGAGGAGGCCGACCTGAACGGCGGTGAGGGCTTCCATTTCAACGCCGGTTTGGCCGATGGTCTCCACGGTGGCGGTACAAGTCACGCCGGGGAGGGCGGGGTCGAGCTGGAAGTCCACGGCGACGCGGGTGAGTGCCAGGGGATGGCACAGGGGGATGAGATCGCTGGTTTTCTTGGCCGCTTGGATGGCGGCAATGCGGGCGACGCCCAGCACATCCCCTTTCTTGGCGTGGCCGCCCTCGATCAGGGCCAGGGTGGCGGGCAGCATGCGAATGCGACCGGTTGCCACCCCCACGCGGCGGGTGCTGGCTTTGTCGGCCACATCGACCATGTGGGCTTGGCCTTGGGCATCAAAGTGGGTCAAGGGGTTCATGCGCGTTCATCCGAGAGGCGATGCGGGCATTCTGTCATACTCCCCCAAGGCAATGGGCGATGGGCGCTCATCACCTGGATATCCGAGTGCTGCACCGTGTCTTTTCGAGCCTCTTTTTCCCGCTGGGCTTTGGCAACGCTGGTCGCTACAGCGGGGGTTTGCGCGCCCGTGGTGGCGCAGAGTCCTGCGTTGGCCCTGCCCAATTTGGGCGATGGCGTGGCGCTTTCTCTGGGCACGGAGCGGCGCATTGGCGACGCCATCGCGCGCGAGCTCTACCGCGACCCGGATGTGATCGACGACCCGTTCCTGCATGGCTATTTGCGCAGCCTCTGGAACCCGCTCATGGCGGCGGCGCAACGCCGTGGCGAGCTTTCCCCGGAAATGGCCGAACAATTTGCGTGGGACATGGCCCTCATTCGTGACCGCAGCCTCAATGCGTTTGCCCTGCCGGGGGGCTACCTAGGCGTACACCTGGGGCTGATTGCCACGGTGCAGAGCCCCGATGAGTTGGCTTCGGTGCTCGCGCACGAGCTCACCCACGTCACGCAGCGCCACATCGGGCGCATGCTGAGTCAGCAGGAGCGGCAAAGCCCCA
>JACCDX010600934.1_pt1 | contig 10408 bp, 10 predicted proteins | sample 7449681 | NCBI WGS metagenome assembly JACCDX01 (sample SAMN15323450, study PRJNA562643) | freshwater metagenome | isolation source: river surface water | place: USA:Blue River Watershed | collected 2017-08-18
CTTTCCAGCTCCCATTTGGCCTCGGAATAACCAGATAGAGCTATGGGCTAACGCGACGGGAATTAATTCCGATGCCACCTGAGTCAAATCCGTTAATGCATACGCTTGCCAAGTTCTCATAAATCAATATCGCCCAATTGTGGTCTAATGAGAATTTCTTCCAATACAGTCGATGGGTTCATTTGATAAGCTGCCCAAATCGTGGAGGCAATATCATCTGCGGGTATGAATCTTTCCGTGGGTAATTCCACCCCATCCCAAGACGGGGTTAATGTGGCACCTGGTAAAATAGCTGTCACGCGAATTCCTTGTGTTTTAGTCTCTTCGCGCAAGACTTTAGTCATACCTAATAAAGCAAATTTGCTAATGCAATAAGAACCACCTAAGGTGTATGCCGTTATCGAGGCCGTTGAACACATATTGAAAATATGCCCTGATTTTTTAACCTGAAACGTAGGCAATAAGGCGCGTGTCAAATGATATGCGCTGTATAAATTTGTCTCAATTTGCTTTTCCAATACCCCATCTTCTTCATTTTGAATTTGACCTGGAAGAAAAACGCCCGTGTTATTCACTAAGATGTCGATGGATGCAGATGTATTAAGTACCCAGGCCGCAAAGGCTTGTACTTGTTTTTTATCACTCAAATCTGCTGCAAAGGTGTGCAAGCGTGGATTATTGTATTCGTGTGCTAAGGCATTTAACTTATCCTGACTCCGTGAACAAGTAAAAACTTGGAAACCTTCTTGAAGGAATTTTTTTACTAATGCCTTGCCAATTCCCTGACTTCCGCCACTAATTACTATCGATTTATCCATTATCTTTGGTGCTCATTGTTTGTGCAGCACATGTCAAAATTAGGCAAATATTTACTCTTCCTAGGTAAGCTTTTTACAAATCCTGAAAAATTTCGGGTGAATTGGAAATTGATTATGCAGGAATCAAAGGATATCGGCATTGATTCCATGTTGATCGTCACAATCGTTGCCAGTTTTTTAGGAGCCGTAACTTGTGTTCAAACAGCGGCCAACATGGAAAATCCATTTGTGCCAAGATACATCATCAGTTTAATTGTACGTGATTCGACTATTTTGGAATTGGGACCTACGATTACGTGTGTGGTTTTAGCGGGTAAGGTAGGGTCTAATATTGCGGGCCAACTAGGAACCATGCGGATTACAGAGCAAATTGATGCACTTGAGGTCATGGGAATTAATTCTTCGTCTTATTTAGTGCTACCCAAAATGATTGCGGCCATGTTGACCTTTCCCATGCTCGTGACCATGGCTTGTTTTTTAGGAATCTACGGTGGTTATTTGGCGGGATGGTTGACTGGATCAGTGACGCCACAAGATTATATCCACGGATTGCAATTCGATTTCAAGCCCAATTATGTGCTTTTTGCCTTGATCAAATCGTTGGTTTTTGGCTTTTTAGTTGTCTCTATTTCAGCCTTCCAAGGGTTCTACACCAAAGGCGGTGCGTATGAAGTGGGCAAAGCCGGAACCGCCGCAGTGACGAATGCATGTATTGCCATCTTAGTTGCAGATTATCTATTGGCCCAATTGCTTGTAGGCTAAACGCGTTGAATAAAGACTTCAGTCGTTAATGTCGATGTCGCCGCTCCTCGATACGTTCCATATACCGGTGTAATTTCCTCTGGAAGGCAAGAAGCTGCCAGAGGAATATGATTGCCTGCTACGACTTCGTGTTGCGTTGGATCATATCCACGCCAACCGCCACCTGGCAAATAAACCTCAACCCAAGCATGTAAATGGTGCGTTTGATTCGGTACATCGACCGGCGCAATGCCTGTGTAATATCCAGAAACGAATCTAGTTGCTAATCCAATGGCGCGGCAAAGTGCTGAAAATAGTACCGCATAATCTCGACATGAACCTTTGCGGCTCATTAATGTAAATTCAGGAGTATTAGGTGCTCCTTCTTCGCGAATTTCGTAGGCAAATTGTTTATAAATAAACGCATTGACATCACTTAGGAATTCAGAGGTACTCCACTGTACTTGAGAAGCTAGGTGACGCGCTGTTTGCTCAATCACAGGTGTAACACCGTCTAAACCTAAATAGGGAGCAAGTGTCTTCACATAAGCGTCTGAATAGCGCATAGGAAGGCGTTTGCTTTCAAATGGGAAATACACAAAATCAAACGGGTTGAATTCTGTGGTCTCCACAACAGCATTTATTTTAATGGCTAAGCTGCTGGTGGGCTCCTTAAAGAATAAGATATTTTGGATATTCCCCTCGGGATCTAAATTTTTTGAAATTTGGACGGGTGTAGGGGAAATACTTAGGTCAAATGATTTGACCGTTAGTAATGAACTTTTACGGGGATGGACATATAACACATGCGGCTCCAAATAGACAGGTTCGCTGTACGTATAAGCTAAACTGTGGTGGATGTTAGCGATCATTTCGGGAGCGAAATTAGGTCTTTCATCCAGCTTTCCTCAATGCCTTCCAGTGAATTGCGCAAGGCTTGATTCCAGTCATCTGAAATTTTCTGCATATCTTCTTTGTATAAACGCACTTCTTTAGCCTTAAAGGTACCTTTTTCGTATACGACTACATCGATAGGGAAATCGACATCATTCGTACTGACTTGCGTGGCATCAAAAGAAAGAAACCCCATTTTTAACGCATCCTTTAGTGGCGTATCGAAATGTAGGTTTCGATTTAAAAGTGGTTTACCATAGTTTGAATTACCTATAATCTGATATTTCAGTCCATCGTTTATCTCGATCCAATTACCCTCTGGGAAAATGAGGAATAGCTTATGGGTGTCATCTTTGGGCATTTGGCCACCTACGATGGCATGGAGGTTAAATTGGTAACCCTCTTTTTCTAATGATTCGCGATCTTCTTGAGCTACTTTTTTTAGCATTTGGCCAAAGGCTGTGGCTGCTTGAAACATATAGTCATAGCTCGCTTCTTCTTCGTCAACAGTCTGATTAAAGTACGTCACAGCTTTATCTCGTACGGAGCGTAAGCCGGCGGTCATAATGAATAGGCTGTGATTTTTAATCTCGTGAATGGAGATTTTTTTATTGGAATACATCTCATTTCCTGCTGTGATACGTGTATCCGCAATAGCAATTAGTCCTTCTTTAACGGTGATTCCTAAGCAATAAGTCATATATTCAATGGTGGCAAAAGGGAGCGCAATATTACAAATTTTTCTGGTATGCCACGGTTAGTTGACAGGCTTCAGGTCAAAATAGGTATTGAAAATGGTTTGGCCTATTTCGTTGTTTTTCGTTTGGAAATTATCTAGAAATTGGTGTAAACCAGTCAATAAGATATCGTCAATTTCTGTGAATTGAACTTCTGAAAGCAATTTGGAAACCTTTTTTTCGGCCAAATTTGAATAGCCATGTTCAAAAGAAGTTCCTGAAATCGCATAGAGTGACAATTCAGATTCTTGCAAACAATGCACCACGGATCTTGGAAAGCTTTTTTCTAAAATCAAGAATTCCACGATGTTACGCGGGTTAATGACTTTGTACTGTTGGCGAAACATATTGTATGCAGAATTCGACTTTAATACGGCTGACCACATGAGTAAGTCCAAAGGCGAACCGATAGCCTCTACATCAGGCAACAGCGTAAAGTATTTGACATCTAAAAATCGGGTCGTTTTATCTGCTCTTTCAAGCAATTTACCCAGTTGGCCAAAATGCCAACCTTCCCCACGCGTTATCGTCGAATCCACAATCCCGTAGAATAATTGGCTACCTGATTTAATTTCTTCCAGGAATCCTTGATAGCGCGAAATTTCCCATTGCTTACTTCCTTCTACGCGGTCTTTAACTTTCCAGTAAACTTGGTTGATATACTCCCACATCTCCCGAGAAATGCTTTCACGAATGGTACGTGCATTTTCGCGTGCACTGTACAAGCAAGAAAGAATCGAGTTGGGGTTTAGTTCGTCAAACGTCATGAAATACAAGACATTTTCACGATTGGCTTTGGGGTAATGTTCGAAGAAATTGTAATGATCTGCCGTAGCGACAATGAGTGGTTCCCATTGCTCGGGCACATTCGGAGGTAAATCAAGGGCTAAATTAAAATTCACTGAGATAAAGCGCGCATAGTTGTCGGCTCTCTCAATGTAGCGATTCATCCAATAAATGGAATTGGCAACACGACTTAACATAGGCTTACTAATTTATTAAATGCTTGATTACCACAAAGGTTGTTTTAAAATTAGCCTTTTTCAGTAAAGTGTCATCACGACTAAAAGATTTTTTTAAAATGTCTGAGGAATCTTCAGATAATCCTTGATTTATTCCCATTATCTAGGGGGCATTTTGTATTTTTGTTGCTTCGTTAAAATTGCATACCTGTTATGATTTATCAAAAGCTAATTAAGCCATTCTTCTTTTTGTTTGATGCAGAACGCGCACATTATTTATTGGCTGATATGCTTACATTTTCAATGAAAATCCCAGGTATTTCTAGCCTTTTTCGTGCCATTTATGGGTACGAGCACCCTAGCCTTCGTCGGACTGTTTTTGGTATTGAATTTCCGAATCCGGTAGGTTTAGCTGCAGGCTTTGACAAAAATGCTGTTTTGGTGGATGAGTTGGCCACCTTAGGTTTTGGATTTATAGAGGTTGGAACGGTTACGCCTAAGCCACAAGATGGAAATGAGAAACCACGTTTATTTCGTTTGCCGGAAGATTCGGCCATTATCAATCGCATGGGATTCAATAATGATGGGTTGGCTCAAATGAAGAAACGTTTAGAAGCTAGGCAAGCTCCCGTGATTATAGGGGGTAATTTGGGTAAAAATAAAGTGACGCCTAATGAATTAGCAGATGATGATTACTGCCAAGGATTCGAAACCTTGTATCCTGTGGTGGATTATTTTGTGGTCAATGTTAGTTCGCCCAATACGCCTAATCTACGCGCATTGCAGGAAAAAGAACCATTAAAGCAATTGCTTTCGCGCTTACAGGATTTGAATCAACGCAAACCTAAATTGAAGCCTATCTTATTGAAAATTGCACCAGATTTGACGAATGAGCAATTGGATGATGTCGTCGATATTGTGTTAGAGACAGGTATTGCAGGTTTGATTGCTACCAATACGACACTTTCTCGGGAGGGATTAGTTTCTGATGCTACCGTAACGGCAGAGGCTGGTGGGCTAAGTGGAAAGCCGGTAGGAGATAGGTCTACAGAGGTTATTGCGTATATCCATAAAAAATCAAAGGGAAAGATTCCGATGATTGGGGTTGGGGGGATTCATTCAGCTAATGATGCGATAGAAAAGTTACGCGCAGGGGCATCTTTAGTTCAAATTTATACCGGTTTTATTTATGAAGGGCCAGGATTAATTCAAGAAATTAATCGTGCCATTGTTTCTGAGGGACTTTAATATTTGATTTTGTAAATCAAATCAAAAAGTCGAAATTTATACGTTATTATTACTTCTGCATTAGATGGCCAAAAAGATTGTTAATCCAACCAGTACGCTTCAAATTAATTTTGATAAAGAATCGAAAAAAGACCGTGTTCCGGGTGAGGTTTCTTACCGCATTCGATTGATTCTAGGCTGGTTTTTATTTTTCATAGGAACTTTATTGACGCTTGCTTTTGTCTCGAATTTTGTGGTGGGTGTGGCTGATCAAAGTGAGGTAGAATTAGGTGCAGCCGATGTAATTGCAGGTTCAGATATTCCTGTTAAAAACTGGGCGGGTTTGTTAGGAGCCAAAATTGCCCATTTTTTCATTTTCCGAACATTCGGCTGGTCTTCATTGCTCTTGATTCCCTTGTTCTTTTTATCAGGACTTAAGCTCGCCTACAAGCGTGAGATCTACCCGGTTGATCGCTTATCTTGGCAAGTATTATTTTACATTATCTGGGGTAGTTTAATTTCCGGTTTTCTAGTGTTTCAATTAGAACTTCCGCATTCTTTTGGGGGTGGCGTAGGCTTTTTCATTACTGAGAAGTTGACACAATTAATCGGCTACCTGTCCATTTTCCTCGTGCTATTTTTAGGCTTGGTATTCTTCGTACTTTTTTACCAATGGAATCCTGCAAAACCTAAAGTAGCGTCAGTTGTCCCAGGAATTACAGATGTTGAGGGGGATGTTACTGCAGAATTAGAGGAATCGTTTATCGATGATGATGAGACATTTCATGTCGATAATGAGGATTTAGAGACGTATCGTCCACATGTTCCTCCCGTTAAATTAGAGGATGAATTAGCTGACGTGCTACCTGCAGATTTACCTGTTGTCGAGGAGCAAATAGCTGAAAATGCGCCAGAGGAGATCGACGAAACACCATTTACATTTAAGGTGGCAGATGAAGATGATGCAGCCATTGAGGAAGTAGAAGAGGCTCCGATGAACTCGGCTGTGCAGGCAAATGATTTAGTAGCTCAGTTTGGTTTATACGATCCTACTGCAGATCTACCTAAGTACGTGTATCCTACGCTAGATTTATTGAAGGAATACGATCAAAAGAATCAAACAACTCAGGTGACCATGGATGAGTTGAAGGAGAATAAAGAAAAAATTGTGGAGACACTTTTGAATTACGGAATCGGTATTCAGAAGATTGAGGCGACGATTGGGCCCACGGTTACGTTGTATGAGATTGTTCCCAAAGCAGGTGTTCGTGTGAGCAAAATCACTTCATTAGAAGATGATTTGTCGCTTTCATTGGCCGCCATGGGCGTTCGTATCATTGGTCAAATGCCAGGTAAAGGAACGATTGGTATTGAAGTTGCCAACAAAAACCGCGAGATGGTTCCAGTCCGTGCAGTGATCGGTTCTGAGAAGTTCCAAAAGTCTACATTTGATTTACCAATTACCTTAGGAAAGACCATTTCGAATGAAATATTTGTGGCTGATTTAGCCAAAATGCCTCACTTATTGATGGCAGGAGCCACTGGTCAAGGTAAGTCAGTGGGTTTAAATATGTTACTGACATCGTTAATTTACAAGAAACACCCGGCTACGTTGAAGTTTGTGTTAGTGGATCCTAAAAAGGTAGAGCTTTCTTTATTTAATAAATTGGAACGCCACTTTTTAGCGTGTTTGCCAGATTCAGCGGAGGCCATTATTACTGACACCAAAAAGGTTGTTGCCACCCTGAATTCTCTTTGTAAGGAGATGGATATGCGCTATGATAAGTTGAAAATAGCGGGTTGTCGGAATATCAAAGAGTATAATCAAAAATTCATTAACCGACGGTTGAATCCGAATGAGCATGATTTCATGCCTTACATCGTATTGGTGATTGATGAGTTGGCCGACTTGATGTTGACCGCCGGAAAAGAGGTAGAATACCCAATCGCCCGTTTGGCACAGTTGGCCCGTGCGATTGGTATTCACTTAGTGGTAGCCACGCAACGTCCTTCCGTCAATGTCATTACTGGTACCATCAAGGCAAACTTTCCGGCGCGTTTATCGTTTAAGGTTATGTCTAAAATAGACTCGCGTACGATTTTAGATGCCGGAGGCGCGGATCAATTAGTTGGCATGGGTGACATGCTATTATCGATGGGTTCGGAAGTAATCCGTTTGCAATGTGCATTTGTGGACACCCCTGAGGTAGAAGAAATCTGTGATTTTATTGGGAACCAACAAGGTTATACGACGGCGTATTTATTGCCTGAGGCGGATTCGGAAGAGATGGGAGGTCAAGATCGTGGCGATATCGATTTAGGCGATCGTGATGCTTATTTTGATGAGGCTGCTCGATTGGTGGTGATGCATCAGCAAGGTAGTACTTCATTGATTCAGCGTAAATTGAAATTGGGTTATAATCGGGCGGGCCGTTTGATTGATCAGTTGGAGGTTGCTGGTATTGTGGGATCATTTGGTGGTTCAAAGGCGCGCGAGGTATTGGTCAAGTCTGAAACTGAATTGGAAGAAATTTTGAAAAATTTATAAGTATGAAAAAGCTAGTTGTATTTGTTTTTCTTAGTTTGTCCGCCTTTGCTCAATCGAATCCAGCGGTTAGTTTGATTGACAAGATGCAACAGAAGTATAAGGGAATGGGCTCGTTTTCGGCAAATTTCAGCTATCAAACGGATGGAAATGCTGCGATGTCTGGGTCTATTACAGTGAAGGGGACTAAGTTTAGATTGAAGACTGCCGGGCAAGAGATTTTTAATAATGGAAAGGAAGTTGCTACGTACATTAAGGAAATTAACGAAGTCAATCTTTCCTCGTTCGATCCTTCGGAAGGTGATATAAATCCCGCAAAGATTTACACATTCGATAAGAAAGGGTACAAGTTTAAATTAGTGTCCCAAGTTGGCGGTATCGCGACAGTAGACATGGCACCTGGTGCCAAATCTACTCAAGTCAAGCAGATTACACTCAAGATAAATACGGCAGATAATACCGTCAAAGAATGGACGATTGTCAATAAGGCGGGTAAAAAGCAAGTATTCAAGGTGACTAAATTAAATCCCAAAGCGGGTGTGGATGATGCTTATTTTACGTTTAGTAAAAAGGCATTCCCCGGAGTAGAGGTGAATGATTTAAGATAGAAATCAATTGTAGAGACGCAATACTTCGCGTCTTTTTTATGCGTTAATGTTGCTAAACCAATTGAAGCACCAATTGCTTCATGATCTCCAAGCCATCTGTATTATTCAAATCTGGATCGGCAGCACGCTCAGGGTGCGGCATTAACCCAAATACATTCCGACCTTCATTACAAATTCCAGCAATGTTTAATAAACTACCATTGGGATTTGCGGCATCGGTTACTTGGCCTGCCTCGTCGCAATAGTAAAACAATATTTGATCATTTGCCTTCAAGGAAGCTAAGGTAGCTTCATCTGCAAAATAACGGCCCTCTGCGTGAGCAATAGGTATTTTATAAGCTTTATTTAAATCTAATTCTTGAGTTAACAGGGCATTGTTTGTAGCCGCTTTAAGGAAAATATTCTTCGAGATGAATTTCTGTGAGTTGTTACGCAATAAAACACCTGGTAGTAAGTGCGCTTCTACTAAGACCTGGAAACCATTGCAAATTCCCATCAAATAGCCTCCGTTTTTAGCAAATTCGATGACATGTTCCATAATCGGCGAAAAACGTGCGATAGCACCTGAACGGAGGTAATCTCCATAAGAGAAACCACCTGGAACGATAAGAAAATCGCAGCCCTGTAAATCCGTGTCTTTATGCCATAACTTAATAGCTTCATGGCCTAAACTCTGAATAACACCTACGGTATCATCATCGCAGTTTGAACCCGGGAATACAATCACACCAAATTTCATATCTTCTTTGTCTTAATTTGCTGCAAATTTAGGGCTTTTCGCTGATTTATTTTAGCAAAAATTGCATAAAAAAAGCTGCACGTTAGCGGTGCAGCTTTTTCTTTAATTTACTAAATCCTAGTAACGGTAATGCTCTGGCTTGAATGGACCTGCTTGAGGTACGCCGATGTATTCCGCTTGTTCTTTTTCTAGTTTCTCCAACTTAGCTCCGATGTGTGCTAAGTGTAAGAACGCTACTTTCTCATCCAAATGCTTTGGTAAGATGTATACTTTATTTTCGTAATTTTTAGAATTAGCCCACAATTCTAATTGAGCTAATGTTTGATTGCAGAATGAGTTCGACATCACGAATGAAGGGTGACCCATCGCGCAACCTAAATTCACCAAACGCCCTTCAGCTAAAACGATAACGTTTTTGCCATCGATGGTATACATATCCACTTGAGGTTTGATTTGATCCTTAGTTGAACCGTAATTGCTGTTCAACCACTCCATGTCGATTTCATTGTCGAAGTGACCGATGTTACAAACGATCGCTTTGTCTTTCATCGCTTTGAAGTGACGATCACGAATGATTTTCACATTACCCGTTGCTGTAACAAAAATATTGGCACGCGTTGCAGCTTCGTCCATTGGAACAACTTCGTAACCATCCATCGCCGCTTGAAGTGCACAAATTGGGTCGATTTCTGTTACCAAAACACGGCAACCAGCACCACGTAATGAATCAGCAGAACCTTTTCCTACGTCACCATATCCTGCTACCACAGCAACTTTACCGGCTAGCATCAAGTCAGTTGCGCGACGAATCGCATCTACTAAGGACTCTTTGCAACCATATTTGTTATCAAATTTAGACTTCGTTACCGAGTCATTCACGTTGATCGCTGGCAAGAATAATGTGCCATTCTTCATACGCTCATATAGACGGTGAACACCCGTCGTAGTTTCTTCTGATAAGCCTTTGATGCCTTCGATTAATTCAGGGTATTCGTCAAAAACCATGTTCGTTAAATCACCACCATCATCCAAGATCATGTTTAATGGTTGACGATCTTCTCCAAAGAATAAAGTCTGCTCAATACACCAGTTGAATTCTTCTTCGTTCATACCTTTCCAAGCATAAACCGGAATACC
>JACCDX011021383.1_pt1 | contig 10405 bp, 6 predicted proteins | sample 7449681 | NCBI WGS metagenome assembly JACCDX01 (sample SAMN15323450, study PRJNA562643) | freshwater metagenome | isolation source: river surface water | place: USA:Blue River Watershed | collected 2017-08-18
AGGAATTTTTGGAGGCCCAGTTGGACTCCATCGCGAAACAAAATTTCCAAAACTGGAAGTTATTTGTGAGTGATGACGGCTCCACTGATGAGACTATTGCTGTTCTCAAGCGTTATCAAAGTCGTTGGGGAAAAGAAAAATTAGAAATCCTTCAAGGTCCTCAGGCTGGATTTCAAGCTAACTTCATGAGTCTTGTCTGTAATCCAAAAATCAAGGCAGATTTTTATGCGTTTTGTGACCAAGATGATTTATGGCTACCTAACAAGCTTGAGGCTGGATTAGCACAGTTGGAAAAGCTCAATCAGGATACCCCACTCTTGTATTGCGGTAGAACACAGTATGTGAATCATCAACTTGACCCAATGGGACTATCACCTTTATTCTCCTTTCCACCCAGCTTTAGAAATGCGCTGGTGCAAAGTATTGCTGGGGGGAATACCATGATATTCAATCAAGCGCTAAGAAAACTTTTATTTAGCATTGGTAATATCCATATCGTTTCACATGACTGGTGGACTTATCAAATTGCTAGTGGTGCAGGTGGCATTGTGATTTATGACCCCATTCCGACTATTTTGTATCGTCAACATGCAAATAATATAGTGGGTGAAAATTCTTCAAAAATTGCTAGATTTGAGAGAATGCTATTATTACTGCAAGGCAGATTTAAAGCTTGGACTGATATTAATCTTAGAGCCTTAGATAAAGCCAAACAATTACTTAGTAGAGAAAACTTGATCATTATGAATGAGTTTAAAAGGATGCGTGACTCACACATTATCCATCGATTTAGAATGATAGAGGTATGTGGTCTCTACCGGCAAACGTGGCGAGGAACTATCTCCCTCATCTTGGCCGCAATCTTTAAAAAGATTTAAAAATCATCACGCTGGTTTGCTTTTTTTATTCTTTAAGGAAAAGTTGGTTCAAATCAATATTTAATAAATACAAAAAAATATTCAGGTAACAATATGATTTATATATTATTATTTTAAACAATTCATAAATAGAGCTTGTATAAACTAAATGCCACATACGATTAAAATTAGACGCAAAGGGATTGTGCTCGCAGGCGGTTCAGGGACAAGACTATATCCGGTCACACAGGTGATCTCTAAGCAACTATTGCCGGTATATGATAAACCCATGATCTATTATCCGCTGAGCACCCTAATGCTTGCTGGGATCAGGGACGTGCTGATTATCTCAACCCCCCAAGATATACCAAGGTTTGAGCAGCTTTTAGGCGATGGATCTCAATGGGGAATGAATATAAGCTACACCATTCAACCGTCACCCGATGGATTGGCGCAAGCTTTTATATTGGGAGAATCCTTTGTTGGCAATGATCCCTCCGCATTAGTACTTGGGGATAATATTTTTTATGGTCACGACTTTAATCTTTTGCTTGCAAATGCTTCCAACCGAGAAAATGGGGCCACTGTATTTGCCTATCATGTCAATTATCCAGAACGTTATGGCGTAGCAGAATTTAACAAAGACCAAAAAGTCATCTCCATAGAAGAAAAACCCATTAACCCAAAATCTAATTATGCAGTGACGGGCCTTTACTTTTATGACAGCAATGTATGTAGGCTAGTAAAAGAGATAAATCCTTCAGCGCGAGGTGAGCTGGAAATCACAGATCTAAATCGACTCTATCTCAATTTGGATTTATTGAATGTGGAAATCATGGGGCGAGGCTATACTTGGTTAGATACTGGGACGCATGACTCACTTCTCGAGGCGAGCCAGTTTATATCGACCATTGAAAATAGGCAGGGCTTGAAGGTTGCATGCCTCGAAGAAATCGCCTACCGTCAAGGTTGGATTGATAGTGCCCAGTTAGAGCGCTTAGCAGCGCCACTCAATAAAAATAGTTACGGGCAATATCTAATGAGTATATTGAGAGAGAAAGTTTTTTAAATGCGCTTTAAAAGGTCACCTATTCCAGATGTGATCCTATTTGAACCCACTGTATATGGGGACGAAAGAGGTTTCTTTTTTGAGAGTTTTAATCAAAAAATATTCGAAGAGGCCGTCGGTCGTGAGATTAGTTTTGTGCAGGACAACCACTCCAAATCTACTAAGGGCGTTCTGAGAGGATTGCATTATCAGATCAAGCAGCCTCAGGGAAAGTTGGTACGCGTGATTGCTGGTGAGGTATTTGATGTGGCCGTCGATATCAGAAAATCCTCACCAACTTTTGGTCAATGGGTTGGGGAGCTTCTCTCTGGAGAGAACAAGAAGCAATTATGGATTCCCGAGGGCTTTGCGCATGGTTTTTTAACACTGTCCGATTCTGCTGAATTCTTATACAAGACTACAAACTTTTATGCTCCAGAGTTCGAACGTTCCATTGCTTGGAATGACCCATCAATTCAAGTGGATTGGCATTCCAACGTTCCACCTACTCTATCAAAGAAAGACTCAGAGGGATCGCTATTAAAAGATGCTGAGGTATTTGAAAATTGAAGAAATTTTTGGGTTTTGTTAGTAGATATCCTAGATCTGAAATATCTCCATTTTATCTTATGCGAAGTTTGTGGGTAAATCATCAACTAATTTTTAAGATGATTAAGGAAGAGGTAATTGGTCATTATAAGAGCTCGATCTTGGGTTTAGTGTGTTCTTTTTAGTCCGGTTTTTATCCTTGCTATGTAAAATATAGCTTAACTATTTTAGTTTTATTTTAAAATCCAAACACATAATGAAACGAGAAGTAAAAGAAATTTTTAGTGGCTTTAGACGAATATCCCTGGTTGGTATTCTTGGTTGGCACGACATTCGCAGTCGGTATCGCCGTTCAGTGATTGGGCCATTTTGGCTCACGATTAGCATGGGGGTTATGATTGCTACCATCGGATTGGTATTTGGTAAAATTTTTAATACGCCAATGCAGGATTTCCTGCCATTTTTGACGGTGGGCATTATTAGTTGGACGTTTATTACGACTACGATCACTGAGGGTTGTGCCGGCTTTATTGAAGCTGAGGGGGTGATTAAACAGTTACCCATTCCGCTGTTTGTCCATATTCTGCGGGTGTTATGGCGTAATTTAATCATTCTTGGTCATAACCTAGTCATTTTGCCATTACTCATGCTGGTGCTGGGTAAGGGAGTATCACTTGTTGCCTTGCTGGCAATCCCAGGCCTGATGCTGGTGGTGTTTTGTTTGGGTTGGATAGCATTGTTTTTTGCCATTATTTGTGCGCGTTATCGTGATTTACCACTCATTATTTCAAGTGTATTGCAGGTTGCCTTTTATCTCACTCCCATTATTTGGATGCCTAAACTGCTGCCTGACAGAATGGGGTTGGCTTTTTTAACACTGAACCCTTTTTATCATTTTCTGGAATTGATACGTGCCCCGTTTTTGGGAAATATCCCTAGCTTGACGAGTTGGTTGGTGGTCGGTGGGATTGCAATTCTAGGTTGGTGTTTTACCTTAAAGGTTTTTGCGCGTTTTCGTCGGCGCGTGGCTTATTGGTTGTAAAGTCATGGCAAAAATTCAATTTATTCAGGCTGGCGTCGAGATTCCCATTTTTAATGCAACCAGCCGCTCTTTAAAAACGCGGCTCATGCAAATTGCTACCGGAGGCAGGTTAAGCACCGATCAGAGTGGGCATGTGGTTGTGCATGCTTTGCAGGGGCTGAATGTTGAGTTTGTGGAAGGTGAGCGTGTTGGGTTATTGGGGCATAATGGCGCCGGTAAAAGCACACTATTACGCGTGTTAACCGGGGTCTACGCTCCGACGCATGGTAATGTGATCGTGCAGGGTCAAGTGGCTTCACTGATTGATGTCTCGCTTGGAATTGATCACGAAGCCACCGGTCGAGAGAATATCTTCTTGCGTGGTGCCTTGCTTGGGTTGACTAAAAAAGAGGTGAATGCAAAGTTAGAGGAAATCATCCATTTTTCCGAGTTGGGTAATTACATTGACATGCCCGTACGCACATATTCCAGCGGTATGCATTTACGTCTTGCATTTGCGGTTTCTACCGTGATTCGTCCTGAAATCTTATTGATGGATGAATGGCTGTCGGTTGGTGATGAAGGATTTAAGCATAAAGCTGAGGCGAGAATGGAAGCGCTCGTTGAATCTACCAAGATTTTAGTCATTGCGAGCCATTCACGCGATTTAATTCAGCGTACATGTAACCGTGTGCTCTGGTTGGAACATGGCAACATCAAGATGGATGGCTCGCCTGAACAAGTTTGCGGCGCCTACTTTGCTTGATTTATGCTCTGATCGATTCTCGTTAAGGTAACATACACATGAGCCAAACAGCTGTTTTGTCCTTTAACCAAACCACTAATCCGGACGGCATCCTTAACTCGGTGGAGCTATCCCATCCAGCAGTTCATGGTTATCAAGCTGGAACAGTCAAGCTAGATTTTCTGCATCTTGGAGTCAACCAACTAGCAGAGCCTAAAGTGCTCGATGGATATCTTTTTGGTGTGTTGCTGTTTGTAATGGGAGGCGCAAAAAAATTGAAAATAAATGGTGCTCTCTCTGCCAAAGCCTATAGAAACGCCAATCTTCTGGCTGAAGCTTGGCAAGCATGGCTTCCCGAGAGGTGCAGCCCCGTTGAGATCATCGCCGAGACGGTGCTGGATCAACCTACGTTAGCAGGTCAAAATGTCAAACAACTTAAGCGCGATAGAGCCATTGCAGCATTTTCGGGAGGATTAGATTCTACATTTAGCGTTCTTCGCCATGCATGCCACTTGTTAGGTAATGCCAGTTATAACGTCGAGGATGTCTTGATGGTTCATGGCTTTGATGTCAGCCTTCACAAGCAGGCAGATTTTGACGAATTGCGGTGTCGTGTTGAACCATTTCTCGAGGATGTTGGTGTCAATTTTCGGATTGTTAAAACAAACATAAAAGACGCAATTGCCCATGACTGGGAGAAGGTGTTCGCAGCCCAATTGGCTTGCGTCTTGCACCAGTTTTCACCAGAATTCAGTCATGGCTTGATAGCCAGTGGTGCTATCATGACTAAGCCAGATATACGTTGGGGAAGCACACCTCAGCTCGATTACCTGCTCTCAGGCGGTGACTTTGAGGTTGTGCATGACGGTGCGGGCTTCTCACGAACTGAAAAAGCAGCTTTGATTGCTCAATACCCTATTGCCAGGCGAAGTGTTAAAGTCTGCTGGCAAGGTGAGCATAAAGGACGAAACTGCGGGACTTGCGAAAAATGTATTAGAACCAGACTCAATTTTTTGGCGGCAGGCGTGACCAATCCGGAATGTTTTGATAGTCCATTCGATTTAGAGCTGATTGATAAGCTTGAGGTCAAAAACTTGGCGCAGCTAAATCTGCTAAAAACGATCATCGAGGATGATAAACTAGCCAACCTTGGTGCCGACTGGCTGGCTAGACTGCAGCACCGTGTTCAAACACTGAACGCGCAGTTTAGTTCCCCTTCTGCCGCTGAAGCAACCATCTCCAGCGCAAGTTCAGCGCAGGCCGGTTCCCAAAAGCCTTATGAACCTGCTACATTCGAGCAAAAACTTGAGATGCAGCGCCAAGCGATTGCCAATTTCATCGGGCAAGTTCGGCCGCTATGGCTTTTAACCGAGATGCCGGGCAATATTGGCGATCATCTCATTTGGGTTGGTACCGAACGATTGCTTAAGCTTTCAGGATTGCCGTATAAACACATAAGTTGTTCCGGCCTTAGAGAGGAGTCTCAATCTAAAGCAGGCACGCTGATTATTCCAGGTAGTGGTGCTTTTACCGCTAGATTTCATGAGTGGCTTCCAAATCTGGTCATTATCTCTTCAGCACTTTTTGACCGAACCGTCATACTACCGTCAGAGTTTGACTCTGACCTTCCAATCGTTAGTGAGGCCATGAAACTCCAAAACGTCTACCCGTTTGCGCGTGATGCTTATTCTTACAGCCAAATCAAAAAGTTTGGTAAGGCGGCATTGGCTTTTGACCCTGCACTTTGGGCTATGCATTTCGTTGCGGCGCAACCTGAACCGCTAGAACAAAACAATGCAGATGAAAATAGCAAGACATTACTTGCACTAAGGACCGATCATGGTAGCTTACTAGCTGACTATGGGTTTGCACCAGCCGACAACAACAACGACATTAGTCTTTCTTGCCAAAATCTAGAAGAGTTTCTCCGGACGATAAGTGCATTCAACACGGTTATAACTGATCGTCTGCACGTTTCGGTAGCTGCAGTGATGTTGGGGAAAAAAGTGCAATTTGTCGATCCATACAACAATAAGATCTCCCGCTATATCGAATTTAATTTTGGGCAAGCGTTTTCTGATCGACTTTCACATAAGACTATAGAATGGCTGCTGCTTAACCAGCACATTAAAGCGATAAAGGAAACTCAATGACGATTCGAGTACTAGGATATGTGATGGCTCGAGACGAGTGGCCGCTTCTGGGTCTGGCGATCACGCATGGATTTAACTGTGGGCTGGCTCATATCGTGGTAGTTGACCATGCAAGCCATGATGAGACTGCGGCAGGTCTAGAGCGCTTGAAAGTCAAGTGGCCAGGGCGGCTAACTGTGATTCGCCTTGAGCTTGATGACTTTCTTCAAGAAGCCACCACTCGCGTTATTATGTCTTTCTTGGACACCGATGCGTATGATTGGGTTTATGTATTTGATGCTGACGAATTTGCTCTAATTTCAGACGACACTTCTCTTGGTGATTTGTTAATCCAAGTTCCACCAGAAATCGACGCACTACGATACGAGTTACAACAATGGGTTACGCCTCAAGATATGGATGATCTCGAGCCTGCGCAATATCTAAGAATCGAAGAACGTGCAATACCCTGCGTTTTTCTTGATCAGCCTGCCACCATTCTTAGTCAACAAATAAAAAGTGGGCATATCAACTTCTTTGATGTTCCTTTTCCATCCAAGGTTGTTGTAAGAGGCCGTTTTGCTCACAAGCTATTTGCTGGAGCGCATGAAATCGTAGATGAGCCAAATCTTTTAGAAAAAAAAATATCTGCTGAAATCTTGCGTATCGGTCACATTCCTTTGTTGAGTTGGCGCCGCATCAAATGTAAATCTGCTCAAGGTAAATCTCTTATAGATAGGGGCTTTCCACAATGGCACGGCTGGCAAAATCAAATGATCCACCAGCTTGATGTTGCCGGCGAACTTAACCTCTTTTGGCAAAACCATTCAAAGCCCAACAGTTTCGATAATAAGCCTGCTTCAAGCGCCCCAACGAAAGTTGTTGATGATGCCATTCGCATTGCTTTAAAAAAGGCTGTGCAGGCTTTTACGGTAGATGATGAGATTAAATTTGATCCTCCAGTTGAACAGCAATTCACTGATCAATTTAAGCTAGATAAGTTAGTGTTAAATTTTAACGAATTCAAGTATCAAGTCGCCAGCCTCAATCAAGCGGTGACTGAACGTGACGAGCAGATCGACAGCCTCAATCAAGCTTTAGTGGAGCGTGATGAGCAGGTGACAAAGCTCAATCAAGCTTTAGTGGAGCGTGATGCGATGTTTAATAAAATAGTCCGCTCTAAATCTTGGTTGATTACCAAGCCTTTTCGTTGGTTTAGTAGAATTTGCCGTCGTGACTTTGTGAGTGCCGCAGATCCATTCAAAAAGCTGATAGGTTTAAATGATAATGCAGAAATTTCTCTGAATAGTAATTTAAGTGTTAAGCCAAGTTCAGATAGTGTCTTGGTTGTTTCAGCCCCCATTCATCCCACCCATCCAACAGCAGTTATTCTTCCTGTTTATCGCGATGTTGATATGACCAAGCGTTGCATAATAGCCGCGATGCCGAGTGTATTGGCGGACGCAGATGCCAAGCTTCTAGCGATCAATGATGCAAGCCCTGATGTTGGCATGCAGGAAATGTTAGAACAATTAGCCAGCCAATGGCCAGATAGACTTTTAGTACTAAAAAACGCGAGTAATTTAGGTTTCGTACGCACAGTTAATCGAGGTTTGGCATATTTATCACAATATGATGTCATTCTTTTAAATAGTGATGTAATCGTTCCAAATGATTGGTTAAGCCGGTTGTTTGATGAGGCTTATTCAAGACCTAATATAGGAACAGTCACTCCGTTCTCAAATAACGCAACGATTTGTAGTTTCCCATATTTCTGTCAAGAAAATGCTCAGCCGTTTGATCTTGACGTTGATTCTATAGACTCTGTCTTTAAGTATGAAAAACTTCCGTGCATAGAGGCCCCGACTGGGGTTGGGTTCTGCATGTACATTCGCCGTGCATGTCTCGACAAGGTTGGCTATTTGAATGAGGAGAAATTTGGCAGGGGATATGGCGAGGAAAACGACTTGTGTCAGCGTGCATTAAAAAGTGGTTGGCTAAATCTAATTTCCCCCAATATATATGCATTCCATGAGGGTGGTGTTAGTTTTTCATCAGATAAACAAGCCCTTGTTGATCGTGCTATGCACGTCATTGATGAGTTACACCCTAACTACCATTCTGATGTGCAAAAATTCATCAAAAACGACCCTATAAAAAATGCCCGTGTGACACGTTATGTGCAGCTGCTAGCCTCAGTCGCTATTCCAAAAGTACTTCATGTTTCACATTCATTAGGCGGTGGCGTTAAACAGCATGTTGAAGAGTTGGGCGATTATTACGGTTCACGCATTGCAAATATATTAGTTGCACCATACGGAAACAAGGATGATGTAAGTATTAGTTTAGGGCTAACGCCATATACTGACAATTTGGTTTTTAGCATACCTTCTAATTATGAAAATATGCTTGCATTACTAAAGGCTATTGGCATAAGCGCGGTTCATTTTCACCACACGATTGGTCTGGACTCAAAATTACTTCAACTATCTACTGATCTTGGTGTTGCACGGCTTATTACGGTACATGATTTTTATTGGCTATTTGGCAATCCAACGCTGACTGACGAAACTGGGAAGTATCCAGGAGTTTATTCTGATCAGCTTCATAATCCGTTATATTCACTTCCGCATGGAATAACCGTAAAGGCGTGGCAAGAGCAACTACGCCCGTTTATTGAAGGTGCGGACTGTGTCATTTTTCCATCTAACTCGACTAAGTTGATTTTTGAAAATGTATATCAGCCCGCTAAATCGGTTGTAGCGCCGCATATAGAGCCTCGCGTTAACGTCAACACTTCGCCTATTAATTTTACACAAAGGGATGCCTATACAATTGGTGTATTGGGTGCATTAGGAAAAGAAAAAGGTGCAGACTTATTAGAGCAACTTGCAATAAAAGCGAAGGAAGCAGGATCTAATTTTAATTTTAAGCTGATTGGCTACGCCTATAGACCTTTAAAAGTAGTTGAAAAAACAGGCCTATACCAAATTAAAGAATTAAAAGGTTTGATTAAAGAGCATCAATTGGATATTTTTCTTTTTACCTCACAATGCCCTGAAACTTACAGCTACACCTTAAGTTATGCATTGGACTCAGGGCTGCCAATTATTGCCCCCAATATTGGCGCATTTCCAGAAAGGCTATCCGGGCGAACGAATGTAGTTTTATTTGATCATTTGAAACCAGTGTCAGAATTGCTAGATATACTTAATGAATTTGTTGAAAATATGACCAACAGCAACATTGTAAAAGCGCCGGTATTTGAAAATGACATATCTAATCATGATTTTTATAGCAATATTTATTTAAATATCGTTTCCCGTGCTTCTGAACCTGTAGAGATAAATAAACTCGAAACATTCCGTATAGATCCTTCTTGGATAGCATCTGAGGGTTTGATAAACAAAAACTCATCGTGGCGTAATACTGTTATTCACATCCTGTGGCGATTACGCATGAGCCCCTATTTACGATGGTTAACTAATGCCATACCACCAAAGGTGAGGCGTGCAGTTAGATACGCACTGTCTCATAGCAATAATGATGAAGTTATAAGAGATACTAAAATTAATAGATCATGATAAATTATCCAAAAGATGATGGCCGCGATTTATGCACTTCTGCCTTCATTAGAGTTTTTAGGAAGTTCCTTCTTTACTTTTTTCTTGGGGCGGTTGTTGGGGCTTTGGCTTATGTTTTATGTATTTGCGTAACATCAAACAATTTGGCTGGAATCACAAGCGGGTTTATCGCATTTACCGGCAGCTGGAACTGAATCTGCGCATCAAGCCCAAACGCAGAATCAAACGTGACAAGCCCGATGCCTTGCAAGTGCCTACCAGGCCGAATCAGGTATGGTCAATGGACTTCATGAGCGACACATTGAGCGATGGTCGCAGCTTGCGTACCTTCAATGTGGTGGATGATTACAACCGTGAAGGCTTGGGCATTGAAGTCGACCTATCAATGCCAAGTCTACGCGTGATACGCACCCTGGAGCGCATTATTGAATGGCGTGGCAAGCCGGCTGCCCTGCGTTGTGACAACGGG
>JACCDX010567706.1_pt1 | contig 10403 bp, 14 predicted proteins | sample 7449681 | NCBI WGS metagenome assembly JACCDX01 (sample SAMN15323450, study PRJNA562643) | freshwater metagenome | isolation source: river surface water | place: USA:Blue River Watershed | collected 2017-08-18
AGACATAAAACAAAATTACAAAGAAAAGCCCCAGCTATCAATGGAAAGATGGGGCGATTCTATATTATCTTTCTACTTACCAAGAACTCTTTTTATGACCAATTGTTGCATAATAAAGTATAAATAAGTAGCACGGAACCATAATCGCATAGGCTAATTGCGTATCACCCAGTGAGTCGGCAATCGATCCATATACCAAAGGAATCAAAGCTCCTCCTGAAATCATCATGATAATTAAGGCTGAGCCAATTTTGGTAAACTTGCCTAAACCTTGAATGGCTAATGGCCACATGGCAGGCCACATAAGTGCATTCGCTAAGCCCAATAATGCGATGCATAAAACAGATAAATATCCGTCTAAAGCGACTGTCCCAACAGAGAAAATGATTCCTAAAATTGCCGAATAGTTTAATGCCTTCGATTGACTCAAGTATTTGGGAATGAAAAATATGCCTACGATGTAACCAGCCAACATACCATACAGGGTATAGCTAGTGAATGATTTAGCAATATCCATGCTGAAACCTTTAGAAACACCATAATTGATGATCGTATCCCCAGCCATGACCTCAACACCTACATATAAGAAGAACGCAATTAGACCCAAGACTAAATTTGGATATTCCCAAACGCTTGATTTCGTGGCACTCTTTTCTTCCTCCGTCTCTTCTGCTTCCACTTCTGGTAGCGTAGAAAAACGTACCAATAAAGCTAAAGCAACAAAAATTGTCGTCATGATACCATACGGCATAATAACCGTTTCAAGTTTGGCCGCACCTGCAGCAGAGGATAAAAGCAATCCACCAAAAATAACTTGGCTTAATATCCCAGCGACTTTATTACAAATTCCCATGACAGAAATTCGCTGGGCTGCACTCTCAGAGGGACCCAAAATAGTCACATATGGATTGGAAGCCGTCTGCAATAAGGCTAATCCTGTTCCGATAACGAACAGTCCTAATAAAAATAAACTGTAATTCTCAGCTTTGGCAGCAGGTATAAATAACAAAGTCCCCGCAGCCATGGCTAATAAACCATACGACATTCCATTTTTAAATCCTGTTTTAGCCAATACCCAGGAAGAAGGAATTGCCATCACAAAATAGGAGATAAAGAAGGCAGAGGTAACTAATAAAGATTGAAAGTTATTCAGTTGGAACGCATCCTTAAAAAATGCAATAAGTACTGAGTTTACCCAGGTAACGAATCCGAATACAAAAAATAGTATTCCGATCATGATTAATGGGCCATTGGATTGTTTAGTTTGTGTCATAGGTTTAGTATTGATCATTTAATGCAAAGATAGGTTTATTTGTTTTCCATTTTCCACGGGTAAAATCGGGTATTTGAATAGGAGCGGAGCCTTTTGCAATAGACTCCTCTGAAAGTGGTGCAATAGCAGACCAAGCAGCCGCATCATACACGTCGATCGGTGGTGCCACTTGATGTTTAATGGATTCAATAAATGCGCGAAGTACAAAATAATCGATTCCACCATGGCCCGCATTTTCAGCATCTGCAGCATGTGATTTCCAAAGCGGATGATCGTATTTATCTTGATATGGCTTAAAGTCCTCCCAACGATGTTGTTTGGGAGAAACACCCTCGAGGTAAATAGACTTGTTATCTTCTGTCCAAATCCCTTTTGTTCCTTGAACACGGAATCCTAGCGAATACGGGCGTGGCAAGTTGGTATCGTGTGTGATTAAAATGGTTTCACCGTTATGACATTTAATCATCGTTTGTACAACATCCCCGCATTTGAAATTAACTTTCGCATTGGGATGATCTTTACCACCTTTCTCTACGATATATTGATGTAAACCCATCGCAGGTGAAGCCATAGAAGTTAAATAGGCAAATTGATTTCCGCGATTAATGTTCAACATTTCAGCTACTGGCCCTAAACCATGAGTAGGATAAAGGTCACCATTTCGATCCACGGAATGTTGGGTCCGCCACTTGGCCTCAGAAAAACCTTTGGCACCAAATTCTACTCCACCACCATACGCTTGCTTTCCATCATTAAATTTGACTTCACGTAGATCATGCTGGTATCCACATTGAACATGAGCAAGCGAGCCAAACATCCCTTGTCGCACCATATTAAGTGCTGCCATAACATCACGACGGTAACACACATTCTCTAAAATCATGCAATGAGAACCTGTTTTCTCATACATATTAACCAAATCCCAAGATTCCTGAAGCGTTACCGTGGCAGAAACTTCTACACCTGCATATTTTCCTTGCTTCATCACCTCCAGTGCCATCGGCACATGCCATTCCCACGGAGTAGCAATGACAACGCCATCGATATCTGAACGTTTAGCTAAATTTTCAAAATCATGATCACCATTTTGATAAACAACAGCAGGCTTTCGACCTTTAGCCGTAATCATTTTCTGTGCTTGTTGGATTGCATTGGGGTCAACATCGCAAATGGCAACAATTTCAACATCATCCCGATACAATGCCATTTCTAGGTGATTCCGACCACGAAGTCCGACGCCGATGAAACCTAATCGTACTTTTTCTAGTTGTATAGTCTGTGAGTAAGCTAAATGAGGCAAAAAAGCCGCGCCTGATGTATAAACGAGCGATTTAGCGATAAAATTCCTTCGCTTCATAGGTTTGTTTAATAGGTTTTTAGATGTTGGAATTGAAATTTAATCAAATTACTCTTGTAAATTTATACCTTAATTAAAAAAATGAACGACGCTCCCAAAGTAAGTATCTTCCGCAAAGAACATTTCAATGCTGCCCATCGGTTACATAATACTGGTTGGAGTGACGAGAAAAACAAGGAAATTTTTGGTTTATGTAATAATCCCAACTACCATGGGCATAATTATGAATTAATTATTCAGGTTACCGGAACAATTAATCCAGAAACAGGTTATGTCATCGATACAAAAGTTTTGTCGGACTTAGTACAACGCGAAGTGTGCAAGAAATTTGACCACCGCAACCTTAATTTAGATGTACCCGAGTTCGCTCAATTAAATCCTACAGCAGAAAATATCGCTATTGTGATTTATGGAAAACTTAGACCGCATATTGACACGACCTTAGATTTAAAAATAAAATTATATGAAACAGAAAGAAATTTCGTTGAATTCCCTGCTAATTGATACAGACCGTTTCTTGTTGACAGACGAAGAAATTGGTGACAATCATGTAGCCACCTCGATCGAAACACCGATGAGGGAGGATGCTTTTGTTCTTTCTGATGCAGAAAAAATCGAAAAAGTAGCTGCTCACTTTCGTGAAATCATGCTAACATTAGGCTTAGACCTAACAGATGATTCACTTCGTGGCACACCGAAACGTGTCGCCAAAATGTACATCGAAGAAATTTTCAGTGGTTTAAATCCAGCTAACGAGCCTAAGATTGCGCTATTTGAAAATAAATTTGGTTACAATGAAATGCTTATCGAGAAGAACATCAGTTTTTACTCGAATTGTGAGCATCATTTTGTACCGATCATGGGCAAGACACACATTGCCTACATCTCATCTGGACAAGTGATCGGTTTATCTAAGCTAAATCGCATTGTTCAGTATTTTGCGAAACGTCCTCAAGTGCAGGAACGCTTAACCATGCAAATCGCAAAATACCTTCAAAAGGTATTGAAAACGGAGCATGTGGCTGTTTTCATTGATGCTAAACACTTGTGCGTTTCTTCTAGAGGCGTTAAAGATGATGCGACATCCACCATTACCTCATATTACGGTGGTAAATTTCAAGAAGATAATACCAAGCGCGAATTTTTAGACTCACTTCACAACTAAGCAATTTGGGAACTTATATCATTGTAGGCGCCAGTCATGGAATTGGCGCCACTACGGCCTTTAAACTTGTACAAGCAGGACATCGCGTCATCAACATAGCGCGTTCAGCTGCGGAAAATTGTGAGAACCATGTTTGGGATGCGTCATCGGATGCAGCATTGCCAACCATCGATGGACCGATTGAGGGCATTGTTTATAATCCAGGTAGTATTGTTTTAAAGCCTTTTCACCGACTATCCCAAGCGGATTTCCAGTCGGACTTTCAAATCAATGTACTCGGCGCTGTAAAAGTGATTCAAACGTATCTTCCTAATCTAAAACAAAACGGATCAGGCTCAATCGTACTTTTTAGCACCGTAGCTGTTCAAACAGGTATGGGATTTCATGCCTCTATTGCTAGTTCCAAAGGTGCGATTGAAGGACTTACACGTTCGCTTGCCGCAGAATTATCATCCTTACAAATACGTGTAAATGCCATTGCACCTTCATTAACAAATACGCCTCTGGCTTCAGCCTTACTTAATTCACCAGAAAAAATTGAGGCAAGTGGTAAACGTCATCCCTTAGGACGCGTAGGCGAATCCAAGGATATAGCAAATTTGACATATTTCTTATTGGATCCAGAGAATTCGTGGATTACAGGTCAAATTATGGGCGTAGACGGAGGAATGGGCAAATTAAAACCAGCTTAAAGCGCGTAAAAGTGCTTTTGGTTTAATGCCATGTTAGTGGCGTTCCAATCGATTTTCTGGGTAAATGGAGCTTTACGTATTGGACAGTCGTCTATTGCACAGTGTGAACAGCAATTATCCAAACACGGATCTACGTGCACAAATATCTCAATTTCAGTAGGTAAGACTTCACTTATTTTGACTTCAAAGTCATGAATTTCATCATGCACGCGGTTTAAATCCCAGTAACGCGGCAATGTCAAATGGCAATCAATGTGTAAATCACCGCCATATTGCTGAATACGTAAATTGTGCAGATCAATCCAAACAACCCGCCTGTGCTGCGTAATCCATTCAATGACTTTATTAAAAACAGTAGGATTCGTTTCATCCATCAAAGCTGCTACTGCTTCTCGAATTAAACGAATACCTTGCCAGCACATCATCACGGCGAATAATAAAGAAGCTAACGCATCCACCCATAGCCATTGAGTTAAATACGTGACTGCTAAGGCAAAAACGATAAAAAATCCATTGTAAGCATCTAATTTCAAATGTTTACCATCAGCTACTAGCGCCGGGGAGTGTGAATTTTTCCCTACTTGAACGAGGTAAAATCCCATGATGCCATTTAGTAAAGCGGAACCCAACGACACATACATGCTAAAATCTAAGCGCTGTAAACTCGGCGTTGCAATCAAATGCTGAGACGCATGTAAGAAAATATAGGCAGCGGCAAGCAAAATCAAAACTCCCTCTAGTCCCGAAGCGAAAAATTCAATTTTCCCATGACCATAGGGATGATTTAAATCGCGGGGTAAAGAAGCTAAATAGATTGAATAATAGGCAAATGCCGCTGCAACAACATTAATGATGGACTCTAAGGCATCCGTTAAAATGGCCGTGGAACCACTTAGGTAATAGGCATAAAACTTTGCCGACATGATCAGCAAACTCAAGAAAAAGGAAAAAATAATTAGCCTTTGTTTCATGCGCGTAAATTGTCAACAAAGATAGTATTTTTGTTGGATGGAACAGGAATCAAACCCGTGGAAAACACTCCGTGAAGAAATCCGATACGAAAACGACTGGATTCAAGTCGAACATCATGATGTCATTAAACCCAACGGAGAACCTGGGATTTACGGCAAAGTCCATTTCAAAAATACAGCCATCGCTGTACTGCCTATCGACAGCGAAGGGAACACCTATTTAGTTGGCCAATACCGCTACACCATTCATGCCTATTCGTGGGAATTACCTGAGGGCGGTTGTCTACATGAATTACCTCTTGAAGCAGCCAAACGTGAACTAAAAGAGGAAACAGGCCTAATTGCAGAAAAATGGACGTTTTTGGGGGAGCAGTACCTCTCAAATTCGGTTACGGATGAAAAATCGATGATGTATTTGGCAGAAAATTTATCCATGAAAGAGTCTGAGCCCGAATCTACCGAGATACTACAAATCAAAAAAATCCCCGTTCAAGAGGCCATTCAAATGGCATTAAACGGGGAAATAAAAGATGTATTATCAGCTGCAACCCTAATGACTTACGCGCTAAAGTTCCCAAGTTTGCATCTCACGTAACTCATCATAATCAGTCAGATCATATTTGATAGGTACAATACTCACGTAATTGGCTGCTAGAGCATCCAAATCCGTATTATGCCCTTTATCGAAATGCTCTATATCTCCATCCATCCAATAATAAGGCTGGCCGTAAGGATCCTTGCGCTCTGCAAAACGTTCCCGATACACCGCATCTGCTTGTTTAACGACTTTGATTCCTTTGGGTGCTTCTGCCGACTTCTCCGGAAAATTAACATTCAACGTCAAGCCTTTCGGTAGTCCATGCGTTAAGACTTGTTGGCTTATTTTAATGATAAAATCATGACAATGACTGAAATCTGCATCAGCGCGAAAATCACATAAAGAGAATCCAATGGCAGGAATTCCTTCCATGGCAGCTTCGATGGCGGCTGACATTGTTCCTGAATATAAAACTGAAATTGAGGCGTTTGAACCATGGTTGATACCAGAAACCACCAAATCAATATTTCGATCTTTTAAAATCAAATGTTTTCCAATCTTGACGCAATCGGCTGGAGTTCCGGAACATTTATAGGATTTGACCTGAGGGCCAAAGTCAAAAGTTTCCGTCACGCGTAGGGGAGTTCCCATGGTAATGGCATGTCCCATGCCAGATTGATGCGTATCCGGTGCAATTACAACTACTTCACCCATTTCAGCCATAATCTCGGTCAAAACACGAATTCCTTTGGAAGAAATAGAATCATCATTGGCAATTAAAATAAGTGGCTTCATAGATTGTATATTTGTGCGCAATTTACAAATTTGCGCGCATTAAATTAGTCTATGCAATTCCGAAAAGCAGTCATTTCTGATATTCCAGTTATCCAACAAATCGCTGAAAAAGCATGGCGACCTACGTACAGCCATATTTTATCCGAAGAGCAAACGATTTATATGTTGGATATGATGTATGGAACGGAAGTTTTGATGAATCAAATCAATTCACAAGTTGAGTTTTTTTTGGCCGTAGAAGCAGATCAGGCGATTGGTTATTTCGCGATGGAAATTACGGAACCCAGCAAAATGAAATTGCACAAAATCTATCTTGATCCAGACCAAAAATCAAAAGGCGTAGGAAGTCAAATCATTGCATTCATTAAAGATTTCGGAATAAAAGCAGGAGTGAAGCACATTGAATTAAATGTAAATAAATTCAATTCAGCTGTTCAATTTTACAAAAAGATGGGCTTCTTCCGAGCAAAAGAAATGGTCTTAGACATAGGTAATGGCTATGTTATGGACGATTATGTAATGCAATTGAATCTAGAGTCAGCTCAATAAGTTTTTGGATCTGACCTTCAGGGTCTTGTGAAAATTCATGCGTTTGGCGGTTCGCTAAAATGGCATTAAGCGATATCATTTCATGACCTAAAGATGCTGCAAAGGCATAATATGCCGCTGTTTCCATTTCAATATTAGTAATCAAATGACCATCAAATGCATGGGTCGCAACATCCTGCATGAAATTAGGCAACATGGAATGCATCCGAACCGTTCTTCCTTGAGGCGCATAAAACCCAGGTGCCGTTAACGTATATCCGCGCAACGGAATCATCTGAAATTGATCTACTAGTTTTGAACTAGCCTGAGCGCCATACACCGGCAATGGATAATGAATCAACTCACACCAATCACGCAATAGATCACTTGAAAGCATTTTATCTGATTCAAATCCATAAAATTGTGCCAAATTATCGAATCCAATAGCTGCCTCCGAAACTAAAAAAGTATCTACAGGTATATCAGATTGAATACTCCCAGAAGTACCTATACGAATCAGATTCAAGGATTTATTAACTGATTTTTCCAGACGTGTCTCAAAATCGATGTTGACCAACGAATCCAATTCATTCAACACGATTTCCACATTATCCGCACCGATTCCACTGGAGATTACGCCTAAGCGCCGACCGCCTAGTTCCCCAAAATGGCTTACAAATTCACGTTTATGAATTTGGGTATCGATTCGATCGAAATATTGGGAAACTTTGGGAACCCGTTCAGGATCACCCACTAAAATCAATTGGTCAGGCAATTGATCCGGTCGAATCGCTAAATGGTACGAACTACCGTCCGGATTAATGATTAAGTCAGTTGGCGAGAAATAGGTCATCCGCGAAATTATTGATAATTTCCGAAATCATTTCATTTATATGGTCAGCAACAAAGCAGAAATTCATGCCGTTATTCTCCAACATTTGGAGGAACGCATGGAGCAAGGGACAAAAGATTATTTGTTGGCCAAAGAATCCCGCGATTCCGATACAAAAAGTAGTGCCGGGGATAAATTTGAAACGGGCAGAGAAATGATGCAACGGGAAATGGATAAGATAAGTGCGAGTTTGGATATGCTAAAAGGCCAACTAGCCCAAATGAGGCGCATTGATATACACGAAAATCCAACACGCGTGGGCCTAGGCAGTTTCATCGAAACGGATGCTGAAAACTATTATTTATCTGTGGGATTAGGAAAATTAAGCTGCTCAGGAACGCCATTTTATGCGATTTCAGCAGATTCGCCCTTAGGTAAATTACTTGTAGGAAAACAAACCAATGAAATCATTGAATTAAGAGGAAGAATAATAACTATAAAATCAATCTTATGAAAAATGCGCATTATCTGTATTTGCTTTTATCTATCGTAGGTGGTGGAATTACAGCCTATTTTGTCTTTGTAGGTATACAAGAAAATGGAGGAAACTTTGATGTCATTGCCTTCTGCAAAAGTACTTGGACCATGGATCCTTATGCTAAAAGTTTGAGTTGTGATTTTTGGACGGGAGCCATTACAGGAACCTTTTTTATGTTGGTCGAAGGAATCCGCATCAAAATCAAATACCTTTACCTATACTTAGCAGCAACCGTATTGATTGGCTTTGCTTTTGCCTTTCCCTTATTTTTGTTTGTCAGACATCGTCAATTAGCCTAAATACATGGAAGAATATATTAATACATTTCCGGAAGCCACTCAGAAAATTTTACGTGAAGTGCGTGATGCCATTCGATCGGTTGTTCCAGAAGGAACAGAAGAGATTATGGCGTATGGAATGCCAACGTTCAAATACAAGAAAAATCTAGTTCACTTTGCCGCTTGGAATAATCATTTGGGATTCTACCCAACGCCTAAACCTTTGGTTGTTTTTCAGGAGCGATTGAATGCATTTGAAGGGTCGAAAGGAGCTGTTAAATTCCCATATCATTTACCGATGCCACTCGAATTGATTAAAGACATTACGCGTTTCCGCGTGGAAGAAGTCAATAAATAAAAAATGGCTCAAGATTGAGCCATTTTTTTCTTTTCAATTTTTTCATTTCTGCCAAAAGACTTGAAACCAAGCTCCGGGGAATAACCTACCGAATTTTTGGAATAATATCCCTTTTCATTGTAAGGACGTTTTCGCGGATGGTCTTTACATGCGGGCGAACAAGCGCCCTCCATTTCTTTTAAGCAACTCGGACAAATAGCTAAATGCTCATTGCATTCCGGATTTGCACAGTTCACCATGTGATCAGAAGCTTCCTGACAAACAAAACAAGTGGAGATAACCTCTGGATTAACCGTATTAACTTGTGTGGCCACCCGGTTATCAAACACGTAACAAGAACCATCAAAGTCCTCGCCACCTTCCTCCAGGCCATATTTAATGATCCCACCGTGCAATTGGTACACATTCTCAAACCCTCTTTCTAATAAATAAGCTGACGCTTTCTCACACTTAATACCACCTGTACAATATGTAATTACCTTTTTCCCTTTCAAATGTTCGATCTCTTGCACATGCGCTGGCAAATCACGTAAATTCTCCATATCAAATGTATAGGCACCTTTAAATCGTCCCAATTCATGTTCGTAGTTTGAACGCATATCTACCAAGACAACATCGGGATCATTTTTCAACATCTCCTTAAATTCTTTTGGCTTTAAATGTTTACCCGTCTTGATGCGTGGATTCACTGGTAAATCAGAATGAACAATTTCTGGTTTTACGCGCACATGAAGCTTGTTGAACGTGTGTTTATCGTGAGATTCAATTTTGAAATCAAAATCTGTTCCGGCAAAAATTGGGTCATTTTCTAACCAACGCATGTAGGCGTCACAATCTGATTTTAGACCAGAAATGGTACCATTTAAACCTTCAGCGGCGACAATGACACGGCCGAGCAGATTATTTTCGATACAAAAAAGGTGGTGTTTGACGCGATACTCCTCCGGATTGGGAATAGGAGTATAGTTATAGTAAAGTAACACACTGTAAGGCTTCATCTTCAACATGATTTACAGATTAAACAAAAAATTTCGTGACGATGGGGAGATTCGAACTCCCATACCTAAAGCGGCACTAC
>JACCDX010876784.1_pt1 | contig 10403 bp, 9 predicted proteins | sample 7449681 | NCBI WGS metagenome assembly JACCDX01 (sample SAMN15323450, study PRJNA562643) | freshwater metagenome | isolation source: river surface water | place: USA:Blue River Watershed | collected 2017-08-18
ATTTGATACGAGCAGGAAACTTTGAAACCCCTGCCAGCGCAACCGCATCTTCAAGGACATCAGGATTTCCTTCTTTGGTCCCTTTGCTCTGCATGAGCTCAGTAAATTCGTTGAGAATAGAGTCCGCCTGGGCAAAACTCTTGTCTACTAAAAGATCACTAGCAATAGAAACACTGGCCTGTGAAATTGAACAGCCAATACCATCCCACGTGATGGCAGTTATCACGCCATCTTTTGCGCTTATGTTTAAAGTTACTTCATCTCCACAACTTGGGTTGACGTGATGTACCTGAGCACCATAAGTGCTGGCCAATCCTTTGTTCAATGGATGTTTGTAGTGATCAAGAATGACCTCTTGATAAAGGCTGTCTAGTTCCATTATGCGAAATATTTCTTTGCGCCAATGATTGCAGCAAACAACGCATCGCAATCAAATTCGTCGTTATACAAATACAGCGATGCTCGAGTTGTCGCCGGCACACCTAGCTTACGTGTGAGTGGCCAAGCACAGTGGTGACCAGTACGTACCGCTACACCTTGGCTATCTAAATACTGGCCCAGATCATGCGGGTGAATTTGTCCCACGGTAAAAGAAACAGAACCTCCGCGAGCTTCAGTGTTGTTAGGACCGACAATTGAAAGTTCTGGGATATCTAACAAGCCCTTGATCAGGTATCCAGTAAGTGCCACCTCGTGCTTAAAAATCTCATTCATTCCGATGGCGGACAAATAATCGATGGCCGCTCCTAAACCCACAGCTTGTGCCATGTTGGGAACTCCAGCTTCAAATTTGCGAGGAGCTGGTGCCCATGTTGCTTCTGTCATTGTTACGGTTTCAATCATTGAACCGCCAAACAAAAATGGCGGTAGTTCATTAAGCAGCGAACTCCATAGAACACCAATGCCTGTCGGTCCAACCGCTTTATGACCAGAAAAAGTTACAAAATCTACGCCTAAAGTTTTTACATCAATCGGCATGTGCGGAACAGATTGGCAGGCATCTAGAACCACAACTGCCCCAACTTCGTGGGCACGTTTAACAATGGCATCTAGCGGATTGATTGTTCCCAAAACATTGGATTGATGCGTCAGCGCAACAACTTTGGTGTCATCAGTAATTACCGCGTTGATATTGGACAGATCCAAACGGCCATCTGGTGTTACTTCAAACCAAGACAGTTGCGCCCCTGTGCGCGCTGCTAGTTGCTGCCAAGGGATCAAATTTGCGTGATGTTCCATCTCGGTCACCACGATCCGATTTTTTGAAGTAAGCGCAAAGCGATTTCCGGGCTCAGCATTTCCCATTGCATATGCAATCAGATTCAGTGATTCAGTCGCGCTCTTGGTAAAGACGATCTCTTCTTCATGCGCATTCAAAAACGCTGCAACCTTAGTGCGGGCACCTTCGTAGGCATCGGTTGCTTCTTCGGCTAATTGATGTGCCCCGCGATGAACCGCAGCGTTGTGAAACTTATAGAAATCACTTTCAGCATTGATAACTGAAAGCGGCTTTTGGCTCGTCGCGCCGCTGTCTAGATAGACAAGTTTTTTTCCATCGCGAATAGTACGTTCAAAGATAGGAAAATCTTTGCGTACATTCGCGACAGAAAAACTCATTTTTCCTTACTTGCTCACATAATCTGCGTAACCATTAGCTTCAAGCTTTTCAGCAAGCTCTGGTCCGCCTTGTTCGACGATGCGTCCGTTAGCAAACACATGCACGAAATCCGGCTTGATGTAACGCAAGATACGTGTGTAGTGAGTAATCAAGATAACGCCAAGATCATTGGCTGCCTTAGCGCGATTAACACCTTCTGAAACAATTCGAAGTGCATCGACATCTAGACCTGAATCTGTTTCATCCAGAATTGCCATCTTTGGCTTGAGAAGTTCTAGCTGCATGATTTCATGACGCTTCTTTTCTCCGCCTGAGAAACCTTCATTGACATTACGAGTTGCAAAAGATGGATCCATAGCTAGTGCTTCCATGGCATCTTTAACTTCGCCCACCCATGTACGAAGCTTTGGAGCTTCACCGCGCAGCGCAGTTGCTGCAGTACGCAAGAAGTTGGAAACCGATACACCAGGTACTTCGACTGGATACTGCATAGCTAGGAAGAGCCCAGCTTTAGCGCGCTCATCAACTGTCATGTCCAGAACATCTGCGCCATCAAGAGTGACGGTTCCACCTGTAATTGTGTACTTAGGGTGACCGGCAATTGAGTAAGCAAGAGTTGATTTACCTGAACCATTTGGTCCCATTATTGCGTGGGTTTCACCTGATTTAATCGTTAGGTCTACACCTTTGAGGATTTCGACCGTTCCATTATCAGTGTCAACCGTTACCTGTAGGTTACGGATTTCTAGTGTGCTCATCGTCTTCTCTCTTCTCTCGTTACTAAATCTCTACCGTGACGGCGTTTCCGTCGATTGATACTGCATATGTTTCTAGTGGAATATTTGCAGGAAGGGTGAGCGCTTCACCTGTACGTAGATCAAATTCAGCGCCATGCAACCAACATTCGATCTTGAAGCCGGTGACATCGCCTTCAGATAATGATGCATCTGAATGGCTGCAGGTATCTGCAACAGCAAAAACCTCATTGCCTACACGAGCAACACAGATTGATTTGCCATCCTTTTCAAGAAGAACAGGCTTTCCCTCTGTCAATTGATCCAACGATAAATCAGCCATTGTGTGCCGCCTTTTCGAGCTCAGCATCGATGCGATCCATGATTCGGTTCTGAACTTCTTCGTTACCAATTTCCATCACGATCTCATTGAAGAAACCACGCACGACTAGACGACGTGCATCTGCCATTGGGACTCCTCGGGACATCAAATAGAAAAGTTGTTCGTCATCAAAGCGACCCGTAGTACTTGCGTGACCCGCGCCGACAATTTCGCCGGTTTCGATCTCAAGATTAGGGACTGAATCAGCACGTGCACCATCAGTAAGCAAAAGATTACGATTGAGTTCGTAGGTATCTGTTCCTTCTGCCGCTGCGCGAATTAAAACATCGCCAATCCACACTGTGTGTGCATCTTTTCCAGCTAAAGCGCCTTTGTAATTGACGTTGGATTTTGCATGTGGAACTGCGTGATCAACGTGGTTACGGTGCTCAAAGAATTGACCTGCCGTTGCAAAGTAGACACCTAGAAGATCAGCTGACGCACCTGGTGCCTTGAATTCAACTGTTGGCAAAATGCGAACGACGTCTCCCCCAACAGTTACAGTGATTGACTTAAATGTTGCATCCTTGTCAACCAAAGCATGATGGCGCGCGGTGTAGACAGATTTTGATTCAAACTCTTGCAGAGTAACGAACTTAAGGTTTGAGCCTGGAGCTAAGTAAAGCTCTAGATCTTCGGCAAGAACCGTATCTGTTGTGTTTTCAACAATGACTGTTGCCACGGCATGGGTGCCAAGAGTTATGCGAACACGGGAAAATTCAGCCGTATCTAACGCTCCTGCAGTACGACCCAAGAAAATTGGCTCTGTTACTTCGGTGTTTGCAGCGATAGAAAGGTGAGCAACTGGAACCGCTGCACCTCTTACACGTTCGATGATTACATCATCGGATGCAGATAGCGGTTCTAAATTTTCGCGAGTAAATGTCACTCCTGAAGGAAGCGCGGATTTTGCGACCAAACTTGTGCGATCGGCTTGAACCGCGGTTCCATCATGGAGTCCGCGCAGACGCTTAAGCGGTGTGAAACGCCAAGCCTCTTCCCGGCCCGTGGGAGTTAAGTAGTTAGTAGTAAGAACTGACATTAACCGACTGCACCTTCCATCTGGAGTTCAATAAGTCGATTGAGCTCTAGCGCGTATTCCATAGGAAGTTCACGTGCGATCGGCTCGATGAAACCACGAACAATCATGGCCATTGCTTCATCTTCATTGAGACCACGAGACATCAAGTAGAACAATTGATCATCGCTCACCTTTGAAACTGTGGCTTCGTGACCCATCGAAACATCATCTTCGCGGATATCAACATAAGGATAAGTATCTGAACGTGAAATTGTGTCGACTAGTAGTGCATCACACTTGACCGTGCTCTTTGAGTGGTGTGCGCCTTCTTGTACTTGTACAAGACCGCGGTATGAGGTTCGACCTCCGCCACGAGCTACCGACTTAGAAATTACAGATGATGATGTGTAAGGAGCTGCGTGCACCATCTTGGCTCCTGAATCCTGGTGCTGACCTTCTCCAGCAAACGCCAAAGATAATGTTTCACCCTTTGCATGAGGTCCCATCAGGAAAATTGCTGGGTACTTCATGGTTACCTTGGAACCAATGTTTCCATCAACCCATTCCATGGTTGCGCCTTCGGCACATGTTGCACGCTTTGTTACCAAGTTGTACACATTGTTAGACCAGTTCTGAATCGTGGTGTAACGAACGCGTGCACCCTTCTTAACGATGATTTCAACAACGGCAGAGTGAAGTGAATCTGATTTGTAAATTGGCGCTGTGCAACCTTCAACATAGTGAATGTATGAATCTTCATCGGCGATAATCAAGGTACGTTCGAATTGACCCATGTTTTCAGTGTTGATTCGGAAGTAAGCCTGCAAAGGAATATCTACGTGTACGCCCTTAGGAACGTAAATAAATGAACCGCCTGACCACACTGCTGTGTTAAGCGCGGCGAACTTGTTATCACCAACTGGAATAACCGTTCCGAAGTACTCCTTGAATAGTTCAGGGTGCTGCTTCAACGCACTATCGGTATCAAGGAAAATGACGCCCTGGGCTTCTAGGTCTTCACGAATTGAGTGATACACAACCTCTGACTCGTACTGCGCTGCTACACCTGACACAAGGCGTTGCTTTTCAGCTTCTGGAATACCTAAACGATCATAAGTATTTTTGATCTCATCAGGAAGGTCATCCCATGTTGTTGCTTGCTTTTCAGTCGAACGCACGAAGTATTTAATCGTGTCAAAGAAAATTCCAGATAGATCTGATCCCCAATTTGGCATTGGCTTCTTGTCAAACAAAGAAAGACCCTTGAGGCGCAGATCGAGCATCCACTGAGGCTCAGACTTCTTTGATGAGATGTCACGAACTACATCTTCATTTAGTCCACGCTTAGCGTTATCACCAATCGCACTTTTGTCTGACCAACCATATTCATAGTTGCCGAGACCTTCGAGTTCTGGATGTGCTGTAGTCATGCACGGACCTTTCCATTGCTTGTATGTGTTTGTGAACTTTGGATTTTTGAGTTTGGTGCTTTGGGGATAAATGTTGTACATACGCCATCACCGTGGGCAATGGTTGCTAAACGTTGAACATGTGTTCCTAGAACTTTTGATAACGCTTCAGTTTCGGCTTCGCACAACTGTGGAAATTCAGCGGCAACGTGCGCGATAGGACAATGATGCTGGCACAGTTCTTGGCCCATCGGTTTTTCAGTAACACTTGCGGCATAACCTTGATCGGAAAGAAATGTTGCGAGCGCATCAACTTTGTGCGAGCGCTTGGCGATTGCCACTGTTGCCTTTCGCTCAATGTCATCTGCGCGAGATTGAGCAAATGCGTTAACCAAATGTTCGCCAGATTGCGCTGACATAAATTTAAGTGCCGCTACAGCTAAATCATCATATGAATGTTCAAAGGTTTCACGACCTTTATCCGACATGACAAACACCTTTGAAGGCCGACCGCGACCGCGGATTGACGCTGCGCGAGGATCACGTGCTTCGAGTACCCCATCAGCAACCAGTAAATCCAGGTGACGACGGATGCCAGCAGGTGTGAGCCCTAAGCGCTCCCCCAGAACAGCAGCGGTGGATGGGCCATTTTCTAGAATTGAACGAGCGACAAGATCACGGGTGCGCGAGTCATCCCCTGCGATTTGTCCTCCAGTTAATTTCACAACAGTATTGTGTCGTAATTCGACACGTTCAGCCACTCGTAAGCGTGCGGGTCGCTGGAGTCATAGGCTAGGCCCATGGGGAGATTGCGAGCACGGGTAGCAGGAGTTTTGTACCCGGCTAGCGGATTTCTACTCTTTGCCCAAGCCGCCATTGTTGTTACCGGCGGTGCGGTCCGATTGACGGGTTCGGGATTGGGCTGTCCCACCTGGCCCGAATGTACCCCCGGTTCATACACGCCAAAGCCTTATCAAGTAGAAGAACAAGTCAAGGTGTGGATCGAATTTGGTAATCGCTTACTTACCTTTGTCCTGGTCCTTGTAGCAATTTTGGTTTTAATCAGCGTCTTAGCTGGCCGAAGAAAAGATTTGCGCGGTCTTGCACTAGGCCAAGTACTTGGAATTGTTGGTCAAGGAATTCTTGGTGGCATCACCGTGTTAACGGGCTTACATCCTGCAACCGTTGCCGCGCACTTTTTGCTCTCGATCATTTTGATTGCTGGTGCAACTTCGCTGCGTGCCCAAAGGTTTGGCAGTTTAGAAAAACAAGAGCCGGAGCCATTGGTCAAGAAAATTGCAACTGCTCACATTCTGGTTTCATTCTTGGTGCTCTTCATTGGAACTTTGGTAACCGGTTCTGGTCCACATGCCGGCGATGCCACCGCTGAAAGATTTCCTTTTGATCTGCGAACAATGGCTTGGATACATGCTGATTCAGTCATAGCTTTATTCGGAATTACTTTCGGGTTTTTCGTCGCACGCGGCGTATCAGATCACACCAAAAAACGACTAAAGATTTTTCTAGCAATTGCTTTAGGACAAGGCTTGATTGGTTATGTGCAATGGTTTAACGATCTGCCTGAACTACTAGTTGGCCTGCATCTAGCTGGATCAACATTAGTGTGGATTGCATCGTGGCGAGTTTGGTTATCAGTTACTAAGAGAATGGACAGTAAATGAGTGCAGTAAAAGGATGGAGCGAACTTGATGATCGCGCAGTTGCATATGCCAGAGCGCTAGCTGCTGATGCAGTTCAAAAAGTTGGTAACGGCCACCCAGGTACTGCCATGTCACTTGCCCCAGTCGCCTATTCCTTGTTCCAACGTCACTTGATTCATGACCCTGCAGATCCACAATGGTTGGGGCGCGACCGTTTTATTCTTTCCTGCGGTCATTCATCGTTAACTTTGTATATCCAGTTGTACTTAAGTGGCTATGGATTAGAGATGAAGGATTTAGAAAGTTTCCGCACCTGGGGGTCGTTGACTCCCGGACATCCAGAATTTGGTCACACCGCTGGCGTAGAAATGACTACTGGGCCATTAGGTCAAGGTGTTGCAACCGCGGTCGGAATGGCGATGGCAGCTAGATATGAGCGTGGATTACTTGATCCAATCGCAGCTAAAGATCAATCAGTGTTTGATCATTGCATCTGGGTTATTTGCTCAGATGGTGATCTGCAAGAAGGCGTAAGTGCGGAAGCTTCTTCTCTGGCCGGAACGCAGGAGCTTGGAAATCTCAACGTTATTTATGATGACAATCGCATTTCAATTGAAGGCGATACACATAATGCATTTACTGAAGATGTATCTGCGCGCTATGTGGCATACGGCTGGCAAGTTATTGAAGTTGCTGCGGCACACGATGGAAGTGTGGATATTGCGGCGTTAGATGCTGCGATGGTGGCGGCAAAGAAAGAGAGCACAAAGCCAACACTGATTCGAATGAAATCCGTGATTGCTTGGCCTGCACCGAAAGCCCAAGGAACCGCCGCATCTCATGGATCTGCATTAGGCGCCGATGAAATTAAAGAAACCAAAATCGCACTAGGTTTAAACCCAGATGAGCACTTTGCAATGCCAGCTGAAGTTCTGGCTCATGCTCGCTTAGTTAAAGAACGTGGTACTAAAGCGCGTGCACAATGGAACACACGATTTGAACAATGGAAGAGCAGTAACCCTGATAAGGCAACGCTGCTGGATAGACTGCAAAAGCGATCTTTGCCGGCTGGATGGGATTCTCAACTTCCAGTTTTCGCACCGGGTAAAGATGTTGCAACCCGCGCGGCATCTGGTGAAGTAATTAATGCAATCGCTGCTGTGTTACCCGAGTTCTGGGGAGGATCAGCAGATCTTGCGGGATCAAATAACACGAGCATCAAGGGTGGCGGATCATTCTTGCCTGCAAGTAGTCCAATTGAAGGTGCGAACCCATACGGTCGAATAATTCACTTTGGAATTCGTGAACATGCGATGGGCTCGATTCTTAACGGAATTTCCTTGCACGGACTTACACGATCATTTGGTGGAACTTTCGCTGTCTTTAGTGATTACATGCGCCCTGCAGTGCGCCTTGCAGCATTGATGCAGATTCCGGCAACATTTGTCTGGACGCATGATTCGATTGGTGTTGGAGAAGATGGACCAACACACCAACCGATTGAACATTTCGCAGCCTTGCGTGCCATCCCCGGCTTTGATGTGATTCGTCCCGGGGATGCTAACGAAGTAACAGAGGCATGGAAGAAAATCATTACTCGCGAACGTGCCTGTGGAATTTTGTTATCACGACAAAACTTGCCTGTCTTTGATAGAACTTCTTGTCAATCAGCAGCAGGAACTGCCCAGGGTGCCTATGTTTTGAAGGACCTTCCAAATCCAAAAGCAATTTTGATCGCGACAGGTTCTGAAGTTTCACTGGCTATTGATGCACAAGCTGCTCTTGCTGCTGAAGGCATCAATGTTCGTGTTGTAAGCGCACCATGTCTTGAATGGTTTGCCGAACAAGACAAGAGCTATCAAGATTCAGTCCTGTCCCCCGGAGTTATCAAGATCAGCATTGAAGTCGGAATCGCACAAGGTTGGCGCGAGCTAATTGGTGATTCAGGTGTAGCCATTTCACTGGAGCACTATGGAGCATCAGCTGATGCAAAGACTTTGTTCAAGCAATTTGGTTTCTCGGTAGAAAACGTTGTAGCAACTGTAAAGAAGGCTATCTGATGTCAGTACATGAAATTGCGGCAGCTGGCACTTCTATTTGGCTTGATGATCTATCCCGTGCAAAAATCACTTCCACTGATGCGCAGGCATTGCCGGCTCGAATCAAAAACAGTGGTGTCGTAGGAGTAACTACCAATCCAAGCATTTTCAGCGCAGCGATTAGTGGAGCTGCCGAATATGCCGCAGATATTGCAACGCTTAAGAATGCATCAGTTGATGAGGTTGTGAAAAGGCTGACAACAGATGATGTGCGTCAAGCATGCGATTTGTTTACCGCAATTTATGAATCATCACAGGGTGTAGATGGACGGGTAAGTATTGAAGTTGATCCACGTTTGGCCCATGACACCGAAGGAACCATCTCGGCAGGTAAAGAGCTGTGGGCCATTATTGATCGCCCGAATTTAATGATTAAGGTGCCCGCAACCGTAGAAGGATTGCCCGCGATTTCGGCGTTGATTGCTGCGGGTATCAGCGTTAATGTCACGCTGATCTTTTCAGTAAAGCGATATGGGCAAGTAATTGATGCCTACATGAATGGAATTGAACTGTGTCAAGATCCTTCCAAAGTTCATTCTGTCGCATCATTTTTCATCAGCCGAATTGATTCATCGATAGATGCTCTACTGAAGAAAAATGGTTCAAGTGAAGCCGCAGCACTGTTAGGTAAAGCGGCAATTGCAAATGCGCATCTGGCCTACCAGTTATTTGAAGAAAAATTTGCATCCGATCGCTGGATGGCACTTGCGGCAAAGGGTGCGCACAAGCAGCGTCCTTTGTGGGCTTCAACTGGTGTTAAGGACCCCGCCTATGAAGATACCCGCTATGTCATCGAACTGATTGCTCCGGATACCGTTAACACCATGCCGCAATCAACCCTTGATGCGGTGATTGATCATGGTGTGGTTCGTGGAAACACTATTTCAGGCAATTACGCAGCGGCGGTCGAAGTCCTGAAAGCACTTACTGCACTAGGGATTTCGTTGGATCAGGTCACAACAGAGTTAGAAATCGATGGTGTGAAGAAATTCGCACAAGCTTGGGAAGAACTTCTAGAGAATGTAAAGGCTGCGCAAAAACAATGATTTCAATTAAGGGTAATGCTGTAACAAAAATCGATCGCGAATCTAAGGAATACAAGTCGCTACAGGCTTTTCATGAGCGTCTAAAGTCCAAGGATTCAACAATTTGGGGACCAGAAGCCCAAGCTGAAGCTTCGATCCGTTTGAACTGGATTGATCTGCCCGAAAGTTCGCGTGATTTGCTTCCGCAATTTGATGCTCTTGCAGCTAAACATCGCGATAAAAAGAATGTCATCTTGTGCGGAATGGGTGGATCCTCACTTGGACCAGAAGTGATTGCACAAACCTTTTCAAAACAGCTTTTTGTTTTAGATTCCACTGACCCTAATTATGTTGCTCATGCATTGGCTTTTGATTTAGCTCAGAGTGTTGTAGTTGTTAGTTCAAAATCTGGATCCACCATCGAGACCGCATCACAGCGCGCGCTCTTTGAAGG
>JACCDX011598502.1_pt1 | contig 10403 bp, 10 predicted proteins | sample 7449681 | NCBI WGS metagenome assembly JACCDX01 (sample SAMN15323450, study PRJNA562643) | freshwater metagenome | isolation source: river surface water | place: USA:Blue River Watershed | collected 2017-08-18
CTGTGGGAACCTATGTAGATCGTTTTGAAAAAGAGCTGGCCGCCTATACAGGCGCTCGGCATGCGGTAGCCGTGGTGAACGGTACAGCAGCGCTTCAAGTGGCGCTCCAACTTGCGGGTGTGAAGCTTGGCCACGAAGTAATCGTGCCGACATTGACCTTCGTGGCAACTGCAAACGCCGCGCATTATCTTGGGGCAACGCCGCATTTTGCGGACAGCGCAGAGCCCACTTTGGGGCTAGATCCCGTTGCGCTTCGCGACTGGCTCAAATTTATCGCAGAGCCGACCAGTGACGGTTATCGAAATCGGGAGACTGGTCGCCGCATCAGCGCTATGGTTCCGATGCACACTTTTGGGCACCCATGTGATCTGGATGGCCTGCTCGCCATTGCGCACGATTTTAATCTGAGTTTGGTGGAAGATGCGGCAGAGTCGCTTGGAAGTTACTACCGCGGTAAGCACACGGGAACACACGGCCTGCTGGGTACCCTTAGCTTCAATGGAAACAAAATTATCACAACTGGCGGAGGCGGGGCGATTCTTACGAACGACATCAAGCTGGCAGACCATGCGAAGCACCTTACAACCACTGCCAAAATGCCACATCGATGGGCCTACGATCACGATCAGGTGGGCTATAACTTTCGCATGCCCAATATAAATGCAGCGCTGGGCTGTGCTCAGCTGGAGCAGCTTGATGAGTTTCTCGCCTCAAAACGACGGCTCACGGTTGCGTACAAAGAAGCCTTTAGTTTGCTCAACGAGTTGAAGTTAATGATTGAACCAGAGCATTGCGAAAGTAACTATTGGCTTCAAACTCTTATTTTGGATAAATCGGCCGCCGATCAGCGAGATGCAATTCTTGAGGCAACCAATAACGCTGGCTTAATTACGCGCCCGGCATGGACACTAATGCATCAACTAGATCCTTATAGAGATTGTCCATGTGCCCCGTTGCCGGTGGCTGAGTCGCTGGCACGCAGAATTATAAATATCCCAAGCAGTGCGGGGTTGGCGTGAAAAAGCGGCTGCTGCTCCTTGGCGGTGGCGGGCATTGCCGATCTTGTATTGACACTATTGAAGCGCAAGATGCCTATGAAATTTGCGGCATAGTGCAACCGAAAAATGATTGTATACACGAATTATTGGACTATCCGGTAGTTGGGTGTGATGATGATTTGCTAGAACTTTTAAACGAAACCCCAACCGCGATCATTACGGTTGGACAAATCAAGACCCCTGATATCCGTATTCGATTATTTAATTTATTAAAGAGATATAAGGCAGAGTTACCAGTAATCAAATCCCCTTTTTCTTACTGTTCCAGGCGTGCGGTGGTTGGGGAAGGTACAATCTTGTTGCACGGCAGCTTAGTTAACTCCAATGCAGAAATCGGAGCTAACTGCATTATTAACAGCATGGCCTTGGTCGAGCACGATGTAAAAATTGCCAACCACTGTCACATAGCAACAGGCGCGAGGGTAAATGGTGGTGTTTCGATCGGCCAAGGAAGCTTTTTGGGCAGCGGCTGTGTCATCCGGGAAGGTGTTCGGATTGGAGAGCGTGCGGTAATTGCGGCTGGAGAGATAGTCCTGCAAGATATACCGACTAGATCAGTCGTCAGGAGCCGGACGTGAGAGCTCCCACGTTAATCATCGCTGAGGCCGGCGTAAATCACAACGGCGACATAAATCTTGCTAAGCAGTTAGTTGATGCTGCTGCGAGGGCAGGAGCGGATCTTGTTAAGTTTCAAACATTTAGTGCGCATCGACTGGTAACGCAAGACGCGCCCAAGGCTCAATACCAGACCGAAACGACTGACCCTAGTCAGTCGCAATTTGACATGCTTCGCAAGCTTGAGCTTACAGCCCAAATGCATGAAGTTTTGCTTGAGCATTGCAAAAAGCAAGATATCGGTTTTCTTTCTACTGGGTTTGACATCGAAAGCTTGGAGTACTTAGCTAAGCTTGGGCTAAGTCGTTTTAAAGTCCCGTCCGGTGAAATTACAAACCTACCGTACTTGCGTCGAATCGGCAGTCTAAGTAAGCCGCTGATTCTCTCCACGGGTATGGCGACGCTCGGTGAGATTGAGGCTGCGCTTGAGATTCTAGACCAAGCAGGAATCTCTCGGAGCCAAATAACTGTGCTTCATTGTAATACTGAATACCCTACGCCCATGAGCGATGTGAACCTTAAAGCGATGTGTACTATTCGAGACGCCTTTGGCGTGACAGTTGGCTATTCTGATCACACTCAAGGCATTGAAGTGCCGATAGCGGCGGTGGCACTTGGCGCTGCGGTGATAGAGAAGCATTTAACGCTGGATCGGAGTCTACCAGGCCCAGACCATAAAGCAAGCCTAGAACCTGAGGAGTTTGCTGCAATGGTTCGCGCAATACGGAATATTGAGCAGGCTACGGGGGATGGTATCAAGCGCCCTAGTAATAGCGAGGCGAAGAGTAGATCAATTGTAAGAAAGTCATTAGTCGCAGCGCGGCCGATTCGAGCGGGTGAGACTTTCACCCATGAAAACATAACGGTCAAGCGACCCGGTATCGGTATTTCACCGATGCGGTGGGATGAAGTAGTTGGCCGCTCAGCATTGCGAGATTTCGTAACAGACGAGCTAATAGAGTTATGAAAAAAGTCTGTGTTGTTACCGGAACACGCGCCGAATACGGGTTGCTCCGCTGGGTTATGGAAGGGATCCGGAGCTCCAAGATCCTAAAGCTTCAGCTCATTGCGACTGGCATGCATCTTTCGTCAGAATTCGGGCTTACGGTGAAGACCATTGAAGGGGATGGATTTCAAGTCGATCGCAGGGTCGAAATGTTGCTAAATTCCGATACATCGGTAGGGGTCACCAAATCAATGGGTTTGGGAATAATTGGGTTTGCTGATGCGCTTGCAGACTTGAAGCCCGATCTTTTGCTGGTGCTTGGCGACCGATACGAAATATTTGCGGCTGCAACCGCAGCGATGATTGCTCGAGTTCCCATTGCACATTTACATGGTGGCGAAACAACCGAAGGCGCATTCGACGAGGCGATTCGGCACAGCATTACAAAAATGGCTCACCTGCACTTTGTTGCGGCTGAGGAATACCGAAGGAGAGTAATTCAGCTGGGAGAGCAACCAGAGCATGTGTTTAATGTTGGTGGTCTGGGTATAGATAACATCCTTCGCCTGGAGTTATTAACACGTGACGATCTAGAAATAGCACTCGATTTTAAGTTTTTAGAGCGCAACCTGATGATCACGTTTCATCCTACAACGCTTGAAAGCAACACAAGCTCAGCTCAGATGAGTGAGTTGTTGGCAGCGCTGTCTGAGCTCGGTGACAATGTGGGATTAATCTTTACTATGCCCAATGCCGATCCAGAAGGCCGTGTGATTTCCCGACTGATAAACGAGTTTTGTGATAGACATCAGAATGCAAAAAGTTATACCTCTCTCGGGCAATTGCGTTACCTTTCCTGTATTCAGCATATTGATGGCGTAGTGGGTAACTCCTCAAGCGGCCTCTCCGAGGTTCCAGCACTTAAAAAAGGTACTGTAAACATAGGCGATCGACAGCGTGGCCGGTTGAGGGCCACCAGCGTAATTGACAGCGATCCGGATCGTGTTTCAATCCGCGACGCTATATTTCGTTTATTTTCCGAAGATTTTCAGAGGGGATTGTCGAACACAAACAATCCTTATGGTAATGGCGGTGCGAGTACTGCCATCGTAAAAAAGCTTGAGACTCTATCTTTTCATAATTTGCTAAAAAAGCACTTTCGTGATCTTTAGTCGAAGCTAAATTTATGAAGCTAACAAGCACTCTCACATGGCAAAAAGCCATCATCACACCTACAGCTAATATTCAAGACGCTGCAAGGAATCTAACCGAATCCGCATTGAAACTTGCGTTAGTCGTTGACTCAGACGGTAAACTTGTAGGAACGATTTCCGACGGGGATATTCGTCGCGGACTTTTACGAGGTCTTACGTTCGAAAGTCCTGTCAGCGACATAATTCGCCGTAATCCGCTAGTGGTACCACAAGGCGTTCCGGTAGATGTGGTTCGTAAAATTATGTTGGCAAATAAAATTCAACAAGTTCCGGAGATTGATGAACATAATCACCTAGTGAATTTACACTTATGGGACGATTTTGAATCGCCCGTCCTCACTGACGTTACAATGGTAGTAATGGCTGGAGGTAAAGGTGAGCGGTTACGTCCTTACACGGAAAATTGCCCTAAGCCCATGCTTTTGGTTCACGGAAAACCGATGCTTGAGCACATCATTTACCGCGCTAAAACCGAGGGTTTTCATCGGTTTATTATTTCAGTAAATTATTTAAGCACTGTTATTGAGGACTATTTTAAAGATGGCGAGACGCTAGGTATACAAATTGAGTATCTGCGTGAGTCCTCTCCGCTGGGTACTGCAGGTGCGTTGTCATTGCTTGATAAGCCGCTCGTGAGACCTCTTGTAGTAATTAATGGAGATGTAATCTCTGACATTAACTACGGTGATCTATTTGATTTTCACGAACGGCAGTCCGCGGATGCAACAATGGCGATTAAATTGCATGAATGGCAGCATCCCTATGGCGTGGTTCAAATTGATGGAGTGAAAATCGTCGGGTTCGAAGAAAAGCCCGTTGCGCGCACCCACATAAATGCTGGGGTGTATGTCTTGTCGCCGAGTGCATTGCGCTATCTTCAAAAAAATGAAGCATGCGATATGCCCACGCTGTTCAATCGGCTGCAATCTGCTGGGAAACGAACTGTGGCGTACCCCATGCATGAACCTTGGTTAGATGTTGGCCGGCCACAAGACTTATCTATTGCAAACTCCATTAACAAACAATCTGAGAAATGAAGAAAATATCTTATCCGCAACCTGTTGATCTTAGTCTCTTCGCGGCAAATGCAAATACCAAAGAGGCAAAATATGGTCTTCCGCTAAACGTTAGATACTGTAAAAAATGTGTTATCTCGAACCAACGTCCAAATTCTGCTGTGGAATACACTCACACGCAAGCGTCATTGAAGAAAACCATTTATTTTGACGACCATGGCGTTTGCGATGCATGTCGCTTCGCAGAGAAAAAACAAAGTCAGATTAATTGGAGCGAACGCGAGCAGCAACTAAGAGAGCTCTGTGACAAACATCGCAAATCAGATGGTTCTTATGACTGCATTGTCCCGGGCTCTGGTGGCAAGGATAGTTTTTTCGCATCGCATGTGCTTAAAACTAAGTACGGTATGCATCCATTAACTGTCACATGGGCGCCCCACATATACACCGACTGGGGCTGGAAAAATTTTCAGGCGTGGATACACGCTGGCCACGACAATTACCTCATGACGCCAAACGGACGGGTACATCGATTGTTGACAAGACTATCAACTGACTTACTTTTCCATCCTTTTCAGGCTTTCATGTTCGGCCAAAAGGCGCTAGCGCCTAAAATGTCGTTGCTTTTTAACATTCCGCTTGTATTTTATGGTGAGAACGAGGCGGAGTATGGTAATCCTATCGGTGATACGGACTCTGCCGTGCGCGACTGGGCCTACTTTACTTCCCCCGATCAATCACAAATCTATCTCGGTGGGGTATCCGTGTCCGATCTCAAGACCCAATTCGGTTTAGACCATAATGATCTGCAACCCTATATGCCGGCAGATCCTAATCGAATTGCCGAGAGTAGTATCGAAGTTCATTACCTCGGTTACTACCTTAAGTGGCATCCACAGTCCTGTTACTACTACGCTGTCGAACATGGCGGTTTTCGGGCCTCGCCGGAGCGGACGCCTGGAACCTACTCCAAATACAACAGTATCGATGATCGCATTGACGACTTGCATTACTACACGACTGGTATCAAGTTTGGTATCGGCCGTGCTAGCTACGATGCAGCCCAGGAAATCCGCTCCGGAGATATAACACGTGATGAAGGTGTAGCCTTGGTCAGACGCTTCGATCATGAGTTCCCTGAGCGTTTTGCCGACGAACTGTTCTCTTATCTAAGCCTTACAGAAAAGGAGTTTCCGGAAGCTTGCAAGATGTTCGAACAACCGATGATGGATCGCGAATATTTCGAATTATTGACCGACCAGTTCCGCTCGCCTCACCTGTGGTGTCGGGAAGATGGTGAATGGAAGCTACGCCACGCAGTCTGGGACGAGAAAAATTAAGTGAGGAATATTCGTCTTATTGCTCGACTCGACATTAAGGGTCCTAACCTGATCAAGGGAATTCAACTTGAAGGTTTGCGTGTTATCGGCTCGCCAGCGGAACATGCGTTGCACTATTATCATGAGGGTATAGATGAGTTGCTATACATGGACTGTGTTGCTAGCCTGTACGGTCGCAATCATCTCGGCGATATCGTACGTTCGGCGGCGCAGAACATCTTTGTTCCAATGACGGTGGGCGGTGGCATACGCTCCGTCGATGATGCTATCCAGCTTCTGCACGCTGGCGCCGACAAGGTTGCAATCAATACGGCCGCCGTGGCCAATCCGCAGCTGATTACCGATATCGCACGTCGTTTTGGTAGCCAGTGCATGGTGCTCTCGATTGAGGCTAAGCAGATTGCCGCTCAACAGTGGGAGGTGCTGACAGACAACGGCCGTCAGCGCACTGGCTTAGATGTTATTCACTGGGTTCGGCGTGGCGTGGCGATGGGTGCGGGGGAAATCTTGCTGACGTCAGTGGACCGTGAAGGCACGCGCAAAGGATTCGATATCGATCTGGTGCGTACGGTTACAGCTGAAGTTTCTGTACCGGTGATCGCGAGTGGGGGAATGGGATGTGCCGAGGATTGCTTAGCAGTGGTTCGTGATGGCAGTGCGGATGCAGTAGCTATGGCAGATATCCTCCATTATCAGCGTGCGACGGTTCGTGATATCAGGGCTTATGTAAAAAAATCCGGCTTCGCCGTGAGGGATTGTGAGTAAAGCGAAAGTCACCGTCATTGACTACGGCGTCGGCAACCTCCTGAGCGTACGGCGTGGCTTAGAACACTGTGGCGCTGAGGTAACTCTAACCTCTGAGCCCAATGCGGTGCTGGCAGCTAGCCGCGTTGTGCTGCCGGGAGTCGGCGCATTCGCTAATGCAATGAAGGAATTGCGGCAGCGCAACCTGGTGCCAGCGATCCAGGCGTTCGCAAAGCAAGGCTTACCCTTGCTCGGTATCTGTGTGGGTATGCAGTTAATGCTTGATGAGAGCGAAGAGTTCGGCGTCACTAAGGGTTTGGGTCTGATTCCCGGTCGCGTTGTGCCTGTACCCACGCAGTCAACGAGCGGTGTCCCGCAGAAGATTCCACATATCGGCTGGAACGGACTTGTGCTGGCCGAGGGGCGAGCAGACTTTCAAGGCACACTGCTGCAGGATAACCACATGGGTGAAGCCGCCTATTTCGTTCACTCCTTCATGGCTGTGCCGACAGATCCGCAGCATCGTCTTGCCGATTGCCTCTATGGTGGCCATCGTATCTCGGCGGCGATTGCCCACGGCCGCATCACCGGCTGCCAGTTCCACCCAGAAAAAAGTGGTGAAGTCGGCCTCAGAATCTTGAGAAACTTTTGTGCTGATTGAGCGACTCCTTATTGTCGGCTACGGCAGCATTGGCCAACGTCACTTGCGGATCGCACGGGGTTTATTGCCGAGCGCTGACATCCGAGTGCTGCGCCATCGTAAGTGCGATTTTGTTCCTGAATATGCTAACGGGTGTATGAGTAACTTGGCTGACGTATGGAGTTTCGCGCCACAGGCTGCTGTAATCGCAAGTCCTTCCACTTTTCACATGCAGATAGCTCATCCGCTAGCTGAGGCTGGGATTCATCTGCTTATAGAAAAACCGCTCGCTGATTCTATTCAGAGCGTACCACAGACGCTGGGAAGTTGTGCAGCGCACGGTACCGTTCTGATTACTGCCTACAACCTGCGTTTTCTGCCCTCCTTACAGTTTTATCGTCAAAGCGTGCATTCTGGTTTCATCGGTAAGTTACTCTCTGTACATTGCGAATGCGGTCAGTATTTGCCTTCGTGGCGGCCCGGAATAGATTATCGACGAGGAGTGTCGGCTTCGCGTGTGCTCGGTGGTGGCGTTTTGTTAGAGCTCAGTCACGAGTTTGACTATCTTTCTTGGATTTTCGGGCGTATTGAATGGGTTAACGCCTGGCTTGGTAAACAAAGTAGCTTAGAGATTGATGTGGAGGACACCGCACATCTTGTCTTGGGCTTTCAGTCTTCTCAGCAGGCACAACTCGTAGCAACGTTGAATCTAGATTCTGTTCGTCACGACACTACGCGTCGTTGTGTAGCGATTGGCGAGAAGGGTAGTCTTCAATGGGATGCGGCGCGAGGAACCGTGAAACTTTGGTTGGAAGGTGAAAGCGATTGGTCCGTTCTGTACCAGAATGCCCCCGATCGCGACTTCAGCTATACGGCGCAATGGGAGAGTTTTTTGCGGTCTGTGGCCGGAGAGGAGATTTCGGGGAATGTATCTGGCGCGTCGCTACAGGAAGCGCTTGCTGTTCTTCATGTAGTGGAGGCAGCTCGCACATCTGCACTGAAAAAAGGATTGCAGGTAAAGGTGGCAAGTGGATACGCTCATGCGCACTAATCGGGTTATCGCTTTTATATTTGCCCGCGGGGGATCTAAAGGGCTTCCAGGCAAGAACCTGAAGCCATTAGCCGGTAAGCCCCTTATCGCCCATGCTATCGGGCACGCTCAAGCGGTACCCCGTATTCAGCGGGTAATTGTCTCGACTGATTCCCTTGAAATAGCGCAGGTTGCCAAAGCTTATGGGGCCGAGGTGCCGTTTATTAGGCCTGTTGAGCTCGCGACTGATACATCACCTGAATGGTTGAGCTGGCGGCATGCGCTTGAGTTTGTTAGGGAGGAAGAAGGCACGCTGCCGAGCGCGATGGTTTCGGTGCCCGTGACCGCACCGCTTAGGAAGTCAGAGGACATTGAAAATTCTCTAGATATCTACACAACTGGGCAATGTGATGCCGTGATTGCTGTAACCGATGCTCACCGGAACCCATATTTTAATATGGTGCGTGAGAACAGTAATAAGACTGTGTCTTTGGTTATGAATGATGATTTCAGGGTTACGAGGCGGCAGGATGCCCCGGCGATTTTTGATGTTACAACGGCCGTTTATGTTGTTAATCCTAATTTTGTAATGAAGAGGGATTCTTTGTTTCAGGGCCGTGTGAAGGCGTCATATATACCTGTTGAGAGATCGATTGATATTGATACGATGCTTGACTTTGAGATTGCTGAATACCTTTACCTTCGAGGCTTGAACAAGTGAAGACTCTGAGAGAACTAAGTGATATGTCTGGTCGTCGAGTTCTAATTACGGGTGGGACAGGGTATTTAGGTCAAGTAATAGCTGAAACTTTAGCTGAAATGGGAGCATCAATAATTTTGTTGGACCGATCTAATGAGAACTTCAATGCAATTCAAATGAGGCTAAAAAGATCTTGGGGTTCGGAGTGCACATTCATCGAGTGTGACCTCGAGTCTGAGGAACAAAGAATGTCGGCTATCGAACAAGTAAAATCGCAGGGTCAAGGTCTTGATTGTCTTATAAATAATGCCGCATTTGGCGGGACTACAGCTTTAACAGGTTGGATTACTCGTTTTGAAGAGCAATCTCTAGAAAGCTGGCGGCGAGCATTAGAGGTGAATTTGACAGCTTCTTTTCACCTTTCACAAGCTTTAGCCCCCGAAATTGCAAACTCCCTTGGAAGAGCGATCGTTAACATAACTTCAATTTATGGTGACCTTGGGCCTGACTGGCGGCTTTACACTGGTACTACAATGGGAAACCCAGCAGCCTATGGGGTGTCGAAAGGAGGGGCGGGAAGTCTAACTCGATGGCTTGCTACAACCCTAGCGCCGGACATCCGAGTGAACGGAATATCCCCCGGGGGGATATTCAGGAACCAACCGGAGGAATTTGTTTCAAGATACAAAACCAAAGTGCCTCTGGGGAGAATGGCAACCGAAGAGGACTTCAAGGGTATTATTGCCCTACTTGCAAGTGATCTATCTAAATATATAACGGGCCAGATTTATACAGTTGATGGGGGCCTTTCGGTTTGGTAACTTCCACGCAAATTACAAGGCCATTCTTAGCCTGCGCACGGCTGACGCATAACATAGAAAAGTTGAACTGCATCAGCCCGTCTTTGGCAATCACGTCTTCTTTAGAATTTTTATGAATTTCCGGGAAATTTTTTGTACTTTCGCCCTGGCGGGTAACCATGTGTTGACATTAAAAAGATAATGCGTTGTTGGAATACCTTCTGTGCTCCCCGGGTAGTATTAGATCGTTGACCAATCTGGACGCGTGTAGTCCGCAAGAAAAATTAGGCCGTGCTGCTC
>JACCDX011669783.1_pt1 | contig 10403 bp, 12 predicted proteins | sample 7449681 | NCBI WGS metagenome assembly JACCDX01 (sample SAMN15323450, study PRJNA562643) | freshwater metagenome | isolation source: river surface water | place: USA:Blue River Watershed | collected 2017-08-18
GTTCTGTTGCACTCGGGTATCAAGCCGGACAATTATCGCAAAGTTCACAGGCAATTGCAATTGGTCCAAATGCGGGACAAATATCACAGAATACACAAGCAATCGCTATTGGACAAGGTGCTGGAGCAAGTTATCAATCAATAAATACAGTAGCAGTTGGTTGGCAAGCAGGTTTAACTGGTCAGGGTTCTAATAGTACGGCACTAGGATATCGTGCAGGTGAAACTTCACAGGGTACAAATGCAGTTGCAGTTGGACTCAATTGTGGACGCACGGGACAAGGGTCACAGTCAATTTGTATAGGAAACGGAGCAGGAATTAACGGCGCAGGTGTAAACACAATTATTTTGGCAAATGGTGCAGGTGGTGTTTCAAACACGACTACTGGAGCCGTGTTTATACAAAATATGAGAACAGTGACATCTGGTGCTCCTGCAGGTGTACTTGCTTACAACGGTGCCGGTGAAGTTTATAAGACTGATGTAACATATGACACAAATGGAGATCTTTCGTGTCCAAATATGAGTGTTGGTTCTTTTGGAGCAACATCTACAACTTTTTACGTGTACGGTGGAAATTACATAGGTAGTGTTAATAGTGGTATAGGATTTAATGCAACAAATGCAGCTGCCGGAAACTTTCAATTTTATGTACAAGGTAACGCCACGGCAGTGTTCTCTTTAACAAACGCTTCGGCAGTTGTAAGAGGTGCTTTGACTACAAACGGTAATATTGCCCCTAGCGTGAATAACGTGGCTTCTTGTGGAACAAACGCAAATAAGTGGACAGCCGTGTACGCCGTAAACGGTACAATTCAGACTTCCGATTCTAGCGAAAAGTGCAATGTCATCACGATACCCTATGGAATTGCCGAACTTCGCCAAGTGGAACCCATTATGTTTCAGTGGAACTCGCAAGCGGATTTACCCGCCGATGACCCCGAAAAAGATTCTTACTACTACGGTGTTTTTGCGGATCAGATGGACACGTTGTTCCCTAAACTCGTGTACAACAAAGCCCGTCCGTACCAATTAAATTATGCAGAAGTTGTTCCAATTTGTATAAAATCAATACAGGACCTTGACAAAAAAGTTTCAAACGAGTGCTCGGGTAAGTGCACGGTACCTGACGGCCAAGATTCTATTCAAGTGCAGGTCCCCGTGACGCTCGTGGGAGACCCCGTGATACAAGTGACACCGGTGTTTAATGGGACGCGAAGAATTGCAAACACGAGTCTTTTTGATAGCTCCACCGGAACGTTTACAGTGTACGGCTCACCCGGTGATTACTTTTGGACTATTAAAGGAACTGGTTTAATGTAATATAATGGCACTGACTGCGGAAAGATTTGCAATGCATCTTCGCCTACATAAACAAGAGACTTCAGGGATTTTTGCGGTTATTTTACTCCACGAACTATTAAAGAAGCAAGGACAAGACGTGAAACTCGTGCAGGGGTACCTCACGGTTGCCGGAGAGACGTGTTGGCACGTGTGGATTGAGGACGCCGAAAAAAATATTATAGATTTGGGAAGGATACTCGCGGAATGTAAAGACGCAAACTTTTCAATGTGTGATTTCAAGTACACTATTGAAAAACCTGTGGACGCGAAAATAGAATACGATGAACAAAATATGCTTGTGTGGGAATCTAGAAATGATAAAAATTTTTTAAAAGCAGCCCCGAAAGGGTTCACGGATTTTAGATCACGTATACATAGAAGGAAGTGATTCAAGACCGTGTTCACCGGTGCAAAATGCCTCAAGTTCAGTGAATTGACAGTTTCTCATAAAAAACTTTTGAAGAATACTCGGCGTAATCTTCAAATTTTTGCAGTACTTCCAAAATTCATCAAAGTCTTCATCGGGCCTAAATCTTTTAAACATATTTTGAATTTGCTCTTTGGTGCTAAAATCAAATTTTATAAAATAGTCAACACGCCTCTTGAGAGCGCTGTCAAGTTTTTCAAGGTGATTTGTTGTTATGAAAATGACGAGACCGTTTGGAAGTCTGCTGATTCCATCCATAACGTTCAGAAATCCACTAAATGTCAACATTGAATCTTCAGCCTCTCGGTCTTCAGAGAAGAGACAATCAACATCTTCAAGGCACAGAAAAGTATCCTTTGGAATTTTTGCAAATGCTCTTTTAATGTATTTATCAGTCATATTTCGAGCGATAGAAAGGTACGCAATATTCTTTTTGAGGTGTGTGGAGATGCCTTGAATGAGGCTCGTTTTTCCGGTACCAGGTGGCCCATACAAAAGGTACACGCGGCTATGTGGTACACTCAACTCGGAGTACCTTTTGATTGTTTTTTCATTGAAAAAGTTTTCAATGTCATCACAAAAACTTTTCATAATTTTTGTAGGAAGATGAATGGTGCTAAGAGATCTCTTGGGAATTGCCATGTCCTCGTCCCACGAGTAATCAAATAATAAAATTTTCAATTCATCACTGAGATTTGCGTTAAATTCTTCCATAAATTTTTCGCTCTCCTTGACGAGCTTTGACAAATCTTCAAAGGACCCCACGTCAAAGTATCCTTCATAAGAACGATAAACATCATCCCTACAAACAATTGGTTTTTTGTGCACCTCTTCAATAAATAAACTGACATTTTCATTCACAGCGTGGATACCCGGTGACAAGATACATTTAACACGTGTTTTGTGAAAATGGTCCAAGTGAACTTCATCAGAGTTCCCTGTCATTGCCAAGTAATTCATAAGAGTCTTAAATTCATCATCGGTAATATTCTCAGAGCTAAAGTGAATTCTTGGCATTTCTTTTATTTTATTGAGTTCTAAAACTTTAATACACGGCCTTTACGAAACTTTTCTCTTTTCGCGCGAGCCACGCGTTTCTTTGAAAGTTCAGAAAAAGTCACGGGTGTTTTACTTGTAACGCGGACTGTGGGGCGAAACACCGACGACTTACTCGTGTAATGATTAAGACCCCTGTCCGAACGCCACTTTTCCTTGAACCACCGCGTGAGACCTGTGGTTTTTGGTTTAGGCCCCACATACTGTCCACCCAATTTTTTAAAAGTTTTTACGATGAGGGCACTTCTGTACGCAGAATGTACAGGATTTTTACGAATAATATTTCTTTTCACGCGCTCGTAGAGATTCATACACTTTTAAAATATTTTAAAAGTACATGGCGACACCGGTGGTTGATTGGGCCAGATTAAAGCGTATACAAGTTCCAGAGACACCTGGTATGAACTTTATGTCCAAGGTGTACCTGACAATTATAGGACTCTGTGTTATTTGCATGATTAAGAGGTACCGGGATCTGAGGTTGCGAGGGCCTTCTTTAGATTCTGGATTTCTTTCTGAGTCAGTTTATCCGAAAGAACCAGGTGATTTATTACGTCAATATCAGGTGGCTTAATACTGTACGATTTTAAAAGAGGCACCGCAAGTGGTGATTTTAATTTGCAGTACCGGACCAAAAGTTTTATAGAGTCCACATCAAGGTTCTGTGGAACACGGGCCTGTATCTGATTTAATTTATTTCGGCGCATTTTATAATTTCCGTACTTTGTCCACGCGCTTCCGGGGCGTATGAGAGTTTTATCAAGACACTGGTTCACTTCAATGGCTGGTATTACCGTTGATACGAGGCAGAAAAATGGTAAAATTTCCCAATTTCCGTCGTAAATGTGGGTGTCCAATATTTCTGCAACGGACATGCACTCTGCAATTTTTACAAAGTCGGCACCCGGTGCATCAACATAATTATCGTGTACGACACCCCACACGTATCCGTGTTCAGACACCACTTGTCCCAAATAATTTCTAGGATTATCACTGGAGGGACACAAAAGGTCGCTCACAAAATCTTTTGGGGTTTTAAAAATGTCACGTGATGCACTGAAATCCAAAGAGTACAAAAAAGTTCTAATGTTTCCGTTACAAGCTCTCGCAAGAGTGCTCAGACGCGCCACGGTTTCTTTAGGCCTTTGACGAAGACCAATCTTCACGATGTCTGCGAGGTCAGGGTGCCCCATTAAAAGTTTTTCGGGGCCCTCAATTTTTCCGGGTGTCCTCGCTATGAGTATGAGAGAACCCTTTGAAAACTTGTGCCCCAGTTTAAGTTTTTCAAGAAACTCTTTATCGAGCTCAATGTCATCCACGACGATGTGCGCCGAACTATTTTCAACCCTTTCAAGATCCTTGAACGTTTCGGGAAGCAAGTCAAACCTGTGACGACCCTTTAACACGTGATCAACAAGAAATGTTTTGCCAACACCAGAATCTCCGTAAAGACACAGGGTTTCACAATTTTCAACAGTTTTTTGAATTTTTTCAAGGATCGCGCGGTCGCATATAAGTTGAGCTAATTCTTTTGGTTTTTTAATAGTAACAAAGCGATTCATGATGGATGATCTTACTAATCAAGCTATAGATATTGTTTTTCAAAATAACACACTGAAAAAAAAGGCTACCCCTTATATAACTGGCATTCTCGTGTTTAACATTCTATTATTTTTAATGCTTTTGTACTTGGTCGTCAAAGTTTCCGGAATTAAACAGGCGAGCCAAGCGTTCAACACCTAGTGCGTGTGATGGTATAAATCGTGGATCATTTTCATCTATTACAGGATCTTCTACAGTTATTTCTACTTGCTGCACGGAACTCGTCTCACTACCCATGGGTGTTGAGTCACCGCCGCGTCTTCTTCTAAGTTGTTCTAGGACTGCATCTTTCGCAGCTGTAAAAGAAATTGGTACAGGTTTTGGACGTTCGCCGATTCTCTTCTTGAGCTCGTCAACCGCCGTGTTTAATAAAACTCTTTCCTTTACTCCGTCGTAGGGCGTTATTGCTTTGATACCCATAATCTCTGGCATATTAAAGCACTCTTTTGATGCAATGCTGTACTCCTTAAACTCCTCTTTAAATGCTCGTAAAATTGCTCCAGGAATAGGCGGTGACTGTTCTATAAGTCTACTGTATTCATTTCCAGACACCTCCACCATAGTTGCTCCGTGCTGCGTGCGCTCATGAACAGGCAAAGTTAATTCTAATTTTACATTTCGGGCAAGTTTGCCGTAATTTACATATGATACACGGTGACTCTCCATGAGCTCGGTGATTTTCAAAAATTGTAAAACAGTCGTCATAATTGCGGCAAATAAATTGAGCGCTCCAATCACCGAAGGTACGTACTGTTGCCATGGGACTGGAAAGGTACTCTGTGCAAAGTTGGCCGTTCCAGTCACTGTGCTAATAACAATTATAGGTAACGTAAATCGCATGTTGAGTTTTTTAAAAACTTTGTAAGCTTGGTAGTGCATATGTCGGTAACATGATGAGGCCTCAGCCCAATCTTTCAAAATTTTCTCATGTGCGTGATGCCAATTTCGTGGTGTTTTTTTCTTGGATTGTTGTTCCATTATTATTAGTACTAGAAAAAATTGGTCCACATTTTAAGTTCCAATTTGTAACATTTGCTGCGTGCTGACGTAAATTATACAGATAATCAGTATATACGGGAGTCATTTTTATTAGAATTTCAGTGATGATTGTGACGTATAAAGGTTTAATACATTTATTTTTTAAAATGGTATGTACGTTTGAAGGTTGTAACAAAGAATCAAGTTTTGGTTTACCAGGAAGACAACGTAAATTTTGTTTAAGTCACAAAACAGCTGAAATGGTAAATCTTAAAAGTAAAAAATGTGAACACGATGGGTGTATTAAATTATCATGTTTTGGGTTACCAGGTGGTAAAATTCAATTTTGTTTAACTCATAAAACAGCTGAAATGACTAATATTAAATCTAAAAAATGTAAATATGAAGGATGTATTAAACAAGCATCTTTTGGATTACCGGGTAAAACAAGCAATTTTTGTGTAGAACATAAGACTAATGAAATGATATGTATTAGAACAACAAAATGCGAACATGAAGGATGTAATAAAAGACCACACTTTGATATACCTGGTGGCAAGGGTAGTTTTTGTGCAACTCATAAAACACCTGAAATGGTGGATGTTACACATATAAAATGTGAACAAGAGGGATGTACAAAAAGACCAATTTTTGATTTACCCGGTGAAAAAGGTAGATTTTGCATGGCTCATAAAACCATTGGAATGGTGGATGTTAAATATAAAAAATGTAAGCAAGAAGGATGTATTAAACAAGCATCTTTTGGATTACCCGGCGGAATAACTACATTTTGTGTAGAGCACAAGACTTCTGAAATGATAAATGTTAAAAATAAAGTTTGTGAACACGCCGGGTGTAATAAAATGCCATCTTTTGGATTACCAGGTGGTAAAAGTGTATTTTGCTGTAAACACAAAAGTCCCGGAATGATTAACGTTAATTCTAAAAAGTGCGAAGAGTGTGATAGTTGTGTTTCTTATGGTAAACCTGGATTTTCAAAAAGTCACTGCGCAAAACACCGAAAACCTGGTATGATTACTAGACCAAACTCTAAGTGTTCACAGTGTAAAGAACCAGCTATTTGGGGTACAAATTGGGTACCAAAACACTGTGAACTTCATAAAACGGAGGACGATGAAAACCTTGTAGAACGTGAATGTGAATCGTGTAAACTTTTATTCATTCTTGATAAAAATAACAAGTGTGAGTACTGTAACCCAGAATCGTGGGCCACGGCACGTCTCGCAAAACAAAATGCTTTAATGAATTATCTTGATGCCCGTGATCTCAAAGGTACAAGCACGGACACTGCAATAGACGGTGGAGTATGTGGTAAAGAACGCCCTGACCGTGTATATGATTTTGGTGATAAAATTATCATTCTTGAGTGTGATGAACATCAACACCGTGACCGTGCGTGTCTTTGCGAACAAACAAGAATGATAAATTTGGGCCAAACATTTGGTGGACTTCCAGTATATTTTATACGATGGAATCCAGACAACTATAGTTCTAAGAAAATTCCAGAAATTTTATCAAAGAGACACAAGTTGTGTGGAGATTTTATAAGTGACATAAAAAATAATAAAATTAAGTTACCTACTGCTCTTGTGTCAGTAATATACATGTATTATGACGGGTGGACTTCTTTAGCTGACGAAAATTGGGAAATTTTGAGTAAATATGTGTCTCAAAATAACACAGGTTAAAGAAACAAGGCTAAAAATCAAAAAATGTGTGTGTACAATCCCCCCGTGAATGCTGACTATGCTGAAGTTAACGTCCCTGAACACGTGAATATCCGCACGTTGATGAAGCATTTCTATCGCTTCACGGAAAAGTCCAAGTGTCTCTACATTTGGGCGGATTTGCAGCGTCGCAAGGTGGAGATATGGGGCTACGAGGACACTATACCCCGTGCCATTCAGTTGGTTCGCAAGAAAATTGACAAGATGGCCCAGAAGAACATGGAGATGTACGCCACTGCACAGATGATTACTTGGAATGACGGGACGTGCAAGTTTTTCAAGATTACAGGTGAAAACAGGGACGTTATCGTTTTGGCGAACAGGGTGCTGAGCAACACGGAGGAGCCGGCTTACATCACGGAGTTTAATAGCAATAGTATATTACTTAGGCGTTACATGTAATTTAATAAACTCATCAATTAAATCAATGTCCACCTTTTCAGTAATTTTAATAATTTTTTCACTTTGAATATTTACCCAACCAGAACCCCATAACATTGTTCCAGATAAATTGGAATCTTGTACGTGTAAATGATAACCGCCCGTGCCAAATTTAATTGAATTAATTCTCGCAGTGTTTATCAACATATTTGAAAGACGTAAAAATGTGGCCATTTAAAAATATTCCGCGTATTATTTTTAAATGTCAGCAACACACTACGCGAGTCTAAAAAGGTGGGATGAACTTTTTGTTCTTTTAACACGGCGCCCGGACCTCGTGGATGAACTTGATCTGTGGACCACGTGTCAAGAAAAGGGTGCTCCGACACGGATAACAAATCTTATACCACAAGGGAGTCGGCGTCCCAAGTCTATCAAAACGTGGTTGGACCGCGAAATTATTCTTGATCAGTGTGGAAATTTGGTACTTGATGGCAAAAGATTTGTGTACGAGGATACTGAAGAGGGTATAATTAAAAGGGACAAGCATTATAATCCTAAACTAGAAGATGTGTAAAATTGAAATTATTATGGGTGGAATGTTTTCAGGAAAATCAACCGAACTTATTAGACGTGTTAAAAGACACTCGGTCATAGGTAAGCGCGTACTTGTTATAAATTCGTCAAAGGACACTCGGTCCGAAAATAATGTTGTAAAAACGCACGATGGAAACACGTGGGACTGTGTAAAGATGGATCACTTGTACCTTGTGTACCCCGTGGAGTACGACGTAATTGCCATAGATGAGGCGCAATTTTTTGGAAACCTCAAAGAATTTGTTTCGTCCCTGTTACCATTTCCTTCAATTCACGTGATTATTGCGGGACTTGACGGTGACAGTTCGCAGAAACCTTTTGGGGACCTTTTATGGTTGATACCATTGGCCGATGAGGTTCAGAAATTTTGCGCGCTTTGTATGGAGTGTAAAGATGGAACACCGGGACCTTTTTCAAAGCGCCTCGTGGCTTCAACAGAGCAAGAACTTGTGGGGGACTGCCACGTATATCACGCGGTTTGCCGAAAACATTTGTAGGGTACTAGTACTAGATGAAGGTTCGTCTCGTAAAAAGTCCCAAGCCCGAAAAAAAGTGGCGCGTTCTTTTTGAAAACCCCAAAGGTCACGTGGATTTTGGCCAAAAAGGGTACTCTGATTACACCATACATAAAGACTCTCTTAGAATGAAGAGGTACGTCCAAAGACACAGGCACATGGGCGAACACTGGGGTCTTCGCAACGGTGTTCGTACGGCTGGGTTTTGGTCCCGGTGGTTACTGTGGTCACGGCCGAGTTTGTCTGGGGCACAAAAGTTTATAAAACAAAAATTTGGTATCAAGATGACATAGGTCACGTGTAAAAGAGAAACATCAAAAACATAAAAAATGGTGAAAACTGAGGACACCGGAAAACAATTTGAAATGGCTATATGTTTAGCGTATGGAATATCCTTTATTGGAAATTACAAGTACGGTATGGAACTTCCATACAAATTAAAGACACGCCTGTCTAAACTTGTTACTTTATTTCCGGCGTGTCGTCACACTGCAGGTAAAACTGCAAGGTACGATTTCACCACCACCGATGGAACAATGCACCTTTCGGCGAAAACGACGAAAAAGGGTACCGGTAAAGTTGCTCCACAGGTTATAGGACAGGCGCAACCTAAAAAATTCTATGAAACTGTAGGATTTTTAGGAGAATACACTGATGTTTTAGACTTAAAGCAACGTATTCAAACTGAACCGTCGAAAGTTTTAACAACTTTGGTGGAACACACGTTTGATTGCCCAAATATTTATTATAATCAGGAAAGGGACACAATTCGTTACATTGTGTTAAATAAGCAAATTGACTGGAGTGGATACGAGTACACGTGGTCGCGTAAATGGGAGGAGTGGACAAACTCAACAACTTTAAAACTTAATGGAGTTTCATTGGTTGAGTTTCAATTTCACAGCAAGAGTAGAACAAATATGGCGATTCGTTGGAATTATGAAAACTTTTTAGCAATATTTAGAAACAACTTAACTATTAGCAACTTGTAAACAAAATAAATATTCCTTAATTTCAACGTCATTATTGTATTCGAAAGATTTAAAACGTTTATAGTCTCTTTCAACAACTGAAACTGTACCATATTTCCCCATAATTTCTAGCATTTTCTCTTTTGACACGATACTTTCACTGTTATAAGACAGAAATATCCACTGTGTGTTTAATTTACCGAATAATTCATTGAATGCATTTTCAACGGTGGCCTTTTTACAAAACGGTGAAATAAAACAGTCTGCGGGTATTCCTGTTTTACCTTTTAGTGGTAATTCCTGTAATAATTGCCCCGGTGTTTTTGCAATAATGTTGAGTGGAAAGTAATTTTTGGAGTACTGCCTTTCATTATAAGGTGGGTCCAAATACACCAAGTCGCATTGTCCCAAGTCAACGTTTAACACGTCGGAGTTGAATGTTTTAGATTCACACGGTGGTTCTATGTTTGTGTGAATAGGTGCCAGTGTCAGTGTTTTGATAGCTTTTGTTTTAAAATTTTTCAGAAAACACCCGTACACTGCAGGGACGTTACTGACTGCATCGGCACTTAATATTATTGACGCCAATATAAACTTGTATTCGTCTTCGGAAATTTCGTGTTTTATATTTTCTAATCTTGCGCGGATATAATCAATACGCTTCGCATTTTCAATTGTAAAAAACTTTCTTTCATCCACACCGTGCGGACTATAATGTGTCGTAATAAACCCTATAGCATTCACGTGTTTATTTTCTTGAATGTCATTTTGAAATTCTTCAATTA
>JACCDX010040077.1_pt1 | contig 10401 bp, 12 predicted proteins | sample 7449681 | NCBI WGS metagenome assembly JACCDX01 (sample SAMN15323450, study PRJNA562643) | freshwater metagenome | isolation source: river surface water | place: USA:Blue River Watershed | collected 2017-08-18
CAATTTTGCTGGCCGTCGACTCGCGGCGTTGCTGTGTGTCGTTGTCACGGCCACTCGTGATTTCGATGCGCCCCATGTCTGAAGTTGGGGCTGCAGGTGCTGCAGCTTGCTGCGCCAAAGCGGCAGTTGCACTGAGTGCAAAGGGCACAAAAACGGAACGGGCAAGGTAATGAATGTGCATTTCAAAAAGTTTACCTAGGTATCAATACCCTTGCCGTGTAAAGTTCAGGTTTTATTTTTTACGCAAGTTCCATGAGCCAAGCCTCTGCGCCACACACCTACGAAATCAAAAGCGCCTCGCTGCCCTTGGTGTCTTTCCTTCTCAAAAACCCCGACACATCCGCCCTACAAGCCGATATGTCACGCCGTTTAGGAGCCACCCCAGGCTTCTTCGACAACGACCCAGTGGTGATTGATCTGAGCCAGTTAGATGACCCTCACCATCTGCTCGACCTTCCATCCGTGTGCTTGATGCTTCGCACGCACCAAATGCTGCCTGTGGCGGTTCGCGGTGCAAATGAACACCAATTAGCTAGCGCCCACAAGGCGGGCTTGTTTGAGGCCCGTGACTTGAGCATTCAAGCGCCTGCACCTGCGCGTGTGGAGACTGTGGTGCAAGAGGTGATTCGCGAAGTCGAAGTGGTACGTGAAGTACCCGCAGCCAGTGCCTCTGCATTGGTGGTCGATAAGCCTTTGCGCTCTGGTCAACACGTGTACGCCAAAGGGCGCGACTTGGTGGTGTTGGCAATGGTCAACCCAGGCGCGGAAATCATGGCAGATGGTCATATCCACGTGTACGCGCCACTGCGCGGCAAAGCCATCGCAGGTGCGCGTGGCGATGAGCAAGCACGCATCTTCACCTCTAGCCTTGAGGCTGAACTGCTGTCGATTGCAGGCACCTACCGCACCAGCGGTGACGCCCCCTTGCCCGCAGACGTGGCTGGAAAACCAACGCAAATCAGCTTGCAGGGCGACAAGTTGGTGATGCAAGCACTGTAAAATTTGTCAGTTAAATCACAGAAACAACCTAGGGCTTCATACATGACAAAAATCGTGGTGGTGACTTCTGGCAAAGGTGGTGTGGGCAAGACCACAACCAGCGCCAGTTTTTCTTCTGGTCTCGCTCTGCGCGGCTTCAAAACGGTGGTCATCGACTTTGACGTCGGTCTGCGTAACCTCGACCTCATCATGGGTTGCGAGCGTCGCGTGGTGTATGACTTCATCAACGTCATCAATGGTGAAGCCACGCTGAACCAAGCCTTGATCAAAGACAAGCAGTGCGACAACTTGTATGTGTTGGCTGCCTCACAAACACGTGACAAAGACGCACTCAAGCAAGACGGTGTGGAACGTGTATTGAACGAACTCAAAGACATGAAGTTCGATTACATCGTCTGCGACTCCCCCGCTGGTATTGAAGTGGGCGCCATGATGGCCATGCACTTTGCCGACGAAGCACTGGTGGTGACAAACCCCGAAGTGTCTTCGGTTCGTGACTCTGACCGCATCTTGGGCATGCTCAGCAGCAAAACCAAGCGCGCCATGGAAGGCGACACGCCCATCAAAGAACACCTGCTCATCACGCGCTACAACCCCAGCCGCGTGGAAGAAGGTCACATGTTGTCGCTTGAAGACATCCAAGACATCTTGCGCATCCCATTGATCGGTGTGATTCCCGAATCAGAAACTGTGCTCACAGCCTCCAACCAAGGCTTGCCAGCGGTTCATTTGGAAAACACCGATGTATCGGAAGCCTACAAAGACGTGATCAGCCGCTTCTTGGGCGAAGACTTGCCCATGCGCTTCACTGAGCACGTCAAGCCAGGTTTGCTCCAACGCATTTTTGGCGGAAAGTAAAGCATGTCCTTGCTCTCTCTCTTACTTGGTGAGAAAAAGAAAACGGCTAGCGTCGCCAAAGAGCGCCTGCAGTTCATCCTCACCCACGAGCGCACAAACCGCAGCAACGCACAGCCAGACTACTTGCCTGCTTTGCAGCGCGATTTGGTGGCTGTGCTCTCCAAGTACGTCAACATCAATCCCGATGACATCAAGGTCAATCTGGAGCGTCACGACAACCTCGAAGTACTCGAAGTCAAAATCGAACTTCCAGACTAAAAGGCTTCATGGCCCACAAAACAAAAAGCGACCCGTGGGTCGCTTTTTGTTTGGCTGCCACAGGGGCAAAGCGGATTAACCGCCTTTGCTGGTGCGCTTGCCGGGGTTCTTTTTGCTACGTGTCGCAACACCGCGCTCAAGGCTCACGCGTTGACCACGACCGCCTGTACGCAGCACAGTGCCTGGCAGTGGAATTGGTTTTGGTGCGCGTTTGCGGTCGGCTTCAGTGACGATTTTGTTTCCCATGAAATTTTCCAAGTAAAAAAAGTTACAGCCCGTAATTAGGCCACAAGTGCAGCGCATTTTCGCACGTAACCGCCCATAATCTGGCGAAACACGTAAATTAGCCCATGCCCAACACCGACTCTGACATCGACAAACGTTTGATGGACCTTGAAATCAAGGCCAGCTTCACCGAAGACTTGGTGGAGCAACTCAACCAAACCATTTTTCAGCAACAACAGCAAATTGATGCGCTTATCCGCGAAGTCAGCCAGTTGCGCCAGCAAGCACCCGACGGTGGCACGGGCGGCTTTCGCAGCCTGCGCGATGAGTTGCCCCCACATTACTAAACACACAGGAGACAGACATGAGCAAAACCGTGGACTACTACTTAGCCCCTCAAAGCCCTTGGACTTACTTGGGCCACCAACGCTTTGTCAGCATCGCCAAAGCAGCAGGCGCCCATGTGCGTGTGATGCCCATGGACTTAGGCAAAGTGTTTCCCGTCTCAGGCGGTTTGCCCCTGGGCAAACGTGCACCGCAGCGTCAAGCGTATCGACTGGTGGAGTTGGCGCGCTTTAGCAAAGCACTGAACTTACCCATCAATTTGCACCCCAAGTTTTTCCCAGTGGCAGGAGACCCCGCTGCCAAGCTCATCATTGCGGTAGACATGCACCACGGCACGGATGCCGCGTTGGCCATCACTGGCGCAGTGCTATCAGCAGTTTGGCATGAAGAGCGCAACATTGCCGATGCCCAAACCTTGGCGGACTTGCTCGCTGAACATCAGCTGGATGCAGCTTGTTTGGCGCTGTCTGACACACCAGAGGTGCAGGCGCGCTACGACGCCTACACCCAAAGCGCGATCGACACGCAAGTGTTCGGCTCGCCCACTTACGTGGTGGATGGCGAAATATTTTGGGGCCAAGACCGCTTGGACTTTGTGGCCCAAGCGATCAAAGGCTAATTAACGCGCCACGCGTGGCTTGGGAGTGCGCTTCTTCGCATCAAAGCCACCACCAAACGACTTGCCAGCAGGACGTGCAGGTTTATCAAACGGTGTGCGACCTGCTTCAAATGGCGCACGCGGGCCACGTGATGGTGCACGGTCTTCAAAGCTGCGTGGGGCGCGATCTTCGAAGCTGCGAGGCGCACCAAAGTTGCCGCGAGGTGCACCACGGCCTTCGCCAAAGTGACCACGTGGTTCATGACCACGCGACTCAAAATTGCCACCACGGCGATCTTCAAAACGGGGCGCATCTTGGCGACCTTCGAAGCGGTTGTCAGAACGGCCTTCAAAACGGTTACCCGATGGGCGACGGTCATCAAAGCGCGGTTCGAAACGGCCATAGCCATGACCTTCTGAACGCTCAGAACGACCACCAAATTTGTTGCCTCCAAAACCACGGCCACCACCGCCAAACTTGCCGCCGCCTTTGCGGTCATAGTCACGGCCGCCGCCACGCTGCTCGAGGCGTTGAGTCGGCTCAAGGCCTGGGATCACTTCAGCGGTGAACTGCTGACGTGTGAAAGCTTCAATGTCGAAAATTTTGCGCTTGTCGCGGAACTCCGCCAAAGTCACAGCCAAGCCATCACGGCCTGCACGACCGGTTCGGCCGATGCGGTGGGTGTAGTCCTCAGACTTCATGGGCAAACCAAAGTTGAACACGTGCGTGATGGTGGGCACGTCAATGCCACGAGCAGCCACGTCTGTGGCAACCAAGAACTGCACTTGACCATTGCGCAAGGCCATCAAACGGCGGTTACGCAAACCTTGGCTCAAAGCACCGTGCAAAGCGACTGCTGAGAAGCCTTCTTGTTGCAAGTCATTGGCCAGACCATCGCACTCAATTTGGGTGCTGGCAAACACCACAGCTTGGTTGATGGTGGTGTCGCGCAAGAGGTGATCCAACAAGCGGCGCTTGTGTTGTGCGTTGTCCGCCCAGTGCAGCACTTGGCGAATGTTGTTGTGCTTTTCTTGAGGTGAGTCGATTTGCACGCGTTGGGGCTGACGCATCACACGTGTGGCCAACTGCTGAATGCGCGGCGCAAACGTGGCGCTGAACATCATGGTTTGCTTGCGGTCGATGGTGAGCTGGTTGATTTCGGCCAAGTCATCGGCAAAGCCCAGGTCAAGCATGCGGTCGGCTTCGTCGACCACCAAGAACTGGACTTTCTCCAACTTGATTTGCATGGAACGTTGCAAGTCGAGCAAGCGGCCAGGTGTGGCCACCACGAGGTTGGCGTTTTGCAGCTTGGCAATTTGCAACTGGTAAGGCATACCACCCACCACGTTGGCCACGCGCAAGCCACGGCAGTGCTTGACCAAATCGATGGCGTCATGCGCCACTTGTTGAGCCAATTCACGTGTAGGGCAAACGATCAAAGCGCCGGGTGTTGGGGCTTTGAAGTTGCGCACGTTGGTGGGGTCTTTGCGCTTGGGGCGCTTCGGTGGCTCTTCGCCCTTGGCGGCTGCATCGGCCACAAGCTTGTCCCAAGCAGCCTTGTCGGCCGCTTCTGCTTCAGCTTGTTGCTGAATCAAGGTATGCAACACAGGCAACAAGAACGCCGCTGTTTTGCCGCTGCCAGTTTGGCTAGACACCATCAGGTCGATGAAGCCTGCTTTGGCATCGGCATTGTCGTTTGGCAAAGCCAACGGAATGGTTTTTTGCTGAACTGTGGTGGGCTGGGTGTAGCCAAGGTCGGCCACCGCCTGCACCAATTCACGGGCCAAGCCCAATTCAACAAAGCCGTTGGTCTGTTGTGCTTCTTGTTCAGGCATAGAAATAGTTTCGGCAGGCGCAAATTCGCCTGTCACATTCAAAGTGTCAGTCATGATTTTTTCTCTCGCACGTGAGCGCCGCAAGTTGTGCGACTGCTCCGTTCATGGTTAAAAAACATCAACCATCAAACGGAACCTGCTCTGACCCGCAACGGGGTTTGTTCAGTGCTTGGGGCTCATTTCGCGAGCCCGGTGAATGAAGGGAGATGTACAAACTCGCTGCGTGTGTGCAACGAAGTTCGCAATTATGGCACGGATTCGGGTTTTTACCTAATCACAGTTTCAGAAAGTGTTCACGGTAGTGAATCATCTCGTCGATGGACTCATGCACATCGGCCAGCGCCGTGTGTTTTTGAGCCTTTTTGAACGCATTCAATACCTCTGGCTTCCAGCGGCGTGACAGCTCTTTGAGCGTGCTCACGTCCACGTTGCGGTAGTGGAACCACGCTTCAAGCTTGGGCATGTATTTGTTCAAAAAGCGGCGGTCTTGTCCAATGGTGTTGCCACACATGGGCGACACACCTTTGGTCACGTATTGCTTCATGAAGGCAATCAGCTGCGCTTCAGCCTCAGCCTCGGTCACAGTCGAGGCTTTGACTTTGTCGATCAAGCCGCTCTTACCGTGCGTGCCCTTGTTCCATGCGTCCATTTTGTTGAGCAATTCATCGCTTTGATGAATCACAAACACAGGCCCTTCGATGCGCACCGACAAATCGGGGCTGGTAACAATGACCGCAATTTCAAGCAAACGCTCGCGTTCAGGGTCAAGGCCTGTCATTTCGCAATCGAGCCAAACCAAGTTCAAGTCGGATTTGGCGAGTTTTGGGGGAGCAATAGGAGTGGTAACAACTTCAGACATGCGCCAGATTGTCGCCCATCATCTAAACTCCTTGCCCATGATGAATCCCTCTCTTGCAATGACCTTGACGCTGGCAGTTCTGCTGGTGGCCAACTTGCTCACCAAACTTTGGCTCATGGGCCGTCAAGTGCGTCATGTGGCGCAACACCGCGACCAAGTGCCTGCAGCTTTTGCACACACCATCAGCTTAGAGGCTCACCAAAAAGCCGCCGACTACACCCTAGCGAAAGCGCGTGTGAGCGTGGCAGACATGGGGCTAGACGCCCTTACCCTGGTGGCGTGGACACTGCTTGGCGGGTTGGATTTACTCAACCAAGTCACATTGGATTGGTTCGGCGAGGGCATGGGCCAGCAAATTGCGCTGGTGGTTGGCTTTAGCTTGATTGGCGGCCTGATTGGCCTGCCTTTATCGCTGTTTCAAACTTTTGGCATTGAGCAGCGCTTTGGCTTTAACTACACAACCCCCAAACTCTGGCTGAGCGACCTGGTCAAAGGTCTGTTGGTGGGCATGGTGCTGGGCTTGCCCATTCTTTGGCTGGTGCTGTGGCTCATGCAAGCGGGTGGCACGTTGTGGTGGCTCTACACCTGGGCGGCGTTGGTGGTCTACCAACTGTTTGTGATGTGGATTGCACCCAACGTCATCATGCCCTTGTTCAACAAGTTCACCCCCTTGGAAGACGCCACGCTCAAAGAGCGCGTCACTGCGTTGATGACTCGATCAGGTTTCACGGCCAAAGGTTTTTTTGTGATGGATGGCAGCCGCCGCTCTGCTCACTCCAACGCCTTCTTCACAGGCTTTGGTGCCGCCAAACGCGTGGTGTTCTTCGACACCCTGTTGGCGCAACTCAACGGTGACGAAATGGAAGCTGTGCTGGCCCACGAACTCGGCCACTTCAAACACCGCCACATTTTGAAAATGATGGCGACCAGCTTTGCCACGAGCCTGGCAGGCCTCGCTTTGCTGGGCTGGGTGTCGCAGCAGGTTTGGTTTTACACAGGCTTGGGCGTGATGCCCAACCTGAGCGGCAACAATAGTGCCATAGCCTTGCTGCTGTTCATGTTGGTGCTGCCGTTGTTCACCTTCTTTGTGTCACCTTTGTCGGCTCGTCGCTCGCGCAAGTTTGAGTTTGAAGCCGATGCCTATGCGGTTGCCAACAGCAACGGCCAAGCGCTGGCCAGCGCCTTGCTTAAGCTCTACAAAGACAACGCCTCTACCCTCACACCCGACCCTTGGTATGTGGCGTTTTACTACTCGCACCCGCCGGCATCACAGCGCTTGGCGCGCATGGCCGCATGAAGCAAACCGGCTTGGTGGTAGCCAGCCACGGACGGCACTGCGTGGTGGAGACGCCCGATGGTGAGCGCCGCATTTGCCACCCGCGTGGCAAGAAAAGCCAAGTGGTCGTGGGCGACCGCGTGCAGTGGCTAGCCAGCAGCGACGAAGGCACGATTGAAAAAGTAGAGCCACGCCACAACTTGTTTTACCGACAAGACGAGATTCGTACCAAATCGTTTGCAGCCAACTTAGACCAAGTCTTGATCCTCTTGGCTGCCGAGCCAGAGTTCTCTGAAATGCAGCTCACGCGCGCACTCATCGCGGCAGAAGCAGAACACATCACGCCCCTCATCGTGCTCAACAAACGAGATTTGACCGAGTTGCATGCCCGCGCCCTCGCACGCTTAGAGCCTTATGTGAAGATGGGATACACCGTGCTGCAAGGCGCATTCAAGTCGGGTGATTTGGGCGATTTACCCGAGCGCTTGAAACACAAAACCACCTTGGTGCTTGGCCCCTCGGGCACTGGCAAAAGCACGCTGATCAACGCTTTGGTTCCGCACGCCAATGTAGCGACAGCAGAGATTTCACAAGCGCTCAACTCCGGCAAGCACACCACCACATCGACCACCTGGCATTGGGTCGATGCCGAGCGCACAACAGGCTTGATCGACTCACCAGGTTTTCAAGAATTTGGTGTGCATCACATCGATGCCATGCAGCTGGCGGCCTACATGCCCGACTTCAAACCGCATGTAGCGAATTGCAAGTTTTACAACTGCACGCATTTGCACGAGCCTTCGTGCGGTGTGCAAGACGCCGTCAAAAGCGGCGCCATCAGCCCCTCGCGTTACAAGCTGTACGGCATGTTGTTTGCCGAGCTAACACAGCCTGTGAATTACTGAAGCGCACAAAGAGCCCACGCGATGGGCCCAGCCCTTAGCCCAAGAGTCGTGCCAAGGTGAGCAAGGCCAGTAGCACCATCCACAACACCACGCTGCGCCATACCAAGCCCACCACACTGGGCAGGTGAGCCATCTCAGGTGTGCGACCAGGCGTGCTTTCGCTGTCTTGCGTTTCCTCGCTGTCTTCAGAACGCAAAGCCTCGCCGCCTAAACGCACATTCAACGCGCCTGCGGTGGCCGCTAGCACCACGCCATCGTTGTCATCAGGGAAGCGTTGTGCATGGGTGCGCCAGCAATCAATGGCTTCTTCAAAGTTACCCACCACAGCAAAGGCAGCGGCGGTCATACGTGCTGGCAGCCAATCCACGCGACGCCAGGCTTCGCGCGCCGCATTTTGCAAGGTGTCACTCACCCAGCCCTTGGTCGCTTTGGGTTGAGCTTTCCAAGCACGAGACACCATGTCGCTCATGCGGTAAATCACCGCACCTGCAGGACCAAAGCCCAAGGCCGCCAACACAGAGAACCAAGCGAGCACACCAAACACATGATGGTGTGCCGACAAAACCGAATGCTCTATCACGTGACGCAGCAATTCGCTGCGGGGTAAGCTGGCTACTTCGACGTGTTGCCATTCAGCCAAGAGCTCACGTGCCAATCGCTCATCGCCCACATCCAAGGCGTCACGGATGTCGGTGAAATGATGGCTGAACTGACGAAAACCCAAAGTGACGTACAACACCGCCACGCTCCAAATCATGGCCACGGGCCAGCCAAAGATGCCCATCAACACCCAGTGCACGACCACGGCGATGACAGCGGGCAAACCAACTGCCAACGACCAAGTGGTCCAGGCCAAGCGGGGATGACCTGCATCCAAGGTCTGACTGATCCACGTCACCCATGCGCGCACAGTGCCGTGCACCCAATTGCCCCGCACCAGTGGCCGGGCTTGTTCAATCAACAGAGCAAGGAGCAGGGATAGAAAACTCATGCTTGAATGATAGCTGTCAGATCTTTCAATTTTGCTGACTTCAGTCAGCTTAAGCGGACAAGAATCGGTAAAAGTTACGCAGCATCCCCGCTGTAGCGCCCCACACAAAACGCAGCTGATGGTCGTCTTGATAAGGCATAGAAAGCCACTCGCGTGTGACACCCTCAAACTCGTAGCGGTGCCAGCGGTGGTGCGCGGGATTCATCAAAAAAGCCAATGGCACTTCAAATGCGTCCGACACCTCATGGGTGTTGATGTTCAACGTCATGGCAGGAGAAATTAGGGCCACCACGGGCGTCACATAAAAGGCTGAACCTGTCACGTATTCGGGCAAGGTGCCCAGCACCTGCACATGGTGAGCGTCTAGTCCGACCTCCTCTTGCGCCTCACGCAAGGCGGTGGCTGCAACATCGGCATCTGTTTCGTCGCACTTGCCACCAGCAAAAGCTATCTGGCCTGCATGCGTGGACATGTGTGAGGGACGTTGGGTCAAGAGCACGGTCGGCTCATCGCGCATCACAATGCCCAACAACACGGCAGCTTGGGCAGGATGACGATCCATGAACTTTCGCTCGCGTACCAGTTCGGGCTGCCACTGCGGTGGATTTGCAAAGCGTGCTTGCAAAGCCTGCGGCGTGAGGTGGTGCACAGGCACGGCATCCAGATGCGTGTCCACTTGGAACACGGGGACTTGCTGGGGGTCGAAGGCGGGAAGTTTGGACATAGAAAAAGCCACCGCAAGCTTTCACTTGGGGTGGCTTCTAAGCAAGGGCTAACCTGCTTATTGAGCGGCTGCTGCGGCTTTAGAAGCGGCGGCCGACTTGGTGACCAATTTTTCTTTGATACGAGCCGACTTGCCGCTACGGTCACGCAAGTAGTACAACTTGGCACGACGCACATCAGCGCGACGCTTGACTTCGATGCTAGCGATCAATGGGCTGTAAGTTTGGAACGTACGCTCCACGCCTTCGCCGCTAGAGATCTTGCGCACAGTGAAGCCGCTGTTGAGGCCACGGTTGCGCTTAGCGATCACCACACCTTCGTAGGCCTGCACACGCTTGCGTGTACCTTCCACCACGTTGACGATCACAATGACTGTGTCGCCAGGTGCGAATTCAGGAATCGTTTTGCCGAGGCGGGCAATTTCTTCTGCCTCGAGAGTTTGGATCAGGTTCATGTTTTCCTCTAAAGATCTTGATCGCGCTACACAAAAGGCTTCTTGCAACAAAGGCGCGAAGCGGCCGACCAGAG
>JACCDX010215786.1_pt1 | contig 10400 bp, 10 predicted proteins | sample 7449681 | NCBI WGS metagenome assembly JACCDX01 (sample SAMN15323450, study PRJNA562643) | freshwater metagenome | isolation source: river surface water | place: USA:Blue River Watershed | collected 2017-08-18
CGGAGCTTGCCACCGGCGCCGCGCGCGTCGGGCCCCTGCCGACCGTGCGCGCGTTCGCGTGGCGCCCCGGGACGCACGGCGCCGTGACGTGGCGCCGTGCGCGCTACGACGGCCCGTGCGCACGCCTCTTGCCACGGGCGCTCCATGCGCTTGCCGCCGTCCACGCCGACGTTGCCGACGGCGGCACCCAGGACGTGCTGCGGGTCAGCGTACCCATGGACCTGCGCCCGGTCGAGCTCGCCGGGGCCTGCGCGAATCTGTCGGGGCTCGGGCGCGTGGACATTCCCCACGGCGCGACCGTCGACGCGCTCCGCGACGCCATCGACGCCGCGCGCGCCCACGCAGGGGACGTCCTCCGGGTCGCGGACAACCTTCGGTGGCTGCCGCTCGCCCTGCTGACGGCGGGAGCCCGGCGCGCGGCGCGCCAGCTCGCCACGACGGGGATGACGGACGCGACCGCCACGGTGTCAAACCTCGGTCGGGCCGATCTGGACGCGCTGTCCGGCGGCGGCTTCGTCGCGACGGGGACGTACTGGATCCCCCCGGGGAGCCCCGGCAACGCCTGCTTCGTGTCCCTCTCCGGGGACCGCACGGGGGCCGACATCGTCATGGCGGCGCCGATCCCGCCCGAGGCGATCCACGACCTGCTCGCACGGATGGTGCGTGAGCTTCGCGCGACGGCGTGAAGGGACCGCCTGGACCCACCCGGACGCTGCCCGAGGACGTCGTCACCGCGTAAGCGCACGCACCAGCGGCCCCCTCACGTCGAGCGCGCCGAGCGCCTTGTCGGCGTGTCCGCTTTCGTCACGATGCAGGGCTCCGTGCAGGTCCGCTCGCACGCGACGCGCGACCGCGTTAGCGCCGCGTGACACAGGAGTCTCCATGCTCACGCTCGTCCTCTCCGCCCTCCTCGCCTGCGCCCCCCAGTCGGAGGTCGAGGCCCTCAACAAGAAGGTCGCCGACCTCGAGGCCAAGGTGGCCACGATGGAGAAGGGCGGCGGCGCCAAGGCCGGCGCGGCAGCTCCCGCCGGCGACCCGGTCAAGGAAGAGGCCGCCACCAAGCTCCTCACCGAGGCCCAGGAGGCCCGCAAGAACGGCGACTTCGCGACCGCGAAGACCAAGCTCGCCGAGCTCTCGGCGAACTTCGCCGACACGCGCCCGGGCAAGGCCGCGTCGCGCATCGCGGCCGAGGTGAACATCGTCGGTGAGGCGGCCAAGCCCATCGAGACCGAGAAGTGGTTCACCAAGAAGACCGCCAAGTTCGAGGACGCCAAGACCACCGTGCTCGTGTTCTGGGAGGTCTGGTGCCCGCACTGCAAGCGTGAGGTGCCCAAGCTCCCCGAGATGGCGAGCAAGTGGAAGAGCAAGGGCGTCCAGGTCGTCGCGCTGACGAAGATCACGAAGTCCGCCACGGAAGAGTCCGTGATGGAGTTCATCAAGGAGAACAAGCTCGAGGGCATCCCGATGGGCAAGGAGAAGGACGGCGCGATGTCCAACGCCTACGCCGTCACCGGGATCCCCGCCGCCGCGGTCGTCAAGGAAGGCAAGGTCGTGTGGCGTGGCCACCCTGCGCAGCTCACGGACGACGTCCTCGGCAAGCTGTCCGAGGGCTGATCGTTGCGCTGGGACCTCGCGCCTCGGCTTCGCGCCGACCTCGTGGCGTTCTCGGGGATCAACCTCTCCGGAGAGCGCCGCGTGGTGGAGGTCCACCCCGTCGGCGGACGCAAGGGCGACCTCGCGCCCGCCGATCTGCGTTCCTGTGTCATCGTCGCGCCGCTCGGCACCCGGGTCGTGTTCGCGACGAGCGAGGACCCCGACCGCTGGATGGAGCACCCCTGGCGCGCCGTCCGCGTGCTCCGTCCGACGATCACCGTCACGAAGGAGGGCCGCGCCGCGGTTCGGCTCCCTGACCTCGACTGGCTCGACGCGCACGACGCGCGACGAACGGACAGCGAGCTGCAGAGCACCTTCGACGAGGCAGCGTCCCTCGACGCCACGGGCTGGACGTTCGGGCGCCCCGGCGACCTGAAGGGCCGCGTGCGCTGGATCCGCGTCGACACGGCGAACAGCGCCGCGAGCTAGTCGCGCCGCGGGCCGGCCGCGCGGAGGCGCGCCTCCACCCGATCGAACACGGCGTCGTCCGCCTGGGCCCGAAGGGCGTCGCGACGCATGTGGATCGCGTCCCACTGCGCGGGCGTGAGTTCGCGCGCCAACTCGACCCCGACATCCATCAGGCAGATGTTGAGCGCGTGGCGACGATTCCGGGCGTCCAGGAGGCGCGCGCGATCCGCGCGCAGCTCGGAGACAAGCTTCTGACGCGCCGGCGTCGTGGCGGGGTCAAGCGGCGCGCGCAGCAGCACCTCCGCGGCGAGGAGCGCCTCCTCGCCGCCTCGGCCAGGGGCTTGCCCTCGCGCGTCACGCTGGGCCTTCTCGTGGATGGCGGAGTCCGGCACGAAGATCGGCAGCGTGGCGAAGCCAGGCCCACGGTGCAGGACGAGCCGCAGCTGCGCCGCCACCGACACGGCGAGCACGGCGACGAGGATCCAGCCGACGCGCGTCGTCATCGCGGCGGCTCCGTCGAGACCCCGAGCGCGGCCACGTTCCCGGCGATGCGGGCCTCGAGGGTGAGGATCTCGGACTGCACGGCCCGCAGCGCGGCATGATCCTCGCGGGCGCGCGCGAGGATGTCCGCCACGCTTGCGTGCTGCGCGGCGTCGAGCGGAACGCCCGCGGCCGCCAGGCCGTCGATGCCCACGACGAGATCGTCGAGCCGCATCGTCGATCCGAGCCGCGCGTAGGCCTGCTGGATGTCGCGTGCGTCGATCTGGGTGCGCAGGTCCGGCTGGAGCGCGGCGGCCTCCGCCCCGGAGAGCGGCGGGCCGCTCGGCACGACGTCCACCATGGGCGTGAACACGTAGGTCACCCCGGCAGGCCTTCCCGTCCGAAGGGCCCACAGCGCGAGTCCGCAGTGCAGGAACGCGAGCGCGAGGACGTAGGGCCACGGGGTTCGGAGCACGTCCCTTCCTATCCCGGCCTCGCCCAAACGCACCGGCCACGCTACGCACGACGAGCATGATGGACGTCCGACGACAGGTTTGCGACCTTGTTTGGGAGCGCAGACCATGAGCCCGCTGGCGCGCGCGCGCGCGTGGATGGCCCGCGTGTGGCGGGCTCCGCGTCACGCGCTCGTGGTCGCGCTCGCGGCGTTCGGCATCGTCGCGCTCAGCATCGATCTGGTGCTCGTCGTGGCGAACACGTCCGGCGACGCGGAGCTGACCCGCATGCAGGGCGAGGCCCACGCCACGCCGCAGGCCTCCGCCGCCGAGCGCACGGCGGACGCGCGGTTCCCCGTACCCGGGAGCACGGACGCTGCCGTCCCTCCCCGCGTCACGCTCCACTACGTGGTCGACGTCCCGGAGACGGGGCGCACCTGGGCCGTGCTCGTCGAGCACCCGCAGTACACCGCCGAGGTGTCGTGGGATGGCCATCCGGCACAGCTCGCCACGACCGACCCCCGCACCGGACAGGCCGTGCCCGGTGATTCAGCGTTGTTCTTCGTGCCGAGCGAGCTCGCCACGGCCGGCGAGCACGCCGTGGAGATCACGGTGACCGGAGACTTCAGCGCGACGGGCCTCCTCGGCAACGCGTACGCCGGTCCGGCGCGCTGGGTGCAGGACCGCCACAGCCGCGCTGAGTTCCAGCGCGTGGCGATGTCCGCCACGCTCCTCGCCGCCGCGCTCGTATGGCTCGCCATCGCACTGATACGGCCCAGCCGAACGGAGTTCCTCTGGGGCGGGCTGCTCTGGGGCTCGCTGGGCGTGCACTACTTCACCTGGACGACGGCCTGGTCCCTCGCGTTTCCGGATCTCACCCTGCGCCTGCAGGTACGGGATTCGGCCGGCGCCGCGGCCTGTGCGAACGCGCTGCTGTTCACAGCGCGCTTCTCGCCCTCGTGGCGTCGGGTGCGCGCCGCGGCGCTGGCGTTCTGCGGCATGGCGTACCTCGTCGCCCAGGCGCTCCCCTGGCACCGGAACGCGCCCCTCGACCAGGCCTTCGCCGTCGCGTACGCCATCCTGTCCATCACGCTCTGCACCTGGTGGTACATCGACGGCATACGCCGAGGCGACCGCGTCGCCCGAGCCCTGTTCGTCGCCAACCTGCCTGCGGTCGCGCTCTACGCGTCGGTCGCGGCCACGCACCGCACGCAGGCCGAGCAGATGGTGCTCCCCGCGCTCGTGGTCTTCATGGTGTGCGCCACGATCGTTCTCGTGGTGCGCCACGCGGATCTGGCCGACCGCTACGAGCGCCTCTTCGCGCGAGCCCGCGATGCCGTCCTCGTCGTCGAGCGTGACGGCCGTGTGCGCGACGTGAACCCGCGGGCGCGCGCGCTCTTTCCAGCGAGCGCACCCGGCGCATCGCTGATGGACTCCCTCGCTTCCGACGCGGTGGCCAACGTCACGGCGTACCTCCGCAGCCGGGCGGACGGTCGTCGCCTCGACCTGCCGGCCAGGCAGGGTGACGACGTCCGCGTGGTCGAGACCGTCGCCACCGACCTCGAGGACGAGACCGTGCTCCTCACGGGGCGCGACGTCACCGGACGCGCGAACGCGGAGCGGTCGCTCGTCCACGTGGCGCGGCTGGAGACCGTCGGCCTGCTCGCCACGGGGCTCGTCCACGACTTCAACAACGCGCTGACGGTGCTGCTCTCGCATGTCGACACCCTGCGCGCGGAGGCCACCCCACGCGACGCGGAGCGGCTGGAGCGGCTGGGTCGCACGGTCCTTCGCGCCGGCCGCATGGGCCGCCAGATCGCGAGCATCATGCGCGAGGGTCCCGCCGTCCCGGGTCCGCAGGACCTCGAGGCCATCACGCGCGACACCCTCCACTGGCTCGAGGGCATCCTCGTGCGCCCCGTCCCCATCCGTCTGGAGGTTCAAGGGCCCTTGCCCGTCGTCCACGCGGCGCGTCCGGACCTCGAGCAGCTCGTGCTCAACCTTGTGAACAACGCCATCGAGGCGAGCCCGGCGGACGGTCAGGTCCGCATCTCGCTGCGACGATCGACCCAGGGCGGCGAGCCCTGCGCGCTGCTGGTGGTCGAGGACGACGGGCCCGGCGTGCCGCCCGAGATTCGTGAGCGCATCTGGGAGCCGTTCTACACGACGCGCGCCGACGGGCACGGCATCGGTCTCTCCGTCGTCGCCCGGACCGTGCGCGACCTCGGAGGCAGCGTGCGTGTCAACGCCGCGAGCAGCGGGAAGGGCGCGCGGTTCGAGATCGCCCTGCCCGCCCGACACCCCATGGTGCATCGTCGGGCCCGCGCCGGGCTCGTCGCTGACAGCGCCCGACGCATCCCGCTCGCCGCCATGCTCGAGGAGCGCGGCTTCCAGGTCGAGCCCGTGGCGCCCAGCGCTCCCTCCGAGGTCGACGTCGTCATCCTCGACGCCCACGACGACGAGGGGCTCGCGGCGGCGCAGGCGTGGATCGCCCGCCATGGCAACGCGCGCCTCGTGGTCCTGCGGCCCGCCGGTACCGGCTACGCCCCCCTGGACGCCCGGGTGCTCGCAGGCGGACCCGCGCCCGAGGCCCTCGCCACGGCGGTACGCGCCGTGATGCTCGGCGAGGACGACCTCAGCCCTTGACGACGAGCCCCGCGCCCACGGCGAGGAGCAGCATCCCGGCGAGCTTCGTCATCGTGAAGGGCGACGGCATGGCCCCGAAGAGGCCGAAGCGGTCAATGAGCGCGCTCGCCACGAGCTGGACCGCCACCGTCAGCGCCGTGAATCCCGCGGTGCCGAGCGCGCCGATGCCGCGGTTCGCCAACACGACGAGCAGGACCCCCACGACACCGCCCATCCAGCCCCACCAGGGCGTGCGCGGGATGGACGCGACCCAGCCGCGCTCCACGAACGGGAGCACGCAGAGCGCGCCGAACACGCCGCCGACGGCGTGCACAGCGACCGAACCGGGCAACTGCCCGATGGCGCGACCGAGCGCCTCGTTCATGCGCACGACCGCCGGGAGCAGCATCCCGAACAAGAGAGAAGGAAGCACGCGACGGCTCTAGAGCTCTTCGTCCAGGTCCGGAACGTCTTCGAGCGCACGGCTCCGCGAACCCCCGATGGCGCGGGACTCGGGCAGGGTCGGGTCACAGAAGACGAGGTACCACTTCTTGGCCGTGAACTTGCTCTCCTCGTCGAACCACTCGCCCCAGCGGGGGAGCTCGACGTCCTTGGCCTTCGGGTCGACCTTCACGAGGCGCGGCTGTGCCTGTCCGGAGCCGACGCACTGCTTGAAGCGCGCGGCACGCTCACCGCTGAGCGCGGTCGTCACGGCCTCCTTGCACTTGGCGAGCTTGCTGCGCGAGCCCTTCTCGCAGATGTCCACCTGCGCGGTGGCGGCGAAGGCCGCCCACTTCGCGTTGACGGCGTCGTCCTGCGCGTCGGCGGTCTCGCGACGGGCCTCCTGGGTCTCCTCACGCGCGTTCTCCGTCTCGGCGCGGCTCGCGGTGAGATCGCGCTCGAGCTGGGCCTTCTCGGCGAGCGCCGTGTCCAGCTGCTCCTTGAGGGTCTCGAGCTCGGCCTTCCGCTCCTCGAGCTCCTTGGCGAGCGCCGCGGACTTCCCGGCGCTCTTCTTCACCTTGAGCTCCAGGACCTTGATCTCGCCTTCCTTGTTCTCGACCTGTCCCTCGAGCGTGGTGACGCGCTCACCGGCTTCCTGAAGCTTGGTCGTGGTGGCGACGACCTCGGCGCTCTTGGCCTCGAGCTGGGTGGCGACGTCGGCGCGCTGCTTTTGGGCATCGTCGAGCTTCGCGATGAGCTGGGCGCGCGAGAGGTCACCCTCCGGGCGGTCCATCAGCTCGGGATTCTCGAGGTACTCGAGCGTACGGAGACCACCCACGCCGAGCGCCGCGCCGAGGACGAGGGCGATGCCGTGGGTAAGGAGGCGGTTTCCGGTCGAGGGCGTGTCGCTCATGGAGGCTCCGTGCGCCGCGAGCCTAGCAGGGTCGACGCCCGCGGTCTAGAACTGCCGCACCAAGCCCAGCTTGCCATCGTAGAGGCGTCGGATGTCGTCGATGCCGTAGCGCATCATGACCATGCGATCGAAGCCCATGCCGAAGGCGAAGCCCTGCCACTCGGCCGGGTCGTGGCCGCAGGCGCGGAGCACCTCGGGGTGCACGAGCCCGCCGGGGATCAGCTCGATGAAGCCGCTCCCCTTGCACACGCCGCAGCCTTTCCCCCCGCAGAACACGCACTCCACGTCGAGGTCGAGGCCCGGCTCCACGAAGGGGTAGAACGCGGGGCGGAAGCGCGTCCGCAGCTCACGGCCCATCAGCCGCGCGACGAGGGTCTCGAGCGTGTGCTTGAGGTGCGCGATGCTGATGTTGCGGTCAACGACCAGGCCCTCGACCTGGTTGAAGCTCGCGTGGTGCGTGGCGTCGATGGTCTCGTTGCGGAAGACGCGGCCCGGCGAGATGATCCGCAGCGGCGGCTTGCGGAGCGAGAGCGTCCGCACCTGCACGCTCGAGGTGTGCGTGCGCGGGATCTCGCGCCGATCCGTGTAGAACGTGTCCCACACGTCGCGGGCGGGATGGTCCTTCGGGATGTTCAGCGCGTCGAAGTTGTGCCACTCGTCCTCGATCTCCGGGCCGCTGGCGACCTCGAAGCCGAGGGAGCTGAAGTGGTCGACGACCTCTTCCAGCAGGAGCGTGATGGGGTGCAGGCGCCCCATCTGAGGCGCAGCCTTGGCCGGCGCGGTGACGTCGATCCAGCCGCGCGCGAGCGCGTCTTCCTCGGCGCGGGCCTCGAGCAGCGACTTGCGCGCTCCGAGCGCCGCCTCGGCCTCGGCCTTCAGCACGTTGACCTTCGCGCCAAACGCGGCGCGCTCTTCCGGGGCGAGGCCGCCGAGCTGCTTGAGCAGTCCGGTGATCTCGCCCTTCTTTCCGAGCAGGCGCACGCGCGCCTCCTCGAGCGAAGCGAGCGAGTCGGTGGCCTCGACGATGGCGTTGATCTGCGCGACGTCCACGGTTCAGCCCTTCTTCGCGAGCTCGCGGTCGATGATCGTCTTGAACTTCTCGTACGGCTGCGCGCCGTTGAGGAACAAGCCGTTGATGAAGAAGGCAGGCGTGCCGCTCACGCCGACGGCCTCGCCGTCGGCCATGTCCTTGCGGACCTCCTCTTCCATGGCGACCTCGGTGCGGCAGGACTTCCACTTGGCGAGGTCCACGCCCGCGGCGACGGCGGCGCTCTCAAGGTCGGCCTCGGCCAGGGCGCGCTGGTTGGCCATGAGCGTGTCGTGGACCTTCCAGTACTTGGCCGGGTCCTGCTTGAAGGCACAGTTGGCGGCCACGGCTGCAGGGATCGCGCGGTCGTGGAAGCCGAGCGGGAAGTCACGGAACACGAAGCGAACCTTGCCGTCGTAGTCCTTCATGACCTGGTCGATCGCCTCGCGGGCCTTGCCACAGTAGGGGCACTGGTACTCGGCGAACTGCACGATGGTGATGGCGGCGTCGGCCGGGCCCACCGACGGGTCGTCCGCTTCGACGGAGACGTCGACGCGCGGCAGATCCGGGTACGGGATCGTCACGTTGGCCTTGTAGCTGGCACGAAGCTCTGAGAGGAACGCGTTCATGCGCTCCTCACTCTTCTGCTGGCGGAGGAAGCGCTCGATGTCCGGGCGGGCCTCCTCGATGGGCTTGTTGATGCGGCGCGCGTTGGCGGCGTACACCTGCTGGACCTCATCCTCGGTGGGGGACGCGATCTTCGCCTCGACCTCGGCCGCGAGGAGGGCCTTCATGTCGACCAGTCCGCGCTTCTTCACCTCGGCCTCGAGCAGCTTCTCGTGGAGCGCGGCCTCCGCGGCGGAGACCTCGGCCTCGTAGCGGCCCGTGAGGTACTCGGCTTCCATGCGGGAGAGGTCGTTCTTCACGCGGCCCGTCACGTCGCCGTAGGAAAGCGAGCCGCCGTCCCAGGTCGCGACCGTGGTGCTGGCGCTCGCACCCGCGGGCGCCGTGACCGCAGGGGCGGTCGTCGTCGGGGCGCTGGCCGCCGTGCGACCGCCGCCGCTGGCCTCTCCGTTGCAGGCGGTGAGGGCAAGGAGGGTGACGAGGAGCACGCGCATGAGGACACCTTGAAGAAGTGCCGCGCGCGTAACCCGAGGTGGCGCCGCACGCGCGTCACGAATGACCCGCGTTTACGCCCGCCCTCGGAGCATGCCGTTCCAGTACATCTCCGGCAGCACGTACATCTTGAGCGCATACATGCTGTAGCGCTCCTGGGCCTGGTCGAACGGGAAGCTCTCCGTCGGGTTCCCGTCGTAGTCGAACTCGGCCAGGATGAGCTTTCCGTACCCGGTGACGAGCGGGCAGCTGGCGTAGCCGTCGTAGTGCGCGGTCGGCTCCTTGCCGGCGCGCACCGCGAGGAGGTTCTCGACGAGCACGGGCGCCTGCTTGCGGATCGCGGCCCCGGTGCGGGAGGTCGGCAGGCTGGCGCAGTCGCCGAGGCTCCAGACGTTCGGGTAGCGGACGTGACGCGTCGTGTGCTTGTGGACCTCCACCCAGCCGGCCGCGTCGGCGAGCGGACTCGTCTTCAGGATGTCCGGGGCCGACTGCTTCGGCACCACGTGGAGGAGGTCGTACTTCAGCACGGTCTCGCTCCCGTTGTCGAGGTGGCGGAACACGGCCTCCTTCGCCGCGGGACGTACCGCGACGAGATCCTGGCGGAACTGGGTCTCGATGCCCTTCCGCGCGACGACCTTGTCGAGCGCCTCGCGGTACTTCGGCACGCCGAACATCGCCGCGCCGGCGCTCATGTAGATCACGCGGGACCTCTCGCGGACGCCGATGCGCCGGAGGTGTTCCTCCGCGAGGTGCATGATCTTCTGCGGGGCGCCCGCGCACTTGATCGGCGGCGGCGGGAAGGTGAACACGGCGTTGCCGCCCTTGAAGTCGCGGAGCGCCTCCCAGGTGCTGTTCACGGTCTCGAAGCTGTAGTTGCTGACGATGCCGCCCTTGCCGACGTGGCCCTGGATGCCGTCGATGCTCTTCCAGTCGAGCTGGATACCGAGCGCGACGACGAGCTGGTCGTAGGTGATGCGCTTGCCGGAGCGGAGCACCACCGCGTTGGCCTCGGGCTCGAACGCCTCCACCCAGTCCTTCACCCAGGACACGCCGCGCGGGACGTAGTCGGCCTCGGGCCGCGCCGTGTCCTCACGCTTCACGACGCCGGCGCCCACCATCGTCCAGAAGGGCTGGTAGTAGTGGACCTCGCTCGGCTCGACGAGGACGACGCCCGTGACGCCCGCGTTCGTGAGGCGCGCGGCGACGGAGATCCCCGCGGTACCACCGCCGAGGATGAGGACGGATGCGTGATCGGACATGGGGGACCTCAGCGGGGAAGGTGCGC
>JACCDX011406681.1_pt1 | contig 10399 bp, 5 predicted proteins | sample 7449681 | NCBI WGS metagenome assembly JACCDX01 (sample SAMN15323450, study PRJNA562643) | freshwater metagenome | isolation source: river surface water | place: USA:Blue River Watershed | collected 2017-08-18
TGATATTGCCAATCCAATAATAAGAATCCAAAGCGTTCCTGAACCTTCACTAAACGGGACAGCATTTGGGATTGATTTTGGTGGTAATTGTGGATAATACATTTTTATTTGGGAAAATAATTATATTTGTAATCAAAAAGTGTTATAATAAAATACTTTGATTGAAAAATATGACTAGTTGTCCAGCTTATATAAATTATTGTGTAGATGAGGACCAATATATAACTTCATCTCCTCCGAATCTATGTGTAACAAGTCAAACTAACGATGAAAGTGGTGACCCGAATAATCCCGATGTAGTTAATACAGATTATTATAGAGGTATTGCGGATCAATATTATACTCAATTAGGAGGTTTAGGTAAAATTAGTCCAAACAATTTTACAAATCCAGAATTTTTAATAAGTAGTCCTGGTAAATATGAAGGAAATGACAATTGTGATGCTGGAGGATATATCTGTACTGGTGGATCTTTTAATACTAATAACGGAGATCCTTTAAATACAGGATCTGCTTATGCTAGTGGATATGTAAAACAAAAATCTTTTAACTATGGAGACCCTTTTACTTGCTGTTTGAGAGATTACCAATGCACTGATGGAATCAGCGATATACACGGGACGAGCTGTTTTTCAACTGATGACCGCCACGGAACTTGTCCTGCTTCTTTCCGAGCCACAGATACCGAGCCTTGTCAATATTTAACCACTCAATTTTGCTTAGGTAATTATTCAAATGGAGTCGGTACTGATGTAGTTTTAGAATTAGGTGAGTCTGGTTTAGATTTTACTGCATTATGGGTAAATAGTTACGGTGGAACTAACGGAGACCCAAATACTTCACCACCGTTAAACAGTCTTCCAGTAGGAACTTATTATAAGCTTGGTTCAGCAAATAACAGAGCAGATTCAAATACAAAATGCGTTTTAAATCCAAAGACTGGTCTTCCATCATCCGATAATTCAGCTACTGGTTCTTGTCCTCGAACTGGAGTAGTTCCGCCATTACACGATGACGACCTTGGTTACAAAGCCGTGGATTTCTTTGGAGATACTCCTCCGTGTCAAAAGATTTTTTGGAGGACTTTGTATGGTAACCAACCTACTTTTTCAAATAATTTTTGGAGAATTGAAGGAAATAATTCTGCTTGTGCTGACGGGACACAGTTCTGTCAAGAAACTAGTGTTTTACCAAATAGTTGTTCAGCAGCTCCATTTTCTTCTGAGCCTAGTCCCAGTGGATTGGCTTGGGCTCAACAAATTACAACTGCTTCAGTTAATAAATTAAAAGCATTGGGAGCTTCAATTCTTACCCCTCCAAACTTAGTTAAAGATGCTGAATATTTCTCAAAATGGCTTTTCCCTCTTTGTAGCAACTATCCCAATATTTGTCAGCCTTTCTTAGAAAGTGAATGTTCTACGGTGAAAGAAGCCGATCTCAAAGCCAATCCTGATATTCGTAAATGGTGTGGTTGCTATTTACCTGATAGCTTTTACGATAAATACACTAGTAATTTTATTAACAAAGAATGTACTCCGTATTGTAACTCTACTTCGGTAATTCCGCTAGCTCAATCAGACGGAATTGGTCCTCAATATTGCTCACAATCTGTTTGTATTATTGATGATGTATCTATTTCTTTAGCTAAAACAGAATTTGAATCAAATGGAGGAACTTTGAACTTTAGCCAAGTTTGTGGAAGTTGCGGGACAAACTACCAAGACGCAAGTAATGTATTAACAACAGCAAATTCTCAAAATATTCAAGAAGGTTCTACAAAGACTAAGAACGGTTCCAAGAGTGCTTCCATACAAAGCGGTTCTACCAATCAACAAAATACTCTCTTAAACAATACAGCAAATATTACTTGTAATTGTCAAATTGAAAATTTCACTTTACAGTCACTTGGTTCATCAATTACTGGAGGAATTAATCTTGCTCAAAGCTGTGCTGGTAATTCTAAATGCTACAACACTCAAACTGACCCACTAACAGGTCAAGCACAAACTGTTGAAGTTGATTGTAACGAATCTGGTTCAAGTATTAATACCAACCTTCAAGCCGCCCAGAAAAACTTAGAAGAAAAAGCCAAGAACACTTCGAACTATATTGCTGTGTTAATTATTTTGATTGCACTGGCGTTAATCATTGTATTATGGATTGTATTTGCAAATCGTGGTGTTCCTGAAAAAGATATTTATTTCAGTCGAAATGTTCCTTATAGTTTTCCCAAGAATATTGGTCTTAGTGGAAATATTAAAAGGTAATTATTTTTCTGAAATTTTCTGAAAATCCCATTTTTTACACAATTGTGTAAAAAATAGTTCTAAAATAGAAACTTAAATTATAAAGATTTTATAGAGAAAATATTTTCTCTATAAAATCTGATTCTTTGAAATTTTCTGAAAAAAGAGGTATAGAGAAATTCTCTATATTTTTTGGTTGAATTTCTTGAAAACTGTGAAATTTTCAAGAAAAAGTGACATTTTTGTGAAAAAAGTGTGGATAGCTATAGGACACTCAAAAAGTTTGAAATTTTCAAAGATTTCTTGAAAATTTCAAGAAATCTTCTTTTCAAAAATCAGCTACTTTGTTTAATTTTAACAAATAGTTTATTTCTTGGATTCGTAGGTCATCATTATCATAAATTGGGTAAGTCTTTGAAACATAAATACAGTTAAAACTACAATAGCAACCAATAAATCCCCCATTTTCCATAGGGTAACGAACAGCGTATCTCATTTTTTCAATTTTCTTTTCACAATAATCACAACAACCTTTGAACCAAGAAGTTGATAAATCACTTAGTTCTTCACGTGTTAAATCAAATGCTTCATCTTCACTTAATTCCCGACACATACAATAGTACATTGAACACTTTCTGTTTTTTGGAGTTGAAGAACAAATTGAATCTTTGATTGCGTTTATTGGACCAAAGTACCTTTCAGGTAAGAATCCTTTTTTAAGCTGTCGATTATTTGATTTTGTTGATAAATACATATCTATAACTTCATCTACGGTAGCAGAAGCTATTTCTCCTGGTTCAATATTTGGATTTTCGGGAAGTTTAATATATTTTCCTAAGAGTTCTTTGAGCTCTGATGCTTCAGATTCTGAAGTTTGAGCTTCGTTGGGTTCTTCGTCTGGTAAATTTTCATAATATTCTTGTGTTTCACCAGGTAGTAAATTTACATATTCTGGTTTTTGAACCAAAGGTTTAGAGGCTTCGCTTAAGTCTTTAGAATCCAAGGATTCTTTGGCTTCGCTAAGCTTAATGTTAATATACTCGAGTATATCGGCTCCATCTTTTGTATTTACATTTGATTGAAGTTCTAATAATCGTGGGTCAAAATTAGAGCCATTGTAAGATTGTTTTGTTGATTCAAGTAAATGGTTCCATTCGAACTCTTCAAGATTCTCTAAGTTAAAGAACCCTAAAACTCGTTCAGCTACAAACCCAAAAGGTCCAGCATCGAGGTGACGAGTCCAAATATGAACGTCTAAGATTGATAACGGAGAAGTACGGGACTTTAAAGTTTCACAAAGATAAACAATGTTAATTTTTTTATTATGAATGTTTGCTAATATATCCCCTAAAACTCCGTCAATATCATCATCGTCGTGAGTCCATCTTTTAAGAATTGCGATAACTATGTCTTCATTTTCTATAGAATTTTCTCGGCAAAAAGTTAAGATTTCATCTAAAGCTTTAAGAACTTGAACAAAGTTTTGACTTTGATTTGAACCTAAAGTTTTAAAAGAAGTCTCGTTATAAGTGGATTTTAATTCTTCTTTTAGTTTTAAAAAATTTTCTTCAAACATTAAAGCTGAAGATTTTTCTGTGTTGATGATTAAATCCTTAAGAATTTGATTTATCATTTTATCATAAAGATGTAATTTTACTTTAAAAATACATTTTTTCTATTTTTAAAGTTTTGTACTAGAATAAAAGAAGGGTTTTAATTTTGATTTCATATAGATAAAAGAAAAATGAGTTCTCGTCGTCCTAGTACTCCTGGTGCTCCTGGAAGAGGTGCTCCTGGTGCTCCTGGAAGAGGTGCTCCTGGTACTCCTTTGCCTGCTGCTGGTCCTGGAGGTACTCCACGTGGAGGTGGAGGTACTACTATAAATTTTACAGCTATTAAACTTATAAAAAATATTGATTATATGGATGAAACAACTACTTCACCTTCAGGAGGTTGGAGTGTTGGCAATATTATAGGTTATATAAATAATAATAATAAAAGTCAAAATTTTATCCGATTTTCAAATATAGTTCTTACAAGTCCTCCTTCTCCTAGCGATTTACTTACTATAACAAGTGTTAAAAATGTTTATGTTAAAAAAAATGAGAATGATAATAAAGCGGATCAAAATTTAGTAGAAGATGATATGGAACTTGCTGATAATACTAAATTTATTAAAATCACAAAAGCTTATTTAAAAAAAGATACAGATTATAATTTAGTCGATACTGATACAAAAAATGTAAATTATAGCTTCAAAAATAAACAAAGTATTATAATCGATAATAACAGAACAAATTGTCTTACTTTAAGAAATATTAATTTTTATTTTAGATTAGAAGGAACACCAGAAACTGCTGTTCCTATGTATTTATTTGATGCAGAAAAGAAAAATTATTATACACAAGATAGAATAAGTGAATGTCCTAACCCAGCTGCTACCACCACAACAGCTCCAGGAGCTACTACTACCACAGCAGTTGGTCCTACTACTTCAACAGTAGTCACTCCAGCAGCACCAGTTTCTCTTTATTCTTCTATTGGATTTACACCTCTTCCCTTGATTCCTCCTGGAGGTGTCCCTGCTGGAACACCAGCTCCAACAAATCTTCAAATTGGTTTAGCAGTTCAACTACTATATTCAATTGAAGAATTTCGTAATACAATCCTAAGCTATGGGTTCCAGAACTCTGGTGGTTTTGATTCGGTTTTGTATAATATTCGAGAAATTTTTAATGACCTTAAATCAGGAAAATCTTTCCCAGTCAATAGATTAACAGAAATTTATAGTCATTTAGATGCTTCAGTTAAGGATAATTATTCCGCAATTATTTTTATTGGTGGAATATTATCCAATATTTTTGTTCAATCTAAATACTCTCTTTTTACTAACCAATTTAAGGATAAAATTTATTTCAAACAAACAAATGAAATTATTTGTAATGGAAAAAATCCTAATATAACTAAAGATGAATTTTTATTAGATGTTGTATTAGGAAATAAAGATTCACCTAATACAACAGTTTATAGAGAATATATTAACGAAATTAACACACCATCGCCAAGCTATCCATTAGAATTAAATTTTTACACAAACTCTTTAAATTTCCAAGAATATATTGACCCTAATTGTACTGAAAGAAAAAAAATAATTAATAATTATTTCGAATTTAATAACGAATATCTAATAATTTCTTTTGCCAAAATAGATGATGACCCTGGACCGCAGTCTATCAAGCCTTCAAGAGAACTTATTTTTGGATTAAGAGATAAATTTAGTTTTTTCGGAGCTACAAATAACGAAGTTTTGTATATATCTGAAAACTCAACTATTTACAAAGTGGAAAACAAAGATAATTCTACTTCACCAGCTTTAGTTGATATTGACTCTATTAATCCTTTTACTGTAGAAAAGGCTAAACCATTACTCTTCCTTTACAAACGTGTTCCTCCTGAACCTGTATCTAAACCACCATCTATAGAGGACCTCAATTTCTCTGAATATTCAACAAAAGAAATTTCTTGTATCTCCCCTGACGGTACCTCTAAAGGTTGTATTGAGTTCAAGCGTAACACAGATATATTAATCAGGATTCTTGAAGGAGACCGAACCTTCTATCAGCATATGCTTTCCCTTAATATTAAGAAAGAATTTATCGAAGGTTCCAAAGGAAATCCATCAAAACTTACCGATGACCTCCAAATGAGTACAATCATTGAATACTACCGCTTTTGTAATCAAAACGATAAAATCCAAAAATCTGCTTTCTTACAAGTAGTTCGTTATTTCATAGAAAACCCTATAGGAAAATGGATTGACCCCGAGAAATTCTTCGAACTTGTTGTATTAAGTTACATCCAAGTTAAGGGATTTTCTAAGACAAAATATGCTAAGCTTCTTGCCATTAAAGATGAAGATTTTGTTCGCTTACTCCTTTTTGTAGGACGTTTCTTACCTGACAAGAACTTCTACATTTATTACAAACCATTTGGTGGAAAGATTCATTACATCAATTACCTCTATCAAATCTTACGCAACCCAGCAAGTAAAGTTTGTGCTCTCTCAGATTCGTTCTTCTTGATTCTGCTACTTGGCTTTAAGATTCTTGGAGCAAACTTCTCTCTTCCCGTAAATCAGAATATTGGTGCTCAATCGTATTACGAAGGAATTTATGAAGCGGCAATGGCATCATCTAAACAGAAAATTATTCGTTCCGTTTATGACCGTTGTATGGCAGACGAAGAAACTTTAGCTAGAGACACGGGTAACGAAAATGTCTTTAGAATGTTTAAAGATGTGCTAATTTCTATCCTTAAAAATAACGAGTCAAAGTTCATTGATTATTACGAAAAGATTTACCGAAATGTTTTTGATAACATTCTTTCTGGGATAATTTCTCAAGAAAGTACTTTAGAAGATATTATGTATTCTCAAGTATCTGTCGATTTTATCAAACAAAAAGGACACTATAAACTATCGGGTCTCCCAGGATATACCGATGGATTGACTTTAGTAAAAGGAGATGAACTTTTACACTTAGCTTTCTTAAGTAAGTATCTAGGGTTATTAACTGATAATTCTGAATACGGATTTAAACGTTCTTTTAGTCAAAAGGCTTATTATTTCTTACTAAACAGGGACGCGGGTCGTAATTGCTTACTTGAGTTACCAAATGGCGAATTCTTGACTCTTACTCCTTCCTTAGCAGAAGTGATTGAATTTAACAACGATGAATGTCTTGATTTTGCTATTAGCTTAGAGAAATTCCCTAATTATGTTGTTAATTTCGAGAACCTTGATTTAAATACTTGTATTGAGAACTGTTCTTCTAAGGCTTTCAACCTGCTACTCAAGAAAGGATATATGCCTTCTTATTTTACAATGAACAAGATTATTTACTTAATTACTATCTACAAAGATTACCCAATTATTGCCAATAATAATTATTTGGAAATGTTAATTGGAGCTACTAACGCTTGTATTCGAGTAGATAAGTTCCAAGAAAGAACTTTGAAATCGATGGCTAATGCCGAACTTTTCAATCCTGTGAAAGGACAAGCGCAAGCTAATAAAAGTTCTGGAGAAGAAATTATTGAAGAAGGTCCTAAGAAACAACAACAGTCACAAGGTGGTAGAACTTCTTATGGTTCTGAGTTTTTGACAAAGTTCCGTAAGCCTAAATTAAAAGATAAAATTTGTGAAAATCAAGAATTTAATACTATTCCAAGGTCGATTAATAACCGATTATTCTCTGTTAATATTGACATTACTAAAAATAAAGAACAAATTTGTGTTGATTTGAATAACTTGCTTGATATTATTAGTAAGGGAGGTGGTGGTAGTGGAAAACCAGCAAGAGAAGGAGAAGTCACTGTAGAAGAAGGAAGTGGTTCTTCTGGAAAAGGCGGAGGCGACCCTTCAAAATATTTTGAAAGAATTGCTAAAAGTTATATTTCTCAGACTATTGGTACAGGGTTTGACCTAAATGATGTAGCTATTAATAATGATGAATATGAAAATCTTAAAATTAGTACTAAATCAGATGAAAAATACAATCCTCTTTTGTTTAATCCAAAGTGTTTAGTGTTATACGTTTCTAATCCTCCAAAAGAAGAAACCAAAAAGAAAGATAAAGGAAAAAGAAAAGATGAAGGAGGTGAAGTCGAAATCGATAAATCAAAAGCCAGTGGAAAGAAAAAGTTATATATTTATGCTCCTCCAATTTTCAACAAAATTTTAACAACAAAGAAAAACGCTGATGGAACCGATGTACCAGAGTCAGTACTAAATTCTATCCAAAATACAGCTTCAAATCTTTCTAAAATGGGAATCTCCCCTGATAAGATTGTACAAGCCGATAAAGCTTATAAAAAATTAATTGATTCTGATGAAATTACAAATGAGGATACTGACTATCATTTCTTAACTATTATTCGGTTACTACAAATGTACGGATTGGATATTAAATTACTAACCCAAATTAGTACAAATAAGATGATTACTATATTAAGAAATTTTAAAATAATTGTTACTGCTTCTGATGAATATTTCTTCCGTAATCTTGACCGAGCTCCTATTGAAGTTGATATTAAAAATATTGGTAAAGAATACACAATTGAACAAGAACTTACTCAGCAAATTGCTACATTCTCCACTTACTTATATTACTTAATTGAAAAAGATAATCGTTATATTGATTATATTAAAGATATGATTCGCGATATAAGCTATTAAAAATTTTTAGATTTATAAAGTTAAACTTTATAAATCTTATTCATTCTTCTCAAGTAATGCTAGAATATTTTTAGTGTGAATATCCCAAATTGTTTGATTTTTCTCAAGCTCTGCTGCTCCAACACTCTCTAAGAGACGTTGAGTAGTTTCACGAGAACCGTCGAGTAGTGCTTTCATACCTTCAATGCTTGTGTAACCCTTAATTTTACCATCACGAAGGTCCTTTTCAAAACAAAAGATGGATGAATAAATATCCATAGCATCCTTAAATTTCTCCATCATAAATACAGGAGAATCACGGTTAGCATCATAAAGTTCTTTTGCGTAACCACAAATTTCAAAGCAATCAGGATAAGTCTTTTCCTCTTCGAGTGTACTTTCATCAGGAGTTAGCATTTCGTTGTCTCGCTTTAAACCACAGCCACAGTCCTCGGGAGGCTTATAGTCTTTTAGCTTTTTGATAATATCTTTTTTAAGTTTTGCTCCTTCAAGAGGTACATCGTTATCAGAAGCAAAAACTTTGAGCTCGCTAAGAGTCATCTTTTCGAAATTGGTAGTCGACATTTTTTGGGTTATTTTATCAAATAAAAAATTTTATAAAAAATTAAATTTCTATAGAAATTTAATTTTTTAAATAAAGACGGTTGGAACTGCTGCAACGGTACTACCACCTTCCAAAGCAGTAATATCACCGTTATTAGGGTCATAAGCTAATATATAGTAACTTTTCCCAGAAGTTTTACTTAAAGAAATATTTCCTTTGATAAAATTATCTTGACTTGGGATAGGACCAAACATCATATAAATTACAATAAGGAACAAAATGAAAATAAGAGAATAAATAATTACAAACTTGTTTGAATCGTCCATTTTAGAAAGAAAACATATTTTCTTTCTTTAAATTAATTTCTTTAAATAAAATTTTTAAGGTCCCGTTGTTGGAACTGCTGCTACTTTACTACCAATATCCAATGGGACAATCTGACCAGTAGTTGGATTGTAAGCCAAAATATAGAAATCAGTTCCAGTTGTCACTAGCTTATCAATTCCAATATTAATATAAAACTGATTGTCTCCTGTGGGTGTAGAAAAAGCATTTCCAGAAGCTTGACCTATCATAAGATTATTATTTCCTGTTGTAATGGTATTACCAGCGTTTGCTCCAATAAAAGTATTATAACCTCCAGAATCATTTGAATATCCAGCTCCTCGACCCACAAAAGTATTATAACCTCCAGTAATATTTGAATATCCAGTTTCGGAACCCACAAAAGTATTTACATCTCCAACCGTATTAACTAAACCAGAATTTGCTCCAATAAAAGTATTTTTATTTCCAATGGTATTTACATTACCAGAATTTGTTCCAATAAAAGTATTTTCTGTTCCTACGTTATTATTAATAACATCTGCTTCTCCAGCTCCAGAACCAATAAAAACACAATCAGAAGTATCAGCATATTTACCAGCATTTGTACCAATAAAAGTGTTATCGTTTCCATCTGTATTGGCTAATCCAGTATTTTTCCCGATAAAAGTGTTAGAACTCCCTGCTTTATTATCAAATCCAGAATTGAATCCTACAAAAGTATTACTGTTCCCTGTATTTTGATTAGCTGAAGATGCTCTTCCAGCACCAAGACCAATATAAACATTTTCATCACCTTTAGCATATTGACCCGAATATGCTCCCATAAAAGTATTACTAATCCCTGTTGTAATACTATATCCACTTGAAGCTCCCATAAAAGTATTACCTGAAGCTAGAGTAGCTGATAACCCAGAATCGCTACCTACAAAAGTATTTGAGTCACCACCAGAATTATTTAGACCAGAATTAGCACCGATAAAAGTATTATCGTCACCTTTAGATAAATATCCAGAATGGTAACCTAAGAAGGTATTATTTTCCCCATCA
>JACCDX010193784.1_pt1 | contig 10396 bp, 6 predicted proteins | sample 7449681 | NCBI WGS metagenome assembly JACCDX01 (sample SAMN15323450, study PRJNA562643) | freshwater metagenome | isolation source: river surface water | place: USA:Blue River Watershed | collected 2017-08-18
CCATTTCGGCACGCACGAGTTCCTCGATTTCTGCGAGCTGATCGGCGCCGAGCCCTACGTCTGCCTCAACGTCGGCAGCGGCACCGTGCAGGAGGCGATGGAGTGGGTCGAATACATCACCTCCCCCGCGTCGTCGCCCATGGCCAATCTCCGCCGCGCCAATGGCCGCGAGCAGCCGTGGCGCGTGAAATACTTCGGCATCGGCAACGAGAGCTGGGGCTGCGGCGGCAACATGACGCCCGAGTTCTACGCCGACAATTACCGGCGCTATAACACCTTCGTGAAGAACTATCAGAAGGACCACCGGCTCTTCCGCATCGCCTGCGGCTCGAACGGCCAGGACTACAACTGGACCGAAGTCCTCATGCAGAAGGCCGCGAAGCAGATGAACGGCCTCTCGCTGCACTGGTATACGCTGCCGACCGGAAACTGGAAAAAGAAGGGCTCCGCCACCGAGTTCACCGAGGCCGAGTGGTTCTCCACGCTGCGCAACACGCTCAAGATGGACGAGCTGGTCACGACGCACGCTGCGATCATGGACAAATACGACCCCGAGAAAAAGGTCGGCCTCGTGATCGACGAGTGGGGCACGTGGTATGACGTCGAGCCGGGCACCAACCCGGGCTTTCTCTACCAACAGAACACGCTGCGCGACGCCGTCGTCGCCGCGTTGAACTTCCACCTCTTCCACCGGCACGCCGACCGCGTCGCGATGGCGAACATCGCGCAGACCATCAACGTGCTCCAAGCCGTCATCCTCACCGACAAGGAGAAGATGGTCCTCACGCCGACCTACCACGTCTTCGAGATGTTCAAGGTCCACCAAGGCGCCACGTCGCTCGGCGTCGACCTCGCGTCGCCCGACTACGTTTTCGAGAAGGAGAAGCTCCCCGCCGTCAGCGCCTCCGCCTCGCGCGACGCCGCCGGCAAAGTGCATCTCTCGCTCGTGAACACGGACCCGCAGAACGCGCACACCGTCACCTGCACGCTCGCCGGCCTTGCTGCGAAATCCGTCTCCGGCCGCATCCTCACGGCCGCCGCGATGAACGCGCACAACACGTTCGCCGCGCCCGCCGCGGTGCAACCCGCGGCCTTCACCGGTGCGACGCTCGCCGACGGCAAGCTCACCGTTGCGTTGCCCGCGAAATCGGTGGTCGTGCTCGAACTCTGAGCCGCGCCGCCGCGGCTCAATTCACCAGCGCCTGGTAGGTCAGGTTCTTCACCCGCTGATTCAGGTCCGTGCCGGGCGCGGGGCGCAGCTGCGTCATGAGCAGCACGACCAGCTTCTTCTCCGGATCGACGAGATACTGCGGAAAATACGCGCTGCCCCAGCCGTAGGAGCCTTCGCCGATGGCTTCGCCGAATGCGCCGGGCCGATCATTCACCCAGAAGCCGAGGCCGAAACCTTGGCGACCGTTGAGGAAGAGATCGCCGACGAAATTGCGGTGCATGAGGCGCACCGTCTCGGGTGCGAGCAGCCGCACGCCGTCGAGCGCACCGCCGTTGGCCAGCAGCTGCAAAAAGCGCGCGTAGTCCGCCGCCGTGCTCACCATGCCCGCGCCGCCGGAGAAAAGCTTCCGCGGCCCCTCGACAAAGTGCCCTTGGTCGCCGCGCACGAGTTGCCCCTTCTCCAAGCCGTAGACGGTCGCGAGCCGCGGCGCCTTGGCCGGGTCGACGTAGAAACCCGTGTCGCGCAGACCGAGCGGGCCGGTGATTCGCTCGGCGACGAAGCGATCCAGCGGCATGCCCGCCAGCACCTCGACGAGGCGCCCGAGCACGTCGGTGCCGTAGCCGTAGTTGAATGCTTCACCGGGATGCGCGGAGAGCGGCAACGTGGCGAGGCGCTGCACGGCGTCGCCGATGGTCTCATCGTGATCGAGGAGATACCATCCGTAGAGGCGCTGCTTCTTGTAGTCTTCGATCGCGGCGAAATCCCCGTAGGTCAGCCCGGCCGTGTGCGTGAGCAGGTGGCGGATGAGGATGGGGGACTTCGCCTTCACCGTGACGAACTTCACGCCATCCGGCGCACCGGCCGGCGGCGCCACGGCGACGACGGGGTTGGCGAACTCCGGCAAATACTTGTCGAGGCGGTCGTTGATCTGGAACTTGCCCTCCTCGTAGAGCATCAGCGCCGCGACGGTCGTGATGGCCTTCGACATCGACGCGATCCGGAACAGCGCGTCGGGCGCCATCGGCTGCTTCGCCCCGATGTCCTGCCACCCATAGGTGCGAAAGCGCACCGGCTGCCCGTCGCGCAGCACGACCATGACCGCCCCCGCGAGCCGCGAGGCGTCGATCTCCTGCTGGATCGCCGCGTCGAGTCGCCCAAGACGCGCCGCGTCGAAGCCCGCTGCGGCGGCCGGCACCTCGACCGGCGCGGCGCCGATGAGCGGCGCGACCAAGGACAATCCGAGCGAGAGACCGAGCAGAGCACGCAGTTTCATAGGAAAATCAGAGCCAGCCCGTCGCCTCGGCGGCAAGCGCGGCTTCCTCCAGGGGGCCGAGGTAGGGATGCCAAAGTTTTTCCCACTCCAGACTGACCGGCCCGGCGAAGCCGTCGGCGCGCAGCCGATCGAGCAGCGCGCGGAACGGGAACTCCCCCGCCCCGGGCGCCACGTAGGTCCAAGCGAAGTTACCCTGCGGCCGGCGCACGGCGTCCTTGAGGTGCACGTGCACGACATGCGGGCGGATGGCCGCCCACGTCGTCAGCGGGTCCTCGCCGCCCTTGAGCCAGGTGTTGAACGCGTCCCAGAGAATCGCCGTGCCGGGCAGGCGGCGCCCAAGCGAAGCGATCGCAGTGCCGGTGAAGAGCGTGTCGTGCGTCTCGATCATCACGTCGCAGCGCCAGCCGTGCGCCGCGCGCTCGGCGCGCCACCAGCGCAGGGTGTCCACCAACGCGTCCTCCGCCCCCGCCGCGCCTCCATCGAACACCCGCAGCCAGCGCACGCCGAGCGCCTCGGCCCACGGCACGAAGGCGAGAAAGTCCGCGCGTTCCGCGGGCGTGGGCTGCGCCAGCTTCAACGAGGTGCTGAGGGAAATGATGCGCGCGGCGCGGCCTCCGAGTTGCTGCGCCATCGCCGCCGGGGTGCCGTAGCGCTCCGCGAAAAGTTCGGGCAGGTCGAGCCGACCGCCCACCGCGCGCAGCTCGGCGCCCTCGACCCGCAGGTGCGCGGCGAGGGCGATGATCTCGTCTAGCTCGAGAGCCGGACAACCGAGCGTGGAAAACGCGCGCCGCACGGGCGGTCGTTCAACGGCCGAGATACTTGTCGCGCCCACGGACGAGCGCCTCGATCTTCCGGTCGGCGACGGAACGCTTGAGCATCCAGAAGCCGCAATCGGGGTGGACCCACTTCACGCGGCCGGCGCCGACCTTCTTCTCCACCGCCTCGATGCGCGCCGCGATCTCGTCCGGCGTCTCGATGTGGTTGACCTTGATGTCCACCACGCCGACGCCGAGCGCGATCTTGCGGTCGATCTTCTTCAGCGCCTCGAGGTCGGAGGCGGGACGATGCGCCAGTTCGAGCACGAGGTGGTCGCAGTGCAGCGAGTTGAGAAACTCGATCAGCGCCGCCCATTTGCCGGCTTGGATGGTCTGGCCGCCGTAGTTGCCGAAGCAGAAATGCACCGCGCGCTCCGTGCCGGCGTCGATCGCGTCGAGCACGAGGTTCATCGAGGCCGCCGCCAGCGGGCCGTCCGCGGGATTGCCGGGGATGTTGGCCTCGTCGACCTGCACGCAAGCGGCGGGCAGACCAGGCATCTGCGCCGCGAGCACATCCGCGATCGCGAGCGTGAGCGCGCGGAAGTCGCGGTAATGGTGATCCAGGAGCGTGCGCGACAACATGTAGGGGCTGGTCACGGTGAACTTGAAGTCCCCACCCGCCACCGCCGCTGCGCGCTGGCAGTCGGCCAACAAGTTGAGCGAGCCCTCCCCCAGCGGACCATCGACGACACCGGCCGGCTTGCGGCGGAAGCCCATCGGCGAGTGACGCGCAAATTCCTCCGTCACGGAACGCCCGACCACCGACGAGATCCCCGCCATCGGACGGATGAAGTATTCGATCATGCCGTTCGTGTCCGGGTGATTGATGTCGAAGCGATAGAGTTCTCCATCCGTCGGCAGGTCGATGCCCGCCTGCCGCTGCAGATCGAACACCACGCGCGTCGCGTCGATCACGGCCTGCTCGCTCGGGAGCGCCTGCAGCCACTCCGGCACCGGATAGGAGCCCACCGTGGTGGTGAGGATGGCCGGCGACTTCGACCGGTTGGAACCGACCGGCTTGGACTTCACCGCGACCGGGCGGAGACCCGCGGCCGCCGCAAGCGAGCGCGAAGATTTCGGAGTGGAGGGGTTAACAGGGAGGCAGTTTTCGCACATAGGGATTGAGGGTAAGCAAAGGGCTGGGCGCTCGACGGCGAGGCGGGGTCGCATCACCGGCACCGCGCTCCACTACGCCGCGAGGGACGCCGCGCGGCAAGCTCGCGGCGCGCGGCGCGCGAATTTCCTCGCTGAATTTTCATTCGGGAAGCGCGCCCGCCGTGAGCCAGCGGCGCAGTTGTTTTTGAAACAGGTTCGCCAGCGTGTCACCAGGAGTCACGAGCACGCCCCAACCGCCCCGGCCGGGGTTGATCGGCACCTCCCGAGGCAGCTGCATCTCGCACATCTGCCGGTCCTCATCGAGGACCCGCGTGGCGAACTCTATTTGCGCCTCCGGCGGCGGACCGCGGAAACCAGGTGAGATGGCGATCGCCCAAAAACACGTGCAGCTCTCGCGCGTGTTCGGCGAGGGGACATGCACCAACACCCGCTCGTCGCCGTCCGGGAACGATTGGCGGATCGTCGTGAAATTCGGCAAGTAGCCGCGTTGCCGGCGGTGATGGGCACTCTGCAATTTGCCCGGCAACTCGTGGCTCGTCTGCAAGGCCGGGAAAGGCGCGTCCATCTGGTAGCCGCCATCCGGAGTGGGCCGGATATCCATCGCGGGGAGGCGGGCGTCCGCGCAGCGCCCGAGAGTCGTGCGATGCGCGAACGCGAAATGGGTCATGTCGAGGTAGTTCTCCACTTCGCGCCGCCAGCCCGCCGCGAAGCGCATCGGCGCTCCCACGCAGAACGTCCAACTGGCATCCTCGAACTCCTGCACCTCCGGCAGTGCGGGCACCGAGCCATCGGCAAGCGGGCCGGGGTCGAGCTTCACCCAGATCATGCCGTAGCGCTGCTGCACGGCGTAGGTGCGGAGGTGCGACAGGGCGAGCTTTTCGGGATTCGGTTCGAGCAACGAGGGGATCGAGTGGCAGGCCCCGTCCGCGCCAAACGTCCAGCCATGATAAGGACACCTCAGCGCTCCGTCGTGGATGCAGCCGGCGGAGAGCCGCGCGCCCTTGTGCGGGCAGGCAACGTCGGCCGCGAGCAGATCGCCGTTGGCGAAACGGGCAACGACAAGCTCCGTCTCCAGCAGCGTGTAGCCGATCACGCCGCCCGGAGGCAGATCGCGCGCGTTGGCCACCGGTTGCCAGGTGTGTCGCAGCGCATGAAGAACGTGGTCTTCGGTCAGCATCGTGGGGTGAAGCCACCTTAGCAGTTCGATCCGACACTGTCGTGGCACCGCGGGCGATAGAAACTCGCACTTCAGGCAATTATCGCCAGCGTGGCGCGATGCTCGATCCGCTCGCGACTGCTCCGGTGCCCGTCCGCTTTCCGCCCTGCGGGGTCTTTGTGCTGGAAAGCCACCACGACCGCACGTTCCGCATGGCGCCGACCCGTGATCCCTTCGCCAAGGTCATCCACGTCCTGTCCGGGGCGGGCCGCATCGTCCGCGGCGGCCGGCGCGTGCCGCTGGGCCGGCACGACGTCGTGTTCGTGCCCGCCGGGGAGACCCACCACCTCGAAGACGATGGGGCGCGCCCGCTGGCGCTCTACGTGCTCTGCCTGCGCGACCTGCCGGCCGAAGCGCCCCGCTCGTTCCAACGCTTCGCGGCGCCGCTGTGGGCGGCCGACGTGCGCCAGCTGTTCCGCCATCTGCTGCACGAGCAAACGCTGGCCCGCGGCGGCCACGAACTCATCCTGCGCGGACTCGCGCTCCAGACGCTGGGACTCGTGCGGCGGGCGCAGGCGGGCGAGGCGACCGCGGCTCCTGCCTCGTCCGGCGAGGTGACACTGGCGCGGGTGGCGGGCTATGTGCGGGAGCTGGAGCAGACGTTCTTCCAGCCACAAAGCATCGACAGCGCCGCGCGGCGGCTCGGACTCAGCCGGCGACGATTCACGGAGCTTTTTCGCGCCGCTGCCGGTGAGACCTGGTTGGCGCGCCTCCAGCGGCACCGCCTGACGCACGCGCGGCGCCTCCTCGCCGGCACGGCCCGCTCGGTCGCCTCGATCGCCTACGAGTGTGGGTTCGAGGACTTGAGCACATTCTACCGCGTCTTCAAAGCCGCCGAAGGGACAAGTCCGCTGGCGTGGCGCGCCGCGCGTCTCACCGGCCCCAGCGGTGATGGATCACCTCGATCACGCCGAATTGGTCGGTGAGCAAACCCTCGTAGCCGCAGGGTCGGTCGTCCCAATACCGCCAGTCGACGCCGCTCTGATTGCCGCCAAAGACCCTCGCTTCCGCGAAGCCCACGCAAAGCCGCTCCAGCAACCGGTCCGCCTCGAGACGGAAGCCGTAGCGGTAGAGCGCCATGACCAAGTGCCGGGTCTGCGCATGCGTGCGACCGCCATTCTGGTAATAGCCCAAAGGGTAGCCCTGCATGATGTCGGCCAGGTCGGCATCCGGGATGTGCCAGAGATTGCCGGGCAAGCCCAACGCCGCATCGGGCACGCCGACTCGCTTCATCTCGGCCAGAAGCCGCCCGAGAACGGCGCGCGCTTCATCATCGCCGAGCAAGCCGGCCGCCAAGGCCGCGCCGTTGACCGGCAGGAATCCGTAATCGTGCAGCTGGTTCTCGCGGCAGCGCCACCCCGCGAGCCACCCGGTGGCATCGTTCCAGAAGGCGCCGCGGTAATTCGCCCGCAGCCACGCCGCCCACCGTTCGAGTTTCGCCGCTTCGCCCGACTCGCCCAAGCGCCGCAGGCCGGTCGCCAGTCGGCCAAGCGCGCCGTAGAGGATGGCATTGGCGAAAGCATCCTTCCAACCGAACGAGATCACGTCGAACCAGCACGTGCTCCATTGCGCCGTGCCTGAAACGCCGGTGCGGTGCGGGCTCTCGATCAAGCCGTCGCCGTCGAGATCGCGGTCGCGCGCGGCGGCGAGCTTCCTGAGGATGAAGGGCCGGAACTCGCGGAACCACGCCGGCGTCGCCACCTCGGTCAGGTAATCCCCCAGCCCGCGCAACGCCGAGGCGCCGGTCATCAGATACTCGTCATCGGCATCATGCGACGCCCCGTCCTGCAACAGCCGACCGGCCGCATAACCCGGGCCGCCGGTGAGCCAACGCTCGAGCGAGTAGCGCACGAGTTCGTGCGCGGGGAAGCCCGGCAGGATCTCGCCGGCGGGCAGCGCCACGGCCGACCACGTGTCGAGGCAGATGGGACAGTGCATCGACGCGCCGTTGTTGCTGAGCGTCGCGGTGTCGGCCCGGAACGTAAGCGCCGTGAGCTGCGTGCGCTCGAGCGCCTGCCGCACCACCGACGGGGTCGCCGCCTGCAAGGCCAGTCGCGGACGGGCCGGCCGCAAGGTGAAGGTCGCGCGGTGCGCCCCGGCCTTCAGTCGGTAGAGGCCCTCGGCCGTGGCCTCTTCGCCGACTTTGAGCTCGAAGATGTTCAGATCGTGCGCACGGAAGCAGTCGCTCCGCGCCCAACCGGCTCCGCCGCTCGCCGCCACGCGCCAGCTGCCGAAACGCGGCAGGTTGATCAACGCGGGCAGCGCCACTGCACCGCTCTCGCCTTCCTCAAGGAGACGGCCGAGCACATGCGAGGGCGTCACGCTGTTGCGCAAGCCGACCATCCACGCCGCACTTTGCCAGGCGAGCGTCGACCGCCGCGCGCGCCGCTCGACGGCGCAGATCAGCCCCCGCGTCGTCACGCGCCACACGATACGGTAATGCTGCCCCCCGGCCCGAAAATCATAGGTCACCCGCGCCCCGCGCACGGTGCAGGTGCCGTCCAGCGCGCACCGCACCACGGGCGCGAGAACGGGTGGCACCCCGAGTTCATGGAGCTGCGGCCCCTGGGAGTGCAGGGGCGGACGGAGATTGAGCACATTCGTCCCCCGCAGCGCCGGATCCTCGCTGCCCAGCCCGAGAAAGGAGAATCCGGGGCGCGACAGACAAAATCCCACCTCGAATTCCGCCGTGCGGTAGCGCACTTCGCCGTCGCGGCGCGTCGCGGTGACGCCGCGGGGCAGACGCGCCAGATCGACGCCTCCCTCGCGCAGCAAACGTTCCTGCCGCGGCGCCAGCGGTTGCCGCAGTTCGCCTTCGAGGATGAAGGCGGAGAGCGCCAGGTTCCACGGCGTCCACCCGCCGTCGATGCCGGAGCTGCGCAGCTCGATGATCACGCCGGTGGTCTCGACCCGCGGCAGCCGGAACCACTGCACCGCGCCGGGCACGTTGGCGATGAGGCCCCGCCGAGCGCACAGTTCCCGCCAGCGGCCACCGACCCAAGCGAGCACCCGAAAACTCGTGACCCAATCCAGGTCCTGCCGACTCCCGCACTTATGGTAACCCTGCCCGCGGCGAACACCCAGCCGATGCAGGCGGGCGGGGCCCTGCAAGCGCACCACCCGTTGATGGATGATGCGTTTTTTGGGCAAGTTCGCTTCTCCCGCCGCCCGGGTCGTCCAGACGGCGCGGCCGGCATCGAGGCGCCGATTGACGAACAAGTCGCCCATCGGCGGCTCGAGGTCGGTGATCTGGAGAAGGTCTTGAATCATGGGAGAAATCAGGGCGCCGAACCGGCAGGGGCGGAGACGGCGGGCACCGCGGAGTGGACGCCGCTGCAACCCGCCGTGGCCCCAAGCCCGCGATAGTAGGCGGGCCGCCGGCCACCTGAAATGCAAATATTGGGAAACGTTGTGTGTTCCTTGGCGACCTGAGCCAAAAGGGGTTGCCAGCGTCGAAGCGCCTTTTCGGATAAGCGCCATGTCCACCCCAGCCCACCCCACGCTCAAGCTGACCTCCGTCTTCCACCCCGCCGCCGCTGAACCGGGCGAAATCACCGCCGCCCAAGAACTCTCCCGCCTGACCGGCGCGCAGCTCGCGCCTGCTTCCGCCGGCGGTCGCGGGGTCAACGTCGCCCTCGCGCACCGCGGTCTGCCCGCTGCCCTGCCCTCCGCGACCAAGGACTCCACGGGCTGGATGTGGCTCCGCCTCGCGGACGACGGCACCGGCGAAATTTGCGCCACGCACGGCTCCTTCCTTTATGCGGCCGTCCGCCTGCTGGCCGAAGGCGTGCAGGACTTCACCCGCGAGAAGCTCGCCCGCGGCCTCTGGCTGCCGGCCAGCTTCGGCTGGCACCGTCCCCACTGGGACGCCTGCTACACCCAATACTGGCGCTCCGCGCGCAACTTCGACCCGGACCGCTACGCCGCATCGTTGGCTGAGGCCGGCTTCACGCACATCGAAGTGAACGGCCTGCAATCGCACATGCCGTTCGAAGACGGTGTGGCTTGGGAATACTACCCGCAGTTCTACACCTACGCGCCGGGCTTCAATCACTTTGTCGACACGCCGCTGACCAAGGGGCTCTGGCCGTCGCTCTACCTCGACGCCAACCTCAACCACCTGCGCAAGCTGGCCGACACCGGCCGCCGCTACGGCCTCAAGCCGGGCGTGTGCATGTTCGAACCGCGCACGATGCCGGAGCGCTTCTTTGCCAAATACCCGACGCTCCGCGGCGCACGCGTCGACCATCCGTTCCGCTCCCGCCTGCCGCGCTACACCATGGCGCAGGACCACCCGATCGTGCAGCGCCATTACCGCGAGGCCCTGCAGAAGATCATGCGCAGCGTGCCGGACCTGAGCTACATGTCCGTCTGGACCAACGACAGCGGCGCCGGCTTCGAACACACCGCGTCGCTCTACGTCGGCCGCAACGGCGGTCCCTACATGATCCGCGAGTGGCGCAACCACGACAAGGTCGCCCAAGCCGCCGGCGAGAGCATCTGCCGCTACCTGCGCAACCTCCAGACCGCCGCCGCCGAGATCAACCCGGCCTTCGACGTCATTCTCCGCATCGAGCCGTTCAAGGTGGAGCACGAGCACATCAAGAAGGGCATGGGCGGCAACGTGACCTGGGAAGCGCCGTCGCTGCTCGTTCGCGGCTACCACGTCCCCTACTCGCACCCGAAGTATCCGGAGAACCAAGCCGTCGCCGGCTCCATCTTCCACACCCAGATGGACCCGACGGAGAAGGACACGCTCGCGCAATCCCGCGCCGCCGGCGTCGACCCGGTCCTTCACTACTCCG
>JACCDX011739891.1_pt1 | contig 10396 bp, 14 predicted proteins | sample 7449681 | NCBI WGS metagenome assembly JACCDX01 (sample SAMN15323450, study PRJNA562643) | freshwater metagenome | isolation source: river surface water | place: USA:Blue River Watershed | collected 2017-08-18
AGGAAGGGAGCTATAAGTTCCACAATAGAATTAATGATAAAATATATGAGCAGGCAATAAAGCGGGCATTGCCCCTGCTATTCGATGAGGTGGGGCAAGAGCGCACGAAGCAAATAAATTCAAGCGTTGCCGAAATCGTGAATACATTCAGGTAAGTTTTTTCTTTTTACTGTTTAGGTTGGAAAACCCAGCGCTTTCGTGCTGGGCTTTTTTATTGTAAAAATATCCAACATTTTGCTTGCACTTTCAGTTCTGTTTGCTATCTTTGTAATGTAGTTCAACGGAGGGCTACGCTAAACAGCAAAAAAATGAGTAACCATAGTATAATGTCAGGATTAATGATAACAGGCAAACTTTCTCAAATATACGGGCATTATCTGCCTGAAAAAATAATATTGCCCTTCATTGAAGGGCTAGATGAAGGGGCTATCGAGAGGTCGTTACTTTCAAAGCGTAAGTGGGACATCAGAACCACAAATGATATTAGAAACAGTTCGCCCTCCGAGGTGATTTACCTCAAGGACTTAAATGAGGACACAAAAACCCTCACTTTCCACGTTTGGAGGTGGGACTTAGGTAGGGCTACGCTTGATATTAATTGTCTCACGGGTGAAAGGACGTGGTATGGCCAAAAGTCGTGGTGGGACTATTAACCCCCGCCCAGCCTAACAATTCGGGCTTTTTTTTCGTACCTTTGCGTAAAAGCGTGTAACATGGCAATAAACATAGCAGGCCCCAGCGCCGTAAAGTCTGGCTATACTAGCAGGTGGTTTAGTTCAAGCAACCCCGTGCCGTTCACTTTCACCCGCACGGCAAGCGAGGCTAACTTCATGTATGCCTTCTATGCGACGGACGGCACGACGTTGCTCACGGCAAGCGGGAACGAATTGAAGAGCAGGCCTATGCCGTTCCTTGGGGGCAACAGCATCACCGTTGATTTGAGCGGGTGGTTCGATGTGTTGCTAAGCACGGACAACGACAGTGAGGCAGGGAGAAACGTAGCGCCGACCCAAAGCGACAATAGTTTCAAGGCGTTCAAGATTGGGGTTAAGGTTTCGACGGATGGAAGCTATACGGTGGATTCAACGGTATGGTATGCCGTGCGCAATGCCCAGCAGATTGGCGCGACCAACGGCGCTAACTTGGCAACCTACATGCCTGCCGCTTCTGGTTCGCCACTCGACATAGATGCGCAAGGGGCTTACCTAACCGCATTCACAGCGCCCCGTCTGTTCTGGAGTGCAAAGGAAGAAACGCCTACGACAGGCGCACAGGTGGCGGTATTCTGGCCGACCCCCGCGTACATCATTACGCAGGAGATTGCGGATGATGGATTTTCAGAAGTTTACGTTTCGGTGGCTGGCACTACTACGAACACATCCGCAGGTGGCACTAAGGACGCGGGGGTGTTTTACGGACTTGCCGACGCGGATAGCGATGCTAGGTTTGACTATGTTGCAAGCGGGGCTACCCTTGCCACGTACATACGCCTTGCTGGCACGAACACCACAACTGCAATCGCACAGCTTACGTACGCCATCACCCGCGTTTGCTGGCCTTTCGTGCCTGTGAAGTGGCTAAACGAGCTGGGAAGCTGGGAGGTGTGGGTATTCGAGTACAGCGCCCCCAACGGCATGGAAGCGGAACGCGGGGAAGACTACGAGCTAAGCATAGGCGACATAGCAACGGCAACAGGCAAGGGCAAGACGCTTTACTCTACCTATAGCGAGACTGTTGATGTGCAGGCGTATGATTTGAGCGAGGCGGAGGCAAGGGCCCTGCGTGGCATACGCAACAGCCCGACCGTGCTTATTTGCACCGACGACTTCAGCGCCTCCAGCGTACAGCCTAGCACATGGGTTGAAGTGAGATGCACGGGGATGACTGCTAATATTGACAGGGAGCAGACGCGCTATGTTTTCAGTGCCTCATTTATTTTGCCAAGCAGGTACAGCATTACGAATTGATTGCTATATTTGCCATGTGAACGCCTAAAAAGTAGGCTCTGTTTATACACCCCCCCTTTGCCCCCGTTGCTGGTAACAATAGGGGCTTTTTTTATTGCGCTCATAAAAATATCCAACATTTTGCTTGCGCTTTCAGTTTTCTTTCCTATCTTTGTATTAACAAAATGGTTAAACGCTAAACACTTACAGATATGTGCAAAAAAGCAAAAACACTCGGTTATACGCAAGACGTTAATACATGCTATTGCTGTGGGAAAAAGGACTTAAAAGGCACAGTAGCTTTAACATTTGACCAAGGAGAAACTATTGAATATTATGGCGTAATATGCGCTGCTAAAGCTGCAAATAAAAATAGCGCATATATCAAAAAATCTATACAAGATGCTGAAATTGCAAAGCAAAATGCTTTGGCCTTTATTAAAGAAAGGGTAATGTATTGGGCTAATGGAAAATTTGAATGCCCTTTAATATTAGTAAAAGAGATGATTGATATTTATGTAAGCGCATGTGTTTTGAAAAACGACCAAATGTCAACTGATATATTTTTTGAAATAAAAGCCAAGCTAATATAAGCCCTTAGGGGCTTTTTTTATTGCCCTACAACAAAACCGCCGTTTTTTTCGTAGCTTTGTATAAACAAGCATCGAATGGGAAGGACGCGCATTTATGTAGGCAATGATGAGCTGGAATTGAACGCTGGCGAGGTGGTAGCGTACACCCTACAGCGCAACAGCATAGAGAGCGCCGACACATTCCAAAGCAGTTTCAGCAACTCTTTCGACATTCCACTAACGCGAAATAACTTGGCCATCTTGGGCATGGCTGGCTTGGATGCCGACAACCAGAAGGCATACCAGCGCACGTCTTGCCGTGTCGAGACCGACGGCATAGGCATAGTGTGGGACGGCTTCTTTATCGTCGAGCAGTGGAAGCAAAGGAACGCGACTATCACGGTATTCAATGGCATAGTTGACTTTTTCGATTTGCTTGGCGACACGCGCCTTTGGGAGCTTGACTTTTCGGCGTACACGCACGTACGCAACCAAGCGAACGTGAACGCGGGGCTACTGCACGACTACACCGACGGGTATGTGTATTCGATATATGACCGCGGGGATGCCACAAGCGCGACCGACAGCTTTGCCATTGATGAGCTTGAGCCCCAGCTATTCATTCGTACAATACTTGACGCTTGCGCGGCCCATGTTGGCTATGCCTTCACAGACAACGGGTTCGGGCTTTACAATGATGCTTTTTTCAACAAGTGCGTATTCCCGTATGTAGGCGGGAGGCGCAACATCATGCAGGCGTATGGACTGCAAGCACAGAATTATGAGGGCTCGTTTACGTCTTTCTTCCTTGCATTTGGCGACCCTTCGCAGTTCAATTTTGACACGGGGCGCTACACATCCCCCCTCACATGGAATATAAGCATCAATACAGATTTTTACTTCCAAACGACTGCGGGCGCTGGAAATGCCTATAATTATGAGATAGTGCTTTATTCAAGCATCAATGGCGAAATAGGCCGTAATGCTGTGGCGGGCATACAGCCGACCGCCGACCCCGTGATAGATAGCGCGGGCGTTGATATAAACAGCTATGATGCAGTTGCAGGGGAAACGTTCTGGGTGGAGCTTGACACAAACACAACGATAAGCGCCGTGCCTTACGGAAACGGCACGAACCTATACACAAGCGGTATATTGATAGACGTTGCAAGCGGTTCGTACTATTTCGGCAACAGCCTGCCAGACATGAAGGCAAAGGACTTCGTGAAGAGCGTTTTCAAGGCGTTCTTAGCCGTTCCCGCCGTTGATGCGTACGCGAAGACCATACAGCTCGACTACTTCCAAGAGCTGGCCAGCGAGGGCTTTCAGTCAAGCGCCTACGATTGGAGCGGGAAGCTGGACATATCAAGAGAAATTACGGTGGAGTATGACTTGGGCTATTCACAAAATAACCTAGTGAAGTGGGCAGAAGACGACACGCTCACGGACAGCGCCTTCAATGACCTCAATTTGACGGCCAACATTGCAAGCCTGCCAGCGGAGAGCGACATAATAGAGCTTGACTTCGCGCCCACCGAAAGCACTGCCATCGTTGGGGGCACTTTCATTGTTGCAAAGGTTGACCTGCTTGCAGACCCTAACGAGGTGCTTACGCCAAGGCTGTGCTACGTTGAGCAATACACGGGAAGCGATAAGCCGAACATAGACGTAGGAAGAGCAACGAACACCGATTTTAGCGCCCTGAAATTCATTGACCAAACGAGCGCACAGGACTTTTCAAAGGGAAGCTGGGGGGGCACTTACTTTGCCTCATTCTCCCGCGTCATAGCACGCCCTGCCAAAGTGACGGCGTACTTCAAGCTGGCAAAGGCGGACGTTTCGGCCATTGACCTTTCGCGCCTTGTGTACTTGAATATAAAGACGGGAGGCCTAAGGCTTACGGGGTTCTATTGGCTTCAAAAAATCAACGAATACCAAGGGCGGGCAATAACGGAGGTTGAGCTTGTGGCCATGAATACGCTTGGCGACCTGCCATAAAAAAAGGCGCACCTAAAAAAGACGCGCCTTTCCGTTCGGATTTTTACTCTAACTAGACCACCGAGATGGAACAAAGCTAAACACTACGAACAAAGATATAAAACCAGAACGGCAAAAGCAAATGGCACTGCACGACATAGAAAAGATTGGCACGGTGACGAAGACCGACCTAGGGGACGGATACCTCTACCAATTTGAGGAAGTCACCATTAGGACGGTGACTGCAAGCAACTATCTTGTAAGGCGCACCCGTGGCATGAGCGACAGCCAAGAGATAAGGCTATCGGACGTGGCCAATAATTTCGGCGCGTCAACTATCGAGGCGTACGCGGATGCGCTTGCTGAAGCTGGGTATTTCAGCACTTCCAACGCAGTGCCCATCGGTTCGCGGGTTGCAGAAAGCGGGGACGGTTTGGAACTTACGAACACGCTTGATGAAATTTCGAGCAAATTGGATGCAATAATATTTTTGCTTAAAATAATAGCACAATGAGTACAATTATCAAAGACGGGAGCGGGCGCGGGTTTTCTGCCAAGGTGGACAGCGAGCTAAGGCTACAGACAAACTCCGTGGCGCTTGACCACATAGCGCACGAGAGCCAGAACGACGGGACGGCATTCGTGCTTTCGAGCGGGTTCGTAAGCATCACCGACACGGCATCTTTCAGCGCCATGATGTTCATTAAAAATGAAGACCAGAACGGGCGCATTTTCAATATCCAGCGTTTCCGCATTTGTTCGGGCGGTGCTATGGAACACCATGCTACGCTTCAAGTCGAAATATTCGAGAATAGCACTGGGGGCACGCTCATTAGCGACGCTAACAACGCCTTTGCTAGGAACATGAACCTAGGGTTTAAGTCCAGCTTCCAAGGCAAGGTGTATAGCGCCAGCGCCAGCGGAAAGACGCAGACGGGGGGCACGCACTTTACGCAGTTCATCAACCACGGCACGGGGCACAGCACGAACGACTATTACGGGGCGCTTGTACTTGCCAAGGACACGTCCATTGCCGTGACCGTCAAGCCTTCAGAGGCTATGACCGTTTGCGTTGAAATTATTGGCTACTACGAAACATACTACGAATAATGGAAATGAAGGTAACAGACGCGACAGGCACAGGCCAAGGCGCGAAGGTGGACGGCGAAAAGCGACTGCACGTTGACAGCGTGAGCCGTACACAGATACAAAGGGCCGCATTGCAGGGCAACGCCTACAACATAAGCACGGGAAGCATCACGCTTACCAACGCCAACGAAAGCGCCGTGCTTTATATGGCCAATGACGGGGACTTCCCTTTGATTGTTAGCATCATTGGCGTACGCATAGGCACAAGCACGGGAGGCACGGGCAATGCTACCATACGCATTTACAAGAACAGCACGGGAGGCACGATTGTAAGCAATGCAAGCGCGTTGGGCTCAAACTCAAATTTGAACTTAGGCAGTGCAAAAATATTGGACGGCGACTATTTCAAAGGGGCGCAGGGCGACACCATTACAGGCGGTACTGTTCTTAGCGTGACCCAGACGGCCGTATTCACCGACCCCGTGCAGTTCGTGTTTGGGGATGCTGGCGTTATCGTTCCTAAAGGCACTAACATTGCCGTGACATTCCAGCCCCCTACCAGCAACACTTCGCAAAGCGTGCTTGTGTTTGCGACTGCGTATTACGAAACGAGCGATATATGATAGGGGCAAAGATTAAGGACGGGAGCGGGCGCGGTTACTATGCCCAAGTTACTGAAGAGGGCGCTTTCGGCGTTGTCGTGCATCCGCACCCCCCAAGGGGCGAAGGCATAGCTACAGTGCCGTTTGCCCGCTTCTTCACGTCTGACGGCACAGCGACTGGCTCGAACAATATGGTAGTGAACGGGGCGACAACCCCCATTGACTTCTACATTGCAAGCCGTTCAGACTTCGACTTTTGGGTAAACCGCCTTTCAGTGCAGATAAGCGACGCGGGCGCAAGGCTCGACAGGTTCGGCGCTCTTAACGCGTTGGCGAACGGCATACAGTTCTTTTACTACTCCGACACGACTGGAGAGGTACTGCTTACGAGCGAATGGAAGACAAACCTAGACGTATTCCGCGACGCAAGCGGTGGCAAGGCGTTCGGCACAAGCACGGATGCTTGGCTAGTTGATATTGCGGGTGGCACGGGCCTTGATACGTACTTTCCCGAAATTGACTTTTCGGAGGTATTCGGCAACCCTTGGGGGGTGCGGATAGCGAAGGAAAGCAAGGATAGGCTAGGGTTTAGGGTGCGCGACAACCTTGCAGGCTTGGACATTTTCAATATCAAAGGCTATGGCATACTTTTTTAATATGGTCATGCAGACCGCCTGCATTTGGCTTGGCGTGTACTTGGCATTGTCAAGTATGCATACTTACGGCTCATTATTAACCCGCGTAAAAAGGCTATGGCAGAAGCTAACAAAGTAATTATTGACGTGCAACTCAATAATGAGGAGGCACGCAAAAGAAGCGCACAGCTTACGGCGGAACTTGTGAAGCTACGGCAACAGCTTGCGGAGCAGACCAAGGCGCTGAAGGCAAGCAACGGGGAAAACAAGGAGGCGGCGCAATCGGTGGCCGACCTCAATAACCGCATTAAGGCCACAAGCGATGAATTGCGCCGTTCCGCAAAGGAAACACGCGCCACATCGAACAGCGTGGAAGCGCTGGAGGTGAAGATTGCCGAGCTCAACGCCGAGTTCCGCACGCTTGACACAAGCACGGAGGAAGGGGCTAAGCGGTTCGCGGAACTGACTGTTGAATTGAACGATGCAAGGGGCGCGTACAACAGCCTCAAAAAAGAGGCGGGGGACTTTTCAAGCAACATAGGGCGCTATACTGAAAGCATTTTGGCGGCGGTTGATGCTACCAGCCTGTTCGGCGGTGGCCTTGGCGACACAATCAACGGCTTCAAAGGCATGCACGAGGGCATTGGCGAAATGATTAAAGGCCTTGGGGGCGTGCGCACGGCCATGCTGGCTATCCCTATTGCGGCGCTTTTGATTGCGCTAAAAGCCCTGTTCGACTTGTTCACGATGGGCAAGGCGGGAAGCGAGTTTATGACGCGTGCGATGGGCGCACTTTCGGGCGTAATGTCGGAACTGACAAAGCGGGGCATTGCTTTGGGGGAGGCGCTATACTACCTTTTGAGCGGTGACTTAGAAAAGGCGACGGAGAAAGCAACGCAGGCGACCAACGGCTTTGCCAAGTCTTTGGAAGGCGCGGCGCGTGCTGGGGCAAACGCGGCCGAAAGGCTAAAGGCGTATTCAAACCAAGTGCTCGACTATAACTTGCAGGTGGCCAAGGCAACGGCGGAGGCCGAAAAGGCAAGGCGAATGCGGGATGAGGCGGAGGGCAAAAGCCTTGCCAAGTCTTTGGAGTTCAACAGGAAGGTAGTAGAGGAAGAGGAAAAGCGTTATCAAGCGCAACGGCTGGCAATACTTACCCAACAGCGTGCACTAAAACTGCAGCTTGAAAGCGAGGCAAGTTACGAGAAACAAATGGAGCTGAAACGCGAGCTTCTGCAACTTGATATAGAACTATTCAACGCCTCTGAAGACTACGAAGGAAGGCGTACGGAGGCTGGCGTTTTTGCGGTGCAGGTGGAAAAGGAGGCGGCCGCGGCGCGTCTGGAAGTGGAGAAAAAGCTGATAGAGCAAAAGCTGATTTTTGTAGGGGAAGAAAGTTTGAGGGCGAAGGACTTGCGCTTGCAGGTTCTTGAAATAGAGGAAAAGCAGGCACTGCTATTGCTGGAGGAAGGCGCGGCCGAAAGGCAGGCAGTCACTATTGAATACCAGAACAAAAGGCTGGAGCTTGAAAAGGAATACAGCGACAGGCTTAATGCACAGACTCGTGAGGCCAACGCGGAGGCAATAGAGGAAGACGACCGCCTTACGGAGGAGCTTATAGCCAACCGCGGGGAGGTGCTTTCTTTTGAAGAGCTGATGCTGGCCGAAAGCGCAAGTATGCGCAAGGATGCCAACGAAAAATATAATGAAGAAATTGCCGCGCAAATAGAGGCCGAAAAGCAAGCCCTTGCGGAACGCGAGGCAATAGCCAAGGCGGAGGACGACATACAGAAGGCAAGGCTAAGCATAGCCGAAAGCGTTTCAGACGGGCTTATTCAGCTATTCGGCGAAGAAAGTTCGGCGGGCAAGGCGGCGCTGGTCATAAAGAAGGCGCTGGCAATCGCTGAACTTACAATGAACGTGCAGAAAGAAGTTTCAGGCATTTGGGCGCAGGCTGGCGCAATACCCCCGCCTTTGGGGCCAATATACGGAGCGACTGCAACGGCCGCGTCTGTGCTTAGATATACGACAGGGCTTGCGACCGTGGCAGGCATACAGTTTGCAAGGGGAGGTTACACGGGCGACGGCGGTAAGTATGAGCCCGCGGGTACTGTGCATAAAGGGGAGTTCGTCTTCAGCAAGGAGGCCACAAGGGCAATAGGCGTTGGCAACCTTACCGCCATGCACAACAAAGCCAAGGGCTACGCAGACGGCGGCCCTGTTGGCATTGCAACCGCCGAGGCTGGGGCTGGCTTCGATATGGGGCAATTAGCAAATATGCTGGCCAGCATGCCTATTTATGTGGCGGTTACTGATATTAACAAGGGCATGGATAAATACTTGCGGGTGGTTGGTAAGGCCAATAGCTAGACCTCCTGCCTAGCTTTTACTAATAACTGCTGGATGTATGAACGGCACACGCGCAATTCGTGTGCCGTTTCTTTTACATGGGCGTACCTGCCTATGTGCCTTAGGTTGGCATTAAGGTTGTAAGCGTCCCTAATTAGAAGCGCCTGCGGGTGCAAGAGGCCAGAACGATACCACCTCTCCAGCGTCAAATCGTCTTGGCTGTTGATGAACTCTATTAGTGTCATGCCTTAATTGTTATCGTTGCGCCTTCACTTGCTGTTATGTAGTCGCCAGCCTTTGCGATTTTAGCGTATATGAATGCAAGTCCATTGGCTACTATTGTGCCATGCGATTCGATAGAGTTGGCCGTTAGCATATACCTATTCTTTGCTACCACATGGAGGGCCTTTATTGCCCAAGCACTTAGCCTTGCAGTCCCGCAAACATATACAGCGCCAGCCACCTCTATATTTTCGCGTTGAATGTCGCCACTGCTTGCAAGCAGGTGGTAGGCCTCAATTTTTGGAAGTTCGTAGCCCTGCAAGTACAATGAATAGTATTTGCTTGGCACGTCTGGGCAGTCGCTTTGCAGGTATGCAAGCATTTCCGCGTCTAGTTTCATGCCTTCACAATAATAGTGAAACCGTGGCACTCTTCGCTATGGGACTGCAAGCGCCAGTCATTGTTTGCCTTCAGGAAGTCCAGCACGGCGTTGTAGGTGCGTGCTTTCTTGTTCCACTTTGCATCGGTATCATGCATGGCTATGCACTTGGCGTACTTGCTGTACTTAGCCAGCTCGGCGCTCAAATGTTCGTACGTGTGCAGTGTGTCGAGGAAGACCAGCCCCACCTGCTTGGGCTTGAATTTAAGGCTATCCGCCTTTTTGAAAGTAAAAGATTCTGGTGCTAGTGCTTCTACTTTTGCGCGTGCCTCTTCGCAGTCTTCAACATCAATGCTTGTGACCGTAGCGCCACCTGCGAGCAGTGCGATTGCGCTTGTGCCGTGCCTAAAGCCGCACTCCAGAACAGTGCCGTATTGTTCTGCCAACGCCTTCAATTTAGGCAGGTGCGCTTGAATGTCGCTCTTTGTAGCCAGCGCCTTCTCGTATGCTTGTATCAACTCCATAAATGCTCGTGTAAATTGTTTCGTTCATCGAAATAAAGTGAAAAATCGTGCCTGCCTATTTGCTCTAAGAGCCAGCGGTTTTGCAGTCCCCTATATTTGGC
>JACCDX010405180.1_pt1 | contig 10393 bp, 11 predicted proteins | sample 7449681 | NCBI WGS metagenome assembly JACCDX01 (sample SAMN15323450, study PRJNA562643) | freshwater metagenome | isolation source: river surface water | place: USA:Blue River Watershed | collected 2017-08-18
CACCTAAGGCAAATAATACATCTAAGGTAAACAATACACCTAAGGCAAATAATACATCTAAGGTAAACAATACACCTAAGGCAAATAATACTCCCAAGGCAAATAATACGTCTAAGAATGTAAATAATACAAAAATCGCAAATACAAATATTGCCGTGGTAGAAGAATCAGTTGAACCTGTAGCAGAAGAAATTGTTGCAGATGAAGAAGTAACAGAAACCACAAATGCATCAGCAGAACAATCCGGTGGTCGTCGTAGTCGCAAACAAAAGCTTGGTAAGCGTAAGCAACACAAACGCAAACATACACGTCGCCATAAGTAGAGTACCATTATGATAGAACAATTACCTCATATTGGAGATGTATTGGCAATCCCCTTTTTCTTTTTATTAGTCATTTATTTTTACAATATTAAACAAAAAACACCGTTTGAATATATTTTATTTCTCTTTGTAATTACCGGTTTGTTTGCTGATATATATTTTACATATATGTGGTCTAAACGCCGCACACCATGATAATGAAGAAGATGGCTATTTTTCTTGATTACCGTGAACGCGAATTACATTCTTTTTTTCAAGACTCCCCTTATGTTACACTAAAACCAATTGATGTAGGGGATATATGGATTGGAATATCTGGCGAAGATATTGCCGAGGGGGGTCTTATTATTGAACGAAAAACCCTTTCCGATCTTGAATCCAGTTTATTGGACGGTCGTTACCGTGAACAACGTACACGGCTGCTTGCGTATGCATCGTCCCACAAGGCCAAAGTGTTATATATGATTGAAGGGTCCTTGGATTCCTCCCGCCCCTACGGAAAAAAGTCCAAGGCCGAAATACAACAAGTACTCAATCGTCTCATGTTAAAATACAATATTGCCATGTACAATACAAAATCCATTGAAGACAGTGCCAATTATATTAATGTCTTGTACAAACAATATAGTGAAGACCAAAAAGTCTTTCAAGGAGAAATATTATCGTATACGGATGTACAACAATTTACGAAAAAAGGCAATAAAGAAAATCCCCATGTATTTGCATGTGCTGCGCTTCAACAATGCCCAGGTATCAGCGCAAAAATTGCGGAAGCCTTATTGCAAGCCTTTGGTTCCCTAGAACAAATCTTTGCACAAACTCCAGAAGCATTGAGTGCAGTCAAAGTCAACAATCGCAAAGTCGGTGTGGCCGCGCAACGTTTGTATAATTTATTACACAATATAAACCCTTCTTCGTAATTTATGGTAGGAGCTATGGAGGATTCCTTGGTCAAAGAATGCAAAACCATGATCAATGAAGGGGCAGATACGGAAGATTTACAAGCCATGTTTGAATATCATAAAACGCAATTAGAAAATGTAGATTGGCCTTATGTATTACAAAAAGCCTATATTCACGCATGTTTGAAAAAAAAGCCCATGATCGCCCAATGGTTACAAGATCAGTTTCAATATATAGACCCGATTAACCAAATTGCATATCGTCAAACGTTTGCCTATGGAAAGCATTTATTACAAAAGTAAATATCCATAACGACGGTGTATATGCATACACAAATAACATATAATTAGTCCCACAAAGATACCTTGGGCAAATCCTTGGGCAAATCTATCGTACATACGTACATCCGTCGGATAATACGGAGTTACAAAACCACTGTCAATAAATTCCATGTTGTATTATATTATACTATAACATGAAATACTCAATTTTTCCCACTATTAAAAATTCGCCAAGTCATTAATAACCGTTTTGCGTGGTTCTGCCAATGGTTTTTCAAGTGCATTAACAAAACTCATAGGGGGGCGATAGTCGTTAATGTCACGTGGCGGTGCTTTCCCTTGCCCTCCAAACATACTGTATGCATTTTCAGGTTGTACACCAGACCCACTTTGTTTTTGCATGACATTGGGACTGGTACGATACGATTGAAGCATTCCCAACTGCTGTCCAGGTCCATAGCCCCCAGGAGTGGTTACAATGGGGCTAGCAGGCAACTCAAACTTGACCCGTGTGCTGGTTGCTACAGGTTTTTTTGGTGTTGTGGCAATCATGGCTTGAATAATGGGACTTTCTTTTAATAAATAATCACGTTCGTGTTGTTTCCAACTAATGTACAGCAAGTCCGGATACGTATAGCGTACTTCAAAACCTTGTTGCCGCAATATGTATACAATATATACGACACAATCCTTCAAATCAATGCGTGGAAGTCCGTGAATAAATGGGGGTATATTGTACAAAATATGTGTACTTATGCTATTCATGCTGCTTTTGCGAATCTTGTGTTGAATTTCTTCCAAAATACGATTGTATGCCACCAACCGTGATTCATCGCGTTCTTTTCGTTTATAAAATAAATCACTGGGGGTCAATTTGGGAACTTGAGTATCAGAAGGTTTCCAAGGATTATTCATGATGCAGAATGGTGCGTTGCCTTACTATAAAACATTATTTTTTCCCCAATAGAAGAATCGCAGAAAGATGTTTATACCACCACGGCGTCTTGTATTTGCAGGAGGTGGAATGAAATTATTTGCACATTTGGGGGCCATTAGTTATTTATATGAAAAAGGCTATTTACAAAATGTTCGGGAATTTGCAGGGGTCAGCGCAGGAGGATTTATATCATTACTTTGTGCGTTAAAGTATAGTCCAAGCGAAATCAAAAAACTGTGCTACAAATTCCAGTTTTCGTTAATACGGCATGTAGAGCCTGAACATTTGTTGGATATTATGGATACGTTTGGATTAGACGATGGCAAGAATTTAGAAATGTTAATTAAAAGTGTGTTGCATTATAAACAATTGTCACCAGAATGTACATTTCAAACGTTGCATGAAAAGGGGTTTCATAATTTATGTGTATGGGCTACCAATATTCAAACCTTGGAGGCGTACCCCATGAATATAAATACGACCCCTCATATGTCTATTGTAAAAGCACTCCATGCATCTATGGCATATCCCTTGTATTTTATACCGGTGCAACATCCAGAGTCACACCATTTGTTGGTAGATGGAGGAATTACCGGAAATTATCCGATTTTTCATTATGAAGAAGAAGATATGCGTCACACGCTGGGTATAACGTTTATCAATGAAACCCAAGAAGTTACGCCGCATATTGACAACTTTTTAACGTTTTTACAATCATTGTTGGCATGTTATTATGTACCGCAATCGCGTATGCAATTACAAAAGTATATGCACAATACCATTGTAATTCCAGTTGGGTCTTTTCCATCGTTACATTTTGAATTGTCATTGGAAGAGAAAGATATGTTATTTCAAAAGGGGTATGAAGCAACAAATTCATTTATTACCAAGTATCATGTTCCGTCACGCGTTATGGTGCGACGGCACAGTGTAGCGTAGAGTGCACTGCTTCACAGTGTGTCCTAAGACGCAATGCATCTCAGTGTAACGTAGCGTGCACTACTTCCCAGCGTGTCAAACTTACATATTTGAATCTAAAAACGATTTAATACCGGCTTCTTCACGAGGTCCTTCGTAAGGTACAGTGGAACCATCACCCTTGTGTAAAATAAAGGTGGGGAAGCCTTGAATATCAACCCCCTTTGCCTTATCAGGTTCCTTTTCGGGACTCACCATTTCAAACTTTGCACCCTTGTAACCTCCAGACTTTACAAGACTTTCAAACATGGGTTTGGCCTTTTGGCAGTGACCACACCAATCAGCATAGTACATGACAAAGCGTGCACCGCCATCGGCAAATCCTTCATAATTGCTGTTTAGGGTAGCAGCTTGAACATTAATACCGGTATCAATCAAGGAAAATAAGGAAAGTAAAATCAAAATGGAAGCAACCAAAATTATGTGAGCTGGTTTGACGTTCATTCTATATGTACAAAATATTGAAATTATAAATCGTATTTTATGAGTTATAATATCAAGATGCAAATACCAATCTTGTGGAATAATACTTGTTATGTGTACAATGTCCCAGAAGGCATTGACCCCATCCTTTCCAAAAAGCACTTATATATTGCAGCATTGGGATATGCAATGGCGCGATCATCAGGATTGTCGGAAATGGATGCTCTCAACAATGGAGAAAAAATGGCGTTTGAAGCCTTTTATCATGGACTTACATATAACGAGGATACACAAAAAATGCTACACACAAGAGGAAAAACAAAAAGCCCTGGAGCATAAATCCTGCAAAGGTTTGACTACCGTAAAATGGAAAGATAGTTTGGAAGAATTGGATAGTATAAGGGTTTGTAATAAAAAAGAATAACAGCGTTGCGTAAAAACTGTATTTGACACGTTGTAGTAATGGGTGATTCATCCTACTGGTGTATGTACTTTATATATGTCTTTTTTACTCTTCAAAGTCAATAAGTTCTTCTGCGCTTCCACCTAAACTACCAAACCCACGATTTTTGGCAGCAGCGGCGGCCTGTTCATATTGTTCTTGTGTAATACTACTACGTCTACTAGATGACATTGTTGGCTTCATATAACTCGGTGTCACATTTTGTGTAATTGATGGTTTCGTCATTGTTGTAACACTCTCTTGGCGTGCTAAGGGTGATGCAGTAGGTGTTAATAAAGGTGGTAATGATTTCCCACAACGGGTTACAAACTCGGAAAGTTTTGGAGTAATATATTTGTTAATAAGTTGTGTAAGCATAATAAGTAATACAGAAATACGTGTATAACTTTGCGTAGTTGTTTCTGGATTTTTAGACGGGTCAACATTTGCTTTTATATATTTTATTTTTCCAGATGGTTCTAAATATAGCCCACCGTATATTGTAAGTGGAAATAATTTATCAAGAGTACTATACACACTATCGTCTGTACTTATACGACTTGCACCCATTCGTGAACTATTGGATACATACCACTTGTCTTTTTTACTTAACATTTCCGTAATTTTTGGAACATTATAATCTTTTTCGCCCTTAAATATTTTAGAAAAGAGTGAAACAAGTTCTTTTAATAATGTGACTTCTTCTTCCGCACTATACGTAAGACGTTGTGTTTGTTTTGTTTTATCAAAAAAGTATAGAACGTTTGGACTAGAATTTAAAACAGTATATATTTCATTATAACGTATATTATCCACAAACGTGTTATTGTACAAGATTAAACTATATGCCATTTGGAAAATCATGCACATACTACTTTTATTTTCGTCCAACGATATTTTAAGACTGTCTTTCATAGCGCCAGTACGCATGTATTCTTTGATTTCCCCTTGAAGACTATCGTTTACCAATAAGTATGGTAATATTATATTTAATCGTTTTTCAATTATATCATTTGATACTTGTGTAGATGCAGCTTGTTGTAGTGTTTTTAAATCGGTAGTTAGTTTCTCAATCTTCGCTTGTTGTGTTTTAATTACATTATCTTTTTCCAATAATTGTGATGCTTGTGTTTCGCATTCTTGTATTTTTTGAGCTTGCGCTGCAATTTGTGTTTCCAATTGTTTTATCTTTTCCTTTTCAGTAGCAGACGTACTTTGTAAAGCAGTAAGTTGACGTTGTAATTCTTCTTTTTGTTTATTTGCATTAGAAAGTGATTGTGTTAAAGTATCAATTTGTGTTAGATTTTCTTGTAGTTGAAGTATTTGTCCGTCCTTTTCAGAAATAACTCTATTCAGATTTTCAATTTCAAGTCCTAAACGACTTATTTCTTTTTGTAAATCTTGAGATTTTTTTGCATCTTGTAATTTCGGTACCATAGAACCAATTTCATTCACAAGTTTATTTTTTTCAGAAGTCACCTTATTTAAATTATCTTGCAATTGATCCTTTTCATTCTTTAATAATCCAATTTGATTATTAAACTCATCTTTTTGACGTTGTAATTGTGATGCTATTTCTTCATCTTTTTGTCGCAATGCATTATCGTGACTCTCTGCAAGTCTATTTTCTAAATTGCGTAGTGCATTATCATGTTGACTTGCCAATTGTTGAATAGCAGCTTCTTGAGATGCTTGAAGTTCTTGTATTCTTCGTGCATGTTCTTGTATAAGATTTTGCATATTTGTAGTTTTTTGAGAACCTAACATATTCAGACTATTACGAAGAGTTTCATTTTGATTATGTAAATTAGTAAGGGATGCTTTTAATTCTACAATGGATGCATTTTTATCTGCAAGAGATTTTTGGACATTTGAAACAGCCTCTTGTGCCGCCGCAAGACTATCACGTACACCTTGTAATTCAATATTCTTGTTTGTACTACGTTTTTCAAGAACACTTTTTTCTCCTCGTAAATTATCCAGTTGTGCACCAATACGTTGATTGATATCTTCTAATTGTGCAACACGATCACTTAATGTATTTCTTTCACTTGTTATAGCATTCATTTCTGTAGCGCGTGTTGTTTGTAATGTTTGTAATTCACTTTGTGCTGCAGATAGTTGAGATTGAAGATCACGTATAGTTGCATCCTTTTCGGTGGTAATTCGTCCTAATTCTTCTTGTGCGGTTGTTCGTGCATATTCTGTCTGCGATTTTTCTTGAGTTATACGTTCAAGTTCGGCTTCTTTTGTTTGCAATGTATTACGTAATGTTGCAAGATTACTTTGTGCAGTTGCAAGTTCAGCTTCTTTTTGGGTCTTCTCTTCTGTAACAGTTGATAGTTCTGCTTCTTTTGTTTGTAATGCACTGCTTTTTCCATTCAATTGTGATTGCACATTTTGTTTTGCAGCTTTTTCGGCATCCACGTCATCTTGTAGTGCAAGAATGGTTTGTTCTAATTGCATGATTTCCTGCTCTTTTTCATTAATACCTTCTTGTAATTCTTTTGCACGGCTAGACGTACCTTCTTGTAAGGATGCAATTTGTGCTTCCAACGATGTAATTTGTGATGTTAATTCGCTCATACGTGTTTCATGGGTACTTTGTGTAGTTTGTTTTTCAGCATTATAGGCATCTTGTTTTACTTGTAATATACTTTCAATAAAGGGTATAACCTCTTCTAATTTTTTGGGAATGGTTGTACCGGATGCGGTGGCCAAACTTTTCATTGTATCATTGTCAAACAGTTTTTGTATACTCTCATTTTCCATTATATTTGTTTCAGTACCTACAGTTGTACTTGTGCTTTTAATTTCAACATTCTTTTTCTTCTCAAGAATATCCAATAATTGTTGAATTACATCCTTAATTTTTGTACGATCGCTATTTTCTATTCTTGTCTTTTTTCCAATATTCATAAGACTCTTTAAATTAATTGATTGTAGATTCTTTTTCTTTTCATCATCACTCATAACGCCCATCATAAGTGTCAAGATGTTTAAAAAGTTTTGGAGCATGGTTATATCTTGTAAACAATTGGGCGTTGGTTCAACAACATCTGGTTTTTGGGGTAAAAGAGTATTTATATCACACACTGGTTTGCTGTCATCCATTGTTTCCAACTTTGTAATACGTGATTCCAATTCAGGAATTTGGTTATCTACTTTATAGATATTTGCAAGAGGCTTTTTGTTTCGTTTCGTAGAGTTTTGTTTTGCTTGTAAATATGCAAGTCCCAATTGTAGTATATTTTTTAATGCATCTTTGCTTCCAGGTGTACACCCACCCTTATCAAATAAAGGACTGTCGTCTTTATGATATATCCCAAAATTATGTAATAATAAATTGTAATTATGAGATGTTTCTTCAGGGTGAACGCCATATATTCTTTTTAAATCACTGTATACATTTCCAACACCCCCTGGTGAGTCAAAGTTTGTTTGGGATTGGAGTGTAATAGGCCCTTCTTTTTGGGTGGTAAAAATATGGTTTCCAATTTTAATAAATGTTGGGGGATTCTGAATGGATATTTCTTGTACATTACTGTTTTTAATTGGAGTATTAAAAGATTTTTCTTCTTCTTTCTTTTCTTCAAGAGTTCCAACATCTTTGTCTTTTTTCTCTTCCATTGTCTTCATAAACGCTTTTGTACGTTCGCCCATTTTTTCACGTACATTATCTGGAATATTTGCATTTGGTATGAGAGCAACTTCATCACTACTTAAATTATTGTATTTACCCTCTCTTATTTTTTGATAAACATCTTCCTTCGTAGTTGCCGCCATATCTACAACCAACTTTGAAAAAAACAAGTGCAAAATAACCATAAAATTGATATACAACAACACGTATACACCCATAGAATGAATTCCACTGAACAGAAAATCTATAATCCGTGGAATCCACTAAACAAGGAAATCCCAAAAGAGGTCGTAGTGTCTATTTTGAAAACGTACAACATTCGCAACCATGTAAAACACTTGGAATATTTTCAACAAGCATGTGTACACACATCGTATGCGAATCATGCAAAAGACACGCCGCAAGATGAAATTATGGAAATCGCCCCCAAGCCTGATGATTGTATGGATTTGAAACCCCAAGACAATGAAGAGTTTGAGTTTGTCGGTGATAGTGTTTTAGGCAATGTGGTGGCCTTGTATTTATTTAAGCGGTATCGTGGGCAAGGAGAAGGTTTTATGACCAAAATGAAGATTCGGATTGTCAACAATAATATGCTTGGAGACCTTGCCAAGAAAATGGGGCTTGGTCAATGGCTTATTATAAGTCGTCATGTAGAACAAAATTGTAATGGGCGAAATAATTTACGTATTTTAGGATCTATGTTGGAAGCATGGATTGGAGCCTTGTATTTTGACCAAGGATGTCCTTCCAAAGGATATGAAGTGGTAGAAAACTTTATAACCAATATTATTGAAACCCATATTGACTTTACCAATTTAATTGTGGAAGACATTAACTTTAAAGACCAGCTTTTGCGATACTTTCAAGCCAAATATCACCAACCACCACGTTACCAAGAAATTGCTGCGGTGGGTCCCATTCACGATCGCATCTTCACGATGGGTGTACTCAACACACATGATGAAGTTATTGCGCAATACAGTGCGAAAAACAAGAAAGTGGCGGAACAAGAAGCCAGTCGTCTTGCTCTAGAATATTTAGAACAACAAGATGAGCGCCGTCATGTATAAAACTTTACACAACAGGGTACGAAGGATCCATTAAAATACCGCATTGACCATTGGGTGCATATTTACTGCCACGGCCCAAACGGATATACCCACCTTCACCCCAATCGGGTCCCCAACTATTTTTTACCTTCCAGTAATCACCCAAGGAACTATCGGTGCCATACCCCACAACCAATACACCATGATCCAAATTAGTACCACAACTGTCAGTTACGACACCCCCACTGTAAAATTGCCAGTCAAACCCATCGGCTTCTACCGCAACACTTACCGGTTGTTTCATGACGGCAATCATAAGTGCTGTTTCATTGTTTGGTTGTACATCCACATAACTATTGATTTTTCCAACCACGTTACATTTTGTGCAAGTACCATCTGCGGCTTGGTATGGGTACGATGCTTCGGTACAAATACCGCCATTTTGAATAATGTATTGGAATGCCTGGTCCATCATACCACCGTTACAACCTTGATTTCCTTGAGCGTTACTACAATCCACCAATTGTTGTTCGGAAAAAGATTCCAAGGATCCTGTGGATAAAAACCATGCACCTTCCACGGAACCGGTGGTAGAAAATGCCCAACAGCTACCACACTGGCCTTGATTTTTGACTGGAGTTACGGCACCTGCACTGACCCAATCCACGCTTTCGCTCAATTGTACATTGGGCATAACATCATAATGTGGTCGGAAATAGTTTTTACGAACATTATATCCGTGTATAATACTATGGGTAAACTCTTTATGGTCCATATCGGCATATTTATTAAGCGCTAACTTGAAACTACGTCCAAGGCTATTACGACGATCCACTTCCTTCATATTTTTATAAAAAACTCCGTGGCGATAAAAGACTTCTTCTTCGCTCTTGTAGGTTTTTCCGTGAGTAGTAGACCATTGCAAAAAGTCAATGTCGCAAGAAGCATATTGTACACATAGTGCAAAAAGAAGGGATAACAAATATTTCATGTTTCTATTTGACCATGCGATAATTTTTTAAGCATTGCGTAAATTACGCTTTACGTATTGTGTTTCATTTTGATTTAAGAGCAAAAATATATAGGATTGGCCACATTCCATGGTTTTATTTTCATGTTCGGTACACAATTCTACAAATGCAATGCTTTCATTTTTTACGCGCAAGATTTCTTGTAACACTTTTTCTTGAAGACCACTGTTTTGATTGAGTACGGTAAATCCATAGTCCCATGAAGGTTCATTTTCTTCTTTTACATCTTCCACAACTTCCCCTATAGGTTCTATATGTAATGTGCGTTCGTATACCATTTTATCATATAAAAGTTGTACATCATATTCTATAAAGTTTTCTTCCAACATTGTAAAGTTTGTTTCAATTGTTATACTATCATTTTCAAAGGTAGACCAATC
>JACCDX010683797.1_pt1 | contig 10393 bp, 1 predicted proteins | sample 7449681 | NCBI WGS metagenome assembly JACCDX01 (sample SAMN15323450, study PRJNA562643) | freshwater metagenome | isolation source: river surface water | place: USA:Blue River Watershed | collected 2017-08-18
ACTTGACGACCAATTGGTTGTCCACCGTCACCCAGTGAGCAGCCCCTGTGCTGTCAAAGAATCGGATGCCCCACGTCTGTGAGCCCGCGTTGGAAGCAATCATTCTTTCGTAAGCAGTGGCAAAGGCAGCCACAGCGGTGGCTTGTGAAGCCTTGGCGTAACTTTCCATCTGCGCGATACCAGCCAAGGCAGCGAGCAAATAGCAATCACCCATCGAGCCTTGCATCACATCAGCATAAGTAAATCCTGCGTTAAGTCCGCTCAGTTCAACCAAGACACCGCTATCAAAACTTCTATAACTGCCGGTCGCGGGTGCAGCACTGGGGTTGGCCGTGTCCCCTTCAGTCGTGGGGTTGGGGTGGTCCAAACCCAGGAGCCATTTGTCGCGGAGCTTGCCCAAGTCGGCCACCGGAGACTCCGCGGTGAGGTTGCCCAAGGCTACGGACTTGGTGGCGCCCCCAGTGAACACATTGTTGGCCTTGGACGAGTTGACGACCTTGTCAAAGATATAACTCAGGTAGCCAGACTCCTGGCCCAGCAAATCCTTGGACGTGAACACATTGTCGCCACGGCTGGCGATGGCGCGCAAATCGCTCACGATGTCAGCGCCCACCTTGGTGTTGCTGCCCGCTGCGGAAATAGCAGCGTTGACGATGGAGACGGCCTCTGCGTGGGTGAGCTTGGCACCGCTTGCGGAATCCACGCCGGTTGCGGTCGTCAGCGCCGACTTGATTCCTGCAGTTTTGATGCCATCGATCCAGCCCTCTGTCACGGGCGTTCCGCTGTCTCGGTTGAGGTCCAAACCACCGGCTGCGTTCTCAACGGTGGTTTCAGCCGAGGGCGTAGAGGGCGTAGAGGGCGTAGAGGGCGTAGAGGGATTGGGTGCAGGGATGACATCGTTGGATTCTTCGCCCGCGATCACCACCATGGGTGTGCTGGTGGTGACCACGCCGTCAGCATTGACCACATAGGAGACCACATTGCCATCGGGCATCTTCAGATAGACCGTCACCTCGGTGCCATTGGCCACCACCCCAGTGAACACCACGTCCTCGTAGCGGCTGACTGGAACCGGCTCGAGCACGCCCGAGGGGTTGGCCATTTTCAGTTCAACGACCCTGTCGTCTTTGCGCAGAACCAGATCGCCATGGGCATTGACATACAAGTCAGGGGCGCCATTGGCGCCTTCCGCCAGGAAGTTATCTTCCGACTGCCCCACAGCGCCACTGTCGTTGAGGTCCAGTCCAAACTCGACTTCAGCCTCCAACAACTCACTGTCATCCAGCATATCGGTGTTGACGATTTCCCCCGTGGCGGTCACAAACACACTGAACAACAAGCTGGGGTCGTCATTGGCCTGGACGACAATTTCGTAACCTGTGATAGACCGGTCCGCGGCGCGTTGAGTTTTTGCACTCAGGGCCGTTGCTTCAAATGTGTCGTCGTTGACCTTCACCACAGCACCAGTCTCGTCGATAAAGGTGACCGGCTTGTAGTCGCGGACTGTTTTTCCATTGACCACGGTGGGCTGTTGACCGACGTACCAGTTACCGTCGGTGTCGATGAACAGTCGTGTGCCATCCTCAGCAATGCTTCGCGACGCGGATTCGGACAACGGCTGCGAATTGGAAACCTGGCTGGACGGGTTGCTGGAACTCAGCTTGGCCCGGTATGACCCAAGCTGCCCCAGTTGGGCCATGGGTGTAAAGGCAATGTCGGTGGCATTGGTCGCGGTGGGTGCAACGTATTTCAATGCCGCCTTGGCGCCTGGGTCCGCAATGCCATCACCAGTGATATCCTTGTTGTCGCCCAGGCCAGCCACAAAAGCCAAACCGATTTTTTGCTGGGCTGCTGACACCGCTGCAGCGAAATCGGCTGGGGTTGCGGCAGTGGCAATGGCTTTGAGCAAGTCGGCGGCATTGCTCGCCAAGCCAGCACCCGAGGCAAGCGGCATGGCCGCAACCTTGATCGACTCTCGACCGGTCAGCATGTAGTTACCAACACGGTCATCAGCTGGGTCGACCGTGTTGTTGTCTGCGTTAGCCGGCGTCAAGCCAGCCGTCACTTTCAGGAACGACTGCTGCAGGGCAACCGGCTGGATCGGCGTGAAGTTGATCTTTTGCGCGGTCGCATCATACGCGTAGGTCAATACCGCGTTGGAGCCCTTGTCCGCGGCGCCGTCGCCGGTGATATCAACCCCATCACCCAAGTTCACGGTGAAGTTGATGTCCAGTAACGCCTTTACCGCAAGAAATTTGGTATTGAAGGCGGCAGCATCGGTGGTCGCAAACAACTCTTTCATGGCCGTCGTCGCAGCCTCAAAGGTCACCGTGCCACCGGGCTTGGGCGCATAGTTCAGCGTGATTTTGTCAGTGGACTTGACAACATAACTGCCTTGCCGGTCATCCGCAGGATTGCTGGGCGTGGCATTGTTGGAATACGCCAGGGTTTTGCCCGCGCTGAGTTCGACAAAGCTTCGGGTAGAGCGGTCCAACACCAGGGGTTGCAAGGACGCCGCCATGGCGGCATTGGTGTCGGGCTGGAAAGTGATGCTGGTGTCAGTAGACGTTGGCCTGACCGGCACCAAGATGGAAGCAAAAGAGCCTTTATCGGCCACCCCATCACCGGTGATATCGGTGTTGTCGCCTAAGTTGACGCCGAAATTGAGTTGCATCACCGCGCTGGCATTGCTGACAGCGGTGTACAAGGCGGTAAAAGTGGTTGCCCCCTTGATGGCCTGCAACAACGTGGCTGCATTGGCTGGCAAGGTGCTGTTGGCATAGGGCGCGACCGACACAGTCACATACTCTTTACCCGTCAGCGTATACGTCCCCAGCTTGTCGTCGGAGGTGCTTTGGGGAGTGCCGTTGTTGGAGAACGCCACCGTCTTGCCTGCCGCCACTTTGACGAACGATTGGGTCAGCATCACCGGTTGCAAGCCCACCGACTGGGCCGCACCCGCGTCAGGACTGAAGGTGATGCTGGTGGCGCCCGCCACCGTATCACCCGGGGGCAGCAATGAGGCAAAAGAACCTTTGTCCGCCACCCCGTCGCCCGTGATGTCCTTGCTGTCGCCCAGGTTGACGCCCACGTTCAGTTGCATGACCGCCTTGGCATTTTGAACAGCTGTGTAAAACGCATTCAGCGTCGTGGCATCCTGAATGGCTTTGAGCAGCGTGGCCGCAGTGTCTGGCAAGGTGCTGTTGGGGAAGGGAGACGCAGACACGGTGACTTTTTCAGTGCCAGTCAGCGTGAAGGTGCCTTGCTTGTCGTCAGCTGTTGAGAGCGGTGTGCCGTTGTTGGAAAAGGCAAAGGTCTTCCCCGACGCCACCTTGACGAAACTCTGGTTCAGCGTCACCGGCTGCAAGCCGGTGAGGTCTGCGCCATCGGGCGTGAAACTGATCGCCTGTTCACCGCTCGCCGGGGTGTTGTATTGCAGCAAGGCTACCGCACCCTTGTCCAAGGTGGTATCGCCGTTGATGCTGAGGGCATTTCCAAGGTCCAGACCGAAGTTGACCTCCATGGCGGCACGAGCGGTTGTGACAGCCTCGTTGAAAGCCGTGACCGTGGTGGCACTCATGATGGCGTCCACCAATGCTTGCGCATTGCTGGGCAAGGCACTGCCGGCCTTTGGGCCGTAGATGAAGCCCACTTTGTCGGTGGCTTTGACGGTGTAACTGCCTTGCACATCATCCGAGCTATCGCCGGGGGTTCCACCGTCGGCAAAGGCCGAGGTCTTGCCAGCGGTCACGCTGATGAAGCTCTGATCAAGCTGGGGCAACTTGGTGAGCACGATCGTGGCCGAGGACAAACTGCTGTTGCCCACGGTGTCCTGGAAAGCGCCTTGTTTGAGGGACACCTTGGCCTGGGCACCAGGTTTCAAGGTGGCATCGGCCGTGAATGTCACGGTGTAGAGCTTGTTGTTGCTGCTGTCGACCACGGGCTCTGACACGGACCCGCCAGAGACAACAAAATCGCTGGCCGTGAGCTGTGTACCGGGCGCATCCGTGAAGAGGAACTTCAGTGTCGTCTGGTTGCTCGTGGCGCTGGAGAGCCAGTAGTTGCTGGCACCCATCTTCTCGACCATGGGGGGCTTGACATCAAAGGCTTGCGTGAGGGTGCTCGCTGCGCTGTAGTTACCACCCTGATCACGGGCAGCCTGCGCGCCCACTGAGGCGATGAAACTGCCCTCGGTCCCTGGCGCAGGCTTGACCACCAAGGTGTAAGTCTTGCCATCTGCGCTGGCTGTGAATGTCCCCTTGACAGCACGGCCAGTTCCTCCAGGAAATTGCAGCGACACATCGTCGGGTGTGAAACCCAGCACTTTCTCGCTGAAGGTGAAGGTCAGCTTGACATCACCCTTGGCCGTGCCGGTTGTGTCGCTGGTGATGGTCAGTGTGGGGGCGACTTTGTCCGTGGTGTCGGTGAAGGCCATGGCCGTCACACTGGCTTGTGTGGTGGTGCTGGGTAGCGCGATGGCCCCGTTGCTCAGTGACACGGCATTGCCTGACAAGTCGGTCACCGATGCGCCTGTGGGCAATGTGATGCTGTTGGGCATGGACACCGTCCCCTTGTCGGCGTCCTGCACGGTGTAGGTGAAGCTTGCCAAGCGCCCAGCCGATTTGCCCGCGGCATAGTCGGCTTGCTGAAGGTTGCTGCCGATATTAAAGACCAGCCGAGGAGCACCTGACACCAGCACGCCTTCTGAAAATTCCACAGTGAACACCAGGGTGTCACCCACCTTGTAGCCACTGGAGGGCGGGTTGACCAGCGCGAACTTGGTCACTGTCGGGGCCGTGTTGTCCGTGACAGTCACCGTACTGGCACTGACGTTCTTGGCCAGCTTCAGTGACGAGGTGTCCACCGACTGCGAGGCCTGGATGATGGCTGACACAGAATTCATACTGGCCAGTGCACTGGTATCACCCTTGACCAAACTGGAAGCGATGCCTTGCTGAGCCACCACTTGCGCCTTGAGCAGGTCCGTCATCGCCTGTGCAATGCCCGCAGAACCACCGCCATTGCTGGCACTGGCGGCGGCATTTCCGGCTGCGATCGCTATGACTTGGTTCACATTCGCCACGGCAGCCGAAGCTTGGTCGATGGAGCTGTCAATCACCGACGAATCCAGATTGACCGTTGTCTGCGCAACGAGCACTGCTGAACTGATCACCGACTTGATGGCAGACGAGTCAGAGAAGTTGATTGGTTGACCGCTCTGGGCTGCGGTCTTCAGTGAGTCCACAAAGCCCTGGTACACAAACCTGCCTGCCGCGTCCGAGTTGGTTGCCCCCCCCGAAGCACCTTCAATGGCCGCTGCACCGGTACGCACCAGGTTGGCCACCATCACGGCCTTGGCCTGCACGTCCAGCGCATCGGCTTGAGAAATGCTGGTACTGGCGGCACCCGCTACCCCAATTTTGAGCAAGTCAAGCTTGCCAAGATCGATGCCGGTGGGCAAATTCAAGGCCTGAATCACCGTGGCCTGGGCAGCTTGCAAATCAGCCGCACTGGCGCCATTGCCCGCCAGGGTTTGAACCAGGGTGGTCAGCGGATTCAACACGGTGGAACCCGCAGAGGCCTTGAGCATGCCGGCAAAAGCCAGCCCCGTCGAGACGTCTGTGCCCCCGGTGGCCAGCAAATCGTGTGTGAGTTGCTGAGCAGTCAGCAAAGCGCTGAAGTTGCCATTGTCATCGGTGACGCCAACCAAGGTATCCACGCCAGCATCAATCACACCGTTGTTGTTCATGTCAACGTAGACCGAGGCGCCCTTGATGTAGCCATCGGACACGCTGTTGTCGGCGTTGTAGGTAATGGTCAGTGCGTCTGTGCTGCTTGAAGAAGCCTTCAGCACATTGGCGCTGTCGGACTCTTTCACACTGATGGTTTGTTGCCCACTGCCCAGAGCCGATTTGTTGACCGTGATCGACACCGTGCCTGCACTGGCATCGGTCACCGTGGCCAATCCTCCCGTGATGGCCGTTTCAGATCCACTGGCGGTCTTGTAATACAACTGCACCTTGTCGCCCACAGCCTTGTTTGAAGCCAGTGTCACCGTGAATGTCACCGTGTCAGCGGTGGTGGTACCCAACGCCACGCTGGGGGAGGTGACCGCAGAGGACGCGCTGTCCTTGTTGCTCTGCGAGACGGCAATCGCTCCCAGCCCCCCTGCTGCGGCGACACCCACTGCACTGAGACCCGCGGCAGCACCAGCACCGGCGGCTGCACCACCAGCGGTTGCACCTGCTGAAGCACCGGCACCCGACGCCGCACCAGCGGTTTCTCCCACAGTAGACAAGGCGGCTTGCGCAAACAATTGCCCACTGTTGGACAAGGGCTCGATACCCAGCTCAGCAAACGCCTTGTCCCACACACCCTTGACAGAATCCACCAGCTGCTCAGGGCTGAGGTTGGGTGCATCTAGCCGTGACGAGGGCTCTGCCGAGGACAAAGAGGTCGTCTGAGTTTCGGCGTCTCGCACCACATCCTGACCATTCCACGAAGACGATTCGACAGACTCGGTTTCGAACTGGCCCGCACGCTTTGCAGCCTTGTTGGCTTTTGCACCTTTGGCAGAGGGTTTGCCAGCATCCAGCATCTGCGCGCGATGCACCTGAGCTTTGCCACTTTGGGTGGCGCTTTCAGCTTGCGCTGCGTTGGGGTTGAGTTGCTCTGCGTTGGCGGGGGTGTTGTGCTGGACGGCCATGATGGTGATCGCTTTCACTCACAAAAGATTGCTGATGCGAATGCATTCTAGGCACGACTCACGCCAAACATGATGAGGATGTGGACCGAACAACCTTGTATACGTAACTGCGTACTGGCACTGATAAATCGAAAGAGTTAATAGCTGATCGCATCATGTATCGCATGTTGTGATCGGGTCGATGCCAACATGATGTCAGGTAGATTTTTTATATCGCTTAAGAATATTTTTTTCGATGATCGCGTAGCTTTAACTATTCATTTTCGACAGGAACCACCTCCAGCTATAGAACTTACTGAATGCTGACCAATCAGCAAAAAATCTGAAGATTTTTTATTCCGCGACCATGTTTTTTTGATGCGGTCAGCGCTGACCGAACACGGTGGATGAACGCAGCCGTCAGACCGCCGTGCTCGCACTTGAAGCCGCCTAGAATGGCAACCGCCATGCAGTTCGACCACCCCCCATGGATCATGTAAGCCGTCAATCATCCTGCTTGTGCTGGGTGTTCGCATTGTTTCTGTGCAGTGCACAAGCCCATGCAATGAGTTTGGCAGAGGCACTCGCTGAGGCCTTGAACACACACCCTTCCGTCTTGACCCCCATGCGGCAGGTCGAGGTTGCGCGCGCTGATCGCCGTATCGCTGAGCAGCAGTTCTTCCCCACACCCTCCGTGAGTTTGGAACAAGTCAATCCGTCTGCCGCCGATCCCAGCTACCGCGGTGACAAGCAATTGCAGTTGTTTCGCCTGCAGCAACCCCTGTGGACAGCTGGTCGTCTGAGCGCTGGACTGAACAAGTCACAAGCGGGTATCGATGTCAGCGATGCCAACCTGGCCGAGGCTCGGTTGCAGCTTTCCTTCAAAGTTCTGCAAGCCTGGAGTGATTGGACAGCGGCGGTTCGCAAAGTGCGGGCAGTGGAGGAAAGCCTAGAGGCGCATCGCAGACTGGACGGCATCTTGAAGCGGCGCATTCAGGAGGGGGCATCCGCGCCAACAGAGCAAATCTTGACCGAGAGCCGTTTGCAACAGACACAGGCGCAGTGGGAAACCATGCAAGCGCAGACGAGGTTGGCTCGTGTTCGGCTCGAGCAGTTGATCGGGCGTCCTCTAAGTACCCAGGATGAACCCCAAGCACTCAAGCCCTACCAGACCGATTCACTGGAGCAGATGACCACCGCTGCCCTGAAGTACTTTCCCGCTTATGTGCGCGGCCAAGCTCAGCTGCGGAGCCAGGAAGCCGAGTGGCTCGAGCGCAAAGCTGACCTGTATCCGGAAGTTTATTTGCGTGCAGAGCATCAACGCGGCAACTACGCCTACACCGACATCCCCTCGGTCAACCGGGTGTTCCTGGGTTTGACCAGCCGCTTAGGCGCTGGCCTCACCACGGGCATGCAACTGGAGTCGATTGCCAAAAAACGCGAAGTGCTCCTCAGCGACCTGGAAAACGTAGACCGAACCGTGCGCGAACAAGTTCAAACCGAGTGGATTCAGCTGAGTTCGGCACTGAATCGCCTGCCCTCACTCAAGCAAAGCTTGGCGTCGGCTCGGCTGACCGCGCAGGCCTGGGATCGCCAGTTCCTCGCGGGCCGTAAATCCTGGATGGAAGTCATGAACACGGTTCGCGAACTGCTGCAGGCCGATCTCGACCTGGTGGATGCGGAGGCCCAAATTCTGTTGGTCTCATGGCGGCTGGCCTGCCTGGTCGAAACCCCGGAAATGGCGCTAAACAAGATGCAACATGAGGGCGCAACACGGCCATGAACCCACAGCCTCCCCGTCTGGCCAGCCAACATCTCTTTGTAGCCCTCAGCAGATTGGCACGTTTGCAAGGCCAAAGCCTGGACCCTGTGGAGCTCGATGGGCTCAAGGCCATCGCACAGCGAGCCGTGACCCCTCAGGAAGCTCTCAAAAACTTGCTGGCGGCCAAGCACTTGAAGGCCCCGCAGTGGATGGCGGCACAAAGCCTCGACCGCACGCATGTACCCGCCTTGTTCCATCACCCGGAAACCGGTTGGGGGCTGCTGCGCGGCATGAATGGCATGGGCCAGTGGGTCACGGAGTCGTACGACGAAGCGACCCAGCAATGGCGTGAAGGGCAAACCGACTCCATGCAGGATTGTCTGGTGGCGCGAGCCAGCCTGGTGCCCCCATTCCAGGCCAGCGACAGCAAGGTGTACCAACTCATCCGCGGTGCTGTGAAAGACAAGCGCAGCCTTCTGTTCGAAGTGGCTTTGGGCGGCCTGGTGATCAACGCCGTGGCACTGGCCTCCTCGCTCTACAGCATGCAGGTGTATGACCGGGTGGTGCCCACCGGGGCGACCGGTACGCTGCTGGCTTTGACGCTGGGGGTGATGGGTGCCATTGCCTTCGAGTTGTTGCTCAAATTTATCCGCTCGCACCTGAACGAACGTATCGTGGACGACGTGGACCAGTACCTGGCCCGCGTGGTCTTCACCCGATTTCTGTCGATCCGCATGGACCAGATGCCCAACAGTGTGGGGGTGCTGTCCGGGCAGTTGCGTGGCTACGAAACTGTGCGCGGATTCCTGGCCTCGTTGGTCACGCAAATGATGATCGACATCCCCTTTGCCCTGGTTTACGCGCTGGTCGTGCTGGTGATCGCGGGTTGGCTGGCTTGGGTGCCGCTGGTGTTTCTAGTCGTCTCGCTGGTCGTGGGGCTGACCTATCGGAAACGGATCGACGACCTCACCAGCAAGTCCACCCAGGCCAGCAACTTCAAGACTGGCTTGTTGGTCGAATCGGTGGAGGGGGCCGAGACCATCAAGTCCGGTCAAGGCGGCTGGCGCATGCTCAGCCGATGGCTGCAGGTGAGTGACGAGGCCCGAGCAGTGGACCTGGACATGCGCCATGCCACGGAGCATTCGCAGTACTGGATCGCGGCTCTGCATCAATTTTCCTATGTGCTGCTGGTGGCCAGCGGTGCCATGATGGTGGCTCGCGGCGAAATCACCATGGGTGCGCTGATTGCCTGCAGCATCCTGTCGGGGCGAATCCTGGGCCCTATTGGCACCATCCCCAACCTGCTCATTCAGTGGGGGCATTGCAAAACCTCCTTGCAAAGCCTGGACCGCCTCTTTGCCCTGCAATCCGATCACCATGGGGTAGACACTCCGGTACAACTCGAACACATCCGCGGGCACTACGAGTTTGAACACGTGCAATTTGCCTACGGCCATCAGCCTGCACTGGTCATCCCGAAGTTGACGATCCGCCCTGGCGAAAAAATTGGAATTCTGGGTCCTGTTGGCGCTGGCAAGACCAGCTTGCTGCGCCTGCTCAGTGGCATGTATCGGCCTCAACAAGGCACGATCAAACTCGATGGTGTCGATCTGTCACACATTGCCAAACCACTGCTGGCTGAACAGATGGGTTTCCTGCAACAGGATGGCCGTTTGTTTGCGGGCACCTTGCGAGACAACCTGGTGCTGGGACTGCTGGATCCAGGTGACCAGGCCTTGCTGGAGGCTGCGGCCTTGACGGGCTTACAAGAGACGGTACTCAAGCGTTCCCAGCAGGGCTTGCAACACCCTGTGCATGAAGGCGGCCAGGGCTTGTCAGGAGGTCAACGGCAATTGGTCAATTTGACGCGCGTGTTCTTGCGCCGACCCCGCCTGTGGTTGCTGGATGAACCCACTGCATCCATGGACCGGCAGCTGGAGACGAAG
>JACCDX010760384.1_pt1 | contig 10392 bp, 3 predicted proteins | sample 7449681 | NCBI WGS metagenome assembly JACCDX01 (sample SAMN15323450, study PRJNA562643) | freshwater metagenome | isolation source: river surface water | place: USA:Blue River Watershed | collected 2017-08-18
GTAACGTATCCACCATGTGGGAACTTTTCTATGTTAGCAAGCAAAAACGCCAATTCTATCGTTAGGTAAATAACGAGGTACAAGTAAATAAATGCAGGATTTTTCCTTCGCAATACAAGGAAATTAGCGAACAATATCGATGTCGCTATCATACACATGGTAATTGCCAAACCGTAGGCTGCCTCCATATTCGAAGACTTCTCAAAATGCTGCACGATCCAGATACATCCTACAAACAAAATCCAGTTGATAGCGGGAATGTATAGCTGACCTCTGGCTTCTGTTGGGTAATTGATCTTAAACTTAGGCCAGAGGTTCAACCGCATTGATTCACTTATCAGTGTAAACGAACCGGAAATCAATGCCTGACTTGCAATGATAGCTGCACTCGTCGCAATAATAATACCCGCATACAAAAACCAGTCCGGCATCACCCCGTAGAACGGATTGAAGCCTGACTCCACCATTTCAGGAGTGATTACCTTACCGTTGTAATTGGCAATAAGCCATGCCCCCTGCCCAAGATAATTCATTATCAGGCAGGCCTTCACAAATATCCATGAATACCGGATGTTCCATTTCCCGCAATGGCCAAGGTCTGAGTACAAAGCTTCCGCACCCGTCGTACAAAGAAACACACCTCCCAATATGAAGAAACCTTTCGGATAGGTCACCAGCAACTTCACACCATAGTACGGATTGAAGGCTTTGAACACTTGCATGTCATCGCTGAAATGGACAATACCCAATAATGCCAGCATGCCAAACCACAAGAACATGATAGGACCGAAAAACCTGCCGATAAATGCGGTACCGAATTGCTGAATGAAGAACAACAAAGTAAGGATCACGATAACAATGTAAACGATCGAATCCTGAGTGATATCAGCCATCGCAGGAACCTGCTTAAGACCTTCTATCGCAGAAGTAACAGAAATCGCCGGAGTGATCATGCCATCGGCAAGAAGTGCCGCACCACCAAGCATCGCCGGAACCACCAACCACTTACGCCTGCGTCTCACCAAGGCGAACAACGAGAAAATACCTCCTTCACCCTTATTATCAGCCTGCAATGTCAGGATCACATACTTCACCGTTGTCTGTAAAGTCAACGTCCAGATGATGAGCGACAGCACCCCGATGATAAGCTCACCAGAGATCACCTTGTCTTTTATAATGGCATTAAGCACATATAGTGGCGATGTACCGATGTCTCCGTATATGATTCCGAGCGCTATCAGTAATCCTGCTATCGATGCTTTGTTGTGCTTAGCGGACATAAAGTGTGTTTTTTACAAACGCAATTGCGCTGGTCAGCAAATAACCAACGCCTGCGTGTTTGCTTTTGTTTCGATAATATTGTTGGGGGTAACTCTCCTGAAAGGAAAATCGCTTCGATGCACTACAAATGTTCTGATGCTTTGCATACATAAGGATGCCCGCTGACACAAGAGTAAGAAATTGTGTGGGTCCGTATCCTCCGAAAAATGACAGCTCTGACATCCGGTTCTGAGAGAGAACAAAATTACATCTGCAAAACCAATTTATGTCGAAAATCACACCACAACTGAAAATATTTTTTAACGATCAGTATTACACCAAACAATTCGCAGAAACTACCGGCAATCGCACACGTCATTTTTCCATGTAAAACACGAAGCCCTTAACTTCGCAACAAGGAAAATGAATAACTATTATCTGCATTGTTACCGGTCCGAACTCGGATATCCGGACCTGAACGAAGCGAAGAAGATCGTTGAGGCGAAAGATCCTGCCCAAAACCAACCTACCCCATCCGACGTCAAAAGGTCGATCGCTAATGCGTTGGTGCAGTTCAACCCGGTACTTGAGAATCCGGAAGTGGATTTTAGTGAATTGGCCGAACTCTGGAATATTTCAGTCGACGAAGCCAGAAAGAACTTCGACCAGATCGAGATCCAGACTCCTCCAGGCGAGATCGTGACTAATATCGTTATCCACGACAATATAGTTTCCATTTCCGTTCCTTTCGGATACACCGAAAATGACGCCGTAATGGCTTTCGCGAATGTTGACGCATACACTAAGATCATAAAGAGAATTGCAGGCTATTTCACATACGACCCGCAAACGGGATTTGTATACGACCCGTCACTCGCCGATTTCGATGGTCTTCTTGTGTACCTACGTCGTTCAGGTTTTGCCCCCATGACACGCGCTCAGATAAACCACAAAAAGTCGTGGTGGAAATTCTGGAAATGATCTATTGAGTCGTCACTTTTCTTCTGCACCGGCATTTTCGTACACATATTCACGAGTGGTTGTGTGGCGACCACCAAAATAATAGTGTGTTTCCCGCAACCTACCTTTGGTATCGTACATATACTCCGTTCGCTCTTCTTCCTTTATACGGTCTTTACGTGCATTTATAGCGGCGTTCCATTTATTTTCACCAGTCCTGCCAACAGCTCCTACGTTGCCCGACAATACGTATACTACTTCCGAGATCACTTTCCCGGCATCATCAAGTGTAACACACTTCACTACCGGACACCGCTTGTCACTCGCCCACTCAATGGCTTTATACGTGTTTGATTCATACACGTAACGCGTCACAATGTTGTAGTTGTCGTCAGTAAACACAACACTATCTGAAAGTAATTGCCCGTCAGGACCATAGGACAGGTACTCGTCCGATTCATCGCATTTCTTCCTCGCTACACGGTTGTTATTGTCGTAGACGATATCGCACCCATTCCTGAATCCACCGGGCTTTCTGCCCGGCGCACGCCTATTTAAATGCCGCACAGTCAGTTCTCTGGTCAGCCGTCCGTTCAGGCTATCGTAGTAATAAAATACTTTATCAGAATCAATTGGTTTTCCGGTCCGTTCATCATATTTCGTTACTACTGTCTTGTAGTGCTCTGCATCATCATAATAATATTCATAGACACCGTCCTCCCTGAGACAGTACATGGCACTCGTATTATTAAGAAAGTTATTGCACCCGCGCACTTCTTCGCGTAACAAATGTCCATCCTTGTCCTTGTATTGCTTCAACACAATTTGCTTTTCAGCGGCATTCCCTGCCGGATACTGATAAACTGTGCACCTGCTTTGCCCATCTACCTCCCGGCTAATGAAACATACGAAAACTACAACAAACACTTTCATCATAACCTCAAACTACGAAACTTGCAATAAAAAAAGTAGGGTCGCCCATTCAGGCGACCCTACTTAATATGAATAACCATTTTAAAATTATTCTTCATCATCAAACTGGAGCACATCACGGTTTGCCATCAGCAGTTCAAACTCCTCTTTAGAGCCCACCACCAGATCATCAAACTCGCGCATACCTGTACCCGCTGGTATCAGATTACCGGTGATAACGTTTTCCTTCAGACCCATCAGGCTATCTGATTTACCATTGATAGCTGCCTGAGAAAGAACTTTCGTAGTTTCCTGGAACGATGCAGCAGATATCCAGCTTTGAGTTCCCAGTGACGCCTTAGTGATACCCAACAACATCGGAGACGATGTAGCAGGGTTAGCATCGCGGTATTCTGCCAGTTTCTTATCCGCACGACGCAGACTACTGTTCTCCTCCCTGATCTCACGGATAGTTACGATCTGACCCGGGTGCAGTTTATCAGAATCACCGGCATCAATTACCACCTTCTTGTCGTAGATCCAGTCGTTCTCGTCCATGAACTCGAACTTATCAACTGTATCTTCTTCAAGGAACTTAGTATCTCCCGGATCAACGATATTCACCTTACGCATCATCTGGCGAACGATCACCTCAATGTGCTTGTCATTGATCTTCACACCCTGCAGACGATAAACCTCCTGGATCTCATTCACCAGGTATTCCTGAACTGCGAACGGACCTTTGATTGAAAGGATATCGCTTGGTGTGGTAGCACCGTCAGACAATGACGTACCCGCTTTCACGAAGTCGCCATCCTGCACCATGATATGGCGTGTCAGTGGCACCAGATACTTCTTCACCAGTCCCTCACGAGACTCAACGATGATCTCCCTGTTACCACGCTTCACGTTACCGAAACCAACAACACCATCGATCTCAGCTACTACAGCCGGATTGCTTGGGTTACGTGCTTCAAACAACTCAGTTACACGTGGCAGACCACCCGTGATGTCTCGGCTACGACCCATCACACGTGGGATCTTAACGAGTACCTGACCGTTATGAACTTCCTGATCCGGCTCAACGATAATGTGCGACCCTACAGGAAGGTTGTACATCTTGCTTTCCTTACCTTCTACGAATATTGCAGGGATCTTTGTTTTATCCTTGGTCTCAATAACCACTTTCTCGCGGTGACCGGTTTGTTCGTCAGCCTCCTCACGGAATGTAACGCCTTCGATAACATTGTCGAAACGAACGCGTCCGCTGATCTCAGAAATGATCACGGCGTTAAACGGATCCCATGTACAGATCACATCTCCTTTCGCAACCTTCTTACCATTTGCAACCTTCAGTATAGAACCGTACGGAATGTTGTTAGTGATCAACAAACGATCGTTTGCCACATCAACAATACGCACCTCACCTGTACGACCTATTACCACGATCTGGTCTTCGCCTTCCGCATCTTTGTACTTAGTTGTACGCAGACCATCGAACTGGATAGTACCGTCGAAACGAGCTGCCAACTGAGACTCGATCGCAGATGAACCCGCCACACCACCAACGTGGAACGTACGGAGTGTCAGCTGTGTACCCGGCTCACCGATAGACTGTGCTGCTATGATACCTACTGCGTCGCCTCGCTGCGCCATATAACCGGTTGCAAGGTTCTTACCGTAGCACTTAGCACACACACCTCGGCGGCTTTCGCAGGTAAGTACCGAACGGATCTCAACTGTATCTATCGGACTATCTTCAATACGCTTGGCAATGTCTTCAGTTATTTCGTCACCTGCGTTAGCTATGAGCTCGTCGTTCAACGGATCATAAATATTGTGCAGCGACGTACGACCGAGGATACGATCATACAATGGTTCTACTATTTCTTCGTTGTCTTTCAAAGCAGAAGTAGCGATACCACGAAGTGTACCACAATCTTCCACAGTGATCACAACGTCCTGTGCTACGTCCACCAGGCGACGGGTCAGATAACCCGCATCCGCCGTTTTAAGGGCCGTATCCGCAAGACCTTTACGCGCACCGTGCGTAGAGATAAAGTACTCCAATACGTTCAGACCCACTTTGAAGTTTGAAAGGATCGGGTTCTCGATGATCTCCGAGCCGCTAGAGCCGCTACGACGTGGCTTGGCCATCAGACCCCTCAGACCAGCCAGCTGCTTAACCTGCTGCTTAGAACCACGGGCACCTGAATCAAGCATCATGTACACCGAGTTGAAGCCTTGTTTATCGGCCGCCATCTCACGGATAAGCGTCTCAGTTACACGTGTATCCACACGTGACCAGATATCGATCACCTGGTTGTAACGCTCGTTGTTTGTGATAAGACCCATGTTATAGTTGTCCCACACTTCATCAACTTCAACTTGCGCTGCTTCTACCAGTTGCTGCTTCACATCCGGAACTGAAAGGTCCCTGATGTTGAACGACAGACCACCACGGAACGCCGTACGGAATCCGAGTGTTTTGATATCGTCAAGGAACTGTACTGTCTTAGGAATGTTTGTATTCTTAAGGATCTGACCGATGATCTCACGAAGTGATTTCTTGGTCAGCAGTGCGTTCACAAAACCGTTCTCTTTTGGTACATACTGGTTGAACAGTACACGACCTACTGTAGTCTCGATCAGCTTGGTCACCATAGTGCCGTCAGCTTCACGAACTGTGCCGCGAACCTTGATCCATGCATGCAGGTCTGCACGACCTTCATTGTGCGCTATCACCACTTCTTCAGTGCTGTAGAACACTTTATTTTCGCCCTTCACTTTTTCAGTGTCGGTAGATTTCTTGCCTTTAGAAATATAGTACAGACCAAGTACCATGTCCTGAGAAGGAAGGGTGATCGGTGTCCCGTTCTGCGGGTTCAGGATGTTGTGAGAAGCAAGCATCAATACCTGTGCTTCCACTATCGCTGCATTGCTCAACGGAACGTGTACCGCCATCTGGTCACCATCAAAGTCCGCGTTGAACGCCGAACACACGAGCGGGTGAAGTTGGATAGCCTTTCCTTCGATCAGTTTTGGCTGGAATGCCTGAATTGAAAGACGGTGAAGCGTTGGGGCGCGGTTCAGCATGATCGGGTGACCCTTCAGAACATTCTCAAGGATATCCCAAACCACAGCTTCCTTGCGCTCAACCAGTTTCTTCGCGCTCTTTACCGTCTTAACAATACCCCTCTCGATCAGTTTACGGATGATGAACGGTTTGAAAAGCTCGGCAGCCATATCTTTCGGCAGACCGCACTCATGCAATTTCATTTCCGGACCAACCACGATAACCGAACGACCTGAATAGTCAACACGTTTACCGAGGAGGTTCTGACGGAAACGTCCCTGCTTACCTTTCAGTACATCAGAGAGTGACTTCAGCGCACGACCACCTTCAGCCTTCACCGCGTTTGACTTACGACTGTTATCGAACAATGAGTCAACAGCCTCCTGAAGCATACGCTTCTCGTTACGAAGGATCACCTCAGGTGCCTTGATCTCGATAAGACGCTTCAAACGGTTGTTACGGATAATTACCCTGCGGTAAAGATCGTTCAGGTCTGATGACGCGAAACGACCACCATCCAACGGAACGAGCGGACGCAATTCAGGCGGTATCACCGGTATGTATTGCATCACCATCCACTCCAGACGGTTTTCAATGCGGGTGTTAGCATCACGGAAAGCTTCTACAACGCTCAGGCGCTTCAGGGCTTCCTGCTTACGCTGCTGAGAAGTTTCGTTAGCCGCTGCATTACGCAGGTCATAAGAAAGCTTGTCCAGATCTATGCGGGCCAGCAACATCTGCACGGCTTCAGCACCCATCTTGGCAACAAACTTATTAGGATCTTCATCAGGCAGGTACTGATTCTCTTTAGACAGACCATCCAGGATCTCCAGATATTCGTCTTCGGTCAGCAACTGCTGCTTTGTGTCTTCAGAGTCTTTCAGGTTCAGCTTCGTGCGGATCATATCCTCAGCTTCACCTGCCTGTATCACTACATAACGCTCGTAATACACAATGCTCTCCATCTTCTTAGAGCTCACACCGAGCAAGTAACCTATCTTGTTCGGCAGGCTCTTGAAGTACCAGATGTGCACGATAGGCACAACCAGCTTGATGTGACCAAGGCGCTCACGACGCACTTTCTTTTCAGTAACCTCTACACCACAACGGTCACACACAATACCCTTATAACGGATACGCTTGTACTTACCGCAATAGCACTCGTAATCTTTTACTGGTCCGAATATTTTTTCGCAGAACAAGCCATCACGTTCAGGCTTGTAGGTACGGTAGTTGATAGTTTCAGGCTTCAGCACCTCACCATAAGAGCGATCAAGTATCGCGTCAGGTGATGCAAGGCTGATCGTGATCTTACCAAATCCTGCCCTTGGGCGGTTGTCTTTTTTTATTGCCATTTTTTATTTTTCGTTTGGTGGCGGAGATACAGGGTATCCCCGCCACGTTATGAAATTAATGTTTCAATTCAGTTGTGTCCGGCACTTTCGTGCACCGCCACATTATTCGAACTTCAGTTCAAGACCCAGACCACGAAGCTCATTCACCAATACGTTGAATGACTCAGGGATACCCGCCTTCGGTATGTTGTCGCCCTTAACGATCGCCTCATAGGTCTTCGCACGGCCAACAATGTCATCCGACTTGATAGTGAGCAACTCCTGAAGGATGTTAGATGCACCGTATGCTTCAAGTGCCCAAACCTCCATCTCACCAAAACGCTGACCACCGAACTGAGCCTTACCACCCAGCGGCTGCTGTGTAATGAGACTGTATGGGCCGATAGAACGCGCGTGCATCTTATCATCAACCATGTGGTGCAGTTTGATCATGTAGATGATACCAACTGTTGCTTTCTGGTGGAAACGCTCTCCTGTTTCACCGTCATACAGATAAGTATGACCAAATTCAGGCAGACCAGCTTTATTGATCAGTTCATCGATCTCAGATACCGAAGCACCGTCGAAGATCGGTGTAGCGAACTTCACACCCAGCTTCTCACCTGCCCATCCGAGGATGGTTTCATAGATCTGGCCAAGGTTCATACGCGATGGTACACCAAGTGGGTTCAGTACAACGTCAACCGGAGTACCGTCTTCCAGGAATGGCATATCTTCTTCACGAACGATCTTCGCAACGATACCTTTGTTACCGTGGCGACCCGCCATTTTATCACCTACTTTCAGTTTACGCTTACTTGCCAGATATACTTTAGCAAGTTTCAGAACGCCGGCAGGGAGCTCATCACCAATGCTCAGATTGAATTTCTCACGCTTGTAACGACCGAGCTCTTCGTTGAACTTGATGTTGTAGTTGTGCAACAACTGGTTGATAGAGTCATCTGTGTCCTTATCACCCGTCCATCCAAGCGGATTTACGTTCTGATAATCGATTGAGCTCAGTGTCTTAGAATTGAACTTACCTCCCTTGCTCAGTACAGTCTCACCAAAGTTGTTGGTGATACCTGCAGACGACTTGTCTTTAAGAAGGATCTGTAACTTCTCGAACAGGAAGTTTTTCAGGTCTTCCAGGTTCTTCTCGTGTACCTTCTCTATTTTCTCCAATTGCGCTTTCTCACGCACTTTCGAGTTCTTGTCTTTCTTAGCGCGTTGGAACAACTGCTTAGAGATAACGATACCTTCAGTACCGCTTGGCGCTTTCAATGATGCGTCTTTCGCGTCACCTGCTTTATCACCGAAGATCGCACGTAGAAGTTTTTCTTCCGGAGTAGGATCGGTCTCACCCTTTGGAGTGATCTTACCTATCAGGATGTCGCCCTCACCTACGTGAGCACCTATGCGAATGATACCGTTCTCATCAAGGTCCTTAGTAGCCTCTTCAGACACGTTCGGGATATCTGGTGTCAATTCTTCCTCACCAAGTTTTGTATCACGAACTTCCAGCTCATACTCATCAATGTGCACCGATGTGAACCAGTCGTCACGAACAACTTTTTCGTTGATCACGATCGCATCCTCGAAGTTGTAACCCTTCCATGGCATGAACGCCACTTTCAGGTTGCGACCCAGTGCCAGTTCTCCGTCCTGAGTAGCATAGCCGTCAGTAAGGAAGTCTCCTGGTTTCACTTTCTGTCCCCTGCGTACACATGGACGCAGTGTCATACTTGTGCTCTGGTTCGTCTTCTTATATTTTGTAAGTGAATACACTTTCAGATCGTCCTCAAATGATACCAGACGCTCTTTCTCGTCACGGTCGTAACGTACATGGATATTGTCTGCATCTACATACTCAACAACACCATTACCTTCTGCATGTATCTGTATGCGCGCGTCACGTGCAGCTTTTGCTTCCAGACCGGTACCTACAATAGGAACCTGTGGAATGATCAGCGGCACCGCCTGACGTTGCATGTTCGATCCCATCAACGCACGGTTGGCGTCATCATGCTCAAGGAACGGGATCAGCGACGCGCTCAAGCCCACGATCTGGTTCGGAGCCACGTCCATGTATTCAACTTCATTCGGCTCCAGTATCGGGAAGTCTCCCGTCTGGCGCGACTTGATCTTATCTTCAAGGAAGTTTCCTTTTTCATCCACAGGTACGTTTGCCTGTGCGATCTTTGCCAGATCCTCCTCTTCCGCACTCAGGAATCGGAAGTTCTTCAGATCCACCCTACCCTCTTTTACTTTGCGGTATGGCGTCTCAATGAAGCCCATATCATTGATCTGTGCGTGTACACAAAGTGTAGAGATCAGACCGATGTTCGGACCTTCCGGCGTTTCAATGGTACACAGACGACCATAGTGACTGTAGTGAACGTCACGAACCTCAAAGCCCGCACGCTCACGGCTCAGACCACCTGGACCGAGCGCCGAGATACGACGCTTGTGCGTGATCTCCGAAAGCGGATTCGTTTGGTCAAGGAACTGTGAAAGCTGTGATGTACCAAAGAATGAATTAATTACTGAAGACAGCGTACGCGCGTTGATCAGATCGATCGGCGTAAACACCTCATTGTCACGAACGTTCATACGCTCGCGAATGGTACGGGCCATACGGGCCAGTCCCACACCAAATTGCGCATAAAGCTGCTCCCCTACTGTACGAACACGCCTGTTGCTCAAGTGATCAATATCATCAATCTCCGCTTTACCATTGGTAAGCCTAACGAGGTATTTGATGATTTCAATGATATCCTCCTTCGTTAGTGTCTTTTGATCGACACCATAGTTGAGGTTCAACTTTTTATTGATTTTGTAACGGCCAAC
>JACCDX010849206.1_pt1 | contig 10392 bp, 9 predicted proteins | sample 7449681 | NCBI WGS metagenome assembly JACCDX01 (sample SAMN15323450, study PRJNA562643) | freshwater metagenome | isolation source: river surface water | place: USA:Blue River Watershed | collected 2017-08-18
CAGAATTTTTGGTTACGACCCGCTTTAATGAAGTGTCTGGCCATCAGTTCAAGACCGAAGGCAAAGTCATGACCAACCCCGGCTGGATGGCGGTCTATGGCAAGGAAGTCCAGGAGGATAAGCCCGGCAAGGATGGCGAAACAAGCAGCGGAAATCTTGTACCTGTGACCAAAGGTGAAAAAGTCAAAACAGAAAATGTTGTTCCGCATTCGTTGTTCACCAAGCCGCCGGCACGTTATTCCGAGGCCACGCTGCTCTCGGCAATGGAAGGTGCCGGCAAACTGATTGATGACGAAGAGCTGCGCGATGCAATGGCAGGCAAGGGCTTAGGCACGCCGGCAACCCGTGCTGCCATTATTGAAGGCCTGCTGAATGAAAAATATCTGATACGCGAAGGGCGCGAACTGATCCCGACTGCCAAGGCATCGCAGCTGATGACTTTGCTGCGCGGACTTGATGTCACTGAGCTGACTGCGCCCGAACTGACCGGGGAATGGGAATATAAACTGTCGCAAATTGAGCGCGGCAAGATCAGCCGTGATGAATTCATGCGCGAGATCGCGCAAATGACGCAAGTCATCGTCAAGCGTGCGAAAGAATATACCAATGACACCATACCCGGCGATTACGCCACGCTGACAACGCCATGCCCGAATTGCGGCAGCGTCGTTAAAGAAAACTATCGCCGTTTCAATTGCACGAAATGTGAATTCTCCATCAGTAAAATTCCCGGCAGCAGACAATTCGAAGTCAGCGAAGTCGAAGAATTACTGACCAATCGCACCATCGGTCCGCTGCAAGGTTTCCGTTCCAAGATGGGCCGGCCGTTTGCGGCGATACTGAAAATCTCGCGCGATGAAGAAATCAAAAACTATAAGCTCGAATTTGATTTCGGCCAGAACGCTGAAGATGACGAGAATGCCGAAGGCGTTGATTTCACTGGTCAGACCGCACTAGGTCCATGCCCGAAATGCAGCAGTGGCGTATTTGAAATGGGCCTGGCTTATGTATGCGAGAAAACTGTCGCCAAGCCCAAGGCCTGTGATTTCCGCAGCGGCCGCATCATTCTGCAACAGGAAATCCTGCCCGAACAAATGGTCAAGCTGCTCAATCAGGGCAAGACGGATTTACTGCCCGGTTTCGTCTCACAACGCACGCGCCGTCCTTTCAAGGCGTATCTGGCGCGCGGCAGTGATGGCAAGACCGTGTTTGAATTCGAACCACGCAAGCCCAAGGCCGAGGGCGCGAAGGAAAAAACGACCAAGGCCGGCTCGACTACGGCTAGTGTAAAAGCAGCGCCGGCAAAAACGGCCGTCAAAAAAACAGTAGCGAAAAAAGCCGTCAAAAAAACAGTGAAGCAAGCTGCAAAAACCACTGCAGCCAAACCAGCACTGAAAAAAGCGGTGGCAAAAAAAGCCGCAGCAAAAAAGTCCGCTTAAACCACTGCGTTAACAACCTGAGGCTGCACACTGATGCAGCCTTAGCGACAGCATTTTTCCATCTTGCGTATCAAGTAAGCTCCGCCTTCCAGATACATCAGCCACACCCATAGAATTGCGTCAAATCAGCTAACTCGGCGCTTCAGAGAACTTCTGCCTGGCATTCCGCTTCTACAGTTTGTATCACCAGGCATTCTGCGGTACGCCAGATCATGCGTACTTACTTATTTATCTTGCGGGAGCACTCTATGAAGAAATGGACGATAGCGTTGGCCTGTTCAGCACTCTTACTCGGCGCCTGCGCCGGCATGACCGACAGTGGCACAAGCTCGGGTACCAGCGGCACGGGCGGCAAGACCTCATCACCAACCGGCACTATGGGAGATACCAATAAGCCCGGATCAGACAGCTCCGGCTCAACTTCAGGAACAGGTAGCAGCGGATCATCCGGCATGATGCCAGGCTCTGGCTCAGGCACGCAGGAAATGTCACCAGGACAAACCACCACCCCCGGCTCAAGCCAATAAGCAGCCGCACAGACAGGCTAGCGGACAGCTCGCATGATCAGGCGAGCTCTCCGTTTTTTATTTATCTTGGGATTTTGCTCAATCATCATGCGTTACACTAGTCGGCATATCTGACTTCCTGCCCGCTGTTGATGTTCAAGTCCACTCACGCGCCTAGCCTTAAAACCGTTTTATTCGCCAGCGGCCTGATCATTTCTCTGGCCATGGGCGTGCGTCATGGCTTTGGCTTCTGGTTGCAGCCTGTATCGCAGCATCACGACTGGACGCGCGAAACCTATTCGCTCGCTATGGCGATGCAAAACTTAATGTGGGGCGTCTTTGGCCCGCTGGCCGGCATTACTGCCGACCGGCTGGGCGTGACAAGAGTGGTCATGACTGGTGCACTGCTTTATATGGCCGGCCTGATTTGTATGGCTACAGTCGATCAGCCGGCTTTGTTCATTGCTGCATCCGGCATACTGATAGGTGCCGGCATGTCATGTACAGCATTTGGTGCACTGTCTGGCATTGTCGGTCGTACTGCATCACTGGCACAGCGCTCATGGGCATTTGGCATACTCGGTGCAGCCGGATCATTAGGACAGTTCGTGATGATTCCGCTCGAACAGCAATTAATCGCACTGACCGGCTGGCAAAACGCGCTTTGGCTGCTTGCATTGGCGATTCTGTTAGTCATGCTGCCACTGGCATTTTTTTTACGCGAACCTGTCATTGCAACGGCATCTGACGAACCCAGGCAAACTATCAGTGAAGCGATCAGCGAAGCATTTGCGCACCGGCCTTTTCTGTTACTGGTATGCGGCTATTTCGTCTGCGGCTTTCAGGTTGTTTTCATCGGCGTGCACTTGCCCGCCTACCTGAAAGACCAGGGTTTAACCGATCCTGGCATCGCCGTAATGGCGCTGGCCTTGATAGGTTTGTTTAATATTTTCGGTTCTTTTTATGCGGGCAAATTAGGTGGCTATCTTCCGAAACGGATTCTGCTATCAGGCATTTATTTTGCGCGCGCTGCGATCATTGCCGTATTCCTGCTCGCGCCACTGTCATCAATATCGGTTTATCTTTTCTCCGCTGCGATGGGTTTGTTGTGGCTATCGACTGTGCCACTGACTAATGGTCTGGTAGCAAGCATTTTTGGTGTACGCTATTTATCAATGCTGGCGGGCTTTGTTTTTTTCTCGCACCAGCTGGGCAGTTTTCTGGGTGTATGGCTAGGCGGTTATCTGTATACCCTGCAAGGTCATTACCATACGGTGTGGATAATTACGATTGCGCTGGGCGTGTTTGCCGGACTGATCAATCTGTCTATCAACGAATCGGCAATTGTTCGCGCCGCACCAGCGCCAGCATGATGTATGTTCGTTTACGCAACCTGATTTTGATGCTGCTGCTGGCTGCATTGTTAGTGCTGGCGTTCTATGGTTATTTGCGGCCTGCTTTTATTCTCGATCTGGCCAATCGCCTGATACTCTGTCTGTGATCATGCGCTCTCCTACTCCCTTTTCGGTCGAACCGCGCGATGCCGTTAATTTGCTGGAGGCTTCGCGCATACGCGAAGTGGCCAATGCAGGCCTCGGTCGCGAGGATGTGCTGCCTTTCTGGTTTGGCGAACCGGATGAAGTCACACCGACTTTTATCCGCGATGCGGCAAAATCCGCACTGGATGCTGGTGACACTTTTTATGCGCACAATCTTGGTCTGCCAGTGTTGCGCGAAGCACTCGCTGCTTATTCTGCGCGTCTGCATGGTGCGGCCGATGTCAATCAGATTGCGGTTACCTCCTCCGGCGTCTCTGCCTTGATGCTGGTTGCGCAATTGCTGCTCAACCCCGGTGATCGTGTGGTCGCAGTCATGCCGTTGTGGCCAAATTTGCTCGAGATACCGAAAATTCTGGGCGCTGAAGTGGTCCCCGTTACGCTGGAACTCAACATCTTGCATCCCTATCCTGCATGGGAACTCGATCTGAATCGTTTGCTAGATGCGCTGACACCTGATACCAAGGCCCTGCTGCTGAATTCACCCAACAATCCGACTGGCTGGACCATTAGTCGCGAACAGCAGGAAATCGTGCTTGCCCATTGCCGCAAGCATGGCATCTGGTTGCTTGCCGATGATGTTTACGAAAGGCTGGTGTATGACCATGTAGGCGGTGCACATGGCTGCGCACCCTCTTTTCTGGATATTGCCGATGCAGACGAGCGCGTTATATCGACAAACAGTTTTTCGAAATCCTGGTTAATGACAGGCTGGCGCCTGGGCTGGATGCAGGTACCGGCTAGCCTCACGCAGGGATTGGGCAAGCTGATCGAATACAACACTTCCTGTGCACCCGTTTTTGTCCAGCGCGCAGGCGTGATTGCTGTTGAGCGTGGCGAGGAAATCATACGCCATACGATTGCCCGCTATGTCGCAGCTCGCGATTATTTGCATACTCGCCTGTCAAATGCGACCTTTCGCGCTGCCGGCATAGTCGCGCCTCGACCAGTTGGCGCCATGTATATATTTTTCAAAATCGAAGGTGAAAGCGATACGCTAAGTTTATGCAAACGACTAGTCACCGAGGCAGGCTTGGGTCTGGCACCCGGCCGGGCGTTTGGCCCTGAAGGTGAAGGCGCGATTCGCTGGTGCTATGCTAGCTCTATTGATAAGCTGTCGCTGGGTTTGGACCGATTCGAACAATTCTTGTTACGTCAAATTTAAATTGTTCACGATGACTGTGCTATGTTGATCAGCATATCTGTCAATGCGACAGGCGACGTGACCATTGCATCATGACCTGCAGCCAGCAATCGGTATTCCCAGTCAGGCTGGCTTTGTATCCATGTACGTAAACCTTCCAGCGGTGCATACCAGGGATCGGTGACGGCGATATAGGTTTTTTTCAGCCCATTGCCTAGCGGATGATCTAATTGCACATTGTCGGTGTAGCCTTTTAATGGATGTGGCGTTAGCCGTCTTCGCAACCAATTCGCTTCGTCAGGATCCGTCACCCCAAACTTTTCTGGCGCTGGTATGGCCATCCGTAATCCCTCTGTATCTTCGGTACGGCTACGCTCGTGCTGCACTGATAGCGGCAAGATACCTAGAGCAGACTGGCCATGCTGCACAATTAATGCGTCAAGATAGATCAGCTGTCGTAATCTTTCCGGCATGCGGTCTGCTACGCCGGAAATCACCGGTCCGCCAAAACTATGGCCTACCAGAATCACATCGTCGCATTCTTCGTTTCTGATGACGGCGCAGATATCTTCTATAAATGTCGACAATCCGGTGTCTGCATCCAAGAGGTGTGCACGCTCGCCCAGCCCGGTCAGGGTGGGAGTGAACACCTCATGCCCCGCATTGCGTAATTGATGCGACACATGCTTCCAGCACCAGCCGCCATGCCAGGCGCCGTGAACCAGTACAAAATTCATTTTTAACTTTCTGACATTTTTAAATGGTGCTACTTTGCGATCGCCGTTAGCCGGTTAAAATATGCACATGGATTTAACGCTCTCCGAACTCGAACAAGCGATTAACTACTGGCGCGCACAACGCCCGTCTACGGGTGAGGAGCGCGCGCTTTCTGCTGAAGTTAATTCGCTTGCCAATACTTATGCCATGATGATTTTTCACCAGCTCCGTGCAGTGCCTAAAGACTCACTGGATGCGAATACGCTTGCGCTGATCGAAAGCTGGCGCAATCGGTCAGCATAATGTTCCCGACAAGTTTGCCTTACGCAGCCAAATGTCGTGCCTGTCGTCCCGGGGCGACCATTTTTACACTTTTCTTCCTGGTCTCGGTGCCTGCAATTTTTCCAGCATAATCCTGCGCGATCTGGTTTTTCACCAGTTCAGGCTCCATACCTTGCATGCATAACCATGTTGTAACCAGCTGCGCCAATCTGTCCAGTGCAATCTTGTGTGTAGCATCTGTTTTTTCATAGAGCCAGTCAGCAAGCGAAATAAACCGCGCGAATGGATCATCAGCCAGTATTAATTTGATAGTGCTGGCAAAGCGGCCCGAGTTGGCGATCATGTCCCAATAGCGTGCAAATCGTACTAGCCTTTGCATGGTTATAAAATCAATATCTTCCGTCGCCAGAATTGCATATGGCGGCGCCGGATCGTAGATCATTTTGTAGCGCTCTGTATGCCTGATGATCGGCGTTCCGCGCAATCGCTTCAGTATGCCGAACTGGATTTCATGCGGATTGAGTGCAACCAGCATATTGAATCCTTCTGCAAAACTGGCCAGCGTTTCACCCGGCAATCCGGCTATCAGATCAACATGTAAATGCGCTTCTGATTGTTCGCGCAACCAGCGCAGATTTTCTGCCGCCTTTTGATTATTTTGCTTTCTGCTGATCCGCTTTTGTACTTCCGGATTAAATGTCTGAATGCCTATTTCAAATTGCAGCGCACCAGACGGGAATTTTTTTATGCTGTCTTTTAAAGCATCCGGCAAATGATCCGGTACGAGTTCAAAGTGTGCAAACACCGGATCATCAGGATATGCCTTGAGTTTATCGAGAAAAAATTGCAATATCTTCAAGCTGGTCTGCACATGCAAATTGAATGTGCGGTCTACAAATTTGAATTGCCGCGCACCTCGCTGATATAAATTCTCCAGCTCGGCCAGAAATTTTTCCAGCTCAAACGGCCACGCTGTTTTATCCAGCGCAGACAGACAGAACTCGCATTTGAACGGGCATCCACGTGAGGCCTCCACATACAGCGTACGATGTGCAAGATCTTCTTCGCTGTAAAGCTGATAGGGCAGGGCGATTTCTTCAAGTGGCGGCTGCTCTCCCGCATGTATTTTCATGATGGGCGCAGGGCCATGCAATATCGCGCGGCACAGCTTAGGAAATGTCGTCTCACCCCAGCCGGTAATCAGATAATCTGCCGTTGCAACAATGGCCTGCTGTTCTGGCTCATGCGAGACTTCGGGCCCGCCGATAATAATCTTCACTTCCGGCGCGAGCCGCTTTATCTGTGCGATGATTTTTGTTGTTTCATCTATATTCCAGATATATACGCCAAAGCCGATGATGGCCGGATGATTTGCGAGGAGCTTTTCAACAATATCCGATGTACGTGTGCCGATCACAAATTCCTGGATCATCGTCCGCTCTTGCAACTGACCCATATTGGCCAGCAAATACCGCAGCCCCAGCGAGGCATGTGCATAGCGCGCATTCAGTGTAGTGAGTATGATCGTCATGCTGTCCATTCTTGTTCCTGCAGCTGGCGCCACATGATCTTCCCCGTTGCCGACTTAGGCAGCTTCTCTGTGAATACGATATAGCGCGGCACTTTATAAGCAGCCATATTATGTTGAGCCCAATGTATGATCTCCTCTGCGCTGATCTGACTGTTGGTTTTTTTTACCACGATCGCCTTCACTGATTCGCCACGATAGGTATCTTTACACGCAATGATGCAGCACTCCTGTATATCCGGATGCTGATAGAGCATGGCCTCTACTTCTGCCGGCCAGACTTTATATCCGCTGGCATTGATCATGCGCTTCAATCTGTCAGTGAAAAAGAAAAATCCTTCTTCATCGATATAACCCAGATCACCAGTTCGGAAATATTTTTTACCATTGATCTCGATGAATGCGTCTGCTGTTTTTATCTCGTCCTGCCAGTACCCTTCGAATACCTGCGGCGCGCTGATGATGATTTCTCCGACCTGATGCGCGTCCAGAATTTTTCTTGTCTCCGGATCTCTCACTTTCGCATCTACGCTAAAGGTGGGTATGCCCAGACATTGCTGCTTGAGCCGCTGAAGCGGATTGGAATGCGTTGCTGCCATGGTTTCGGATAATCCATATCCCTCCATATACTGCAGCCCGGTTAAATCCAGTAATTTTTGCGCGATCGCTGCCGGCATTGCCGCACCCCCGCCTGATACCCTGCGCAAACTCGATATGTCGTAATCCGACAGTGCGGGATTAGACAGGAAATCTATCATCATGGTCGGAATGCTGGTCCATGAAGTGACTTTATGACTTGCGATCAGCTGCGCTGCGAGCTCTCTGTCCCAGCGCGGCATGATGATTAATGTCGCTCCGGCATAAATGGATGCATTCATGCTGACCTGCATGCCTGTCACATGAAACATAGGCAGGACAACCAGTGTCACATGGTCGGCCGCAGCAGCGCCAGACCACATTGCACCACTGACTGTGGCAAACATCACGGATCGATGTCTATGTATGCAGCCTTTGGGCTTGCCTGTCGTGCCGGATGTATAGGGCATGCAAGCCAGATCTTCCGGTCCTGCGCGATGTGGCGCGGGTATCAGCGCCGCTTCCATGATGTTATGCCATACATGTATGTGCGCTTGTGCTTGGATTTGCCTGGGTGCGGTAACCCATTCCGGCATGGCCGGCGCCTTTGTGTTGATACAGTCTGCATAACAGGCGCTGACCAGATCATGTAAATCACCGTCAATTAAGAACGGCATGATTCTTTCCAGCAGGTCTTGGGCAGTAATGGCCAGCTTTGCACCGCTGTCTTTTATTGTGTGTCGTAATTCCTCGGTCATTAACATCGGATTGACTGGCACCACCATCGCATCTGCTCGCAGGATTGCGTAATAAGCGATAACGAACTGCGGGCAATTCTGCATATGCAGGATCACTCTGTCACCGCGGCTGACTCTACATTGTTGTGTCAGATATGCGGCCAGCCGATCGACTTGCTGCAGCAATCCACGGTAACTGATCTGCCAGTCAAAAAAGACCAGCGCTGTTTTTTCCGGATGCCGCATTGCCGAAATCGCAAGGTTCTGGTAAACGCTGGTTGCAGGCGGCGTCAACTGATAAGGCAAGCCGGCCGGCCAGTGTGGATAATGGGCTGTATTCATGCGCGGCTTTTTATTTGTCGTCCGGATGTGCATTTTATAGGTACTGCCGTTCTTGGGAGAGCCTTCGCCACCGCAAGCACCTACGGTCGTCACTGGCTAGTTTTCCCATTTGGCCCGGGACTTTATTATTCTTTGGACAATCTTTTATTTCCGTGTGGTTTTTTGCGTCGCACAAAAAATTCTTGACACTTTTTCAAAATCCCTTAAAATCGGTTTTGTTGCGCCGCACAAAGTGTGTTTTTTACTTTCGCATACGAATTTATTTTTAAGGAGAGCATTATGTTTTCAAATCCAGATCCGTTTTCCAATGCCACTAAAGCCAGCATCGAGGCTCAACTCGCTGCAATGAATGACCTCACGCACAAGGCGCTGAAAAGCGTTTCGGAACTTGTCGAATTAAATCTCGCAACCGTGAAATCCTCACTCGAGCATTCTTCTGCTGCGGCACAACAAATGCTGGCTGCTAAAGATGCACAAGAACTTTTTTCTCTGACTGCAGCCAATGCTCAGCCTAACGCTGATAAAGCCGTCGCTTACGCCCGTCATCTGGCCAGCATCTCTTCAAAAGCTCAGGCTGAATTCACAAAGGTCACTGAAACCCGCATCGCTGAGACTTCGCGTGAAGTCACCAACCTGATTGAAGACCTGGCCAAATCCGCACCAGCTGGTTCGGAAAACGCAGTTGCTCTGCTCAAGACCACTATGGCCAATGCACACGCTGGTTTCGAGCAATTGAGCAAGATCGCCAAGCAAACCAGCCAGGCATTTGAAGAAAACCTGAACCAGGCCAGCAAGCACTTCGCTACTGCGACTGAAAAGCCTGCCAAAGCAAAGAAGTAATCTGCTTTCTGATAGCCAGCAGCAAATTAAAAACGGGCCGCAATGCGGCCCGTTTTTTTCGTCCCTTCATATTTATCAGGCGCCACTGCGCATTGCGATAGCAACGGCCTCGGCTACACGAATGCCGTCAATTGCCGCTGACATAATCCCGCCCGCATAGCCCGCTCCTTCACCTGCCGGATAAAGGCCGTGCGTATTGATACTTTGAAAATCCTGACCACGCTTGATACGAACAGGTGACGAGGTTCTGGTTTCCACACCGGTCAGTACTGCATCATGCATCGCAAAGCCCGCTATCTGTTTATCAAATACGGGCAAGGCTTCGCGGATCGCATCGGTTGCAAAGGTGGGTAATGCCTGCGTTAAATCACCGAGCGTCACGCCCGGTTTATAGGAAGGCTCGACACTGCCCAATTGGCTCGACGCTTGCCTGGCGATGAAATCACCGACTAACTGGCCAGGCGCATTGTAATTGCCGCCGCCAAGTTCAAATGCACGGGATTCCAGTTGCCGTTGAAATGCCATGCCGCCCAACGGGCCGCCGGCATAATCAGCATCACTCACGCCGACAACAATGCCTGCATTGGCATTACGCTCATTGCGTGAATATTGACTCATGCCGTTAGTAACGACCCGATCTGGTTCTGACGTTGCCGCTACAACCGTACCGCCGGGACACATACAAAAACTGTATACAGAGCGCCCGTTACTGGCGTGATACACCA
>JACCDX011492068.1_pt1 | contig 10392 bp, 7 predicted proteins | sample 7449681 | NCBI WGS metagenome assembly JACCDX01 (sample SAMN15323450, study PRJNA562643) | freshwater metagenome | isolation source: river surface water | place: USA:Blue River Watershed | collected 2017-08-18
ATAAACTAAAATAATACCTTCCGAAACCACATTTGTTTCTTTGTCATAAATGTAATTACATATATTCTTAATTTTTGAACTATATTTTCCTATTTCATTTTGTTCAAAAACATGAGGTACACCTCGTTTATATTCAAATTGACTTTTTACAGCTGGAGATTTTGTATCTATGTACTCCATTATTCTTTTTAATCCCTGACTTCCTGTTAAATCTTTTGGATCAATGTATAATTGTTTTAAACTATCTGATTTATCTGATTTACTTGAATTTCCTCCTTTCTTTTTACCGACATTTAATGATGATGGAACTTCTGTTGAATCCAAAATATTTGATTCTTTTATAGGAATTTTCTCAGTTAGAACTCGTGATTTTGTTGAACCTTCAATTATATGTTCTCCCAAATCATTTATTTCCAATCCGTCAACTGAAGGTTTCTTTGGTTTAAGTGTGCCTTTAAATGATATGTCACTTGATGATGAATTTTTTATACCTCTGACATATGTGTTACTTACCTTTTCTTCTTCATCAATTGCATCAAATATCGAATTAGATGACGACTTTTTTTTATTACTAGATTTTGTTATTTTATCTATTTTACTAATATCTGGTTCAACAACAATATCCAATAATGTCATATCACCCTCTATTCCCTCTGTAATAACAGGTTCTGACTCTAACTCTGAATTTTTCGTTTTTGTAATAGATGAAACAAATTGTGGACCATTATTTATTACGTCATCTATTTCTTCAACAACTTCTTTAGCTGGAACACCCATTGATGGTGAAATATCGTCTATTTCTGTTTCTTCTGTTTCGACATATTCCATTGGTTTAATATGTTTAACCAACTCTTCCAAACCATCATATGGATAAATAATATTTAATGCTTCAATAGGTATTTGTAAATCTGTATAGCCGAATGATTTTAATTCTGAAAAAGCTGATACTTTCCTTTGAGTGCCTTTTTTTGTCATTTTATAAGTTTCTCCTCTATTTCTTAAACGGTCAATTATATAATTATAACCCATTTCTTGATATTCACCTATTATTGTTAAAAATAAACTAAGTTTTTCTATCTTTTTATCATTTGCGATTTTTCTTCCATTTATCTGATATTTTGGATACTCTTCTTTTGTTTTAAATGTTCGTTCAAATGCAAATTTATCTGGATAAACTCTAAAAGGAAATGTATACGGATTTTCTCCTCTAACATACGAAACATACCCTGTTGCTTTTCTAATTAATATTTCTTTACCAATCTCATTTCCATTTTTATCTTTCTTCCAATCACCGTTTTTATCAAATATATCTGACACTGAAATAATTCCTCTACGATCATTCATATTTAATAAATTTAATATCCAAATAATTTCTTTATAACTGTTAAACATTGGTGTAGCCGATAAAAGTAATAAACGGAGATTTGATACAACACTAACCAAAAACATTAAATTTTTTGCAACATTTTTATTCTCATTATCATCAGATATTCTTATATTATGAACCTCATCTATTACAATCAAACTATTTGAATATTCAATCTCGAGATTTCTTATTTTTGTATCCATACTATCATTTGCTTTTCCTGATTTTCTAACTATTTCATTTGAAAATTGAACGTAACCCTGAAATGAATATGAGCCATTAATTAGATTTTTTACCTGTTGAATTACCTTTTCACGTTTTAACCCTTTCATTCCTGTTGGATTAATTTCTTTGAGCAATTTATTTCCTAAACAACCCTTCATTGTCCAAATACCGTCTATTTGTTTTAATTTTCTTTCATCAAATAATTGCAATTTAAAATTGTCTTGAACATTAGGACTTGCTACTATAATTATTCGTTTATTTATACCCATTTGCTTTAAATAATCACGCATTTCTTCACAAACACCTATCGCCGAACAAGTTTTTCCAGAACCAAGACCATGAAACAAAATTAAACTGTTATAAGGAGTCTGAAATGATAAAAAATTTCTTACAAATGCTTGTTGCGGCAATAATTCATATTCGGCTGTTTTTAAAATTTTAGAATACTCTTCAACATCATAAATTGCACCGTCATATTTTGTATCACTAAACTCTTTTTTTTGAAAAATTTTAATATTAAAATTTGGGTCATCTAAAGTTGGATACAAATATTCATTATCATTTGGTTCTTCACCCAATTCTTTTCTATTTTCAAGTTCCGTTTGCAATTGCTTTTTATTGTTTGAACCACATTTTGTTGTATACAATTTTCCTATTTTATCAAAATCACATATTTCTTCTTCAGGTGATGCGTTTGATTTGCTTTCTTCCTCCACTTTTTTCTTAAGTTTAATTTCAACACTCATCTATTTATATTTTATATATAAATAAATATTTTAATGTATATTTAATACAATGTATATTCTTGTAGAATTTTATTTATATTTATTATAAGCTGTTTTTTTTCTAAATTATATGGTCTAATTGATTCTAAACATTCCTCTAATGTTTTCCATTCAATTTTAGATACCTCTGTCTGTTGATAACAATTTAATTCGGGTTCAACATTTTCTGCATAACCTAAAAAATATTTATGTTTATACGATTTGTGATCCGAACCAAGAAACATTTCTTCAAATGGCAAAATGTTTTCAACGATTTTTATATTTTTTTTTGATATTCCTGTTTCTTCTCCAAATTCTCTCAACGCACAATCTAAATCTTTTTCTTGAAAATTACGTCTTCCTTTTGGGAATTCCCATTCAGTTTCTAACCAATTTGTCGTTGAATTATCTATAAAATCATTTAATGTTATTATTTCACCATTTGTACCAATAGGTAAACCATTTTTAAGCGCTTCGAACTTTTTTTGAGACGATTGTTCCTCACATTTGAATTGAGCTTGATGTCCTGCATCTTGAATTCCCCACATCATTTTCCACAATGTTTCGAAATTATTTATACGAATTTGTTCTTTTTCTTCAATAGACATTTCATTAAACATTGTTTGTATATGTTCCAAATTATTTTGAATATATTTGCCTCTTATAAAGTCTATATAACCAAAACTATTTTTACGTCTTATCATTAAAAATTCAATACAATATTCTAGTGATGTTCTAAAACATATAATACCATAACTTGTTATTGGTAATTTACATTGATGAAATTGATGGCCCTGTTTGCCACAATTGTTACAAATATTTTTACTCATTTTCTTACTATATGTTTAAAGAAGGTTGTTTTTATGTTGTTTTAATTTAAATGCCTCCTTTAGCTAAAAACAATTTACAATTAGACCCCACCGTTTGGGGACCGCATTTTTGGTTCTTTTTACACACATTAGCTATATCCTATCCTCATCATCCAAATGCAGTTACAAAAAAAAAATATTATGAATTAATACAAAATTTACCATTATTTATTCCTGTAGAAACAATGGGTAGCGATTTTATTAAATTGCTTGATGAATATCCTGTTACATCTTATTTAGATGATAGAGAATCTTTGGTAAAATGGATGCACTTTATTCATAACAAAATTAATGAAAAATTGCAAAAACCCAAAATATCCATAAATGAATTTTATGCAAAATATTACGAAGAATATAAACCTAAAAATATTAAAATGAAGGACTTTTATCGTTGGAAAGAAAAATTAATTTATACAATGGTTATTATGGGAGCAACTGGATTAATTGTTTATTTGTATAATAAATAATATTGTAAAGTAAATAGATTACATTTTATATATATTTATCAAACTAAATAGAAGATTTTTGTGAAATTCAACTAATTTGTAAAATTATATTTATTTACTTATTTAGGTAATTTATATATATATGAGTTTGAGATAAAATTACAAGGTATTAACAGGAAACAACATAACAATTACAAAATCAACTTAACAATATGTCATCATCAACATTTTATTATGAGTTTGATAGCAATTATTATTATGTCATTATTTGTTTAAGTTTGTTTTATTGTAAATAATTTAACTTTAGATGTTTAGTTAAATCTAAAAGCTATAATATTTATAATTATTTGTTATATATAATATATAAATGCAGTGGGTACAACTAGGATACGATATTGTTGGTGATGCTATAAACGCACAAAGCGGTTATTCAAATGATTTAAGCTCAGACGGTTTAATTGTTGCAATTGGCGCACCTTATGATAATAATTCAACAGGACAAGTAAAAATATATCAATATAATAATAATGATTGGGTACAATTGGGACAAACAATTAATGGTGAGGGTGAAACAGATCAGAGTGGATATTCTGTTGCTCTAAGTTCAGATGGCTCAATTGTTGCTATTGGGTCACCTTATAATACTAACATTGATAAAGGTCACGTAAGAGTATACAAATATAATAATAGCACTTGGGACAAATTGGGAGGAGATATTAATGGAGAGTCTGAAAATGACAAAAGTGGTTGGTCCGTTTCTCTAAGTTCAGATGGCTCAATTGTTGCAATTGGTGCACCTTTTAACGACAATAATGGTATGTCAAATGCAGGACAAGTAAGAGTATACCAATATAGTAATACTGATAATACTTGGGACAAATTGGGAGGAGATATTAATGGTGAAGCTGCAAATAATGAAAGCGGTTATTCAATTGATTTAAGCTCAGACGGTTCAATTGTTGCAATCGGAGCACCTCACAATAATAATTCAACAGGACAAGTAAAAATATACAAATATGATGACAATAGTTGGACGCAGTTAGGACAAGATATTAATGGTGAGGGTGAAAATAACCAAAGCGGGTATTCGGTTGCTTTAAGTTCGGACGGTTCAATTGTTGCAATTGGTGCACCTTATAATACTGATATAGATAAAGGTCATGTAAGAGTGTATAAATATACTAATGGTATTTGGGAAAAAATGGGAGGAGATATTAATGGAGAGTCTGAAAATGATAAAAGTGGCTGGTCCGTTTCTCTAAGTTCAGATGGCTCAATTGTTGCAATTGGCGCGCCTTTTAATGATGGTAACGATGTAAATATGACAAATTCGGGTCAAGTAAGAATATATAAATATAATAATGATATTTGGACACAAATTGGAAGAAATATTGACGGGGATTATGAATATAACTATTCTGGGTGGTCTGTTTCTTTAAGCTCAGATGGTTCATTTGTTTCAATTGGAGCAGATTTAGCCAATAATACAAAAGGTCATGTAAAAGTATATCAATGGCCTGTTGTAACAATTAATAATAACTCTAAATTATTAAATTTTATGAATAGCACATCGACTTATGGTAATATTACAAATTCTTTAAACATTGATTATGATTTAGTTGCAGAGAATTACAAGGTATTAACAGGAAACAATATAACAATTACAAAATCAATGTAACAATGTATTTTATTTACTTTAAGTTATTTGAATTATAAATATTTTGGTATTAGTATTTGAAATAACTGTAAAATTTATATTATACTATAATATAATATAATTATAATCAATGACAACAAAACAAAAAGGTGGAGAAGTTGTTGCATCTGGTGGATTTGGCTGTATTTTTAATCCATCACTTAAATGTAAAAATGTAGACGTTGGTAACAATGAAATAAGCAAATTAATGACAAAAAAACACGCAAAAGATGAGTTTACACAAATACAAAAATACAACAAACTTTTGGGCTCCATACCAAATTATAATATGTATTTTTTACTTGATGATTTTAAATTATGTAAACCTACTAAACTAACAAAAAATGATTTAAAAGGATATCAAAAAAAATGTAAAGCACTTAAAAAAAGAGGAATAAATATCAAAAACATAAATCAATCATTAGAAAAATTGTTAGCAATTAATATGCCAAATGGAGGAATTGATGTCGAAATATATATAGAAACCTATTTTACAAGTTTTAACCTTATTAAGCTTAATAATTCTTTAATACAATTATTGATGAATGGAATAGTTCCTATGAACAAATTGAATGTATATCATTGTGATATAAAGGATGGAAATGTGTTAGTTAAAATAACTAAAAATGGATTGGAAACTCGTCTTATTGACTGGGGGTTATCATTTATATTTAACAACGAACAACATGGTATACCACGTAAAATATATAGACGTCCATTTCAATTTAATGTTCCATTTTCATCTATTCTTTTTAATAAAGATTTTGTAGACCTTTATAATAATTTTTTAAAATTAAACTCAAATCCCAATTATTTTCAAATACGTGAATTTGTTGTAAATTACATATTTATTTGGAATGATATTAGGGGTCCAGGTCATTTATCTACAATTAACGATATAATTAAAAAACTAACAATAAAAGAACTAATATCTGTTAAAAATAATAAAATTAAAGAGCATTTTATCGAATATGATTTCACATATTATTATGTTGTAGAATATTTATCGAAAATTCTTGAAAAGTATACTAACAATGGAGGATTTGAAATGATGTCGTATTTTCGAAACGTCTTTCTTAAAAACATTGATATTTGGGGGTTTATAATGATTTATTTTGTCTTTTATGAAAAGTTATATGATGGTTTTAACAAATTAAACCAATATCAAATAGAGTTCATGAATAAAATAAAATACATAATTATACATTTTTTGTATGAGAGCCCAACAAATCCTATTGATATAACTTTAATTATTAAAGAACTAACAAATCTAAATAATGTAATTGAAAAATTAAATTTGTTAACAAATGTGAAAAATATTTCGAATATTGGAGGATTTTTGCAAGACAAAAAAAGACAAAAATCATATAAAAAAACATCTTTATTTAGAAAAACTCCAAATGGGACCATTATTCGTAAAAATAAAGGTTTAAAAACTCGAAAGTTTTTAGGACATTCAAAGAAGATTATATTATAATAATATATGAGATTGGAAATATTAATATTTGGTGTTACTGGATTTTTAGTATATAATGCATATTATGATGGAAAGTATACAAAAATGTTATTAGCATACAAAAAATATTATAAAATGATATTAATAGGGTTTCTAGCGTTTTGTTTTTATATCATGATTAAAAGAAATCCATTGCAATCGAAAAATATGTTGTTATATACTAACAATTTAATTAAATATATGCCAATTGACAAATCATCAATGGATATGATTTCGCCAATTTTTGATTTATCAACAAAAGGAAATGGGTTTATGGAGGGCTTTAACTCTGAACTGAATCCAGGATACAATTATAATCCTTTAATAATTGCTCAACAACAAAGACATATGTTAACCGGACAAAAACCTATTAAACGTTCTGTTAGTGAAACAAAAAAGAAATATGTTGCATCAATGCAGGATTGGAAATGTGGTCAATGCAATAAAAAACTAACACATACATTCGAAATAGATCATAAAATAAGACTCGAACATGGTGGAGGAAATGATGTTACAAATTTAATTGCTCTTTGTCGGGAATGTCATGGAGAAAAAACAGCTATGGAAAATATGTAAAAAGCATTTTAATATATTTTACTTATCTTTTCTTAAAAGTATATAATATGGGAAACCCGTTATCTTTAGAACAAGTATTGGTTTCATACAATATAATGATAATGTTTTTTATTATATTTATTATTTTAATGGTAATATTAATGGTAACAAACAAAAATGGCTTTAATAAGTCATTTGGATATGAAATTTTTATAAATGGACCTGTTTTGTTGTTAGTTGCATATCTTATAAAAGAAATATTTCACTTTAAAAATAATCCACAATCATCTTGGCTTTCTAGTTTTTCACAATCAACTCAACCATGGTTTATATCTGTATTTTCGTTATTTATTTTATTACTCGGTATATGTGGGTTTTTTATGATATTGTATATTGGAGGAGTATTTTCGGAGTCTCCTACAGAAAATAATACAGCCATGATATTAAATTTTGTAATTATTGCAATATTTATTCTAATATCTTCAGTAGTATATAAAAAATATAAAAATAAAGATGATGAAACGTTAAAATATTTGCCAAGAGCAATTCAAGATGCTTTTTACTTAAGGACAAAATATACAGCATTATTTCTATTTTTTCTTGTATTTATTGTGCTTTTGTATTTTGTTAATCCTTGGGGTTTAATGTCAAATTATGGAGGACCACTGGTTTTTTTCACTTTATTTGTAGGTATAATTATGATAATAATGATTACAATATATCAGTATTTTTTATCCAATCCATCTAAAGGATATTTACTTGAAGATACTCCAACTCCTTTGGCATTTGTCATGAAATCTTTATATGTATTAGGAGCACTAGGGATTTCTTTTGGATTAATATATGGTGTGTTAAAAATAATGGGTGTTTTTAATCAAGACGCTGAGAAATCTAATGGTTGGGGGTATATTATATTCAATTTGTTAGTATTATCTTCAATGTTGGGTATAATTTATAAATTGGCTAATGCAGGTGGATTTTTAGATAAAAATCCATATTATCGATTAATATTAAATATATTGTTATATATTCCTTGTTTGTTAGTTACTTTTGTAAATAAGACAAGTCAAATATTTGGTTTTATTAAAGGAACAAATGATGCTTTTTCACCTCCAAAGCCATTTGAAATCAAAATGTTAATTTTGGGGTTAATTTTATTAGGAGGTTATTTTGTATGGTTCTTTTTAGCGAAACATTATATTCAATCTACATATTTAAAACAAGGTGGAAAACAATTAATAAATCAACCAGTTACAACTGATATTTTAACAAATGTGTCATCATATCAAAATTTATCAGGAAGTAATAAGTTTGATTACCAATATGCTATGTCTTTTTGGTTTTATTTGGATGCATTTCCTCCAAGTACAAATAGTTCGTATAATAAAGTTGTTCCAATATTATCATATGGAGGAAATCCTACAATCAAATATAGTTCAGCAAACAATACACTTTATGTAACAGTGAAACAAAGAACAGAAACAGATGCAAATTCTTCTGTTAATGGTGAAAAAGAATTAGAAATTAAACAAGAAACAATAGATGAATGGAAAAGTGTTCAAGAAAAAATAGAAAGTGCTATAGAAAATGTTAAATCGATGCCTTTTGGTAAAGAAATTGATTCGGATGGAGATCGTATTATATATAAACATTCGGATGTTAAATTACAAAAGTGGAATCATATATTATTAAATTATAATGGTGGAACTTTAGATGTTTTTTATAATGGTGAATTGGTAAAATCAGCAATTGAAGTAGTTCCATATATGAAATTTGATATGTTAACAATTGGAAAGGAAAATGGTATTAGTGGTAGTATAGCAAATTTAATGTATTTTAAACATCCATTGAATTATTATACTGTAAATACATTATATACATCTCTTAAAAATAGTAATCCTCCAGTAATATCAACAAACAACGAAAAAATAATTTCTTCATAGAATAAAGTGAATATAGAATTTGTAAGAAAAATTTCTAAGAGTATAGTATAATGGAAGTAAAAAATATTATACTATTTGTAATTATAATTGTTTTATTGATAATTGTAATTCGTTACATAATGAATGATGTAAATACTTTAACTCATCTTACATCAGCTCAAACAATGCAAACAATTCAACCGTTGGATTTAGCGCCTTCATATAGTTCTGGTAATACAAGTAATTTTACATATTCTATATGGTTTTTTATAAATGATTGGAATTATCGTTATGGAGAATCAAAGGTTATTTTTGGTCGTATGACAAGTGGTTCAGGAAAAAAAGAGCCATGTCCATCAGTTACGTTAGGACCAGTTCAAAACAATGTAATAGTTTCTTTAGCAGTGTATCCTGGTTTAGATGAAATTCCAGAAGATGGGAAAAATTATATTGTTCATACTTGTGGTATTTCAAACGTTCCTATACAAAAATGGTGTCATTTTTTTATGAGTGTATATGGTCGCACTTTGGATTTATATTTGGATGGTAAATTGGTTAGAACATGTGTATTACCAGGTGTAGCTAAAATCGATTCAAATGCTCCAATTTACATTACACCAATGGGTGGATTTTCTGGTTGGACCTCTAGATTTCAATACTGGCCTGATTCATCTAATCCACAAAATGCTTGGAATACATATAAAACTGGCTATGGTGGAAGTTTATTGGGTTCTATTTTTGGTAAATATGGTATTAAGGTGTCTCTTATGGAAGGAGACACTGAGGATAAAAGCTTTACTATCTAAAATATGTTTCCGATTAAAATTAAATTTTACACGCTCTATAAAATTACTCCACAAAATAGTCACTCAAATCTTCAGGTGTAAACAATTCATCATTTAGAATAATACCATCATTTAAGAAAGTAAATAATATTTCATCATATGTTCTATTGTTTAATTCGAATCCTATCGAATTTATATATTTTTCATATTCTTGTTGATAAAATTTTAAAATACCTTTTAACTTCTCTAACTGGTAATCAATTATTTTA
>JACCDX011519047.1_pt1 | contig 10388 bp, 8 predicted proteins | sample 7449681 | NCBI WGS metagenome assembly JACCDX01 (sample SAMN15323450, study PRJNA562643) | freshwater metagenome | isolation source: river surface water | place: USA:Blue River Watershed | collected 2017-08-18
AAACGGCCAGCAGGTCGAGGCCCGGCGCATCGAGTCCCTCGTTGCCGAGCTCGACCACCTCGCCTTCGATGGTGACCATGCGCACGCGCAGCACGTTGTGCACGGTCAGGCCGTACTTCAGGCAGTGCACGCCGCCGGAGTTCTCGGCGACGTTGCAGCCGATCGAGCAGGCGATCTGCGACGACGGATCCGGCGCGTAGTACAGGCCATGCGGATTGGCCGCTTCGGAGATCGCGAGGTTGCGCACGCCCGGCTGCACGACGGCGGTGCGCGCATACGGGTCGAGCTTCAGGATGCGGTTCAGCCGCGCCGTCGACAGCACCACGCCATCGGCGATCGGCGTCGCGCCGCCGGACAGGCCGGTGCCCGATCCGCGCGGCACGATCTGCACCTCGAGACGGCGGCAGGTCTGCAGCACGGCCGCGACCTGGGCTTCGTTTTCGGGCAGCACCACGACCATCGGCAGCTGCCGGTAGGCCGACAGGCCGTCGCATTCATAGGGACGGGTATCTTCTTCGCTGTACAGCACGGCCTGCGCAGGCAGCACCGCGCGCAGCGCAGCGACGACTTCCTGCTGGCGCGCGAGCGCGAAGGCGGGTTCGGTGGGGGCGTTCATTTCAGGCAATCCTGGGTCAGCCGCAGCAATACGCACGGCCGAATGAGAAAGGCCCCTAGTTTAGCGAAACGCCCTCCTCCTTGACGGGGAATCAGGAGGTTTTGGCCTGAAAAGCTTTGCCGGGAAAGATGAAAGTTTTTGCCGGGCAACCAACTTGGCCGCCGGACAGGCTCACAGGCTCTTGAACGTGTCCCGCATCCACTGCAGGAATACCGCCACTTCCGGACGCTCCAGCACCGGCTTTTCGTAGACCGCGTAATACGCATGCGGCGGCGAGGACATCTGCACGTCGAACAAGCGAACCAGTTCGCCGGCCTCGATCAGCTCGCGCGCGAAGTGTGCGCGCGCCAGGCCGATGCCATGACCATGGCGCACCATTTCCTGCAGCAGGCCGAGGTCGTCGACGCGGATGCCGGTGGTCGGCTCCGGCCAGTCGAGGCCGGCGGCCTCGAACCACGGCTGCCACGGCTCCAGCGCCGAGCGGATCAGCGTCGCCTTCTTCAGGTCGGCCGGCTCCTTCAGCTCGCCGATCGTCTCGAGGTACTTCGGGCTGGCCACCGCGAAGGTCGGCTCGGAAAACAGCTTTTCGGTCTGCAGGTTCGGATACCTGCCCGGCCCGAAGCGCACTTCCAGGTCGCTCTCGGCCAGCGCGAGGTCGTACAGCGGTACCGACAGGAAGATCTCGACCGCGATCTCCGGATGCAGCGTCGTGAAGGATGCCAGGTGCGGCACCAGCATGTAGCGCGCAAAGGTCGGCGGCGCGGTGATCTTCAGACGCGGCTGTGCCGACGCGGCGCGGCGCGGGATCGGGAAGTCCGTCAGCGTGCGCAGCGCCTGCCGCACCACGTCGAGATAACGGCGGCCGAATTCGGACAGGCCGACATTGCGGCCGTCGCGCACGAACAGACGCTCGCCGACGAATTCCTCCAGCAGGCGGATGCGGTGCGACAGCGCCGAAGGGGTGATGCAAAGTTCTTCCGCCGCCAGTGCGAATGAGCCATGCCGCGCCGCCGCCTCAAAGGCGGACAGCGCGTGGACGGGAGGAATGCGTGTTGCCATCGGAACCTTGCTTCAAAGGGCGGGTGTCACCAGCGGAGCACCTTGCCCGGGTTGAGTATGTTGTTCGGGTCGAGCGCATGCTTGAGCGTGCGCATCACGTCGATCGCGTCCTCGCCGTGCTCCTGCACGAGGAAGCCGATCTTGTGCAGGCCCACGCCGTGCTCGCCGGTGCAGGTGCCCTGCATGTCGAGCGCGCGCGTGACCATGCGCTCATTGACCGCTTCAGCACGCGCGATATCGGCCGCATCGTTCGGATCGACCAGCATCTGCACATGGAAGTTGCCGTCGCCGACATGGCCGATGATGCCGTGCACGATCTGTTCGCGCTCGAGATCGACCTTGGTCTCGAGCAGGCAATCGGCCAGCCGCGAAATCGGCACGCAGCAGTCAGTCGAGATCGCCCGGCTGCCGGCGCGCAGCTGCAGCAGCGCGAAATACGCGTTGTGCCGCGCCTGCCATAGTCGCGAGCGGTCTTCGGGACGGGTCGCCCATTCGAAACCGACCGCGCCATGCTCGTCGGCGATCTGCTGCACCAGTTCGGCCTGCTCGGTCACGCCATGCTCGCTGCCATGGAATTCGAACAGCAGCAGCGGCTTTTCCGGCAGGGTCAGCTTGTCATGCTTGTTCAGCGCGCGCACGCTGTTCTCGTCGACGAATTCGACGCGCGCAACCGGCACGCCCATCTGTATCGTCTGGATCACCGTGTTCACCGCATTGGCGATGTCGGGGAACGAGCAGACCGCCGCCAAGATCGCCTCGGGCTGCGGATAGATCCTCAGCGTCACCTCGGTGATGATGCCGAGCGTGCCCTCGCTGCCGACGTACAGCCGGGTCAGGTCATAGCCGGCCGACGACTTCTTCGCGCGCGTGCCGGTCTTGATGATCTTGCCTTCGGCGGTGACGACGGTCAGTGCAAGCACGTTCTCGCGCATCGTGCCGTAGCGCACCGCGTTGGTACCCGAAGCTCGGGTCGCGGCCATGCCGCCGATCGATGCATCCGCGCCCGGATCGATCGGGAAGAACAATCCGGTGTCCTTGATCTCCGCATTCAGCTGCTTGCGCGTGACGCCGGCCTGCACCGTCACCGTCAAGTCTTCGGAATTGACCGATACCACCCGGTTCAGCTGCGACAGGTCGATCGACAGCCCGCCCTGCACCGCGAGGATATGCCCCTCGAGCGACGTGCCGGTACCGTAGGCGATCACCGGGAAACGATGTTCATTGCACAAGGCCACCGCAGCAGCGACATCCTCGTTCGACTGCGCGAACACGACCGCGTCCGGCAGCATCGGATCATACGAAGATTCGTCGCGGCCATGATGCTCGCGCATCGCGTGGCTGGTCGACAGGCGGTCGCCAAATCGCGCCTGTAATCCGGCCAGTAGCGCGGCCGGCATGTCGCGCCGCAGCGCAGTAGGTATAGGATGGTTCATCGGAATTCTCCTCAAGCAAGCTATTGTACTCTGACCGGTTAAGAGCCTGTCTCGTTAGGTCGGTGGCAAGGCGGCAGTCCCGAAGACAGTACAGACGTACGGCAAGGGACTGCCAACGCAGCCAGCGGCCTAACGAGACAGGCTCTAAATAGACCGTTTAACTACGCCCCTCCCTTTACCGAAGGCAAAGGCTGATCCTGCGATTTTCCCGTATTCTTGGGCGCTGGACGTTTGGAATTGACAATATGGGCAATCGACTTTCAAAAATCGCGACGCGCACCGGCGATGACGGCAGCACAGGCCTGGGCGACGGCAGCCGCACCGAGAAGAACGCGCTGCGCGTGCAGGCGATGGGTGATGTGGACGAGTTGAATTCCCACATCGGGCTGCTGCTGTGCGACGACCTGCCCGATGAAATGCGCGAAGCGCTGGTGACGATACAGCACGACCTGTTCGACCTCGGCGGCGAACTCAGCATCCCCGGCTTCGTGATGATGACCGACGCGCAGGTGGCGCGGCTCGACAGCCTGCTGGAGAAGTACAACGCGACGCTGGAGCCGCTGAAGGACTTCATCCTGCCGGGCGGTTCACGCGCGGCGGCGCTGTCGCATGTCTGCCGTACCGTGTGCCGGCGCGCCGAGCGCAGCATCGTCGCGCTGGGCCGGACCGAGAAAGTGCATGCGCGGCTGGGCCAGTATGTGAACCGGCTGTCGGATTTGCTGTTCGTGCTGGCGCGCGTGCTGAATCGCTACGCAGGCGGCCAGGACGTGCTGTGGCAGAAGGGCCGGAGCCGAGACTGAAAAATGCCCCGCTGCGGCCCTCCCGCAGCGGGGCATGCGCAACTGACCGGCGCTGCTTCAGCCGTTGCCGCGCGCCACCAGATAATCCTGCAGGAAGCGCAGCGCCTCCTGCTGGCCGGCCTGCGCTGCGGCGTCCAGCGCACTGTAGCGCTGCATCGCTTGTCCGTTGGAGCGGTCGACGACGATCTTCGCGCCCATCTGCAACAGCTGCTGCATCATCGGGACGTTCCCCGTTCTTGCTGCCTGCATCAGCAGGGTCACCTGGAAGGGCCCCGGGCCATGCATCGAGCCGGGGGTGTTGATGTCAACCCGGAAGTTGTGAACCAGCCAGCTCAGCGCTTGCTGATTCTGCGCCACCATCGCCTCGAGGCACAGCACATGGCCATCGAGCTGCCAGCCCGGGAATTGCGTCTGCAGCACCTGATGCAAGGCCGCCATCATGTCGATGTTGCCGGCCCGGATAGCCGTCACCATCCATTGCAATGCGATGCTCGTGCTGGACGGCTGCGCCGCAAGTTTGAGCTCGAATTGCTGGCTGCACAGCGTAAGTACCGAGTTCACCTGCCCGCCCTTGACGCCGCAAGTGATCGCAGCCAGCAGCTCCTTCGGTTCGGCCAGCTTCTCCTGGGCTTGCCGGCGTGCGTCGATCACCATTTGCAGGATGCCGAGATTGCCGCCCGCGGCAGCGCAGGTCAGGCTGGTGACGACTTCGGAGCCAGCGCCCCAGGGTTCGGCATCGACTTCGGCCCCATTCGCCACCAGCAGCATGCAGATGTCCAGATGCCCTGACTGCGCGGCACGGCGGAAGGCATCGCAGAAGTCCTGGTCTTGCGTCGCCAGGTCGATGCCCTGGTCGATACCCAGATCGAGCAGGATCCGCACGGCCTCGATGTTGCCGTGGCCGGCCGCCTCCAGCATCGGCGTGTACGGCATGCCGGAGCCGCTGTCGACCTCGTCGCGATCGGCATCACCAGCACGCCGCTGCCACGGCACCGCGCCGGGATTGGCGTGCTGCTCGAGCAGGAAGCGGAACAGCGTGAGGTCGGGATAACGCGCCGAGACGGCCAGCGCGCCCATCTCACAGCCTTCCACATGCCAGGCATCGATATCGGCGCCGTACTGCAGCAGCAGCTGCACCATGGGCAGGTGATTGTTCAGCGCCGCTTGCACGATAGGCGGATCACCGTCATCGGCGGCCAACGCATTCGGATCGGCGCCGGCCTGCAACAAGACATCGGCAATCGCCGTCTGCCCCGCTTCCACGGCCTCGCCGAGGAAGTTGTCGGCATCGCCTTGCAGCGTGCCGGAGGTCCACACAGCCATGAAGGCAGTCATGTCGCCGGCGCGGATCGCGTTGCGGCACAGCGTGTCCGGACTCTGGTCGTCCGGCAGCTGCTGCGGTGGCGTCACCGGCGCAGCACCGGCGGCAGCCTGGCCAGCGTCTCCCTGCTCAGGCCGTGCGCGCTTGGCCCGGTCGTTCACATCACCGTCTTCACGATCGCGTTTGCGATCAGCGCGCAGTGCTGGCGGGCCGCCGGCTTCGACGCCGGCCGGGGCTTGCGCCGGCGGGTTCTGGAAGCCGGCCGGCTGCGGCTGCATCTGCTGCTGTGGCTGTGGCTGCATCATGCGCGGCGCAGCAGGTGCGGCATTCGCCTGTCCGGGCGCTTGTTGCCCTTGTTGCGCAGGTTGTTGGGCCGGCTGTTGCGGCGCCTGTTGCTGGGGCTGATTCAGGAGATATGAAAACGCTGAGCTTGGATAGGACGTCGGATTATTGGCGTTGGGTGCGCTCATGGGGGTACATCCTTTCTGCGGAGAGGTGGCTGCGAAGGCCGGCACGCTGCCGGCGATGCGCTGTGTAACGGCCACCTGCACAGATGTTCTTTGCTTGCCGACTAACAGATTCAGAGACGCGCGAGGTAATCGATCTTCATCGGCTGCGATTCCAGAAGGATGACGACATTCTGCTTCCCCTGCCGGGCCGCCAGTTCGGCGGCGGTCCTTCCCTGATGGTCGCGGGCGAGTGTGTCGACCCGGCATTGCAGCACGAGGTCGGCGACGATGCGGTAGCCCGAACCTTCGACGGCGTGATGCAGCACAGTTTGTCCGGTAGCATCAACCGCATGCGGATCGGCGTCATGGAAGCGCAGCAGATCGTACAGGCCGAAGCGCCCGCGCGCCGCTGCCAGCATCAGCAGCGACAGGTTGCTCTCGCCGACCAGGTGGGGACTGGCGCCGCACACGCCCAGCAGGTATTCGGCCGCCGGCCAGTTGCCCACATCGACCGACATCCACAGCGGCGCGGCAAACACGGACGCATCGAAGCTGCCCGTATAGCGCGCCATCAGCCATTCCATGACGGCCGGAGAAGTGATGCGCAGGCAGTGTTCGTTTTTCTCCCACTGCACGGTCGCCGTGAAGATCTTGCGCATGTCGGCGGGCTGGAAGCGAATGCCGGCAGCATCCGCTGCGGCGCACAGGCGCTGCAGGAAGGGCAGGCCGCCTTTCCTTGCCGAGAAGCCGATGGCCGACATCAATTCATCGCGCGCAAAGGCATGGATCGCAAGCCCGTTGGCTTCGAGGCGATCGAGTATCGCGAGGTTCTGGCCCCATGCCGCATACTCCAGCAAGGACTGCCGGCCAGCCTTCGGCGCTTCGGCGCGCAGCGCCTGCAGCGCGCCGAATTCCAGCAGCATGTTGAAGGCCTCGAGCCTGCCGACGGCCGCGGCATGGCGCAGCAGATCGGCCTTGGCGGCGAGGCTCCAGCCACGCTCTGCGCCCTGCAGCAGCGATCGCAGTGCCCGCAGGTCGTTCTCGTCAATCATCTGGCCCGCCGTCTTCGGCGGCTCCACCGGCTGGGTCGGAATGGGACCGGCGGACGAAGACGACACACGGGTATCGACCTGAAAGCGAATCCGCCTTGCTGATGGTGCATGCGTGTCGGCCATCGTCGTGGACGAGGACTGCGCAGACGCAGCGCGGTCCTCGCCGGGCAGCACCCTCGTCCTCGGTTCGGTCGACGCGAGCGGCGCCGGCTGCGGTTCGATGGACGCTTCGATACGCTGCCGCTTCGCAGCGCGCTCGCCGCCACCGGGACCCGCCGGCTCCACCAGCTCCGCCAGCTGACGCTTCATGCGCCGGGTTTCCACGGTCATGGGCTTGCGACCGGGCGCGGGCGGCTGATTGGCAGAGGAGGTAGCCGGTACCGCCGTCGCCGGCACATAGCTGCCGTCCGCAGTTCGGACAAGAATGGTGGAATCGGAAGGACTGCCAGTGTTCGGTAGCATGGAATCGTCAGGGACAGGAGTGATCAGAGCCCTGCCTGCGTCACCATGCGCCGCACGCTGTTCCGGCGCAGTTCAACCCGAACTGATGGACCTGCAACCGCACAATCAAGCGCAAAAAAAACGGCGCACGCAGCGCCGTCTTTTCATTCTGTGAAGTGCTCAGTGGTTGTTCACCACCAGCCTCGGCTCACCGGCACCGAGGCGCTCACGAATCGCTGTCGCAATGCCCTGCCCGTCCAGCCCGCACTGCGCCAGCAGCACCTGGGCATCGCCATGGTCGATGAACTTGTCCGGCAGGCCGAGCTGCAGCAGCGGCTTGACGATGCCGGCGGCCGCCAGCGCTTCGGCCACCGCCGAACCGGCACCGCCCATCACGCAGCCTTCTTCCACCGTCACGATCAATTCATGCGTGGCCGCGAGCTGCGCCACCAGCGCCGCATCCAGCGGCTTGACGAAGCGCATGTCGACAACCGTCGCATTCAGTTCATCGCCTGCCTTCAGCGCCGGCGCGACCATCGTGCCGAACGCCAGCAATGCCACCTGCCGACCTTCGCGGCGCACGATGCCCTTGCCGAGTTCGACGGCATCGAGCGCGTCATCGGTCGCCGCGCCAATGCCCGCGCCGCGCGGATAACGTACCGACGCCGGCCCCGGATAACGATAGGCCGTGGTCAGCATCTTGCGGCATTCGGCCTCGTCGCTCGGCGTCATCACCACCATGTTCGGAATGCAGCGCAGGAAGGCAATGTCGTAATTGCCCGCATGCGTCGCGCCGTCGGCGCCGACCAGTCCGGCGCGGTCGAGCGCGAACGTGACGTCGAGGTTCTGCAGCGCGACGTCATGGATCAGCTGGTCATACGCGCGCTGCAGGAAGGTCGAGTAGATCGCGACCACCGGCTTCATGCCTTCGCACGCGAGGCCGCCGGCAAAAGTCAGCGCATGCTGCTCGGCGATGCCGACGTCGTAATAGCGCTCCGGGAATTTCTGCTCGAAGGCCACCATGCCCGAGCCTTCGCGCATGGCCGGCGTGATGCCCACCAGCTTGTCGTCCGCCGTCGCCATGTCGCACAGCCAGTCGCCGAACACCTGCGTATAGGTCTTCTTCGCCGGCGCGCTGGCCGGCTTGATGCCCTCGGCCGGATTGAACTTGCCGGGGCCGTGGTACAGGACCGGATCGGCCTCGGCCAGCTTGTAGCCCTGCCCTTTCTTCGTGACCACATGCAGGAACTGCGGGCCCTCCAGGTGCTTCAGGTTCTGCAGCGTCGGTATCAGCGCGTCGAGGTCATGGCCGTCGATCGGGCCGATGTAGTTCAGCCCGAATTCCTCGAACATCGTCGCCGGCGTCAGCATGCCCTTCGCATGCTCTTCGAAGCGCTTGGCGAACTCCAGCATCGACGGCGGCAGCACCGACTTGCCGACATTCTTCGCAGCGGCATAGAACTTGCCCGACATCAGGCGTGCCAGATAGCGGTTCAGCGCGCCGACCGGCGGCGAGATCGACATGTCATTGTCGTTCAGCACGACCAGCATCTTGATGTCTTCATACACGCCGACATTGTTCAGCGCCTCGAAGGCCATGCCGGCCGTCATCGCGCCGTCGCCGATCACGGCCACCGAATGGCGCGACTCGCCCTTCGTGCGCGCCGCCAGCGCCATGCCGAGCGCGGCAGAGATCGAGGTCGACGAATGCGCAGTGCCGAAGGTGTCGTAGGGGCTCTCGTCGCGCTTCGGGAAACCGGACAGGCCGCCCATCTGGCGCAGCGTCGGCATGCGGTCGCGCCGCCCGGTCAGGATCTTGTGCGGATAGGTCTGGTGGCCGACATCCCAGACGATGCGGTCTTCCGGCGTGTTGAACACATAGTGCAGCGCAATCGTCAGCTCGACCGTGCCGAGGTTCGACGACAAGTGGCCGCCGGTCTTCGACACCGACTCGAGCAGGTACTGGCGCAGTTCATCGGCCAGCCGCTGCAGGTCGGCGCGCGACAGTGCGCGCAAGTCCGCCGGGTCATTGATTTTATTGAGCAGTTCCATCGTTCAGGCCTTCCTTTGCACGATCAGGTCGGCAAGTTCGCGCAGGCGCCGGGCGCCGTCGCCGAAGGGCTGCAGTGCCTGGTGGGCATCCGCCCGCAACTTCCCGGCCAGGACAAGCGACGCCTCCAGTCCAAGGATCGACACGTAGGTCGGCTTGTCGTTCGCCGCATCCTTGCCGGCAGTCTTGCCCAGCGTCGCCGAATCGGCGGTCACGTCGAGGATGTCGTCGACCACCTGGAACGCCAGGCCGACGGCCGCCGAATACGCATCCAGCGCCGCCGCTTCGGCAGGCAGCAGCGCCTTGCCGGCCGCGCCGCCCAGCCTCACCGACGCCCGCAGCAGTGCGCCGGTCTTCAGCCGATGCATCTGCTCGAGCTCGGGCAGCGCCAGCGCCACGCCGACCGATTCGAGGTCGATCGCCTGCCCGCCGCACATGCCGGCCGAGCCGGACGCCTGCGCGAGCAGGGCCAGCATCTCGACCTTGCGGTCGGCGGCCAGCTCGCCGCCGGCCAACACCTCGAAGGCCTGCGACTGCAGCGCATCGCCGACCAGCAGCGCGGTGGCCTCGTCGAATTGCCTGTGCACCGTCGGCTTGCCGCGGCGCAGGTCATCGTCATCCATGCACGGCATGTCGTCGTGCACCAGCGAATACGCGTGGATCATTTCCACGGCCGCAGCAGCGCGCTCGATCGCGTCGCGCGGTGCGCCCGACAGCTCGCCTGCGGCAAACACCAGCAGCGCGCGTACCCGCTTGCCGCCGTCGAGCACCGCATAGCGCATCGCTTCGTGCAGTTTGGCCGGCGCCTCCGACAGCGGCGGCAGGTGCCGATCCAGCACCGTCTCCATGGCCGACTGCACCTGCGTGCGCCAGCCGGCGAAATCCATCGTCATTCTTCGTCGTCCTCGTCGTCGGCATCGCCTTCGAAGGGCTTCAGCATGTCGCCCTCGAGGATCTTGATCTGCTTTTCAACGCGCTCGAGCTGGGCGGCGCAATATTTCACGAGTTCGGAGCCGCGCTGGTAGGCCGCGAGCGAGGCCTCGAGCGGCAGCTCGCCGGACTCCATCTTCGCCACGAGCGCTTCAAGCTCTTCCATCGCCTGCTCAAAGGAGGCGACCGGCTGTTCCGCAGGATTCTTTTTCGGCATGGGGTGGGACTATCTGGCTG
>JACCDX011354836.1_pt1 | contig 10387 bp, 9 predicted proteins | sample 7449681 | NCBI WGS metagenome assembly JACCDX01 (sample SAMN15323450, study PRJNA562643) | freshwater metagenome | isolation source: river surface water | place: USA:Blue River Watershed | collected 2017-08-18
GTTTTGATCATCATTTTCTGCGAAATCACCCCAAAAGTGATTGGGGCAACCTACCCAGAAAGAATTGCAGTTTTCGCAAGCTGGATTATTCGTCCATTGATTGTGATTCTGAAACCCGCGATGTGGTTAATCAATGTGTTTGTAACAGGATTACTCAAACTGTTACGCATTGATACCAAGGCCAATCAAAATACTCAAATGACGCCTGAAGAGCTGCGTTCAGTGGTGCTTGAATCCACTCATTTCATCCCCAATAAGCACAGAAGTATTTTGGTCAACTTATTCAACCTTGAAAGCATTCAGGTCGATGACGTGATGACTCCGCGTGCACGCATGGAAGTCCTAGATTTTTCAAAACCAATTGAAGATGTGATTCACCAATTGGAAACTTGTTATCACAACAAATTACCAGTGTGTGATGAAGACTCTGACAAAGTCATAGGTATTTTGGCTGTGCGCAAAGCTTTGAGCTTATTGGGCGATGAAAATTTACAACATCAACACTTTAAAGATTTATTGAGTGAGCCTTATTTCATTCCGAGTGGCACACCTGTATTACAACAACTCCAGTTCTTTCAAGAAAACCAAGAACGCATTGGTTTGGTGGTAGATGAGTACGGCGTGGTTCAGGGCTTGGTCACCATTGAAGATATCTTGGAAGAATTGATTGGTGAATTTACGACCTCACTTCCTGACTTGGCGATTAAAACCAAGTGGTTAGAAGATGACACATACATTGCAGACGGTACAGCAAGTTTGCGTGACCTCAATCGCTTATTGAATCTAAATCTTCCTACAGATGGCCCGAAAACATTGAATGGGCTTTTGATTGAGATACTAGAAGATATTCCAGATAATAACGTGAGCATCAAGGTAGGTGACGTTGTCATGGAAATCATTCAAGTTGACGAACAAATCATTAAAACCGTTCGTATTTACCAACCCAATGATTGAACAAGATGATGTCATCATTCATTTCTGGCAAGACATCATTGATCAAGCAGTCCTGGCAAAAGCCAGTGACATTCATGTTGAACCAGAAAACGGGGTAAGCCATATCCGCTTGCGGGTCGATGGTCGTTTAAGTCATCTCGCAAGCTCCCCAGCTCATTGGCACGATCGAATCGCCAGCCGAGTCAAAATCCTGGCTCGATTAGATATTGCTGAAAAACGTTTACCCCAAGATGGTCAAATGCAAGTGATCGCCGCCCAGCATGAGTATCCAGTCGCTTGTCGTATCTCGACATTACCCACGATTCATGGGGAAAAGATTGTGGTGCGCCTACTCAATCAACAAGCCAATGATTTAGATATTGGCAAGATTGGATTGACGCAACAGCAACTGTCTGATTTACTCACCTGCCTCAATCGTACTCAAGGCTTAATTCTGGTGACTGGGCCAACGGGTAGCGGTAAAACAAAGACCCTCTATAGCTGTCTCAAGTATCTTCTGGATGGAAGTCGCAATATCACCAGCATTGAAGATCCAGTAGAAATTCAATTAAAGGGTATCAATCAAGTACCTATCAATGAAAAAGCAGGTTTACGGTTTGATGTAGCACTGCGTGCGCTCATGCGACAAGATCCGGACATCATTATGGTGGGAGAAATCAGAGATCATGAAACCGCCCAAATTGCACTTCAAGCGTCAGAAACCGGTCATTTGGTCTTGGCGACCTTACACGCCAATGATGCGCCCAGCACCATCTCAAGACTTCAACAATTGGGTTGCTCAAGCAGTCAAATTGCCAACAACGTCAGTTGCATTACCGCACAACGTTTGGTGAGAATTTTTTGTCAATCTTGCAACGGTCATTCATCAAGTACTTGTGATACCTGTCAAGGCTCAGGTTTTGATGGACGCAGAGCTGTGCATCAAGTCATGCCGATCACTGAATCAATCCAGCAAATGATTGAACAAGGAAGCTCTATTGCGGCAATCAAAGCAGAAGCACAAACGAGTGGTGTTTTAACCTTACTTCAAAGTGGTCAACTCTTGGTGGCAAAAAACCTGACCAGTTTTGAAGAAGTCAAACGGCAGCTTGCATGAAAGAACTTCAACAACTTCATTTAAGTCAACAATTGTCCTCTCTATTGGAGGCAGGCCTTCCATTGCTAGATGCGCTTGAAATGTTGCATTTACCTCAATTAAAAATTCTTTTGAGCCAGGGTGAGAAGTTGTCTTTGGGATTAGAAAAAATGGGATTTCATCCATTTTGTCTAGGCCTCATTCAAGCAGGTGAAGCCACGGGTGAGTTGCCCGAGAGTTTCAAACAAGTCACCCTTTTCCTAGAAAAGAGGATTCGCTTACAACAAAAAATAAATCAGGCCCTACGTTATCCAATGATTGTCTTGACTGTTTCGCTATTGGTTTTATGGGCCATGTTTCAGTGGGTGATTCCCAGCTTTGAACACATGTTTGCCAATTTTCAAGCCAGCTTACCGTGGCCTACCTTGATATTGATTGACTCATCTCACTGGATTCAAGAGAACGGATGGGTGATTTTGTTAATCCTGACTATTTTATGGTTTAGCTTTCGGCAGATTTGGTCTCATCACACCGCTACTCAACAATGGGTGGATCAGTGCCTGGTTCTCGTCCCTATCTTTGGAAAAATTAGAAAAGCTTCTTTACTGATTCAGTGGAGCCGAAATATTGCTTTGTTAAGCTCCAGAGGAATCCCCCTCTTAGAGGCTTTAAAACAAACGGCTCTTTATTCAAATGACTGGTTAAGTTTTGAGGTCTCTCGTCAAATTAATGCGTCACTCTCTCAAGGCTGGACTTTGGCAGAGTCGATTCAAAGTGCGCGTTACTCAAAATTGTTATTTGAAGAGAAACACTGGCAACTCATTCACGTAGGTGAAACCTCCGGAGATTTATCGCAAATGCTCCATACGATTGCAAAGCAAGAAGAAGAGCACTTGAATCAATTGGTCGATCAACTGACACAAAGCCTAGAACCTTGTCTCATGCTCATCATGGGACTTATCATTGCTTGCATTGTGATTGCCTTGTATTTACCTATTTTTGAAATGGGCCAAATTCTTTGATTGAAATCATTGCCCTTGTTTTTGTGATCAGTGTTTTAGTGATTGCTTCTTGGATTGACTTCAAGACCTTTATCTTGCCCGATGGGCTAACTATTAGCTTGGTGATTTTTGGATTGCTGGCTAATGGCTTCTTGGGACTGCAATGGGCCAGCATTGAATCTTCAGTTCTAGGTGGTCTAGGTGGCTTTTTAAGTCTTTATCTTCTTAACCGTCTTTACTTAACCATCAAAGGTCAACATGGCATTGGTCTTGGGGACGCCAAATTATTGGCAGGCTTAGGGACCTGCTTAGGTTGGGTGAATTTGCCCTATATTTTGATCATTGCCTCCATTTCCGGATTGGTTGGAGGCTTTCTTTGGTTGAAGTTTCACCAAAAAGATACTTCACATGCTTTCCCTTTTGGGCCATTCATTGCTTTTGGTGGCATCATTGTTTTGTTATGGCAGATTTAAGAACTCCTACCCCAAGCAAAAGCTTAAAACGCCCTCATGTTTTAAGGGTGGGTTTAACTGGGGGCATTGGCAGCGGCAAAAGTGCGGTGGCTCAAGAATTAGAAAATTGTGGCGCCGCAATAATTGATACCGACCTCATTGCTCATCAATTAACTGCACCCCATGGTCTGGCTATGCCAGCCATCTTGGCAGCGTTTGGCTCTTCATTTTCTATGGCAGATGGCTCTCTCAATCGAACAGCAATGCGAGAACTGGTCTTTAATGATCCCAAAGCCAAACAAACGCTTGAGAGTATTACTCACCCATTGATTTACGAAGAAGCTCAGCGTCAAGCTAGCCTTCTGGCTAATAAAAATCCAGCTTATTTGGTGTTCATGATCCCTCTACTCGCTGAATCTAGCGCCTGGCTACAAGAGTCCCCCTATTCTTTGGACTGTGTGGTGGTGGTGGACTGCCCCAGCGACCAACAAATCTCAAGGGTTCAGAAGAGAAATGGCCTGAGCGTTGAGATGGTTAAAAAGATCATTGCTAGCCAAGCCCCTCGGCACACTCGCGTGGCCATGGCAGATTACGTGATTGAAAACAATGCCGGTCTTGATGAATTGAAAGTCGAGGCGCAACGACTCCATCAAATACTTTTAAGGCATAAAAGTATTTAAAAAGCATCTTTTTTTGCGAAAAATTCCATAATTTCAGTCTAGAATATGAGACTGTGATTATTTACGAATACCCCTTCAATGAACTGGTACGCAGTCTTTTGAGACTGGAGTATCTGTTTGACCGTTTTGAGTATTTCGTAGAAAAAGATGATGCGCGCGATCAGCATCAAGCCATATCAATTTTGTTTGATTTGGGTGAAATCACAGCTCGTGCCGATTTAAAGTCTAGCTTGATGAAAGAGTTGGATCGTCAAAAAGCCAGTTTGATGGCACTTAAAAAATCTAGCAACATTGATCAAGATGCTCTTCAAGCCACATTGAATGAGATGGATGTGATTTGGGGTCAAATTAATCAAACTGGAAAAACGAATGCTCAAATTTTAGAAAGTGAATGGCTCAATTTGATTCGTTCTCGTTTGAGCATTCCAGGTGGCACCAGTCCAGTTGATTTACCCGCTTACTATGCTTGGCAATTTACGGATGCCTCGGTGCGTCGCGCCAACTTGAAAAAATTTGTAGGTCCTTTGCTGTCTTGGAAAGAAGCCTCGCAATTATTTTTAAAGTTATTGCGTAGCTCTGGCAAGCCAGCTGCCACGCTCGCAACCAATGGCGCCTATCAACAAATGTTGTCTGGCAAAACTTATCAATTGATGCGAGTGGGCGTTGAAAACTCTCAATTGATTCCAGAAATCAGCGCCAATAAATACATGTTATGGACTCGCTTCATGGTGTGTGACGGCGAAACCAAACCTCGTGCTTTGGCTGAAGATGTTGCTTTTCAGCTATCTCTCTGTAACTTCTAATACTAAAAAATTAATTAAAGATTCTTGAGTTTTTCAAGAATTGGTACTGTGGCCGGCAGAATTGGATTGAATTCAGTTGCCTCAATCTGACCGATTGCATCGCAACTCAGCCAACCCAAAGATTGATTCTCTAAACCTCTTGGTTGACCCCGCCATGACTTCACCACACAGATGTGTAAACGCACATAAGCATGAGGGTAATCATGTTCGATGACCATGATTTCCTCAGCATCATCAATCACCACATCTATCTCTTCTAATAACTCACGCTTTAACGCTTCAAAGAGTGTTTCACCCGATTCAATCTTTCCACCAGGGAACTCCCAATAGCCTGCGTAGGGTTTGCCTTCGGGTCGCTGACCCAACAATACCGCCCCTTCAGAGTTGATTAATACACCCACGGCCACTTCAACGACTGATTGTGGCTTAGCTTGAGAGGAGTTCAATGCATGCTCAGAATTAGAGTTAGCTGTCATCAGTCCTGCTGACCAGCCCAATGACGTGCAAACTGCCAAGCCACCCGCCCTGAACGAGACCCTCTTTCTAAGGCCCAAATTAAGGCTTCTGGCTTAGCGACTTCAATCTTTTCTGATGAAAGACCAAAATGGTGTAACCAATGCGCCACCATATCTAAATATTCATCTTGTTTAGGTGGATAAAAAGAAATCCACAAACCAAAACGCTCAGATAGAGAAATTTTTTCCTCAACCACTTCACCCGGATGAATCTCGCCATCTGGAGTGTGTCGATACGATTCGTTATCGCTCATGTACTCCGGTAAAAGGTGACGACGATTGGATGTGGCATAAATCAAAATGTTATCCACTTGTGCAGCAATTGAGCCATCTAAAGCAGATTTCAGGGATTTATATCCCGACTCACCATCCTCAAAGGACAAGTCATCGCAAAAAATAATGAAGCGTTCAGGTCTTGCTGCCAAAAGATCTGTCAAATCACCTAAATCGGTGAGATGTTCTTTATCCACCTCAACCAAGCGCAAACCTTTGGTAGAAAATTCATTGAGGCAAGCTTTAATCAATGAGGATTTACCTGTGCCTCTGGCGCCAGTTAACAACACATTATTAGCGGGCTTGCCTTCAACAAAATGCTTGGTGTTGTTGTAAATCAGATCTTTCTGACGCTCAACGTGTTGCAAGTCAGTGAACGAAATTTTTGAAGTGTGATGCACTGCTTGTAAGTAACCTAATTTACCCAGCAAGGTGTCTTTACGGCGCCAACGAAAAGCCACCGCAGATTTCCAGTCACTCTCGGTCAATGACTTGGGCATCCACTCATCTAAGCGTTCCAATAAACGATTGAGGCGATCAACTTTATCTGACATGTGAATGAACGATCTTATGAGCGGTAATCTGCGTTGATGGAAACATACTCGTGAGATAAATCACACGTCCAAACTGTTTGAGATGCTTGCCCGCGACCCAAATTGGCTTTAATGGTAATTTCAGCTTGTTTCATCACTCGCTGACCATCAGCCTCTTGGTAATCCGGATGACGACCACCATTTTTGGCGACCCAAACATCATCCAACCATAATTGAACACCACCAACATCTAAGTCAGCAATACCTGCATAACCAATGGCTGCCAAAATTCGGCCTAAATTAGGATCGCTTGCAAAGAAAGCTGTTTTCACCAAAGGTGAATGCGCAATGGCTTCTGCTACTTGTTTGCATTCGGCCTCTGTCTTGCCACCATCAATTTGAATCGTGATAAATTTTGTGGCGCCTTCGCCATCGCGCACAATCATTTTGGCCAATTGTTGACTGACTTCAATCAAAGCTTGCTTAAAGATGTCGTAAGAAGACCCTGAAGAAGCAATCTCCACACTGCTCGCTCCCGTTGCCATCACAATGAAAGAGTCATTGGTCGACGTATCACCATCAATGGTGATGGCATTAAAAGATAGATCAGCCACTTCTGTAGTTAATGCCTGCAACAAAGCTTGGGGCACTTTGGCATCCGTTCCAACATATCCCAACATGGTCGCCATATTGGGATGAATCATGCCTGCGCCCTTACTGATACCTGTAATCGTAATGGTCTTGCCATCAATTTGAACTTGCTTAGAAAAAGCTTTTGCCTGCGTATCCGTGGTCATGATTGATTCAGCAGCATTGAACCAATTATCAGCCTCTAAACGGCTAATCGCTTGCGGCAAAGCTGCAATCACTTTATCAACGGGCAATGGCTCCAAAATGACTCCCGTAGAAAAAGGCAAAATTTGCTCCTGATCGAGCTTCATCAATTTGCCCAACTCCTCACATGTGCGAAGTGCATTCTGATAGCCAGGCTCACCCGTACCTGCATTGGCATTACCGGTATTAATGACCAAAGCACGAATTTCTTTTCCAGATGTTTGAGATGCTGCCAAATGCTCTCTACAAATTTGTACAGGAGCTGCGCAAAAACGATTTTTAGTAAAGACGCCTGCGACACTCGCGCCAGCTGGCAACTCAATTACCAAAACATCTTTACGACCCGGGCGTTTAATGCCCGCCTCTGCATGACCAAGACGCAATCCATTGACTGGCTTTAATTCACTGGCAATAGGTAAAGGAGAGTTAACGGGCATGGTATTTAATGTCTTTTAATTGTTCAAAAATAATTAGCAACTCATCAACTGAGTTGACCATGACAATGCTTGTACTTCTTACCGCTACCACAAGGACAGGGGTCATTGCGGCCCACCTTAGGTCCGGCTTGAATCGGTTGCACAGTAGCATTGCTAGCACTTGAACTTTGCTCTTGATCCGAACCATCGGCACTGGCATGCTGATATTGAACACCTTTCACATCGGCCAAATTCTCCTGAATCGATTCAGAAGCTTGATCTAATTCTTCAGCAGTTTCGATTCTGACCACCATGATGGTGCGGGTGACTTCTAATTTAACGCTATCTAATAAACGCGCAAATAGTTCAAAAGCCTCACGACGATATTCTTGCTTTGGATCTTTTTGTGCATAGCCGCGCAAATGAATACCTTGACGCAAATGATCTAGAGCCGCCAAATGTTCACGCCAGTGAGTATCTAGGGCATACAAAATCACGGAACATTCAAATTTCGCAAAGGACTCTTTACCAACAATTTCTACTTTTTGATCGTAGAGTGTTTGGGCTGCTTCTAATACTTTTGCCAACAACTCTTCAGGCTCAATTGATTCAGCAGCATCAATGTGACTTTGCAAATCAATTGACAAGGCCCAATCATTTGAAAGTACTTGTTGTAAACCAGCCACATCCCACTGCTCAACCACGGATTCCGCAGGAATATGCTCATAGAACAAGTCTGTGAAATATGATTCGCGTAAATTGGCCACCAAGTCAGTAACGTCTTTTGACTCCAATACTTCATTGCGCAGGCGATACACTTCTTTACGCTGGTCATTGGCCACGTCGTCGTATTGCAGTAGTTGCTTACGAATATCAAAGTTACGTGCCTCAACTTTGCGTTGCGCAGACTCAATGGAACGAGTCACCATCCCCGCTTCAATTGGCTCACCCTCAGGCATGCGCAAGCGATCCATGATCGACTTGAGACGCTCACCAGCAAAAATGCGTAAGAGCGCATCATCCAAAGATAAATAAAAACGAGAGGATCCTGGGTCGCCTTGACGTCCAGCACGACCTCTTAACTGGTTATCCACACGACGACTTTCATGACGCTCGGTGCCAATAATGTGTAAACCACCAGCACTCACCACATGATCGTGAAGACCTTGCCATTCATCATGTAATTTTTGAACTTTTGCCTTTTTATCTTGCTCACTCAAGCTAGTATCGGCTTCAATCAAGGCAGCTTGCTTCTCAACATTACCGCCCAAGACAATGTCTGTTCCTCGGCCAGCCATATTGGTCGCAATGGTGATCATCTTAGGACGACCGGCTTGTGCAATGATCTCAGCCTCACGAGCGTGCTGTTTGGCATTCAGGACTTGGTGAGGCAATTTAGCTTTGTCTAACAACCCTGAGATTAATTCAGAGTTTTCAATAGAAGTGGTACCGACTAAAACTGGTTGACCACGCTCATAGCAATCCTGGATGTCATGAATGACCGCGTTATAGCGCTCCATGGATGAACGATAAATTTGATCCTGTTTATCCAAACGAGCATTGATGCGATTGGGAGGAACAATCACTGTCTCAAGCCCATAAATCTCTTGGAACTCGTAAGCCTCAGTGTCAGCAGTTCCCGTCATACCCGCAAGCTTGCTGTACATGCGGAAATAATTTTGGAAAGTGATCGTGGCCAAAGTCCGGTTTTCATGCTGAATCGCAACACCCTCTTTGGCTTCCACGGCTTGATGCAAACCGTCTGACCAACGACGACCTTGCATCAGACGACCCGTGAACTCATCAACGATGATGACCTCACCATTTTGAACCACATAATGTTGGTCTTTATTAAATAAAGTGTGCGCTCTTAAGGCTGCATACACATGGTGCATCAAAGTAATGTTTTGAGGCGCGTACAAAGATTCGCCTTCTTTGATCAAGCCAAGCTGCGTCAAAGCTGCTTCTGCTTTTTCATGACCAGTTTCTGTCAAAAATACTTGATGTGACTTTTCATCCACGATGTAATCACCCGGAGTGATGACACCCGAACCATCTGCTTTTTCTTCGCCAATTTGACGAGTCAAATATTGCGGCAAAGCATTCATGGCCAAATAAACATCGGTGTGATCTTCTGCTTGTCCAGAAATAATCAACGGCGTTCTAGCTTCGTCAATGAGGATTGAATCCACTTCGTCAACGATGGCATAAGACAAACCTCGCTGAACTCGCTGGTCCAATTCTTGGACCATGTTATCGCGCAAATAATCAAAGCCAAATTCGTTATTGGTACCGTAGGTAATGTCTGAGTTATAGGCCTTCTTTTTGGCTTCTTGATCCATTTGTGACAGGTTGACACCCACACTTAAACCCAAGAAGTTGTACAAAGTGGCCATCCAATCAGCGTCACGTTGTGCCAAGTAGTCGTTCACTGTCACTACATGCACACCCTTACCAGAGAGTGCATTCAAATACACAGGCAAGGTTGCGGTCAAGGTTTTACCCTCACCGGTTCTCATTTCTGCAATTTTCCCTTGATGCAGCGCCAATCCACCGATCAACTGAACATCAAAGTGGCGCATCTTCATGACACGCTTGCTAGCCTCACGAACAACCGCAAATGCTTCGGGCAAAATGTCATCCAAAGACTGGCCGGCAGCCAATTTTGACTTGAATTCAGTAGTTTTTGCCTGCAAAGCAGCATCGTCCAATAGGCCGATACTATGCTCTAGCTCATTGATCTGAGAGACAATGCGCTTATATTGTTTTAAGAGTCGATCATTTCGACTGCCAAATATTTTCTTAAGAAGACCTGTGACCATGACTTTTGCGAGGAAATTTAAGCCTCAAA
>JACCDX010196991.1_pt1 | contig 10386 bp, 16 predicted proteins | sample 7449681 | NCBI WGS metagenome assembly JACCDX01 (sample SAMN15323450, study PRJNA562643) | freshwater metagenome | isolation source: river surface water | place: USA:Blue River Watershed | collected 2017-08-18
AGGAAGAATATAATCGTTTAAAGGGTATTAAACCGGCGGTTATTAGAAATGTAACATTTCCTAAAGATGCTACTGCGTCAATGTTTGATTGGAAAATAATAACTGGTAGTGATGGTCACGATTATTTAGAGAATAAAAGTTACAATGGATTTATAATGATGCACTATGTTGAGTGTAAAAAATGTGAGTCCGATAGTTTAAAATAAAAAAATATAATATGAAACTAAAAGAATTACTAATAGAAAAATTTGAAGGGCGTGAATTAGAATTTCCTTCAGATCAATTTTTAAAAAAGGATTTAGAACCACTAAAAGAAGAATTATTAAAATGTGAAGAATTTTCTGAATGTGAGGGAATTGAATTTATGGATATGCCGACACAAGAAATTGAGGGAAAAACATATTACGCACAAACAATAAACCTTGGTGATAATACAAAATTTAAAGGTAAAGTTTATTTGTATAATTTAAGTTTTACTCCTGAAATGTATGACCCAAATTTATTACTAAAACCTGTTAAAAATGGTGCAGCAATTGGGCCAACAATTTACGATCCAATGGATTTTACACCAAGAAAACATATTTTATTAACTTGGAATCCAGAAATGGCTCAAGATATTTCTGGAATAAATAAAGAATTAACATTTAAAAATGATATACATAAGTTGTTAGATGATGTTTTGGAAAATCCAGAAGAATATAGAGTAAAAGGTGAAAGAAAAGTATTACTTAGAGGTGTTTGTGAAACAGTTGGTCGTGGAGAATCACCATCATTTTTAGTTGGAGAATCTAAAGAGCACGATAGTTATATGGGTTTTTATCTTGAACCTAATGGTGAAGATAAAGATAAAACATTAACTTTGAAAACTAAACTTATACCAAAAAAATTAAAAAATAAGTTTATTGAAAAGTTTACCAAAAATAGAGAAATCACAACAGCAACAACAGAGGAGATAGAAAACTTTATTAAAGAAAATACAGAAGAAAAAGAAGAACTATCAAATAGACATAAAAACGCACTTAAAAATACATTTCCGGATCTTGAAATTCAAAAGGAAGTTGAACCACAAACACAACTTGACGAACTAAACGATTATCTGAGGTTGTTAGCCGATATGGATAAAATTGGTGTTAGAAGAAAACTTTTTCTTCTTGAGGGATATATGAATAAAGTTATAAATAAATTAAAAAATAAATAAATTATGAGTAGTATTAACGAAAAACATGAAGAATTACGGAATAAAATTTTAAGTAATAAAAATATTTCACAAGGATTAAAAGATGGATTAAATAATTTAAAAAATGAATATGAAAAAAAATGGTCCGAAGAAGATAAACACATAAACGATAACATAAAAAATGGTAAAAAGATAATTGGGTACGACTCAAATTATTTACCAATTTTTGAATAACAACAATTTAAATTATGAGCGAAAAACAAACGTATGATTATGGATGTGTAATGTTGTATTTTGATTTTCCTGAAATCAAAAACCTACATTCATTAATCGATGAAGAAGATATCTACACCGAAGATGGTGATAGCAGTTTTGGTTTAGAAGATGAACCACATACAACATTACTTTATGGATTACATGATGATGTTACAGAAGAAGATGTTAGAGACGCCATTAGTGGTTTTGATTATGGAACTTGTAGAATTACAAACCCCTCTTTATTTGAAAATGAAAACTACGATGTATTAAAATTTGATACAAGTGGGCCAAACCTACATGAAACAAATTTTGAACTAAAAAATTACCCACACACGACATCTTTTCCTAACTACCACCCACATTTAACTATCGGTTATTTAAAACCGGGTATGGGTAAGAAATATGTAAATAAACTAAAAGGATTACAGTTTAAATTGGATCCGACCCATGTTGTTTATTCTATGGCAAATGGGGACCACAAAAATATTGAAATATGAAATACAGAAAAAAACCGGTTGAGATTGAGGCAATCCAACTAACAGAAGAAAATCTTGATAAGATAATGGAATTTTGTGGTGGTAAAATTAAATCACATCCACTTACAGGTGTTGTTATTGAAACACTTGAAGGTAATATGACCGCAGATAAAGGAGATTACATCATTAAAGGAGTTAAGGGTGAATTTTATCCGTGCAAGCCTGACATTTTTGAATTAACCTACGAAAAAGTATAATTATGAAAACAAAAGAAAAAGAAATTACCGCATTTGGTTTTGTTGCACCACCTAAAACAGTAGGAGGGTATAGATTAGGAAAAGAATTAACCGGATCAATACAATTCAACCTTACTTATAAACCAAACCCCATACATAGATTTTTTATGAGAATTTGTTTGGGTTGGTATTGGTTTGATAATAAATAAATTTAATATTATGAAAGAAACAATAGGAAGAGAAATAAAACAAGAAGAAATCCAAGAAATTGAAAGATTGACTGGAGGAAAAATCGGGACACACACATTTGGACCAAACAACGAACACACATTGGAAAATTCATTTTTATCACCTGATGGAACATATATTGGAAATTTTGATAACGCCCGTTGGTATGTCAAAAATCAAATGATGGTTGATGAAAAGCACCCACACGGAGTCGCTGCAGTCATCACTCCTGAAACATATGGAACAGACAACCCTGTAATTGAAGGTATGTATGGTTATACACATAGGGGTGGTGCTTTATTTAAAATTGGTGATCGTTTATTTGATTTAAAATATAAACCGGTTAGAGAAGATTATGATGAAGAACAATGGGGTGAATTTGAAAAGAAATTCCAAGAATCTTATGATGAGGCCGATGAACTTGAAAAAAACTGGATGGATAATGATGGAATTTCTTATGTAATGCCATTTAAGTTAAGAGGTTCAAAACTAATTGAAACAATGGAAGAAGCGTTTCTTGCCGCTAAAAATATGTCAAATTATTTAAGTTAATATTATGAAAACAAAAGTATACTCAGCATTCCCAGGTGTGGGGAAAACAACTTATTTTAACAGTTACAAATTAAATAGAAAAATATCCATTTAATTCGTTTTCCTTGGTAGAGAAACTGTAAATACCTCTATTACGAATATTAATACTGGCATTTACGTCAGCATCATTTTCGTAATCACACGACAAACAGTGGAAATTTTCACCTTTCCGGTTATGTTTATCAATATGACCACATACGGAGCATGTTTGTGATGTATAGGAAGGTGAAACCTTCACCATATTTATTCCATATTCATCACATAATTGTTCTAATTTCATAATAACCTTAGGATAAGACCATCTTTGTATTTTGTTGTTAAAATATTTCTTTCCGGACTTAACTGATTTTAAATCCTCAATAATCAAATCCTTAATATTATCTAATGGTAATTCATTACATATCCTATTTATTTCATTATCTCTATGTAATAATGATTTTTTAAATGAGTTACTACCTTGTTTTTTCCTGGATATTTTATTATAAATTTCGGTTATGTTTCCATTGTATTTATTTCCATTATGATCACACAATAACTTATGGTAACCCATATCAAACCCTAAAGAAGAACCTTCGGTTCTTTTATTAGTAGTTTCTTTATACCATATTAAATTAATATAATAGTCATTTTTAATTTTTTTTATCTGAATGTTATTTCTTAATATAAAACCTTCTGATAATATTTTATTAGAATGTTTATGATTATTTAAAGGTATATTAATTTGTAATGATCTGGTTCCTTTTTCATTAAAATACGGTAATTTAAAGTTAATAAACATATCAAAATAGTTTCCTTTTTGTATGTTAAAAAACTCATCAGTTAAATTAATTGATAAATTATTAAGGGTAGGAATAGTAAAGTATTTTGATTTTAATATAGATTTTAGATTTAATTCCGAATATTTTTTATTCACAAATAAGGAATCCGGATGATTTGTTTTCATATAAGAGTAAACTTTTTTATATTGATTATATCTTTTTTTATTAGCTTTACTCGTCTGACTTCTTAGGATTGCCGATGCTTGTTTGTATATTTCTCGTTTATATTTACTGTGTTTAATTATTTCTGTTGGTAATAGTGATGATGATAACATAGTTTTTAATGGTAATATACCACCAATAACATAATTAATATAGGTGATTAAATTATCTTTATAGTCAATAAATAATTGGTTAAGAAAGTTTAATTTACCTTCATTACAATTAATTATTTTATGTTTTGACGATTTAATCATTTTTCTCTAAAAAATCAATTATTTCTTTTTTATTTCTACGTTTTCTCATTCCATACATTCTAGCCGAAAACGAATATATTATGGATATTAGATCCTCCATTAAAGAATGTTTATCATCTTCATTATTATTTATTATAATAATTTTTTTATTTTGTTGTTTTAATAATATCTCCAAATAATTAAAACCAAACCTGGTTAATCTATCTTTATGCTCAACAATCAATGTGTTCCACGACTTGTCCTCTAAAAGTTTAATTAATTTAGGTCGACTGTCGTTCATACCAGAACCAACTTCCTTTACAGATTTTACTATTTCATAATTATTTCTATTAGAATATTCGATTAATCTATCTAATTGTCTGTCTAAGTTTTCTTTCATTTCATTAGATGAAACTCTAGCATATAAAGCAACTTTAGTATAGTCATATAATTGATTAATTGGTATATAAACATTACCCAGAGAATCCTGATACGCATTAGGTATTAAACCTTTTTTATAATGATTCCAAGCTGTTTTATATGTAACACCTAATTTTTTACCGTATTCACTTAATTTAATATAATCTCTACTCATATTATATAAATATATAGTTTTATGAAAAAAACCACATTTTTATATATTTTTCCATAAAAAATTATTATCTTTGATTAACACTTGGTTCAGGACAATATCTAGCTGATGTTATTGAATAAATAAAAAATCCCCCATTTTAATTTGGGGGATTATATTATTTAAGTATTGACCAAAATTTATCAAAAAACTGTTGCCTACTAGCAAGTCCATTGAAACCGCCATTAACTCGTTTGGTTAGTTTTTTAACAACCTCATCAGTTGAACCCAAATCACAAATAGACCACAATTTATTTGAATTAAAAAAGAATGCGGCCGAAGCCAAAGGGTATTTATCCGAAACTAAATTTGGGTTTGCAACACAATCTTCACCAATAAATTTTGAGAATTTTTCATAATTTAATCTACCTGTTAACTGCAGACAACCTCTCCCCTTGAATTTAACACCATCACCAGGATGAATATTCCCAAGATCCTTTCTTCCTTCATACGCTTTTCCGGAGGCAAGTTCAACAACCCATTTAAATCCACCAGATTCGTGAGCACATTGAGATAAGAAATGTGCCAATCTTAAAGTTGTTGTGATATTAAATTTTTTAGCTGTTTCTGGAATCTCCAAAAGAAATTTATCCGGAACAATACCTTTTAGTTTCTCCAATTTTAAATCATTGTCCGGAATAACCAAATCGGCGTAAATCTTAAATAACTTTTCCCAAGTTTTCTCACCAACAATTCCGTCTGCCGTTAACCCATTATCAGATTGCCATTTTTTTACAGCTTGTTCTGTTAAATTACCAAAACTACCATCTGCTGTTAATCCCAATTTTTCTTGGAGTTTTTTTACATCATCCCCTTTTGATCCCAATTTTAATAACATAATTTTATTTTTTAATATTTAATGTTTCCAATAAATATTTATACTACAACTAAAAACAAAATTTAAAAATTATGAAAACATTGAAAAAAGGTGACAAGGGTAGAGAAGTTGAAGATTTACAGAAGTATTTAAAACTTAAAGTTGATGGTGATTTCGGTTCAAAAACTGAAGATGCTGTTAAGAAATTTCAAAAAGAAAAGGGGTTAACCGCTGATGGTGTTGTTGGAGAAAAAACCTGGAATGCGATGGGTATCTTTACAACGGATCTTTCTGAGACGGTTCGGTCGTCGGAAAAATTAATCATCAACCAAAAGTATATGGATAAAGATGAATATTTAAAAGGACCAACCAAAAAAGAATTTTTATTTCTACACCACACAGCCGGTGGGCACGATCCATATGGTGTTGTTAAAATGTGGAACAACGATACACGAGGAAGAATTGGAACCGAGTTTGTTCTGGGTGGACAATCGGTATTCAATGGTAACGACCTTTACGATGGTGTTATTGTTCAAGCATTCCCAGAAGGAGCTTATGGTTGGCATTTAGGTGATAATGGATCGGAGTATATGCACTCACATTCAGTTGGAATTGAAACTTGTAATTTTGGTTACATTAAAAATGGTGTAACATATACCGGTCAAAAACCAGATGTTAACCAAATTGTTGAGTTAAAACAACCATTTAGAGGTTATAAATTTTGGCATAGATATTCTGACAAACAATTATCAACATTAAAAGAATTGATATTATATATTGCCGAAAGAGATAATATTGACGTTAGAAAAGGTTTGGTTGAAGAAATTAGAGCAAAAGGTGCTGGCGGTTTCGAGTTCAATGAAAATGCTTACTATGGTAAAGTTAAAGGAATGTTTACACACACAAACACACGCAAAGATAAAGTTGATATGTTCCCACAACAAGAACTTATGGATATGTTATTAAGTTTGTAATATCATCTTGAAATATTTGGAAATGTTTCTTATCTTTTGGTAGGAAACATTTTTTTTTTGAATAAAACAACAAAGTTAAATATATGAATTACGGAAAAGAGTTTAGAAGTTTTGCAAAAAGTGAAGGAATCAGTTCACTAACATTAGATCAGTTTGAAGCATCATTAACACCTTATGTATTGGAAGAAAGGGAATTAAGAGCGACACAAATTGATATATTCTCAAGATTACTTATGGATAGAATTTTATGGGTTTCCGGCGCGGTTGACCAGAGAATGTCCGACATCGTTCAAGCACAATTATTATTCTTGGATTCACTTGAGAAAAAAGATATTACACTATACATTAATAGTCCGGGTGGATCGGTTATGTGTGGATTGGGAATTGTGGATTTAATGAATTATGTTAATTCTGATGTTGCAACAACTAATATTGGGATGTGTGCTTCTATGGGTTCGGTATTATTATCTTCCGGAACAAAGGGTAAAAGATCATCATTAATCCATTCAAAAGTGATGACACATTTTGTTAGCCACGGAACTCAAGGAAATGTTCAAGATACAAGGATTAATCAATTGGAAGCTGAAAAGTATAACTATATCTTATTTAAAATGATTGCTGAGAATTGTGGTAAAACATTTGATGAGGCATTAGAATCTTCAAGAAGAGATAAGTGGTTTAATTCGGATGAAGCTTTAGAGTTTGGGTTGATTGATGAAATAATAGGTATTGATAAACATAAAACCATATCTCAATATTTAGATGGTTTTGATGAATATTATAAAAAAGAAGTAACTAAATTCTAAGAAATGACAAACGAACAAATATTAAAATATGGTGAAATCCAATATCTGAGAGGAAGATTGGATGAATTACATAAATCAATACCAAATGTGCTTGATTTACACGAATCACGAGTTCTTGACCAGAGAATTGAAAAATACCTACATAAGTTAAGAAAAGTTGATGAGGTCGCTTATAACTTATATCAGGTGGAATTAAAAACCAGAATGCACGCCAAGGAAAGATCAAAAAAAGAAATCAAAGAATTGTTGGGTGATGTATTAACCAGTGGTAACCTTTCGGAAGAATTGGTTGAAAGAATTAAAAACCAAATTAATAAATATTAATGGAGTTATTAAGCACACATTTAATTAAAAAATCTGATATAGGTTTTAATGGTAATTTGTTTGGTGGAACCTTATTGTCGTGGGTTGACGATTGTTCTGGGGCTTATGCAATGCAATTATGTGATACACCAAGAATGGTTACAGTATCAATAGATAAATGTAACTTTGAGAAACCATCAAAAGAAGGTCAAGTTATTAAAATATATGGAAAACCAATAGATATTGGAAACTCGTCAATGTCTATGTATATTGAATGTCGTTCACATAATGTAAGAACTGGTAGACAAAACATCATATTAAAAACGAATATTAAATTTGTTTATATTGATGAAGAAGGTAACCCAATACCATTAAAAGAAAAATCAAGAAATAGAATAACAAAAATGTTAGAAGAATTGAAATAATTTATTATTTTTGTAGTATGAAAAAACGAATCACATTTATAAGCGACTCGCATACCAAACACGACAAATTAAATGGTTTCTTACCTGGTGGCGATTTATTACTTCATGCCGGTGATTTAACAAGTAGAGGTTATATTGGTGAGATAGAAAGTTTTATGAAGTGGTATGATAAAATCGACAACTACGATACAAAAGTTTTTATTGCCGGAAATCACGACTTCGGTTTCCAGGAAGACAATCAAAAACTTCGTGGGTTATTAACCGGTTATAAAACTATTGATTACCTTGAAGATGAATTAATGATGGTTGGTGAAGATTATGATAATATGGTTAAAATCTGGGGTTCACCTTGGCAACCGGAGTTTCATCATTGGGCCTTCAATCTTCCTCGTGGTGAAAAGATAAAAGAAAAGTGGGATATGATTCCATTAAATACCGACATCCTTATCACCCACGGACCACCAATGGGTAAATTGGATTATGTTCCATATAATAATGCTAATGTTGGTTGTGAAGAATTATTGTTAAAAGTTCAGGAAATTAAACCAAAAATTCACTGTTTTGGACATATCCACAGTGGTCGTAATGCGGTTTTTAGTGATGGGACACTTTATATTAATGCGGCAATTTTAAATGATAGATATGAATTTAGAAACAAACCAATAACAATTGATTTTGATTTTGAAACTCTGGAATGGGATGTTATTGATTTTTAACCTTTTCCCAATTATAACCATAAGCAGTTTCTATACCAGATATGATAAATTATGATAACAATTGATTTCATTGAAGAATGAATTTACTTAGATTCACAACTTTCGTAATATTTATAATAAAATAAAAAAATATTATGGAAAAGAATTTAACAGACAAACTTTATGAAGAACTCAAAAAAAGAAACCTTTTTGAAGAAGAGGACGATGAAGATTATGAAGATGATGACACAGACCAAGAAGATGTTGAAGATGAGGATGAAGATCAAGAGGGGGAGGAAGATAGTGAAGATGTAGAATCAAATGATGATTTTTGTGAAATGGTTTGTAACATCTTACATTCAAGAAATCAAGCACACGTATTTCACCTACAAACACAATCATTTGCGGAACATAAAGCGTTGAATGATTATTATGACGGTGTTATCGGTTTATTTGATGGTATTATTGAATCATACCAAGGAAAATATGGTATTATTAAAAACTTTAAAACATTTAAGATTGAACAATATAGAAATAATAAAAAAACAATTTCTTATTTTGAAAGATTACTTGATATAATTGAAGAAAATAGAGATTCGGTTGAGGACAGTTATATCCAAAATCAAATTGATACAGTTCAAGAATTAATTAATTCAACAATTTATAAACTTAAATTCCTTAAATGAAGTTAAAAATAAGTGAAAACGAAATGAATCAGATCTCCTCACAACACGAGGAGATTGATTCTCGTTTATACAATTTTTTATTAAGAAGGTTTAATAAAAATGAACAAAAACTTGGTGGTGATTGGGGTGAGTTTGAACCACTAAGGGTTATACAATATTCATTTGAAGGTTTATCGGATGGTAGTTTTACCAGTTATCACACAAAAAAAGAAATGGAAAAAAGAATAGTTGATATGTTATACGAAAATGACATAATTGATTTTTGGCCATACGACTTAGATGAGAAAGACACAGAAAGGATTAAGATAATAAAAACAATTAGAATGTTTTTGAAATTTGTGTTGAAAGATTAATCAGCCCAATATGAATTAGATTCAAAAACATCTAAACCAAAATCAAGTCCTTTTATATCAACATAATCCTCAATTTGACCTCTTAAATAGATAGTTACATCATTCCATATGTTATCTGAAACATCATCACTTAACATTTCTTCGTATGTTTTCATTCCATCATCTGTTGATAAATGACAATCGTTAATTATAAAACCAAATTCAACATCAACCTCATTAATTTTATCATAATTTTGGTTTAATTCAATCCAAGGTATAGAAACACTGAATTTATCATTACCAACATCAATGCCGGATTTTTTTAAATCTTCATCCGTAACATTCTTAATTGCATTATGAAAAAAAGTTTTAATTTTTTCAAAACTATTACTAACATCATAATGTTCTTCCAAAAATTTAAAGTAAAGTGAATCAATTAATTCAATATACCCCATTGTTAATTTTTTTCTTTTTAGATCTTGATATGGGATATGCGGTGTTAAACCGGAATCAACTTGTTTCTGAAATACTTTTAAAA
>JACCDX010329538.1_pt1 | contig 10386 bp, 13 predicted proteins | sample 7449681 | NCBI WGS metagenome assembly JACCDX01 (sample SAMN15323450, study PRJNA562643) | freshwater metagenome | isolation source: river surface water | place: USA:Blue River Watershed | collected 2017-08-18
CCCCAAATCTTCTTACCCCTAGCTCCAACTCCTCCTGAAGTAGGTCCAATCAAATTTCCAGAACTTCCTCCGCCCAGAGAACCACTCCAACTTCCACCGGTTGGTTTATCGACTTCACGGTCTCTATTACCCCTACCGCCATAAGAAGTTGTTCCTTGAGCATCAGTCACCATCATACATCCGATTGGAGTTGCAGTTTGTCCAGAAGGACAAGTTGGTACGTTTGAAGTTTGAACGGCATCATTGCCGGATAACCGTTTTACACATTTACTTGTATCATCGCCTGGACCACCGGGCATAAATTCACCTTGAGGACATGGCATAGTACCAGAGGATTTCGTACACTTTCCGGCAAGACCGAAAGGCGCATTTGAAGGTGCTAATGTGTATCCATCTGGGCATGTAGAACCACTCCCCGAGGATGATGTTGATTCACCATCTCCATATACGGTACACCGTCCAACATCGTTCACACGATTTCCATCTGGACAAGTTCCGCTTGTACGAAACACAACACCATCGCTATTTCTTTGTTCGCAGGAACCTGAATCACGGTTAAATGTGTATCCAACTGGACAATCAGGATCAATCATCGTTTCAGAAGGTGTTTCAGTGTCATTTGGTTCGCAATTTCCTTCGGTCTCACGAAATGCGTACGTTGTTCCAGCCGGACAATTGGGTTGTTTCTTCTCTTTGGTTCCATCTGATTTCGTCTTCTCGCAAGAATCCTTGTTTGAACTCAATGTATATCCTGCATCGCAAGTAGGCAGAACATATCCAGTTTTCTGACGAACATCTGCCAATGCGTCTACATACTTACTAAACCTTGGAAACTCCGATTCAAAATGCTCTCTGAAAATAAGTCCAAACAACAGGAGAAGTGCAAGAACAACGATCCACACCTTCATTACTTCTTACAAAACATTTTCAGCACAGGGACAGACGGAATAGGGACGAGCAGAAGTCCAACTTGTTCCCTCGACAAACTCTCCTGGACGACTAGGTTCCGTTTGAGAAGTCGGTGCATAGATTCCTTCTGGTAATTCACCTTTGCGTTTGTCGACTGGAATATATTCATCCTCTGTGCGACTGTAAACTTGGTCACGAGCATTTCCGGGTTGAAGATTGGAACCAGAAAATCCAGCCAGAGCACCTGTCGTGACGATTTCCTTCTCTTCGCGTGCAGCTGCGGATTGAGTTGCTTCAATTGTGAAGGACGAACCGATCATCTTTCGCAAGGCTATTGGGTCAATTCCTGCCGTTGTCGCATCTGTTGTTTTCAAGAATGCTTCTACATCTGTGTCTTTAGGACGTGTAGGAAGCTTACTATACACCTTATCGTAGAAGGCCTGCAAAGCATTGAAGTAATCCATGTCATTGGAAGAGATAGGTGAATTTGCATCAATCTTACTCTGCCAAATACTTGGAATGTTTCCATCTTTCGTCAACTCTGGGCGAGAAATGGCACGCTCAGGATCCGTGTAATTCTCACGGTATTGAAGTGCGAACAAAAAGAAAGCAACTGCAAAGAGCCACCAAAGAACCATTGTTATTGAATGCTACAAGAAGTTTGGAGGGTTGGAATGAGCTCACGTTTCGTTGCGACTTGAACAGGTTGTTTGCGAAGGTCTTGTCTGTTCTTCTCAGCAGAGTCCAGCGAGTAATCGCCACGTTCCACGGCCTTCATAGAGGATTCCACACCTTCCCAATAAGGCGACATCGCATCGTACTTCTTTTGTGTTTCCATATCACGAGGTTTGAACTCAAGAAACCCTGTACGTGTAGTGGTTTGTGCGTTGTAACTTGTGCTTGGTCGTGCTTCTCCTTCCACAGCCACAACATATTCGGCATAGTTCTTCGGCACCGCCATTTTCTACTTACTCATATAAATGTCGGTCAAGAAATTCGTAGGTGCTGCCAAGAAAGAGGACGCCAAGAAGGCACTTGAAAAGAAGCCATGTATTGTTTTGTTCTACATGATTGGTTGCCCTCATTGTGAGGCCAACAAACCTGCATGGGAGGAGCTCAAGAAAGAGCACCCAGAAGAAGAGTTCATAGAAATTGAGTCCGAAGCGACTCCAGACGATGAAGGTGTCTCTGGCTTCCCTACTATGAAGCACAAGAAGGAAGATGGTGAGAAGGTCACGACTGGCGAGAAGCACTCTGCGAAGGAAATCGCAGATGATTTAGAATTGGGATTGAAGAAGGGTTCTTCACGCAGGCGCCGTGCCTTCCGGAGGACTCACCGCAGACGGTATCGGAAGCTCCGTTACGGTACCCTTCGCAACCACGTATCCCTCCGACAGAAGCTTGTCCGTCCGAGCATTCTTTCCGAGAAATTTTAAGAGCCCTTCGTAATCATCCTCAGGAACGGTGTGGAAGTTGCGCTGAGCCTGTACAATATCAAAGACATCGCTCGTATCCATGTAGATATTGGAAGTCTGAGCGAATGCCTGATTAATCTTATCACGAACCTCAAGACTAGTTGCTTTCGCAGCAGGAGGGCGGTTGTTGTTTACGTGAATGTCCGAGAGAGGAGCATTCATGAATGGATTGTCTGGAGTCGGCATCGTGCGATCCTCACCAACGTAGGAACTCACGAAGCTCTCAGCAACAACCTTTGCGCGAGGAAAGATAGCATTCAATCCAATGCTAACACCCATGACAATAGGGATAATGAAAATATACCATGGATCCATGGAGGTCAGGAACAACAGAGTTGCGAGGTAAACTGAAAAGCGAACCACTGCGTTCAGTGCTTCCGCTACAGACATCTTTGGAGTCGGAACGAAACTATACCAAGTGTCTTTGGAAAATAGAACACTTGGGTCTGAATACCAGAACGGCTGCGACATCTCTTATCATTCACTTGCGAGCTTTTTCCTTCTGCTTCTTCTGTAGGCGAGCCATCATGCGAGCACGACGAGCTTCTGGATGATTGGAAAGGATTTGACCAGATGTGTTTCCAGTGGTTCCGCCACCAGCATCGCCTACAATCATCTCGTTCAAATACTTGCCGAACGAAGACTGAAACTTTGCACGCAACATCTCGATCTCACGAACAAGTTCCTGCTGATTAATCTTACCAGACTCAATGCGGTCCTTGAGCACTTCCTGAGCACGTTCGGTCAGAGTCTTCAAGGCGATACTTTCCTGTGGGTTGCGAAGAAGTGCGAGAATCTTCTCAGGGTCTTCGAAATCCAACTCCAAATCATCGTAGCGAACCGATTGTGCGATATCCCCCATGAGAGACGCCAGGCGAGTGTTCATGACGAGTTCCAGAATTTCTTGAAACGAGTTCTTGGTCTCCTCGTCATCCAAAATCTTGGAAATCTCATCCGAATCACCAGGAAGCACGCCCTTGACGGCTTCAAAGATCTTACCAAACTTCTCCTTGGGGTCTCCGTGAAGAACAGAATACAAGATTGTCATGTTCAACATCTCCCACTCCTCTTCGGAGCCAGTCCATGGGACCTTTACACCTGGAAACAACTCTACATCCGCAAGCAGAGTGTTGTCCTTTTTGAGCACACGGAGGACATGAGGAAGAAACGTGTCTTCTACGTGCTTGAAAAGCTCCTCGGATGCACGAGGAACCGCAACTTCCTTTTCCTTGAAATAATTCAGAAGCTTGCGAAGATGTTCCATTTTATGATTAGATAAGTGTGTTTTTAAGTCTATTCTGACATATTGCGGTTTCCGCCACGTGAACTGAAATCAGCAATCTGCTTGTCCGTCAAACACACGCATCCACGATCACCAGAGAAGGGGCTTGGACAGCAGTCAGCGGACATCTTGTTGTCCTGAAACTGGAACAGCTCACTGTCGTTGGCCATATCGTAAGGGCGCTCAGGAACAGCCTTGGGTTCGGAACCGAGGAGAGGAGGAGTGCCATTGTATCCAGCTACACCCACAGAGCCAGTCACGCTCTCCATATCCAAAGGCATACCGACTTCACGCTGGGCGAACGTTTCCTTCTCACTCTCGCTGTCAGAATCCTCAGTCTTCTTGATAGGAGATGCCGAAGCATAGCGAACAAACAATCCTGCGAGCAGGGCGGCGAGGAATAACACAAGGACGACCGTAGTCTTTTTCATTCTTAATGTATTTCTGCGAAAGAAAACGGATTTCAATCATTCAAGAAAAGGAAGATGTGAGAAAATGCCTAACTACAACGAAATGTCTTTGATTGAGCTCAAGCAGGCCGCAAAGGGCCGTGGGATCAAATTGTACTACATCAAGAAACATGCAGAGCTTGTTCAGCTCTTGTCTCTTCCAGAGCTTCCTCTGGAACTCCGTCTTCAAAAGAGAACGATCCGTCAACTACGTGAAGAAGCAAAGGTCAAGGGCTTGCCAGGTATTTGGAAATACAGTCGCGCCGAGCTTATGGAACTACTTTATCCCAGCAAGAAGAGTTCCGCGGACCAGAATGAGCAAAATCATGGCGACGCAAAGGAACATGATGATCCAGAGAACCATAGCACCGAGTAAATAGGGATAGACAACAGCAAGGACCGTCGCAATCACCGGTCTCACCACATGCATTTCAATTAATTTTTGTATTTCAGGAGTCCTCACTTGTTCCAGAATATCCTCAAAAAGTGCCATAAACACTTTGTTCATTGAAATTTGTCTACTTCTTGATATAAACATGAAGCTGTCACAGACGAAGATGGTCCGGCTCGGCCTCGTGCTCGCTGGCGTTGTAGCGCTCTACGTTCTTTTTACTTCCTATTCTGGTTCCAAGTCCGCATTGCTCGATAAGGCGGAGGAGCTCGGTGGCCTCGGCACCCCCGGTCCTATGTCCGAGCAGGGTCCTTACATGGGTTCTCCTCACAGTGTCGGCGGCAATGCTGCTTCTGTTTCTGGCATGCAGTCACGCACTCCTGCCTCTCAGCAGACCTATACTGAGACCACCTTGTCTTCCTCTGAGTTGCTCCCCAAGGGTGAGCTCGGTGCTTCTTGGGCAGCCGTGAACCCTGTTGGCGCCGAGGACCTCAAGGGCCAGAACTTCTTGCAGGCTGGCTACCACTCCAACATCAACGTCGTGGGTATTGCACAGACCAACCGGAACCCATCCTACGACATCCGCACGGAGACCCCCAACCCACAGGCTCGCATCGGTCCCTTCTTGAACACCACGATCGATCCTGATCCCTTCAAGGCCTCTCGTCCTCTCGAGGGTCTCTCTGCTTAAGTGTTCTTTCTACTCCAATAACAATGCTACCAATCGCAGTCATTGGTCTCGGAGCTCTTGCATTCACTGCTTTGCAAGGACCTCGCAACACAATTCGTATTCAAGGCCCAGATGGCCGACACTACGAAATGCAAAACTTACCCGATAAAGAATCCGCTGTGGCGTTGATGGCAAAGATTCGTGGAAATCTGACCAAGTTGTATGAGCATTACAAGAGTGAACCGGCTCTCGCTGCCGATCCTCCTGTATCTCGCTTTATTCAACGGTTTCAACCCGATGTCTTTGTAGAGAATGATATGAACTCAAGCGATACATCGTATTCGGAGAACAAAGGTCAAAAGATCGTGGTCTGTCTTCGCGACAAGAAGCAAGCACCGAAGTATCCACTCATTGACGAGAATACTATCATGTTCGTGATGCTTCATGAGATGGCACATCTTATGACAGAAACCATTGGACATACACAAGAGTTCTGGGCGAACTTCAAACGTATTCTAGGTGACGCTGTTCAAGTAGGAATCTATACTCCTGTCAACTACGCCAGTCGTCCTACGCCCTATTGCGGAATGACGATCACAGATAGTCCACTCTAAAAACGGATTTGATTTCAGCACGAATATAGACATTGGAGAAAATGGAAACCTATACCGATGAACACATGTGGGCTCGCTTTGAGCTTGATATGCACGACGATACGAACTACACTGACATTGAGCGCAGTGCTTGGTACGACTTTCTCCGCCTCTCCGAGATGACCGACAAAGAGCTTCTTGCGGAGGTAACCGAGTTGGACAAGATGGTAGAAGAAGATGAAACCCTGGATGACGATGTGCGAGCCGTGTTGCGCAATGTATCTGCTCGCTACTGGGATGTGTATAGTTTACGACTGGCAATGGATTTATCAAACCTAAGTGTAAAGTAATGAAACCCCTAACTATTTCAGGGACGACGTTCTATCCAGACGATACAGTTGAAGTCGTTCGCCAACTGATCGCCTTGAACCAAAACAGTCATCCTTCACGTATGTATGTAGAATGCCTAGTTCAACTGGATTCTGATCATTATTCGGCGAATCCAAAGAACTGGATGGCTCTTTTTCACCGGTTGTCACTGGATGGACGAACTGTAACCGAGAACGCATTGCGAACATATGTAACCCAAATTCGACCTGAACCAGAGACAATCATTCGTTCGTTTACCTTGGATGAATGGTCTGAACCTCTGGATGAATTGCGTGCTCTGTTGGACCCTGGGGCACCCTTTAACGAATGGCGTATCTTCGGTGTTCCAGAAGAAGAGTCTGTAATTCTTCCAGTTCCTCCTAAGGATATACCAGTTCCTTCCACACGAATCCCAATTCCTCATTCGCAACGGTTGGTGGAATCTGTTCATCCAGATGAAATGTTAGAGTTCCGTGTCACTCAATTTGTGGATGGAATGTCGGAAGCAGTGAAATCGGTTTATTTTCCAACTCTGCGTGATGAAACTCCTACGAACCTTGCTGGACTTGAAAAGTCTATTCTTGCAAACCGCAAACTTCTCGCAGATTTGTTCGCATTGAAACGAGTCCCTGCAAATCAGACCTCTTCTGTCCTCAAAGCAAAGTGGTTTGTTCCACTTGTCAGCACGAAGATTACCGCCCCAAGAACACGGTTTGAACAGATTTTTTACGGATTGACTGTGTCCAAAGATACACCGTATATAGCCTATTTTACTGCGAAGACGGAGGTCGTCCGTAGCAAGTTCTATGTAGAAGATCCGAAGAAGAAGGAGCCATTGATAGACACAACTAAACTTCGCGGATGGTTAGCTCGCACGCTTCCTCAACGTCGTCGTCCAACTCTGCTGTTGTACCGAGGCAAAACAAATACTCATTTTGACAGAATTGCAATTACCGATACCGACATAACCTTCCAGTCGGAGCGTGATAGAGATTCTACAGAAACGTTAGAGGAACTTCAAGCAAAGTTGTTGTCTTGGTTCCAGTCTCTGGACGCAGTGGTTCCCTTCTTTACAGAAACAGATGTACAAACAGAGCGCTGGGATTTGTCCGAACTTTCGTTAGCAGTTTCGTATTCAAAGGAGATTTCTGAATTCAATATGAATCGGTTTCATTGCTTGCATCCCATTTTTGGTATTCAAGATGGAAAGTTCAAGTTGTTACGTGCGGATCAAGCAGAAGGCGAAGTACCTATTGAAGTCATTCAAACCTATCAATACCTACAACAGGATCCAAATCCAGAGTTTATCGCAGAACAAATGCAGGTCTCTTTGGGTCGTGCGAACGAACTCATTCAGCAAGTGACTGATCTGTCCGAAGACTTCAACTTTGAAAAGTATGTGAAACAATATCCAACTGTCCAATTCTTCAAGAGAGATGCGTACATTCGCTTCGTAACAAATGCAGAACGTGTTGTAGAATACGTCAACTTACTCCGTCATATTTTGACTTCGGATGCGGCTGACGTTGCAGCCCTTTGTCCAGAGCGGATTCAAGAAGTTGCTCCTGTCATGGCAGTTGCGCAAGGTGAAATCGATGCAGCAGTTGATCTGGATGCGGAAGCAGCATTGTTGGGTGAGGAATATGCAGGGTATGAGTTTGGACAAGAAGTTGGAGCGCCAGCAGCAGCCGCACCAGCAGGTGTGAAACGTAAACTTGCAGTCGCACAGAGACAGGCTACAACCTATAACTATTTCAACAATCGCCTGAAGAAGTTTGACGCAGATACATTTGACCAATCCTTCTACAACAGTGAATGCGAAAAGTTGAAGCAGGTTGTAGTGTTGACACCCGAAGACAAGGAACGGATTGGTCCAACCTACAATTACGAAAAAGCTGCTGCCAATCAGAAGTTTGAGTTGGATTCTCCAAAGGGAACTGCAATATGTCCTCCCTATTGGTGCATGCGCGATGAGCTTCCTCTTCTCAAAGAACAATTGGTGTTGAAAGAGGATGGTGCTCTTCACTGTCCAGTCTGCGATGGAAAGGTTCGTCCCAACGACAGCGTCAACCAGTCCGAATTCACAGTGATTGAACGTGATCAAACTGCGAAATATCCAGATGAGATGAAACGGTTGTCCACCAAGAATGGAAAGAAGGTTCCTTGCTGTTACATGCGTCCACCAAAGGAAGAGGAAGACGAAAGGAAGAAACCTGCAGGAACGTCTACATCCTACATTCTCCAAGAAGACGTTGCGATCGTTCCAGAACTTCGTGCTGCATTTTTGTCCCAACAACTCGCAGATGCGTTGAAACTGAAGACGAAATACGATACGACCGTAAAGAAGGGAAAGATAGTTCTGAAAGAGACGGACATTTTCCGCATTGGATTGGGACGTCCTTCCAAATCACTTCCTACCTTGTTCGGCAATGAAATCCAAATTCCTCATCCACGTGAAGCACCCGAATCTGTAAAGAAGTGCTCCTTCTTTTTAACACGTCGTACGGCTGGTGGCGGAGATTCCACCGAAGAACGTGTGTTGGAAGGAATCTACAACGATTACGACGAAGGAAAGCTCACCATCTTGGAAGAAGTGGAATATGTAACAACCTTCCTTGAATGCGAAGTTCTTCGCGTAGACATCAACACCAATCAAGTTTTGTGTGGGTTCTGGTCAGACACCGTGCGTGGAACCAAGAACACAATCGTATTGTTAGGCGAAGATATCTTGGGAACCTTTGGAAAGGTAAGAAAGGGAAAGAACTATCAATCGTCGTATAGCGTGAATGTAACCAGAGCACCGTTCACAAAAGACACCCTCACCTATTTGCGCAATCTTTCCAAAGAAGCTTGTAACGTTGGAATTCCTACCTATGACGATGCGGTGCGTGAATTACAACGTCTCGGAAAGCCTAACTACGAAATCATTCTGGATCCATTCAAGCGGACACAAGCATTGTTTGTTCCAGGTGAACTTGTCCTTCCTATTCTTCCAGTTTTGCGGACTGCATTCGAAGGCATTCCTGTTCGCAATGGATACTTTGATGTAGCTGAAGAGGAGCTTCCTTCCAAGGATAGTATTCGGTCTGCTTACGCTGACTCCAAACATCCTGGATACAAACTTACCTTGGAACATGCGAATGTCAATGGAATCCTTGTTGAACTTGAATTGTCGTCTGGATTCCGCATTCCCATCAAGCCTGAAGCAGATGGAGCCAAGAAACCAACGGAGATCCTTGAAACCATTCGCAGAAATACGGAAGAAATGGTCGTCGAAGGAAAGCCAAATCCAGAAGACGTTCGCCTCGCAGAACAGACTACCTACAAAACTGAAATCTTGGAGTTCTTGTTGTTTTCGCTTTCCAAGGACATTCAAACCGAAGACTATGTGGAGTTGCGCAGGAGTATAGAACGCTTGTCACCTACACTTGACAAGGATCTGGACGCTTGGTTCAAAGCAGAAGGATACATGGACACTGCGAACAATCCGATTCAGTTCATTAACAAAGTCCGGACTCCATGTGGACAACTCACCAATAAGGACACGTGTAACAAATCATCTTTGTGCGGATGGCACAGAGGTGATTGTAAAATCCGTGTAAACCCAGTGTTCACAAAAGCTCAATTGATGAGCGCCCTTGCAAAACTATTGAAACGCAACCCAAAAAAGCGTGCACTTGTATTGGATGGTGTTCTATCTCCTTTCTTTAGCACTGTTCTGTATCTTGAAATGCCGAATGAATTGATTACCACTTCTTTTTAGTCATGCGACGCTTTGACTTCTTCCCACGACGAGACTTGCGACGGCGACGGCCCATACCTTCCACTTGAGGTTGAGGCTCTGAAACACCTGCATTGCGCAGCGCAAGTTGACGACGTGCTTCCTGTGCTTGAGAAAGACCCGTTCTACGTGGTGGTGTCTTTGGCGTAAGTGGTTCCTTCTTCATATCACTACTGTTTTCGTCCATTGCTCTTTTCTAGGATAGAAAAATCACTCTGGAGTTCCAGCTTGATTTTTCCAACCATTTGCCCCTCCGGCTGTTTTAGTTTATGATTTGGCTACTTACGCCTTCTTGAAGTGCACCTTGAGGTACTTCTGGAGGTTCAAGTAGGTGACCTCAGTCTTGTCATCCACGCGGAGGAGCTTGGCGAGTGCGGCGTTGGGGATGATGCGGCGCTTGAAGGATGGGTCAAAGCAGTTGTGGGACTTCACATACTCGGACACATACTTGGTCACCTGGGTCTGAG
>JACCDX011616093.1_pt1 | contig 10386 bp, 9 predicted proteins | sample 7449681 | NCBI WGS metagenome assembly JACCDX01 (sample SAMN15323450, study PRJNA562643) | freshwater metagenome | isolation source: river surface water | place: USA:Blue River Watershed | collected 2017-08-18
AACTACCGATAAGATATCGGCCCCATTCTTGAGAAATGGTGTGAAATGCGGAGGGTTTTTTATGCGTCGTTTAGGCTTCTTCGCTTGGGTCATTTGTTCTGCCTGTAGCACCGCCACTACCCAATCTGTCCAGAACTCCAACGAGCCAGTGGTAACGAGCGAAACACGTCAAGCCTTCACCGAAGAATGGACCAAACTTTTGGAAGATTCCGCCGTAAGGGAGCCTGCCAATATTTTCGAAAAGCTGTTTCCCAGCTACGAAGCCAAACCGTTCACCAAAGAACAACAATTAGAAATTTCCAGTTCCCCTGCTTTGGAAGTTCGATCGGCTCAGATCCTCATTGATAACGATGAATCGTTTCGTAATAAAATTGAGATGATTCGCCAAGCAAAGAGCGGCGAAACCATCCGAATCGCTTATTACATTTTTAGTCCCGATCACTCTTCCGCATTGTTTTACGACGAACTTTTAAAAGCCGCCAATCGAGGAGTGAAGGTAAGGATTTTGGCAGATCTTCTCACGAACTACCAACACCTAGACTTATTTCACTACCTTGTTCGTCAAAGTGGATCGAACATTCAGGTGCGTTTTTTCGGACGCCCCACATCCCTTTTGGTTCGAGACATTCAATTTCTTACGCTACCTTGCCCCTCTACCAACAATCCAAAACCCAATTTCTGCTCTGATCACAAATGGGCACAAATCCAAAAACCCTATGAGCTCGATTTTTTTGGGAAAACTCTTCTTGCGGGAATTTTAAGTAAAAGTGGCACCGCCGTAAAAACTGGAATTTTAGTGGGACAAGAGCTCGATATCGCTGAACTTCAGAGTGGCACTGGTGGAGCCACGGAGGAAGAAAAACAACAGTTACGTGACTTTTTGGAATTGGTATTTCGCTGGAAGGTTTTTGGCGAAACCTCTTCCGGAATTAAAGCAAAAATGGCCATGACCTTATATGGAGCGAAATTAAACCCCATCGTGAACGAGGTGTTTGGTCGCCTTCCATTAAATCAGCCTAAGGAAAAATCGTTTAAAGATTGGGAACACATCACAGACTTTCTTCACCATAAGCTTTTGATGGTGGGTAATCATACTTTGCAGCTAGGAGGCAGAAATATCGAAAACTCCTACCACATGAAACCCAATCCCCTAATTCATCGGTATGTATTTAAAGACGCCGATGCTCAATTAGAGTTACGAAGAGGCGGAGACGGAATCGCCAGATCTTTTGACGAGCTCTATGAATATTCCAGAATGACAATTTCACTTTCTGATATTTCAAAGCTCGCCCCTAATGACTTCGTGTCCAACGAAGAGAGCTTTTCTAAAATTTACGACCAATGCATTGGAAAAAAGCCAAATCGATCCAAATTTTACCAATGTTTCTTAGCAAAATCCAAAGACAGCAGCTTGTTCCCCAAGAGGGAAGCCAGAATGGAGAAATTGGCTGCCGATTTAGAAAAGAAAAAGGCAGAGTATCTAACCTACGCTTCTGAAGAAAAACCTTCAGAGTCCTTGCCTAACGAAGGAAAAATTGACTCGCGAGAACTTGCCAACGCCACAATCACCTATGTGGAAAATCTTCCCTTTGATAAACGCCTATCGAAAGAAGAGAGACGAAGAGTCTACGGCGCGGAAGTGGGCAATGAAATGGAAGACGGAAAATACATTCATTTGTCTTGGAACAAGGGCTTACAAAATGCTTGTGTAGATGCTCAAACTTCCAAGGAACCAGTGCGAGTCATCCTACATTCTGCCTACTTTCTACCGCCTTCGGGACTCATTCAGGACCTAACAAAAATGTTTGATGGCACTTGGAACTGCAAAAACGTGAAAGTAACTATCCTTTCCAATTCCTTTGAAACCACCGATCTAAACGTTATTAACGTTTTTGGACAGTATCAAATGAGCGCTTTCTTCTACGTTTACGCCAGGGCCGATTCGCTCTTCCCAAGAGCCAAAAATAGAAAAGCTAGCTTTGAATACCTGGAATACAAAAAGATGAGCGACGAACACGCCATTTCTCTCCATAAAAAGCTACACGTAATGGGGAATGATTTGTTTGTTGGTTCTGCTAATGGTGACGTTCGATCTTACTATATGGATACGAACAACGGCTTCTACTTTAGGAACGTCCCAAAGTTCAATAGAACTTATGTGTCTTTCGTAGAAAGATTGAGAAAAGAAGGAGACCTAAAAGACCGCACCAAAGACTTCATTGGTCCTGGGAAAATTGTAAGCGAAATGCTAGCTGACCTACATGAAGCTGACGTTCGCAAGATCGAGCAATTCTTAAAAAATCGAGGCTGGCAAAATAAAATTGACCGGGAACTTCGGGGTAGAATTTACGATCGCTCCAAAGCCTTAGGGATTTATATCTACGAGACCACAAGAAAAATTATGTCCATTAAGTTCATCGATGGAAAAGATGATCAGCAACGCCGACAAAAGCAAAACACACTGGAAAATGAATACAACAGACTGATGCAATTACTCTAAAAAAGAAACCGGGCCAAAGAGGACCTTTTCTTCGGCCCACTTTTTCTCGACTCATGAATTTCCTATTTTGAAAAACTAGCGAAAGTTCCTGCGCAGGAACTTTTGTAGAAACTCTGCCATCACATCAAATTTCGAATTGTATTCCCAGGGTCGCAAAGGGTTTGCATCTGATTGGCTCTTGGGGCTAGCAGTATGCTTAATGTTTTCAAAACGAAGAAGAAATTTCTCCCCCTTCAGATAATTGTAGAACTTCCGAACCTGAAATTGAGAAATGGCTTCATCGTCTTCCGAATAAGAGACAAAGGTAGGAACCTGAATCTTTGGCGCCATATCCCATCCATACAGAAGATTGGGGTTTGGATTGTTGTTACGAATCTGCCCCTGCATCACTCTGTAATTCATGTATTTGTGGAGCAAGGGAATTTGATTCGCCATGTGCAAGGAAAAGTACGGAACATTTTTTCCATCCACGGGAGTTCCTTCCCAATCGTTTGCGTCGTATCCCAGAATGGTGCCAAACGAGGCCGCAAAATTGACCTTTCCAGAAAGCCCGTAGGCCGGAGACCAAACAAATAACCCTTCCACATCGGAAGGAAACTGTAGGGCGCCGTAGGTGGCTAGCAATCCGCCAAGAGAGAATCCCGCCACCAACACTTTTTTACCTAATAGTTTTGCGAACTGGATGCTTTGATCGACTTCTGTGAGCCAATGCTTGAAAGTGATATCATCTGCACGTTTGTATTTTCTCAGCCAATGCCCTGGTAACAGCGGAAGATAGACATTCATTCCACCTTTCTCAAATTCCTTGGCTATGCCCATGATGGAGCGTGGGCTTTCATACAACCCGTGAATCACTACAACGGCATACTCCGTCTTTTTCCCATGGCTCAAAAGCACAGGGCCATGACTGGAATGTGAGATCGTTTTTAAGATTTTTGCGCGGTAGGACTGAAAATACGCTTCGGCCTTTTGAAAAGAAATCTCTTCTCTTGGTTCTGCTTTCAGAGTGGGTTCAAAGGCAACCAGACCAAAAAAGAGAATTAGGAAAAAACAAACCAAGCGCATGAAGATTGGGTCCTTCCTGTGAAAATAGTTTCCGTGAATTTGAAGAGCGAAATCAGGTATGGACGGTTAAATAACGCATTGCATAATTTGATTCAAGGAAAAATCCTTTCTCCCTTTGACCCCATGCAATCATGGTCCTTGAAAGAGCCAGTAACTGTAACTTCCTAGGGAATGAGTAAATGCAGTTCGATGCTTAAAGAAAACCATGAACGCCAACCGTCAGAACTTTAATAGATATAAATTTCAAATACTTACAAGGAAAACCCCAACAAACGCTAAAAGGTAAGCGCCGCTAGGGAAAAGCTATTTTTCAAACATTTTCGAGCAAAAATCCGATACGACTTTATGTGGACCCTTTTCCCGCTCCTCCCGATCCTCTTGCTCTTTCACCAAACCGCCTGGGCAGATTCGAAATCTTGTTTGAATGCCTTGGAGGTTCAGGAAGTGCTGGATCACACCACTGAGACCATGGCACCTTTTCTCTTCGCTTTGGATACCAAGGTCACGATTTCATACACTCCCAACGAAGGCCCACTGATGGCCTATGCCTGGGCAAAAGACCCCAAGTCCACAGAGATTCGAATTCAAGGTTCGAATTGTCATTCCGTATTCCATCAGGACGAAATCCAAATGCTGCTTTGTCACGAGATTGGTCACCTTGCCGGTGGAGAGCCTTTTATGAAGTTTCATGGGTCCGCAGCAAAGATCTCTGCCGAAGGCCAGGCTGACTTTTTTGCGGTGAGCTCTTGCTTGCCATTCCTTTGGAAAAAGGACCCAAAATCGCAGGACACGAACAGATCTCTAAGGCCCGAAGCCGTAGAATACTGTAAAACCAATTCTAACCCGATTTGTGGTCGCCTTGCCTCTGCCGCTCTGAACTTTCAGGAATACCACCATATTTTAGCAGAAAAAGAAGGGAACAATAGAACTCCGCCTCAACACCCTGGACCCAAACCACAGTTGCCCAAATGGGATCCGAAACAGGTGCAAAAAACATTAACTCGCGAATACCCGAGCGCTCAATGCCGACTCGATATCATGAAGATAGGTATTGATTGCGAAGCCTCGACTTTGCCCGCAAACTTTCACCGATCTCCCCTTCAAGCTCTTGCCTGCGCTGAATCCGTGGAGACCGCTCCATTGCCTGCTTGTTATCGGGCCAAACGAGTTACACCTTAGCGTTCAGGCAACATCCGAGAGAGCGAGAGTTAAGATTTTTTTGTTCAGAACCGATCTATCTATATGAAAATTCTATTTCTTTTGGTTGTTGCCCTTCAATCTTTTGCCAACTGGACGAAAACTCCGTCCTCGGAGTTTTCCCTCTCGCCTCCACCAGAAAAAGGCAGCGAAGCTTACAAGCAAGACTTCATTCAGTTGAAAAAATATCAGGATTCCAGAGGCGAAAAGGAATGCAATTTGGCCGCCCATCAAGAGCATCCAACCTTCTCTGCATTTTTTGGTCAAACGAATCTCTTAACTGAGGATGAAAAAAAAGCGACCAAGGACTTAGTCACGAAGGTAATGAAGCTCACAGAGAGAGTTTCTGGATATCAAAAGGACAAATTTCGTAGGCCACGTCCTTATGATGTGGATGTAAGCTTAGAGCCCTGTGCAAAAAAACCAGGAGGATCAAAATCCTACCCCAGTTCCCATGCCGCTTCAGCCGCTGCAGCTGCCTGTGTACTTGGCAGTATCGTTGAAGAGAAAAAACCTAAACTTGCCGAGTGGGGCGACTACCTCGGTGAACTTCGAGTCATAGTTGGCGTTCATCATCCCAGCGACGTAAATGCCGGAAGGTCTTTGGGACGAGCTGTCTGTGAATACTTGGCAGGTCTAGCAGACTTTCAAAAAGAATTAGATGCGGTGAAAAAACAAATAGCCAAACCCTGATTTCTCATTGTTTGGCTATTGTCATTTTTTAGAATTACGAACCGAATTTTAGTTTTTCAAGTATCGAGAGCAGTTCATCGAAAGCTCGATCACATCGCCATTTCTCTTTATTAAAGAAAGAAGCGCGGGAACAGAATCTTCGGCATCCACTGGGGCACCGTAGCTAAAATCTACATCTAGCTTAAGGTGCTTCAGTTGACCTAGCTTGGTTCCGCCAATCAATTCGCCTTTACGGCCGCTATCATTGAAGCGTAGATCTACGTCGGCCACATAATAAGCGCCACGATTACTAAGGGTAGAATTCACATCGGAAAATTTTGCGATAGTTTTGTTTCCGAATTGTACAGATGGGTCCGACACCACCATCACAGCTGCGTTGCGGGTTCCTTCAGAAGGTTGGGTGTGATTATACACGCTAACCAACAAAGAATCATTGGTGGCTTCACACTGGAAACCATCGGCGTGGGCGTTAGCAGATACCAATACAGCAAACAGGACAAATACAGTTTTCATTCTTCATCTCCTAAATAATTTGCAGTTCGGTTTCCGTGGAACTGGTCATCACATCCGTGTGCCACAAGATCTACGCATTCACAGGCACAAAGTAAAATGCATAATAAATCTCTAATTATTCTTAAAAAGAATATTACAGAAATCATAGAGTAAATTTTCCGAGACAAGAAACCAAGGGATAGCTAGACTCAAAGATCAGAAAGAAAGGAATCATCTCATATGTCTTTCCTCACCTTCCTTATTTTGTCCTCGGCCTCATTCGCTCAACCCAATGAAGCGATTAGAAATCCGCAATTGCTTCGAGCCCCCGTCTTGGCCCTAACCCCAGAAGAAAGACTACGATCCAGTGAAGAGCAAGTGGAATTGGCCTATATGCGAGCTTCGAACTTGTGTAGCTTTTTAGAAATTCCCAAGGGCGAGTATTCCGAGAGAAGGGCCGATTCCGTAGACTTAAATTTACAGCGCCCTGATTCGCCTGTAACTCTTTTAGCCATGACTTCCTCGGGCGAATGGAAAGTCTTGAAGGTAACCTTTCCAAGCTCGTCAAAATCAGCCGTATACTCTGAAGTCACTTGCGTAGGCATTCCATAGACTACAAAGATAGGGCAGAGCAAAGTGTAAAATCTCGAGTCGATCATCTCTAAGTATCAACTTCCCTTACGAAAATTGCATCCCTCAGGAAGGCTTGTATTAATGACACCAAAATTTAAAGTAAATCGTAAGAACATCTTCTTAATCGACGGAATAGGTGCGTTTCTAAGCTCCCTATTCTCCGGCCTAATTCTCCCACTTTTCTCTGATAAATTGGGAATACCTCCCTGGCTTCTGTACGGAATGGCGATAATCGCAGCAACTTTTTGCCTTTATTCTCTGTCTATCCATTTCAAATCGAAAACTTATCGGCCCGAATTTCTAATGGCAATTATTTTGGCCAACTTTACCTACTGCATTTTTTCTACGATCTTAATCATTTTTTGGCCTGGAATTACCTTTTATGGAAAGCTTGTCTTGGCTTATGAGGCAATAGTTGTGTTGGGCGTGATTGCCATAGAAATTAGAGTACTATTCCAAAAACGAACAGATTAATTTAGCGCTTTAAAAAATAGTGAATAGAAATAAAGCAAGTCACCTAACCTAACCCCGACGAAAAAGATGAATATCATTCGAAATTTAGTAACCCATTCGAAACAAAATCAGGAAACTGTATATTACCTGAGGTCCTCTTTTTACCTTAGATTCTTCCCTCTCATCTGCTCCATCGCACTATTGTCCTTCTTCCTTACTTACGGATACTTGATCCTAGACGATACCTCTGACTACATTGGCCACTCGCGAAACTTTTTTAGAAACCAGTTTCATATGGATCAGAGTTTAGAGTTTTGGTGGCCACCACTCTATTTTCTGCTGATTAGTCCAATTTGGGTATCGATACTAAACCAAGATCTTTGGATCTTCTGCGTGCAGGCCGTTATATTCAGCCTCTTTCTTCACGAGTTCTATTTCCAAATTCAACAAAAAATAGAGCGGCTATCAATTCTTCATTTCTTAACCGTAAGTATTTTTCTATTTAGTATCCCTGGATTTCTGAAATATTTTTTAAGCCCACATCCTGAGGGAATGTACTTACTTTTAATTCTGGCCATTTTGGGGCGACTTGAAACGACGACGAGGCCAACGCTGCTCTTGCTACTTTGCGCATTGGCCTATCTTACAAAATATTCTGCTATTTCTTTGTTTCTAGCAGTCTCTCTGCATGTAATCCGATTTCATAAGAATAAAATCTTAATTCCAGCTGGCTGTCTTTCAATTCTTTTGGGTTGGTTTCTTACGACATTTATTACCTTAGAAACCCCCCAAAGAAAGCTTCTGTTCATGTGGGAAAGGAAACCATTTGATTTCTCGGGAGTCATACAATTCTTTCTACCTTTTGCCCCCTTTCCAACTTGGAGCCTATTCTCTACAATTGTTGGCGCTGGATTTTTTTTGTTTTGCTTGGGATACTGGTATTGGCGAACAAATTCAGTCTATATTTTGTTCGCTTTACTAACGTTCTGCCTCCATCTAGCAACTCACTTCACAGCAGACCCCACGACGTTTTTTGACGATAGACTTTTTCTTCCAGCTGCCATGGCAATTTCCATGGAGTTACTTTTCAAGGCCAAAACGAGTAAAATCTTAATTTTGTTATTAGCCTTTAGTCTCTTTCGACTCATTTCTACATCTACCATTCTGTCCCAACATATTGAGCTATACGCAAAAAACAATCTACTAAAGACTCCATATGTACAATTTCTTAAGCAAAAAGAGCGCGAAGAGGGTTCTTTATGCCTAATTTTCGAGAACAAAAATCATTCGTCACTATTCGAAAGTTCTAGATACTTTCGACTATTACGAATTCCCATTACAGCCAAACCAGATATCTCGAAAAATTTAGATCTTGCAAAACAACAAGGCTATACGGAATGTTACTTAGTCAAACGACACTTCTGTAATCGAGCCGATATCTTTTGTGATTACAAATTTTCCAACCCGAAGGAGAGAGTTTTCACAGATCCAACTTTGTTGTCTAACGGAGCCAATATATATCGAGTGAGGCTTTTATAATTATATGAAGTTGCCTTTTTCACTCATCCAAATCCATGCCAAAAATGGCCGCTACACTTCTAATTCATGAGCCTTAAGACTCGGCTCTTCCTGATAGTTTCTATCAGAGTTTATTTCCCAAAGGTTGACACCTCTTCCGGAGGCAATACTTTCCGCGGCGATCATTCCCATTAAAATCGAGTGATCTTGATTGTTGTATTTAAAAGAGCCGTATCTACCGATTGCATGCAGATTTGGTATTCCGTCAATAAACTCTTCTAACTTACTTAAATGAGACTTATAGTTTAATTCGTATACTGGATAGCTGTTTGATATTTTCAGTACGTGCCCATCTAAAATTCGTACAGATTCGTTAAATAGTTTCAGGCTTCTTAATTCTAGTTCTGCAAACTCATAGATCTTCTTTTCCGAAAGCTCCCAGATCGGATCACTTGAAAAACACCAATACTCTAGACACAAAATAGAAAACTCTGGCTCTGCTCCAAGTACCGAACCTTTCGTCAATATTTTATCGCTGCATTCAATCCAATTATTGAAATTCGTGATCCTACCAACTTTAACTTCAGGATTGTTTATATAAATCCATTGATCTTGAAAGACGTTAGCGTCTTGAACCTTAAAATATACCAGAATCGTGTTTCGAAAATACAATTTATGGCTAGCTTCTTTAACCGAATGAGGTACATCTTCAAGCCCAGCAATCAAATGGGTAATGGGCATAGTAGAGACTAATGAAGAGGTTGCAATTCTATCTCCACTCATTAATTCTACTCCACTAACTTCGCCAGATTGTTTTCGAAGGACTTTTTTAACCGGACAAGACAGCCGAAGAATACTTCCCTTGCTACGAATTTCTTGAGCCATTCTTTCATAAACTGAACCAGCTCCCTCCGCAGGATACAGAAATTCATCAATTGTCGTTCGTTCAAGGTTTGTCCTTTTTCCGAATACGTTTTTAAGAGCCTTTCCTAAAGAAAAATTTCCAATTCTTTGATAGGCCCAATCGGAATCAATTTTGTCACAAGGAATGCCCCACACTTTTTCAGTGTAAGCTTTAAAAAAGATCCGAAATAATCTCGATCCAAATCTGCGACTAACCCATTCCTCGAATGTGTTTATTTTATTTCTAGGTAGGATGGTGCAAAAAAAATAGCTACTCAGGCACAACGCCACACTTAAAAAACCGAGATTTCGCAAAACATCTATCGGCTGTAATGGGTAATGAAAAAACTTTTGCAAATAAAAGATTCTCGTCAATCTACGAACTCTGTAGAAGTCATCCTTTACGAACCTCTTCCAGAATTCACGTACCCTTAAATTTTGGGAAAAAAATCGATGAGGACCAAGATCTACTTTTCTGCCCCAAAGAGGAAATGATCGCGATAAGCCACCGACATGAGGAGCCGCCTCTAGAACAATTACTTTAAAGCCTTTATCGATTAACGAAACCGCACAGGCCAATCCAGCTGGTCCGGCGCCTATTACCAAAACACTGCGGTTACTGGAGTCTTCGTCTTTTATCACGCAATAAATCCTACGTTTAACCAAGTCCAAAGTAAACTGGCTTCAAAACACCGATAATCTAATAAAACAGCGAATATTTGAATTCAGGTTTTCATTAAGTTTTTAAAGGAATCTATCTAACAAAGATTTTATGGAAAAAATGGTGGACGCGAACGGGATTCACTCGGGGCTCCTGCCCCTCGCCCCAATGGGCTCTCCGCTCGCCTTCAGCGAGCTACGAGTGCAAATTTCGCCTCCTGCGAAATTTGTGAACCGAAACATCACTTCTCTCAGCCATTCCCTTCCAACCG
>JACCDX010112246.1_pt1 | contig 10385 bp, 6 predicted proteins | sample 7449681 | NCBI WGS metagenome assembly JACCDX01 (sample SAMN15323450, study PRJNA562643) | freshwater metagenome | isolation source: river surface water | place: USA:Blue River Watershed | collected 2017-08-18
AAATTGCGTATCAACAAACTGGTGGTTGCGGGTTTGGCTATGATCCCATTTTTGTGCCAGAAGGGTTTTCTGTGACATTTGCAGAAATGACGCCCGACCAAAAAAATAGCCTGAGTCACCGGGGGCGTGCGTTACGAGCGGCCCTTCAGAAAATTCACGAGAAAATTGGTCGTCTCGACCAGAATGCGGTAAATTAGGCGGGCTATGCAAAAAATAACAAGCGGAATTGAAGGGTTTGACCAACTTCTTTTTGGGGGGTTTCCTCAGGGGCGGTCTTATTTGGTTTCCGGAGAGCCCGGCGCGGGTAAAACAATTTTTACCCTTCAGTTTTTGTTAGAGGGGTTAAAGGCGGGCGAACGGGTTGTGTATATTTCGATTGACGAAAAACCAGAACACGTCATTAGCGATGCCGAAGCGTTGGGTTGGCCACTCAACGAGTACCTTGCCTCAGGTCAATTTGCCATTTTAGATGTGACGGCTAACTTTGCCTCGGCCCAAATTGGTGGCGGGGGATTGGATATCGATCGTATCATTCAGGATGTATTGCGATTTGTCCGTCAGTTTCAGGCCACCCGATTGGTGATTGATCCGATTGCGCCATTGATCTTTTCCGAGCGCCATCGTCCCGAGGTGGCGGAATATATTCGGCGATTGATTTTTGCAATTGAGGATGTTCCGGCATGTACCACCTTGTTAACCAGTTATGCGCCGGTGGGCACCGACAAAGTGAGCCATCACGGCGTCGAAGAGTTTGCAGCCTCGGGCATTATTATTTTGAAATTAGAAAAGTTAAATACCAAGTACATTCGCACCGTCCGCGTCAAAAAGATGCGGGGGACTCGGGTTGATTTGTCCGAGTACTCCTTTGAAATTTTGCCGAATCGGGGCATCGTGTTGCGACAGGCCATTTAGGATCCAAATATGCCAAAAATACTGATAGCCGATGACGAGTATCATATCCTTTTATTAACGGAGATGGTGTTTAAAGACATCGGGATGGATGTGGTGACGGCTTCAGATGGCGAGGCCGCAATTGAGTTGGCCATCAAAGAAAAGCCAGACCTTATTATTACCGATATCATTATGCCCAGAAAAACGGGGTTTGAGGTTTGTAAGGCGGTCCGGTCGACCCCTGATATTGCGGACACGCCAATTATTATCATTTCGGCGTTGGGGGATGAGTACAATAAATTGACCGGATTCGAAGAAGGTGCGGACGATTTTGTGACCAAGCCCTTTAACGTCGAGGAATTAAAGGCCCGGGCTAAGGCCTTGTTGATGCGATTTCGGTTGCGTCGGGAGGTGCCAGTTGTTCCGGCAAGCGCGGTAGTTGGAGAAGAAGACCTTGCGCTGGATACAGTTTCAACCGGCATTTCTGCCCTTGATGATGCATTAGGTGGGGGGGTTCCCAAGGGTTCCAACATGCTGGTGATTGGTCCGGTTGGATCGGGGAAATCATCGTTTGCACGGCAGTTTATTTTAAGTGGGTTGCAGCGGGCCGAGCGCACCCTATTTGTGGCGTTAGATGATAATCCGCAACAAATTCGCACCATGTTAAATCGCGACCTTAAAACGCCAATTGAAGAGCTTGAAACCTTGGGACTCGTTCGCTTTGTGGATGCGTATTCGTGGTCGATGTTTACCCCAAGTTCGGCCGAGCGCTTTGCCCTAAATGGCATGTTAGAGTTAAATCAACTGGCTGGCGTCATATCCGATGCTAGTTTTGACTTGGGGCAGACCATCCAGAGTAAATTGGGTGGGCGTCGCGTTGTGGATTCTATCTCAAGTTTATTAATTAATTTTGATCTACCATCGGTGCAGCGGTTTTTGGGTCAGATTGCCAGGACGGCCATTCCGTTTGGTGGTGTAACCACTTTATTTTTACTTGAAGATGGAACCGTTCCTGACCAAACGTTAAATAATATTAAATACCTAATGGACGGGGTTCTGGAATTTTCAGAGGTAAACGGCGAGTTTCAGGTTCGGGCTGCATCCATGAAATGGACCCAGTTTACTAACCGATGGAATCGGAACCCAAAATGGAGTTAACGACATGACAAAACGGTTCACGATGGTGCAACAGCAGGTAATCGATTCGCCATCTGTCCATCTGAAAATTGTTGGGCCCTCTGGATCAGGTAAAACCACTGTATTGGCCCAAAAAATTGCAAACTTATTGGCGGTTGAGGGGCAGGCCGGTATTCTGGTTTTGACCCCGACGCCTAGTATGAGTCGCGGTATTCAGGCCTGGGTTGGTGGCATTGTTGGGGACCTTGCCCTCGGTCCTCGCTTTACCTGTTTGACTGAGATCGCACTCGAACAGTTGCGTTCCAATGCCGAGTATCTTGGGCTATTACGGTATTTCACGACATTGGATTCCAGGGAGCAACGCCGATGGATTTCGTTAGCTGTTTCTCGCCGATTTCCCCACCGATCTGCCCGAGACGTGATCCGCATGATCGGGGTTCTTAAGGCCAGCGGCGTGGATCCGGCGGGGTATCAAAAGTTCCCCGAATACGACGATGAGACTTATCAAATCTATTTGGAATACCAGCAATATTTGACGGATACCCAGGCCTTAGATGTCGAAGAAATGATCCCGTTGCTTGTTCAATTGCTTCGGCAACGTCCTAGCGTAGCGACTGAATTGGCCGAGCGATACCCATGTTGGGTTGTGGATCGTCTCGAGGATTTAACCCCGATGGGGTTGGTGTTACTCAATATGATGGGGCCTCGGCTGCAAAAACTCATTGTGGCAGGCGACCCGTGGGTGTCGAACCATATCCCTCATAACCCAGTGGAATCGTTTGGTACGACATTCGAGCTGAAGACACTCGATCTGTCCCACTTTTCCTCTGATTCTCCAAGTCGACAAATCGACACTTGGGCCAATCAATCCCCAATTGCACGGACGTCACACGTTTCCGTTGTATTGACCGATGGGGTAGATGATGAAGCTGAATTTGTTGTTCGCCGGGTGCGACAAGCCATTGCTGAAGGGTATGGGTTAAACGATATCGCCATTATCGGCCCCGACGATACATACACCGTTGCGATTGAATCAGCGTTGCGCGCCTCGGGGCTTCGGTTTCGCACTGTGTTTGGGCAGGGGGGGGGGACTTTTGCCCCGATTTGGGAATTGATGGCGTATCTCCGGGTCATTTTTAACCCTGCCGATCGATTGGCCTTGGCGCGATTGTTGGCCTTGCCGCCGTTTCAATTGGACCCGCTTGAAATTGATATCATTGTAAACCACGCCCATCAGGCGCGGGATGGGAGTGTTCAATTTTCTGATGACGGATTGGCTCCGGCTACCAAACAGAAAGTGGTGGCGTTGGTGGAGTTGATCACCCATTTTCGTCAATCTGTCGATGATGCACCGTCGGTTTTGGCCGGATTATTATTAGACCAAGTGGCGGATGATGCGGGTATTCGTGAAATACTTGAGGATGAAAATACCATTGAAGCCATCGAGCAGCGGCAAGCCATTGACGACTTGATTATGGATATTACCGAAGCCGAATGGACCGTGGATCAGTTGATGGATGCCATCGTAATGGCTCAATTGGATGATCCGCAAGGGGAGTCAGGGTCGGCTGTCACGGTAACGTCTGCCACTGCTGCCCGGGGCACGACATTTTTACATGTAATTGCCTGCGGTGTTTCGTTTGGGCCGCCAACTTTGTCTGGATATTTGGCGTCAACCCGGGCCCGATCCGAATTGGTTATTACGATTCCAAAACTTGATACCATTGCGTCGTGTGTGGCTGTTTCGCTTCAATCAACCCCCAAATGGGCCCTATCGCGTGCGGCTATCGTAGAAGCGTTAACGCAATTGGGATGTACCGTTACGCTGGTACCTGAAGCCAAACCCGCTTTGGAGTGGGCCGTGGGAGAGTCGGTTTGTCATCATACCTGGGGAGAGGGAACCGTGTCGGCTGTGATGGGTGCCGGTGAGCATCTCATGCTAGACGTTTTATTTGATGGGCAAACACGTCGTGTGGTTGTGCGATATGCCAACTTGCAAAGGATGTCGTGATGTTTATTAAGGATATTTTTTATAGTTTTCAGGGAGAGGGACCGTTGATCGGATATCCCCAAATTTTTGTTCGATTCTACGGGTGTAATATTCATTGCGCGTATTGTGATGAACCTGATTTTTTTCACCAACGAAAACCGTACGCAACCCAGCAGGTATTGGACGAGTTAACACCGCTCTTGGCCCAAAAGCCTCACTCAATCTCGATTACTGGCGGAGAACCATTAATGCAGGTAGAGGCGATCAAGTCGTTAGTGCCACGGCTACCCTTACCGGCGTATCTTGAAACCAATGGTACATTGCCAGATCACTTGGCCGAGGTTGTTGACTTGTTCACCTATTTTGCCGTCGATTACAAACCTGGCTTTGATAAAGAATTTGCTGACTTTATGACCATCTTGGCGGGGCGTCCCAATGTGTTTGTTAAATGGGTTTTAACCAAAGGATTTCCAGTACAAGAGCTTCAAAAAATGATCAAAACCATCGCGACGGTGTCGCCAAATGCACCGTTTATTATTCAGCCGGTAACCCCATTTGGCGGAATAAAAGACCGCGCCACGGTCGACGACATTAACCGGGCCTATCAGTTTGCACGACAGAAGCTCGCGGATGTGCGAATTATCCCTCAAACCCATAAGTTTATCGGACTTCGGTAAGCCGGGACCATTTTCGGTTTAGTAACAGGAGGCATCAATGGATTTTTTGACAGAGGATAATCGTTTGATCACGGCCTCGCCGGCATTTGTTGCCGCCGCCACCACCCCAAGGGATGCGTATGAGCCATTGCCGGATCGCCTTCAATTTTGGGAGCGTCAGGCCCGACAGTTGCATTGGTTCAGGCCTTGGCGATCGGTATTGGAGTGGCATCGTCCGTATTCGAAATGGTTTGATGGGGGGCGTTTAAATGCGGCATACAATTGCCTTGATGTGCATATGGATACCCCGATTGAAGATAAACCGGCGGTAGTGTGGGAAGGTGAGTTTGGTTCCGTCCGATCGATTTCGTATTCGGAACTTTACGATTTGGTATCACGATTTGCAGCCGCTTTATCGGATCACTACGGAATCCACCGCGGGGACCGGGTTACGATTTACATGCCCTTGATACCCGAGGCCATTGTGGCCATGTTGGCGTGCGCGCGCATCGGTGCCATCCATAGCGTGGTATTTGGCGGGTTTAGTGCGCAATCCCTACGTGATCGGGTTGCCGATTCGCAAAGTACCTTGATTATTACCGCAGACGGTGGATATCGCCGTGGACAGGCGGTTCCGTTAAAAGCCATCGTAGACGAGGCCTTAGGTGATACGACGATTCCCGTAGTGGTTGTCACGCATACCGGGGCCCCCGTGACATTGCGGCCGCAAGACCGTCTCTATGAGCGACTTATGGATGCGTATGCCGACGGAATAGAGGCCACTCCGATGGATAGTGAAGACCCATTGTTTATTTTGTATACATCGGGCACAACCGGGAAACCAAAGGGAATGATTCATACCACAGGGGGGTACCTGACCCATGCCCGATATTCCACCCAATTGGTATTTGATTTGCAACCATCTGACGTGTATTGGTGTACGGCCGATATTGGATGGATTACGGGGCACACCTACGTTGTCTATGGGCCATTATCCAACGGGGCAACGGTTTTTATATACGAAGGGGCGCCTGATTTTCCGGCTCAAGATCGATTTTGGCAGCTGATTTCACGGCATAAAGTTACCATTTTTTATACTGCCCCCACGGCAATTCGAGCGTTTATGAAGTGGGGACATGATCTGCCAAGCGGGTTTGATTTGTCGTCGCTTCGGTTGCTGGGTAGTGTTGGCGAGCCAATAAATCCGGAAGCTTGGCTTTGGTACCACACGGTGATCGGGGGTGGACGATGTCCAATCGTGGATACCTGGTGGCAAACTGAAACTGGTGGCATCATGATTTCAACGCTTCCGGCACTCGCACCGATGCGGCCGGGTTATGCGGGATTGCCGCTGCCTGGAATCGAGGTTGCGGTGCTATCCGAAGACACCGGCGTTCCGGTCGACGTGGGCGCGGGATTGTTAAGTATAACCTCCCCTTGGCCGTCAATGGCCCGTGGTATCTGGGGCGATTCTGATCGTTTTGAAGCCACCTATTGGAGTCGGTTCGATACTTATTTTGCCGGCGATGGGGCGGCAATTGATGCCAACGGCAATATCATGGTGTTGGGTCGTGTTGACGATGTGTTAAATGTAGCAGGTCATCGGATTGGCACGATGGAAGTTGAGAGTGCAATTGTCGATTATGAGGGCGTCGCGGAGGCTGCGGTGGTGGGGATTCCGGACGACATTAAGGGTCAGGCGATTTTGGCATTTGTAATCTTAAAGGATGGTGTTGCACCGAGTGCCGCCTTAGAGCAGGGGATCGCCCAGTGGGTGGCCCGATCGATTGGCCCGATTGCGCGACCAAGTCGAATTGTGTTTACCCCGGATTTGCCCAAAACGCGTAGCGGAAAAATCATGAGACGGGTCTTAAAAAGCATTGCGAATCATCAACCCGTCGGCGATGTGACCACCTTGGCAAATCCTGATATTGTTTTAGCCTTAAAAACGGTGTTGGACACCGTTTAATTCGCATTGTTATAATGCTGGCGCTTTTTTAAAAGGTCGGCGTCTGTCGGTGTTGTCGGTGTGGCGTCTTTAAATTTTTCTGTAGAGAAGGTTATCAATGAGTCAAGAGCAACTCTCTAATTACGTGTTTCCCAAATGGGCAAACAAGCTACCGTTGTATGCGCTTAGCGGGGCTGCCCTGCTGCTTTGCGGTATTATTTTTGTATTTTGGTACTGGTTTAGTCCAAAAAATCTGGATGTCGGATATGCACCAAAACAACCCATTCCGTATAGCCACCGCCTTCACGTTAGCGAATTGGGCTTGGATTGTCGGTATTGTCACACCAATGTGGAAAAAGCAGGGCATGCCAATATACCTGGGACCGACACCTGTATGAATTGCCATACCCAAATTAAAACCGATAGCCCCCATATCATGAAGTTGAAAGAAAGCTACGTAAACAATCAGCCAATGAAGTGGGTCAAGGTTCATAACCTGCCAGACTATGTGTATTTTAACCACAGTCGCCACGTGAACGCCGGCGTTTCGTGTTATAGCTGTCATGGGCGGGTTGACCAAATGGAAACGGTTTCTCAAGTGCAACCCCTTAGCATGTCGTGGTGCTTAGAGTGTCACCGGTCCCCGGAAAAAGCGCTTCGTCCTAAAGAATTCGTAACCAAATTGGATTGGAAGGCTGAAAATCAGCTCGAGATTGGAAAGCAAATCAAAGAGGCCTACAAAATTCGACCTGGAGAGGATTGCAGCACATGTCATCGATAAAATCTGGCAACGGTAAATATTGGCGGAGCTTGGGTGAGCTGGAGCAGTCGCCCGAGTTCCAGGAGTATGTGGATCGAGAGTTTCCAAAAGACGCATCGATTTTAGAGGACGGGGTTTCTCGCCGATCATTCATCAAAATTATGGGCGCATCCTTCGCCTTTGCTGGACTGGCCGGATGTTCGGGAATTCGGAAGCCCAAACAAGTAATCCAGCCGTATGCGCGGACGCCTGAAAATTTAGTGCCGGGTCAAGGCGTCTATTATGCGACTAGTATGTCGGTTGGGCGTGATGTGGCGGGCTTATTGGTGTTAAGTCACGAAGGGCGCCCGACCAAGGTAGAAGGAAATCCGGGTCATCCAATGAGTCTGGGGGCTGCGGGGCCGCTCCAGCAGGCATCGGTTTTGGAGTTGTACGATCCTGACCGACTGAAAGTAGTGAAATCGAATATTTCGGCACAGACGGCAGATTCACTTGACGGCTGGTTGTCGCAATGGGCTGCCGATGCATCTGAAACCCAAGGGCGTGGGGTTGCGTTATTGGTAGAAGCTGTTCCGTCACCGACATTTCATCGAATGATTAAATCATTTCGCGCCGCATATCCCGAGGCGCGGATTTATCAGTACGACCCATTGGCTGGAGATAACGAGCGCGAGGGTATTCACGCTGTAGCGGGGCAGTACCTCCGGCCTGTTTATCAATTTGACCAAATCGACCGAGTGGTTTCAATTGGTGCAGACTTTTTAGGGTCTGATCCTGGCAATATCGCCAGTGCAAAAGGGTTTGCATCCCGGCGAGATCCCGACGCGGTTCGGGGTATGAATCGGCTATACGTCGTTGAGTCAAATTTTTCCGTGACCGGCGGAAAGGCGGACCACCGCATTCGGGTGAAACCTGGTCAATGGGACATCGCGATTTCCCAAATCGCATCGGCCGTATTCGCAAAACGTGGCGGTGCCTCTGACGCGGTTGTGGCGGCGGTTAACCGGGTTGCCAAGTCAAGCTCGGCTGTTGTGCCTGCAAACGTATTAGCCGCAATCGCTGATGATTTAACTCGCGATCAATTGATTGGCGCAGTTGTGGTTGGACCGTCTGCTAGCCCGTATGCCCATGGGGTGGCGTATGCCTTAAATCAGGTAGTGGGTCGTTCCGGATCGGCGGTTAACTATTACTCAGACGGATTTGCCGAATATGACTACGGTTCAAAAGACTCGGTTTCTGGGTTAACCAGTTTGACCAATGCGATTCGGTCCGGTGAGGTCTCTAGTTTGTTTATTTTGGGAGGTAATCCGGTTTATACCTCGCCAGCAGAGATTGGGTTTGCGGATGCGTTGCGAAAGCTCAAGCGCTCCCTTCACTTAACCTTGTTCCAAAACGAGACCTCGGTGAGGTGTCAGTGGGTCGTGCCTCGCGCCCACTTTCTGGAGTCTTGGGGGGATTTGAAGTCCCTGGATAATACCCTGTCGATTGTTCAACCCTTGATCGACCCACTTTACAACGGCGTGTCGGACAGTGAATTCCTTGCGCAGTTTATAAATGGGGCCAAGGTTTCGGGATATGACTTGGTTCGGGAAACATTGAAAGATAAGGCCGACGGTGGATTTGAAAAATCTTGGCGCCGTTGGCTTCATGACGGCATTGTGGCAACGGGTGCGCCAGTTACAGCGTCTGTTGCCGTTGGGGCACCTCCTAAATCCCTTCCTGTAGCTGGTGGCGACTATCAAATTGAATTTTTTCAGGATTACAAAGTTGCAGACGGACGATTTGCAAATAACAGCTGGCTGCAAGAATTGCCTCATCCCGTAACCAAGTTGACTTGGGATAATGCGGCGTTAGTGAGTCCTGCAACGGCCAAACAAAATCGCCTTAAAACTGGAGATCTTGTCGAATTAAAAACCGCTGCCGGACAAATTGAGGCGGCCATCATGGTTCAGCCTGGTAATGCAGATGGCGTGGTGTCGATTGCCTTGGGGTATGGCCGTACAGTTGGCGGGCGTGTTGCCAAAGGGACCGGGTTTAACGCCTTTAAACTCAGGTCCAGTGCGGGCCTGGCCGTTGTGCCTGGATCGTTGAAAAAGCTTGATAAAACGTACACCCTGGCCACAACCCAAGAGCACGGAAGTCTAGAGGGGCGGCCAATTTATAAAGAAGCCGTTTTGGGTGAATACAAGGAAAATCCAGGTTTTGCCAACGAGGTGCATCATGCAGCCCCGCCATTGGTTTCGTCTTGGCCAGAGCGCCAGTATGACACCGGAAACCAATGGGGAATGGCGATCGACCTTAGCAAATGTACTGGTTGCAATGCGTGTTTGGTGGCCTGTCAATCCGAGAATAACATCCCTGTGGTTGGCAAAGATCAAGTTAGTAATGGTCGGGAAATGCATTGGATTCGATTGGATCGATATTTCGAAGGCGACATCGAAAATCCAACAATGGTTCAACAGCCCATGACCTGTTTGCAGTGCGAGAACGCACCGTGTGAGCAAGTTTGTCCGGTTGCGGCAACGGTTCACAGTCAAGAGGGTCTAAATGATATGGTCTATAATCGCTGTATTGGTACAAAATATTGTTCAAATAATTGCCCGGTCAAAGTGCGTCGTTTTAACTTCTTTGACTTCCATCAGCGTAATCCTCAAGCCGTAGCAAAAGAGCGGGTTCACTTTTTTGATTACATGCGAGAGCCTGATAAGACGGTTCAAATGCAGTTTAATCCAAACGTCAGTATTCGGATGCGTGGGGTTATGGAGAAATGTACATATTGCGTCCAGCGCATTTCCGATGTGCGGATCAAGGCCAAAAACGAATCCCGCGACATACGGGACGGCGAAATAAAGTCTGCATGTATGCAAACCTGCCCCTCCGATGCGATTGTATTTGGGAATATAAATGATCCTAGCAGCAGGGTTGCGACACTCAAAAAAAACAAGCGCAATTACACCATTTTGAACGATTTGCATTTAAAAGCCCGAACATCCTACTTGGCTG
>JACCDX010560195.1_pt1 | contig 10385 bp, 6 predicted proteins | sample 7449681 | NCBI WGS metagenome assembly JACCDX01 (sample SAMN15323450, study PRJNA562643) | freshwater metagenome | isolation source: river surface water | place: USA:Blue River Watershed | collected 2017-08-18
AAATAGAAACTTCGTTATTTAAAAATGCACCCACAGCCATTAATATTAATACGCCAAGTTTACCACTTACTAAGCAAGCTGAGAAAGCGTTAAGGTTAAGTTTTTTAGAAGCAAAAATTTTAAAGAGTCCCATTACCGAGCCCGAACATTTATTATTAGGCATTTTAAAAGTCCGTGAACATGTAGTAAGTTTGGTTTTGAGTCGTTTTGATATGAATTATGAAATTTTTAAGAACGAATTGGAAATTTTTAATCAATTAGAAAAACCACCGGAACTTAATAATGAAGATGAAGAAGATGAAAATAAGAACCTTAATTTTGTGAACGAAACTTCATCTAAAAAAAATTCATCTTCATTTAACAATCAATCTTACCCTTCTTCCACTACGGCAAAATCTAAAACGCCCGTTCTAGATAGTTATTCGCGTGATATAACACAAATGGCGATAAAAAATAAGATAGACCAAATTATAGGTCGCGACCAAGAAATTGAACGCGTGTGTCAAATTTTAAGTCGGCGTAAAAAAAATAACCCTATTATAATTGGCGAACCGGGAGTTGGTAAAACAGCTATTGTAGAAGGTTTAGCATTGCGAATCATTCAGAAAAAGGTAAGTCCTATTTTGTTTGATAAAAGAGTCGTAGCTTTAGATATGGCTGGATTAGTGGCTGGAACTAAGTATCGTGGACAATTTGAAGAAAGAATAAAATCTATCATTCAAGAACTTGAGAACAATCGTGAAGTGATTCTTTTTATTGATGAAATACATACGATTATTGGTGCTGGCGGGGCTAGTGGCTCTTTAGATGCTTCCAACATTTTGAAACCCGCTTTATCACGTGGAGAATTACAATGTATTGGAGCATCTACATTAGATGAATACAGAATGTATATTGAGAAAGACGGGGCATTGGAACGACGTTTTCAGAAAATTATTATTGAACCTCCAACCATTGAACAAACCATTCATATATTAAAGAATATTAAAGGACGCTACGAAACCTATCATAAAGTATTATTTACCGATAAAGCCCTTGAAGCTTGTGTTCGGTTAAGCGACCGCTATATTAGCGAAAGATTATTGCCTGATAAGGCTATTGACATTTTAGATGAGGCGGGTGCTCGTTCGCATATCAAATTATACAATCCTCCCGATAATATTTTAGAAATAGAAAAAAAGATTGATGATTTAAAAAATGAAAAGCAGCTTTTTGTGGCAAGTAAAAATTACGAACAAGCAGCCCTTTTATTAGATCAAGAAAAAAGAATGTTGAATGATTTAATTTCAGCAAAAAAAGACCTTATGCATCGTTTAGAACAAGAAAAAATGGTTATAGATGAAGAACAAATTGCCGATGTAGTAAGTATGATTACCAATATTCCTATGAATAAAATAGTTCAACCTGAGTCAAATAAATTGGTATTTTTAAAACAAAAAATTAATGAAGTTGTTATTGGGCAAGATGAAGCCGTAACCAAGGTGGTTAAAGCTATTCAACGAAATCGAGTTGGATTAAAAAACCCGAACAAACCTATTGGAGTTTTTATTTTTTTAGGACCATCGGGTGTTGGAAAAACAGAATTAGCAAAATCGCTTGCTAAGCATTTATTTGAAACAGAAGATGCATTAGTTAGAATTGATATGAGTGAGTATATGGAAAAAATTTCTGTTAGCCGATTAGTAGGTGCACCTCCAGGCTATGTTGGCTATGAAGAGGGCGGTCAGCTAACCGAAAAAGTTCGTCGCAAACCTTATCGAGTTATTTTATTTGATGAAATAGAAAAAGCCCATCCCGATATTTTTAATATTCTATTACAGGTTTTAGATGATGGAATTTTAACTGACGGAATTGGACGCAAAATAGATTTCAAAAATACTTTAATTATTATGACTTCAAACGTAGGTATTCGAAATTTAAAAGATTTTGGAACTGGAATTGGATTTTCTACTGCAAGCAAAATTAAAAATGCAGACGCCGAAACCAAACTGGTATTGGATCGTGCTTTGAAGAAAACTTTTTCACCAGAATTTTTAAATCGGGTAGATGATGTAGTGATTTTTAATAATCTACAAAAAGAGAGTATCTTAAAAATTGTTGATATCATGTTTAAAGACCTTCAAGAACGAATTTATAAATTAGGATATTTTATTGAAATCTCCGATGCGGCAAAAGATTTTTTATCAGACAAAGGCTTCGACATTCAGTTTGGAGCTCGTCCACTGCAACGCGCCATTCAGAAATATGTTGAAGAACCCATTGCAGAAGAAATATTAAAAATTCAAACTGAACAACTCCAAGTTCAAACTATATTTATAGATAAACCCGCCCAATTAGAAAACCTTGAATTTGTTTTAAAAGAATTAGTAAGTTAGATTTTATTTGAATTTTTAATTGAATTTTTAATTGAATTGAAATTGAGATTATTCAGCTATTTTTAATATTTCGCTTACCATTTGTTCGAGGTGGAAATTAGTTGGATAAAAATCTATTTTGTTTTTTCTTGGAAAATCTTGATGGGATTTATTTGTAGTATAAAATTTGTCGTAATATTGTAATAAAAGGATGAAAGCGTTTTTTTTGTCATCTTGTTCTAAAAAAGCAATAATTTGTTTTAAGAGCAAGCCACCCAAACGTTTTTCTAACCTGGAACTAGCTAAAATTAATTCTGCAATACTAAATTTTCCATATACTTGCAAAATATGATGAAGGCGATTTTCAAAGGGTATTTGAATAAACAATAAAGTCGAGTTACGCATGTTGGTAAAAATTTTAGTAGGTATTAAAATTTGGCCGATGCGTTGGCTTTCATCTTCTAAAAAAATATATTTAAGTCCAAGTTGCTTACGAGCACAATTGGTTTGAAATAAGGATAGTGCTAAACAGTTTTCGAACATTTCGTTACGAGGTTGTTGGGGTAAACCTAAGCTGCCAAACGTAGAACCTCGATGTTGTGCAAGGTCTTCTAAATCTATTGCGGGAATATCATTTTTTATCAATTCTTTTATCAGCAGCGTTTTTTGTGAACCTGTATATCCTCCTAAAATATAAAATGGATACTCGTTTTCAAATTGAGATAAACACCATTGTCTAAAAGATTTATATCCACCTTGTAGAACATTTATTTTAAAGCCATAAAAATTAAAAAGCCAAGCTAAAGCCGAACTTCGCATTCCACCGCGCCAACAATGAATTAAAATTTCTTTATTTTGAGGTTGTTTTTTTACAATAAGTTGAAGGTCTTCAATATACTGGGTTAATTTTTTACCAAAATAGTCTAAACCAACAAAGGTGGCTTGTTGAGCCGATATTTTTTTATAGATAGTGCCAATTTCAGCACGTTCTTCATTGGTAAATAAAGGTAGGTTAAAAGCTTGCGGAATATGGGCTTGATTAAATTCGTTTGTTGTTCGAACATCAATAATTATATAATTTGAAATATGTAAAATTACATCTTCTATCTTTAAATAATTGATGGGTATCATTTAAAATTAATTATTTTCTTTAAGCATATCATCTTTTTGTTTGTCTGTTATTAATGGTAATTCCACAAAAATAGTAGAACCTTTTTTGAGTATGCTTTCCACGCGTATTTTTCCTTTGTGGCTATCTACAATAGATTTTACAAAAGTCATACCTAAACCAAAACCTTTTACGTCGTGAATATCGCCAGTATGGGCTCGGTAATATTTTTCAAAAATATTATTGAGGGTTTCTTTGCTCATGCCAATTCCTTTATCAGCCACTTTTAAAATTATTTTTTGATTGCTATTGTAGGTTTCAATTGATACATCAACATCATCTTTTGAATATTTTATGGCATTATCAATTAAATTTGAAACGAGCATTTCAATATTCGATTTATCAGCCCAAATGGTTGATGTTTCTGCATTGTTAACATAATTTATTTGTCCATTTTTGTCGTTCACTTGAATTAGAAAGTTCTTATATTGGTTTTCTACAATTTGATCCAGTTCAATACATTCAAAATTAAGTTCTATTTTTTTATTGTTTAAACGTCCGGCTTTCAAAATAGTTTCCACCATTCTATTCAGGTTATTAATTTCTTTCATAATAGCGGTTTTGGCTCTTTCAGCACGTGGACGTTCTTCTTCTTGAATCGTTTTTAGTCCAACAATGTTGGTGGTCGCTATTTTCAGCGAAGCTAAGGGTGTTTTAAGTTCGTGGGTCATATTATTAATAAAATCATTTTTTATAATATTAATTCGTTCACTTAAAATTAAATTTCTAACAATTACAATCAAAGCTATAATGACAAAACTCAAAAAAACAATACCATAAATGATGTAATTTTTGGTAAGAGATAGAATATATGAAGGGTAATTTTTTATGATGATAACTAACAGTTCTGTTTCGATCGAATTATTATAGGCAGATGCGGCTGGAATGATTGGAAAAGCCTGAATTTTATAATACGAAGTATCTTCTAAAGCTATTCTGTCGGTGAGTAAATACTTCGAAGAATATAAGCTGAGTCCGCCATCTTCTTTTTGAACAGCATATTCAAACTCAACCCCTGTTAATCCTTGATTATGAAAAGCGGCGAGGATTTTGTCTTGTAATTGCTTGGAATTTAGAATATCACTAACTTCTGCCGAGGGTAATAAGGTTTGGTCGTAGTCTTCTTTAAAAAATCTTAACCCAGGATTTTTTTCGATGGCAATATTTAAGTTGTAATTATTTTTGGCATCTAATTCGTCGGTTACTTCATCCATTACATTATAACAAGCTAAACTAATATTGTTAAAGAGTTTGGTTTGTTCGTCGTTATATAAGTTTTTATAGGTATATAAAGATACCATAATAAATGAAACAAAAATTAAAGCGGCTAAGAAAATGATTTTAAATTTAAACCAAGAGCGTTGATGTTCATTTTTATTCATTTAATAAAGATTTAGTTATAATTTAATACCGATTTTGACTTCATTCTTTCTTGAATAATGGTGGGGATAGTGGTTTTAGTGAGTTTACTTTCTAACCATGCAATAATGTCTAAATACATAAAGGCACGGTTATCTATTTTCTTTTTCTCGATTTCTTTTAATTTTATTAGTAATTTATTAAATGAATCTAAGATTTTATTTTGGTCAATATGAAAAAACTGGTGTAGAAAACTCAAAATTTCTTGTTCAACTAAATTTAGGTTTTGCATTTTATTTAAAAAGCGATAAACAGACCGAATTAAATATGGAATTATATAGTCGTTTTCTAATTCATACTGAGCAATCAGCAATAAGAAACGGGCATAACATTGAATATCGTTTCTTAAATTGGCTTTATAATTGATTATTTTATTTAAGTAGTCAATACATAATTCATAATCGGCATTAGCAAAATACAGCGAAGCAAATTTGTAGTAAAAAACCATAATTCGATGCCGATCTAAATAGAGGTCATAAAGGTGGAGTTCTTTGTTCAAATTTGGAATCATTTGGACACCTTTTTTTATGTCTCCATCTAAAAAGCATTGATTTATTTTGGCTGTGTTTAAGTATACAAAACACTGAATTTTGTTATTTGGAATGGAATTGACCCATTTTTCAGCAGAAAATTTTTCAAATTCTTGGAGATTATTTTTAAAATCTTCGTATTTTTTTATATTAAATAGTGCCGTTAGAATATTATGAGTTGCTTTTATATATAAAATGGTTTCATTATAAACCATTTCAGGGTATTGTTTAAAAAGGTCTGCCCATTTACGAGCATATTTATAAAAGTATAAAAAATCTTGAATGATTATACTATACCAGCAATGGCATTGATAATAATATGATTTTTCATAGAAGCCCTCCAATTTTTTACCTAAGGGTTCTACTTCGTTTATAAAATAATTATTAATATATTCAAAATCGGTATTGTTTCGAGCGTATCCATTTTTTATGTACCAACTATATAATTGTAGCGAATGGTTCGACAATTGGGTTATGGTGGTTAGCAGTTGGGTTGCTGTTGTTGACTCTTGGATTAAATCTTGGGCTCTTTGTTCCATACTTCTGGTAATATGTAAAGATTCAATTTTTTTTTCAAGGAAAAGGGCTTGGGTTAAATAAGTTACTTGGTTATAATAAATAGATTGCTCTTTAATTTTAGAAAGGATTTTTAAACTTTGTAGATACATTCCTTTATTGTACACGATTTTGGCAAAATCAAGTTGTTCATGAAGTTGCAATTCAATATTTTCTTTCTGTTTTATGAGCCTTAAACAAACTAAAATGGAGTGGTATAAATTTGCTTTTAAATTTGAAAGTTGTTTTTTTTGAATTTGTGGATTTTTTTTAAGAATATATTTTTCGTCATATTTTTTCAAGTTTTCCATCGTAATGAATAATTGCATCACTTTAAAACTATCAAAATCAGATAGTCTTTTCATGTACAATTTAAAATGACGTTTCTCATAAGGTTCTAAAGATTTAATCAATAAAAATAACGCATCATGATGAATTGGATTAGAAATCATAAAGAGAATTTAGCAAATATACGTTTTTTTAATAAAATTTTAATGATAATATTCAATAGTTTGCTTAATTTGCAGCCTAAATTGTTTGAAAATGTGGAAATTTATTATTATTTTAACAAGTGTCCTATTATTTGGATCTTGTAATCAACCTGAAACTACACCTGAAACTACACCTGAATCAGTCAACAATAATATTAATTCTTTGAAAGCTGGTAATAGTCGGTTTTTTATGAATGAGCCTTTAAATTGGGAGCCCCTTTCGCCAAGTGAAAATAAAGAAATGGCTAAAAATTCTATTGAACCTTCAACAATTATTTTAAGTTGTTCTGATATGGTCATATTGCCAGCAATTATTTTAGACCAAAAAATTGAGAGCCTTTATCAAATTAGAACGGTTGGAAATTTTATAGGTAAATATGAAATGGGTAGTATTGAGTATGCTTTACAAAAATTTGAGTGTAAAACATTGTTAATTTTAGGTCATAAAAATTGTGGTGCAATTAGTTATTTTGTCGAAACCTTAGATCAACGCAAGAAAGGAGAAATAATTAGTAATTTTGACCATATAGATACGCTAATTAACTATTTTTCGGGAGAAGAAACTTTTGACAAATTAAGTCCGCAAGATAAAATGAATGTTTCAAATATCGTTGAGAAAAACATTTATTATCAAGCAAATTTTTTAAAGAAAAGAGATGGTCAAATAAAAAAATTAATAGACCATCATCAAGTTAAAATTTATGGTGGTGTGTTTGACCCCCAAACTCGAAAAATAGACTTTTTCGATTTATAAAAAGGGATTTGACGGAATTAATACCGTGGCGACTGAAAGGGATAGCGTTTTTGGTATAAAGGTAGAATTTTTTCTAAAATTTTTTCTTTTAAGACTTGAATATGTTCTTTTTGGGTGGCTGAAATTATCAAACAAGCATCCGGATATTCAGCAAGAAAGGGAATTTTAAGGTCTTCAAAAATTTGCTCCTGAACCTCTGGTGGAGTAAATTCATCAAATTTTGTCGAACGAAAAAGGTCTAATTTATTAAGAACTAAAATTTTCGGCTTGTCAAACACCTGAAGAGATTGAAGTGTTTCATGCACAACACGAATTTGGTCTTGAAAATTATTATGCGAAAAATCTACCACGTGAATTAAGAGGTCGGCTTCTTGGGCTTCGTGGAGCGTGGTTTTAAAACTTTCAATTAAATGGTGGGGAAGTTTTCTAATAAAACCAACGGTATCACTCAATAAAAAAGGAATTTGGTCCCAAACAATTTTGCGGGTCGTTGTATCTAAAGTAGCGAACAATTTATTTTCGGCGAAAACGTCTGATTTTGATAGCGTATTCATGAGCGTACTTTTGCCAACGTTGGTATATCCTACTAAAGAGACTCGAATATAGGCATGGCGTTCTTTTCTTTGAATAAAACTTTGTTTGTCAATTTGTTCTAAATGTTTTTTCAGTAAGGATATTTTGTCTTTCACAATACGGCGGTCTGTTTCAATTTCTGTTTCGCCAGGTCCGCGTGTTCCAATTCCACCACCTTGTCTTTCTAAGTGCGACCAAAAACCTTTTAATCGGGGAAGAAGGTATTGGTATTGAGCCAATTCTACTTGAACTTTAGCTTGAGCGGTGCGGGCTCGTCGGGCAAAAATGTCCAATATCAAACTATTTCTATCAATAACTTTAACTTTTACAATTTCTTTGATATTATGAAGTTGTGAGCCAGATAATTCGTCGTCGAAAATAACAAGTTGAATTTGATTTTTTTCAACAAAATCGGCAATTTCTTTTAATTTCCCAATACCAATATAGGTTTTAGAGTCGGGATGCGGTAGTTTTTGAATAAAATTTTCTACCGTTTTGGCGCCGGCTGTTTCAGCTAAAAAAGCCAGCTCATGAATATATTCTTCTACCTGAAAAATGGTTTGATTGGGTAAAACGATACCCACCAATACGGCTGTTTCTTCGTGTTCAATAATCTGTTTTTGTTCAATCAAAATATCATTCTTTAAAGTCCAGAAACATAGATTCCCACTGAATAGCGGTTTATATTTGGCGTTGTTCCAGATTTAAAAATATCAGAAATTAAATACCCACCTTGAATTCCAAAGAAACCCCAGCCTACTCGCCCAGTAAGTTCAATACTAAAATCATTAATAAACCTTGTACTACTTTCTGTTGTAACGTAATTTTGTCCATATAAAGAACTGCCATAAGCCGTTTTTAAATTTACACCCGTAGTGGTTGCCGATAAATTTAAACCAATTTTAGCTCCTACAGCCACTTTCCAAGATTTATTCGGGTTTAAAGGATTTGAATAATAGCGAACTTCTACCGGAATAACTAAATTAGCAATGGTTAAAGAAAAGGCGTCAAAACGATTTTGCAGCGAATCTAACTTTTTAAAAGGAAGTTTGGCTTGGTTAGATTTTATATCAATATAAGTATTTTTAAAAGCTGCTGTATTGATGTTAAAACCTAGTCCATAAGCTAAACTAAAATTAGGGTTCGATTTAATAAAGCTATTATACATAAAAGCAATATTAAAATGATTGTTAAACCCACTTGGATTAATGGTATCGTTGGTGCCAAGCCAACCATCGTATCCAAATTCTAATATCAAATGGTCAGAAGCCACTTTTTTCAACTGATCAAAATTTATTTTGGAAGGAGAATTTTTCGATGAATTTGGTTGATTAGTTTGACTAAAACCGTTGAAACAAAACAAAAAAATCAGCAAAAATGATAATAAAATTATATTGCCAGATTTTTTTACTAAAAAGATAAATATCATAATAATTATAGAACGGCAAAGATACAGAAATAATTTTGTAGGAAACAGATTTTCATTCTAATTTTTACTAAATTTTGATTAATGCAATGTTAAATTTTGTTAAGCGTGCTGGATTGTATATTAAAATGCTGGGTTTCCATGTTGATTTTTAGCTTTTTCCCAATTCCAAGCGGTTTCAATCATATCTTTGAGACTGAATTTTATTTGCCAACCTAATTCTTGGGCTGCAAAATCGTTATTGGCAAAAATAGCAGGCACATCACCAGGACGGCGTTGGCTGATTTCATAAGTTAATTTTTGCTGGCTAATTTTTTCAAAATTATGAATTATTTCTAGTACAGAATAACCATGACCAGACCCAAGATTAAACAGTTTTAACAAGGGAATGTTAGACGCAGATTGTAAACAATAATTCATACTTAAAGTATGGGCTTCGGCAATGTCACATACGTGAATATAATCGCGAATGCAAGTACCGTCTGGAGTTGGATAATCATTGCCAAAAACATACATCTTAGGTCTTTTACCGATGGCTGTTTCGGTAATCACTGGCATTAAATTTTGGGGTGCATCTTTGGTACATTCGCCTAAAAAATTAGAAGGGTGGGCACCTACAGGATTAAAATATCTCAACAAAATTTGCTGACCACCATACGCTCGATTAAAGTCTCTTATCATTTGTTCCCCCATTTGTTTAGTGGCGCCATAAGGTGACATTGGTGGCGCCATAGGGGCGTTTTCTAAAACGGGTATTTTTTCGGGACTTCCATAAACGGTGCAAGAAGAAGAAAAAATAAAATGGTTAATCTGAAAATCTTTACAACATTCTAATAAATTTAAAAGTCCGATTAAATTATTATGGTAATATTTTAAAGGTTGTTCAACTGATTCGCCAACAGCTTTATAAGCAGCAAAATGGATAATTCCAGAAATATTTTTTTCAAGTGAAAATATATTTCTTGTTGCTTCTAAGTCTGTTAGGTCAACGGTATAATGATTCCATGGTTCCGGACGAATTTTCTTTATACAATCTAAAATATAGGGTTCCGATTTGCTGAAATTATCTACCGAAACAACGTCGTAACCATTCTCTAAAAGAGAAACAATAGTAT
>JACCDX010256771.1_pt1 | contig 10384 bp, 9 predicted proteins | sample 7449681 | NCBI WGS metagenome assembly JACCDX01 (sample SAMN15323450, study PRJNA562643) | freshwater metagenome | isolation source: river surface water | place: USA:Blue River Watershed | collected 2017-08-18
ACTTGATGACCAAGTGAAATTAGCTTTTCTTTAAAAGCCCGCATGGCAGCGAAGATGGCGATAATTTTTTGCGCATGATGCAGCACATAATCAGTCTCTGCGCGGATTTCCATTATGACATAGGTCACATCAGGGTCGACTTGATTGAACCAAGAGTGCTGGCTATTAAGTTGGTCGCCGAGAATTAGTCTGAGAGTTTTCAAAAAATACTTTCATTTAAAGAGTTACAAGTGAGCTGATATCCCTTAGTCAAACCCATAATAGTTTATGACCATCGGAGTAAAAATAATTCCAAGAAAAAATAATATCTAGCACGGATAGAAAAAATTTCTAAAAAGTTTAGCAAAGTACTTGCAACTTTTTGTCTGGCAAGATAAATTAAATATCAAATAAAAACAACAACTTAAAATCAATAAATTTATAAAAGCCAGATAAAAATAATAAAATCAAAATAAAAAATTGAGTGCAATTCATTAAATTCTTTCAAGTTAATAAAAATAAATATTGGGACGATGTTTGATGGCAATTTATTTCCGCAAAGGTTTATTTACTGACCAGTCTAGATTAGCAACGTTGTTGTTAATGCTGATTTATTTAAACGGCTGTTCGCAAGCATCACTTTCAAATACTGCACAAAGTATTACAGAAAAATCCAGCACAAATAGTCAACAGATTGAGTCAGGTCTAGCAGATGTAACAGAAAAATCTGAATCAGCGACTCTGCATCCTGCGTTTAGTAAGCGATTTAGTATCAAAGGTAGTAATTTAGCTATCAAAGATATCTTAATTTTGATGGTACAAAATAGTGATATTAGTTTGGAAATACATCCCAGCGTACAAGGTAAGCTATCACTGCAAATTGAGCAGCAAAGTATGCTACAAATCCTACAAAGAATATGTCAGCAGGCAAATCTGATCTATAGATTTGATGCCGAGAGCAATCTATTGGTTGTCTCACCAGATATTCCCTTCCTGCAGCATTACCGTATTGATTATGTGAATATTGAACGCGACACCAAGGGCGGTATATCAGTGACCAATCAACTTGCCTCAGCGCAGGCAGGAATCAAAACTAATACTCCAGCAGGTTCGACCACACAACAAAATAATTCAAGTACTACAGTCAATACTCTCTCTAATCATCATTTTTGGAAAAGCCTAATCAAAAATATAGAAGAGCTACTTGAAGAAACAGACAAGCAAACCTTACTAAGACGTTTAGAGTTTGACGCGAGATTACAAGCAGAATTTGAAATAGACCTGAAGCAGTCAAAAAAACCAAATATGGAAGAGTTGATTGACAACAGCCCTCCTCAACAAAATAGTGAAGTAATCGGAAAAAAAGATACGCGTGACGAGTTTGCTGGACATGAAAAAAAATTGAAATCGTACCGAACTTTATTTGCTTCAAAAATGATCGCTAACAAGGAAACGGGAATCATCAGTATTCGAACTACCCAACAACAGCATCAAAAAATTCAAGAATTTTTGAACATGGTTTTGGATAGCGCCAATCGTCAAGTTCTGATTGAGGCCGCTATTGTAGAGGTGACGCTTAGCGATGAATATCAGGCAGGGGTCGATTGGACAAGACTCGCGGCTTCTGGGAAAGAAAAGGGATGGACCTTTAGCCAAAAATTATTAGGTAACAATCTAGCAATTGCGCCATTAAGCAGTATTGCATTTAAACAATCAACCAAGTTAGGTGATTTATCTGGGACGCTAAAATTATTACAAACTTTTGGCAAAACAAAGGTACTTTCAAGCCCAAAACTAATGGTGATGAATAATCAAACTGCGGTGCTCAAAGTGGTTGATAATTTGGTCTACTTCACCATCAATGCGGACACGACTAGTGGCAATGCAAACAGTCCAGCGATTACGACAGTGACCACAACCCCTTTTAGTATTCCTGTAGGTATATGGATGTCGGTGACACCGCAAATCAATCAACATCAAGACATAATTCTTAATATACGACCCACCATCGCTAGACAGCTTGGAAACGGAATACAGGATCCAAATCCGAATATCAAGATTGAAAGCCGCATTCCACAAATTCAGGTGAGAGAAATGGAATCCATTCTTAAAGTGGAGGATGGCAGTACCGTCATACTCGGCGGTTTAATGCAAGAGGAGTTGGTTAGCAAGCAACAAGGGGTTCCAGGCTTAATGGCTTTGCCATGGTTGGGAAAATTATTTAAGTATGAGCAACAGCAATTGGCCAAGACAGAGTTAGTGATTTTGCTTAAGCCGGTCGTTGCACGTAGTCCTAATTTAGCAACAAGCTACAACAATTTTTGGCAAGATTCCCATGCAACAGTGGGGGATCAGCCATGAATGTAGTGTCGCAATCTTTATTACAGAAATTACTAGCTCAAGGCTTAATTGGCCATGACCAATTTGAGATTGTACTGAAACAAGATCCCAGTACTTTGCAAGAAACGGAAAAGCGTTTGTTGGAGTTGGGTAGTGTCAATCGCGGGCAAATTCAGCAGGTATTACAAGAGTTAGACCAAAGAGAATATATAGAGCTGAGTCATGTATTAGTGGATACAGATTCCCTAGCATTGGTGAGTGAGAGTTTGGCGAAAAAGGCCATGATATTACCAATTGCTTATCAAGCCACAAATGCTATTTTAAAAATAGCCATATGCGAACGAAGTAATCAACTGTTGCTGGATCAATTACAGTCAAAATTGGGGACTAGTGTAAAGCTCCATATTTGTGTTGCCAGCGAGGCCGATTTACAAGAAGCCATCGATCGTTACTACGGATATGAACTGTCATTAGATGGCATCTTTCAAGAGTTAGAACATGGCAGCACTAATAGCCAGAGTCAGACAGAAGCCACACATCCAATAGTCAGATTAGTGAATGCCATATTAATCGATGCAGTAAAAAAACGTGCTTCAGATATTCACTTTGAGCCAGAGCGTTTTTTTGTACGCATACGTTATCGCATCGATGGGGTCATGCAACCAATACGACTTATCCATATCAGTTATTGGCAGTCAATTCTGATACGTATCAAGGTAATTAGCATGATGGATATTGCCGAAAGTAGAGATGCCCAAGATGGTCGTTTGCAGATGCAAATTCTTGCCAAAAATATTGATTTTCGGGTCGCTACTCACCCCACCCTGTTCGGTGAAAATTTGGTTATGCGCATCTTAGATAGAGATAAGGTGGCAATCTCTTTGAGCAAAATAGCACTGCGGGAAAACTTACGTCAGCAATTATTTCAACTCCTCAAAAAAACGCAAGGTATGGTGCTTGTCACTGGACCCACAGGGAGTGGGAAAACCAGCATGTTACACGCTATGTTGAATCATTTGAACAGCAGTAATGTGAACATAATGACGCTGGAAGATCCAGTGGAATATCAACTTCCATTAGTTAGACAAACCTCTCTTACTGAGTTATCAAAATTGGATTTCGCAACTGGAATACGTTCAATATTACGCCAAGACCCCGATATCATTTTGGTCGGCGAGATACGTGATGAGGAAACCGCCAAGATGGCATTTCGTGCTGCCATGACTGGTCATTTGGTGTTTTCAACATTACACGCTAATTCAATTATGGGAGTCATTCCACGCCTGAAAGATATGGGGATGGGCGTAGAGACGATTGTTGAAAATTTAAACGGAGTGATTGCTCAACGTCTAGTAAGAGTGTTATGTGATTGTAAACAAGCTGATCCTGACGGCGCTAAGCAATTAAAAAGATGGCTAGATAACAAGGAGATCCATTTATACCGGCCAAGAGGTTGTGAAAAATGTCTATATTCGGGATATTTTGGACGCATGTTAATAATCGAATATTTGGAAATTAATGCCAAAGTAAAAAAATTACTAGCCAAGCCTAGCGACCTTACGCAACTAGCGGTCACCATAGATCAGCTTGAGATTACTTCTATGTGGCAGGATGGAATTAGAAGGGTGGCTGAGGGATACACCACTCTGGATGAAGTAATACGAGTCGTCAATATTGATCAGGAGTTACATACCAATGCCGGTGTATCAATATAGCGCTTTAGATCAGGTTCAACATCGAGTTGCCGGACGCATGATGGCGCGGGATGAGTCAGAGCTTGAGCAGCAGTTACTTGGATTGAATCAATATTTAATCGCTGCAAGCATAGTAAAAGCGCAACATACAGACATTCGTTTGAGTGATCTGCAGCGCGCATGGATATGTTTTCAATTAGAACAATTATTGATGTCTGGATTAAATATTCAGTTCGCCCTGCGTGAACTTGCACAGACCAAAAATAAAACGCTTAGTCGAATATTCCAACAACTTTTGGTGGATATTGAATACGGAAATTCACTCTCTGGCGCTATGTCTAAATTAGCAAAAGTATTCGATCGTATTGCAGTGAGTGTGGTGCAAGCAGGGGAGAAAAGTGGGGAGTTGAGCGCGGTTTTTTCCCAACTCGGTCGTCGCTATCAGTGGCAACACCAGGTAAAAAAACAATGTCAAAAAATTCTCATTTATCCATTGATCACACTCAGTGTGGTGATGCTGACAAGCTTATTCCTAATGATTTTTTTAGTACCACAGCTCGCCCAGTTTTTACATGAGTTAAAACAAGATCTACCTTGGATTACTCGTCAAATTTTAGCTTTATCTAACTTTCTCAATAGTTTAACCATACAACACTTAAGCTGGCTGATACCAATCGCTATATTTCTTAGATACGTATTATCAAGAGTAAGAGTACTTAAAACTTTTTTGCATCAGATAACGCTCAAACTGCCTTTTTTCGGTGAGATATACAAAAAAATATTGATATTAAGAATGCTCAAGTGCTTTTTGTTGCTTCAGCGTAATACTGTATCCCTGCACGAATCTATTTTGATATGTAGCCACGTTATGGATAACGCTGTCATGGCAGAAAAACTAGCCAATATTACCCGGCAAATTGAATATGGCTATCCTTTGAGCAGCGCTTTTGAGCAGCAAAAAATATTTCCAGAAATCCTGATTCGAATGTTGCGTATGGGGGAACAAACAGGTGAGTGGCAACATGGATTACTCAAATTAGTCGAACTATATGAGGCAGAAGTGGACGCTGCCATAAATCAATTAATACAGCTAAGTGAACCCTTGATGACCTTGATATTGGGCTTATTGCTGAGCGTTGTCATGATGGGAATTTTGAGTCCAATTTATCAGAGTTTTGAGCATTTTGGTTTTTGATATGCATTTACCACACCAACTCACTATTTACCTTGACCAGCATGATTTCTATATAGCAAGTTGGCGTTGGTGGAGCTTGCAACAACTGCAGCATGGCAAACAAGAGGCATTGCTTGAGTCATTGCAAACAATCATTCATCAACTTCACAAAAATACATGTGTAGATATCATTTTGGAAAGAATTGATGAGACTTTTCAGCAGGAGCTTTTACCTGCACTTTCAACCAAAGAGAGCAAACTGTTATTACGAAGAAAGCTGCTACATCATTTTTCTGATAATACGTTTCATGCTGTGATTCCATTGCAACGCCAGTCTGATCAGTCAAGTTATATCCTAGTTGGTGTAGACGCAGATGAGTTTCTTCAAAGCCTGATTACTTTATTGATGCAAGCAAAGCTATGTTTACGGGCTATGTATCTATCCGCTCAAGTGAGTACTGTTGCAGTGATGCATACCCTCAAAGGGCAAGCTGATAAAAGTCAGGGCTTAAACAAGCAATCCAGTCTAATTATTGAAATATTGCCTCATCAAATGGTACGAAAGAGTTTTGTAATCGAACAGAGTTTGGCGCTGAGTCATTGCACACCACTATATTTATTTGATACTCAGACCGATATTCAAAAAACATTATCGTATTGTCAGAACTTAAATTTACCAAGCGCAGCAGCTAAGACTAATTTGATATTACTGAGATATGCAGATGATAGCTGTCACCAACAATATGCTCAGCAATGCAGTATGGTGATTGAAGCATCCACCATTTCTCATTTAGCTAGATCTGGACATACCGAAAGAGCACATTTTTTAATAGAAGTTTTACGACGCCATAAAATACAAGGTAATTTGCTGGCTGAGCAACATCAGAAATACTATCGTGCTATGTTATGGCGAATAAAATTATGCATGTCTAGTCTGCTGTTATTAATATTGATTTGTACACTTTCTATAAGACTAGAGCTTGGTAGACAGGCGCTAGTTGAGCAAACTCGACAGGTAGATCAACAGCACAACATTTGGCGAGACAGTTTGCGCTTACAACAAGAAGAACTTCCTGTCAGTTCGCGAAGCTTTAGCAAGATAGAAGATTTGGTTGATTTGGATACATACTTACGCACAGGACAACAGTCACCTGCGGGGTTATTACAACAACTTAGCCTAGTCTTGGCACAAAACCCTATTGTTCGGGTAGATAGATTACGTTGGATTTATAGTCATCACCCAATTCCCTCTGATGAAGAAAGTCCATCCATAAATCCTGCTGAGCACGATCTAAAAAATATGCATTTTGGCCATGCTGGTTTTCACACTTTTTATTTAAATGGTGTATTGGATGACGCTTCGCTCTCATTAGCCACTTCCGCACAAACATTTAACAATTTTTTATTGGCCCTCAAAAGTCAGGAAGAATTGTATCGGTTAGAGGTTTTAGCCTATCCCACAGACTTCCCTTTGACGCAGAGTCAGCAGATGAGTGTTGAGCAAATAAAACAAGGTAAACCATTTGCTTTGAGGGTTACCTATTGGGGAGTAGAGGAGTAGGAAGCATAAGGATGATGGATATGGATAAAAACTACTGGATAGCCTTTAAGGAAAAATTATTTAGCCATATACAGGATAGGGCTATCGTGCCATTGCTGTTTTTATCCGCCGCTTTAGGCGTGGCTTTTGTGCTTGGATTAACTAGTTATCATCGCTACCAACAAGCGAACACCAGCCTGCAACGCGCCAAACAAATATTGCAGCAACTAAAACTTCTTAATCAACAACTGCAAAATCAGGTCATTCGAGTCAGTAAAGTTAATCAAGCTTTTAAACAAATTGATGAACAAGGAGAGGACGCAGTCTCACTAAAAATTAGATTTTCTGACCAATTACAGAGCTTGGCTAAACGCCACCCTATCGCTGATTTGAAATGGCAATATGATGTCGTGCAGCAAGCTAAGCAGGATGCGTCAAGGCATAGCCAGTTTTACAACATTTACTTCCTTCCAGTTCGTATTCAATTTGAGGTAAAAACGGAGCAAATTTGGTTAGATGTGATGGATGCACTATATGCTCAGAGTCCCTATTATCAGTTTCATAATTGTCAATTAAAAGCCCTTAGAGAAAACTCTCAGCAGGGCAATCTGAGTCTAAAAAACCTGCAAGTAGATTGCCAGCTCAAACTCGCTTTTTATCAAAGCAAAACAAAGCCTACTTCCGCTAATGTATTAAAGCCATCAGCTATAGGTAGGATATGAAATGAAAGCCAGCAAAGTGACTAAGCAAGCTAAATCCCATGGCAGCTTGCTATTGTGGATATTTACTTTGATGTTATTAGCCCCAGTGCTTGGGGTTTGCCAAGACATCAATGTATTTGCCCTGCCAAAAAATAGCATGGGCTATTCAAGCAAAAATACGCAAGTAAACTTGCAAGTTGGGGGATTAAAAAAACTTTTCAACAATCAGAGTATAGCCGCTAGAAAAAGCAAAGTGCCAGCGCAGTATTGGCATGGATATATGCTGACAGAGGATGGACAAGAATATTATTGGGTTGACGAACATCCACTCTCTAGTAGCGAGTTTCAGCAGTCTAAAGCGCCATTGCAGTGGATGTGCGCCTTAGATGCAATATATTGCCCGGCGCTTGCATTTCACATAGATGTATCGGAGCCGATGTGAGATCAATGCAGCGAGAAATTAGTCTGTCTTATCTATATCAGACAGGATGGATAATGACATCCTTGATATACAGTATTTTTTTGCTTATTTTTTTATTGTTATTACCAAGTGTTCGCAATATCAACGCACCATCCAAAAATTTTGGTATTGGTGAAAAGGCCGCACAATTAGCTAGTTATGAACAATTGAGAGAAATCCGCCAAGCCCTTATAGCGTGGTCGTTGACTAGTGCTAATCCTGGAACCTTACCATGCCCGGAGGATACAAGCCTGATAGGAACCCCCAATGAGGGTAGTGCGCTATCCAGTTGTAGCAATCAACTCAATCTTGGACACTTACCTTGGCGTACGCTGGGCTTAGGGAAAATCCTAGATGCTCACGGAGATACCTTTTGGTACGCGGTATCTGCTGGCTTTTGCCGCTCGCCGTTAAATAGCAATCAGCCTGCTAATATTGATTTAGATGGCCAAGCTATGGCCGCGCTAGTGATTGCCCCAGGTCGTCCTATGATTGGTCAATCTAGACTGTACCGTGAGCAAGATTTGCAGCAATATCTTGAGCATACTAATGCTGATGGGGACAGTCATTTTAATGGGCTAAAAACATGTTTGGGATGTAATGATTTAATCTTAGGTTTGACCAAGGAGAAATTATTCGCATCTGTGCATCAGCGTGTGTTACAGGAAATTCGTGGCAATAACGCTCAAGGATTGATGAAGTTTTGGAGTCAACAAACACGTTTTCCGTTTGCAGATATGAATCAAGATGGTGTAGCTGATGATGGATTTTATCAAGGTTATGCATCCTATTCTGGAGATGCCAATAGTCTCGTTTTTTATAGCGCTAGTTCTTGGCTTAAAAAAAATAATTGGTTTTCCATGGTGCGCTATCAACTCAGTAGCAATCAAAAAAAGGTAACACTCACACTCAATCAGCAGTCCTTAGAGGTGGCGCCATGAAGTCGGCTCAGCATGGATTTACCTTGATTGAAATGGCCATTGCTTTGGCAGTGGCAGGCTTAATGATGTCGATGTTGTTAGGGATGTTGAATAGCATTTTTGCTATGAATCAGCGCAAACAAGTTGAGCAAGACTTACAGGAAATACAACAAAGCTTATTAGCATATGCAGGTATATATGGCGTTCTTCCATGCCCAGATAGCAATGATGATGGGTTGCAGGATGCATGTACGAATACTCATGCTACGGCATCTACAGAGGGTAACCTGCCATGGAGTACCTTAGGCTTTAAACGCGATGATCCATGGGGGAATCCATATCAATATCGTGTGAACAATGCCCTCACTGCAGCCTTTCAATTAAGTACGATAGGGAGTGGAGCTGGGCAAATTAAAATATGCAGAGATGCTAATTGCAATAAAACTGAGGTGAGTAATGTTGCTGTGGTGATCTATTCACGTGCTGCACATGATTCCCTAAAATACCCTAACCTTGCTGATGAGATTGAGAATGCTGACCACGATGCGGTATATGTTAGTCACTTACCCACGGCACAAGGGTTTGATGACCAAATGATATGGATTTCTTACCCATTGTTAATGAACCGCATGATAATTCTTGATAGACTGCGCTGATGGATGATAATCAATTATTACGTTATAGCCGCCATATTCTATTGCCACAAATAGCCTATGAAGGACAACAGCAACTCACCCAATCGCATGCCTTAATAATTGGAGCGGGGGGGTTAGGTTCACCGATAGCCATGTATCTAGCCGCAGCGGGTGTTGGAAAATTAACCATATGTGATTTTGATACAGTGGATTTAACCAACCTGCAACGCCAAATTATTCATCAGACTACTTCGCTGGGAAGCAATAAGGCAATATCTGCGCAACGCACATTGCAACAACTCAACCCTGAGGTGCAGGTGGTACCTATCACATCCAAGGCCAATGAGGACACAATGGCTGAACTCGTTAAACAAGCGGATGTGGTACTAGACGGGTCTGATAACTTTGCTACTAGATACATGCTCAATAGACTATGCTGCAGGTATCAAAAACCGTTGGTTTCTGGGGCAGCCATTAGTTTTGAAGGTCAGGTGAGCGTATTTGATTTTAGAAAACCTGATACCCCTTGCTACGCCTGCTTGTTTCCAGACGATGGTAGTGAAAATTCGATGCGTTGCGCTGATAACGGAGTGTTTTCTCCCTTGGTGGGCATCATAGGAGCTACGCAAGCAGCAGAGGCCATTAAAGTTTTGCTGGGCATAGGTCAAACATTAACAGGCCGATTGTTATTGCTTGATAGTCTCAGCATGGAATGGCGCTCTATTCAATTAAAGCGAGACCCAAAGTGCGCCATCTGCGCCTAAGTAAGCACTGTTTCAGCTTTTGCCTATGTTAAAATATCGGGATGAATACCGAACAAACCCCGAATCAAACTTCCCAGCAAAATCTGGAAAAATCCTTTGATCCAAAAAGCATAGAAAGCCGTTGGTACCAATTTTGGGAGTCCAAGGGCTACTATGCCGCTGGATTTGACACCAATA